>JGI26254J51713_1000113_pt1 | contig 32184 bp, 24 predicted proteins | sample SaaInlV_120m_DNA_3_FD_51713 | JGI IMG/M metagenome (IMG submission 51713)
GGCCAATACCGCAGTTAAAGGTCCGTAGCATTTCGGTATCGTCAATCGAGCCCTCGGATTGCAGCCACTGGAAAATCTCTGGTCGAGGCCAGGCCGTAGCATCGATTCGGCAATCACAGTTGTCCGGCAGTATCCGTGGAATATTGCCGGTCAGCCCGCCCCCGGTGATGTGGGCAATACCGTGTATTGGCACTGCTTTAAGCAAGGCCAGAATGGGGCGCACATAGATCCGCGTCGGTGCCAACAGCGCCTCGCCCAGTGTGGTTTCACCTATAGGCTGGTCCAGTGTGGCGCTACTTCGCTCGAGTACTGCGCGCGCGAGGGAATAGCCATTTGAGTGAAGGCCGCTCGACGCCAGGCCCAGTATCTGGTCGCCGGCGCGGATGTGACTGCCATCAATAATCTGATCCTTTTCGACCACGCCTACGCAAAAGCCGGCAAGATCATAGTCGCCCGGTGAATACATCCCGGGCATCTCGGCTGTTTCTCCACCGATCAGCGCGGCGCCGGCCGNCTCGCAGCCACTAGCAATACCGGCNATGACCGATTGCGCATGTTCAGGCGACAATCTGCCAGTAGCAAAGTAGTCCAGGAAGTAAAGAGGTTCGGCCCCAAGAACCAGTACGTCATTGACACACATGGCGACCAAATCGATGCCGATAGTGTCGTGGCGGTCGAGCATGACGGCAAGTTTCAGTTTGGTGCCGACCCCGTCGGTACCTGAGACCAGTACAGGCCGGCGATAACGATCGATGGGCAATTCAAAAAGCCCGCCAAAGCCGCCGATATTGCCCAGGCATTCGGGCCGCTGTGTTTTTTGAACCAGAGGTTTGATGCGCTCGACCAGGCTTTCACCGGCCTCGATATCAACACCCGCATCGCGGTAGGTTAAAGGTGGATCATTGGGATGGGACACGTGTAATATCGCCATGAAGTAGCCAAGGGCTTATGGTATCTTATGTCTGGCTGGGAACGGGGATCCCCGGGCGCTAGCGCCTGGTGTTGACATCTTCTCAGACTCGTATCCTGCCTAAACCCGGGTGTACTTTTGCTTCATCAACTTCCTAATCTTCTGACTCTGGCCCGTATCGGTGCCGTGCCGGTATTGATCCTTTTCCTGCATGACGGCCGGTATGCCCCGGCGCTGGCGGTCTTTCTGGCTGCGGGTATCACCGATGGCCTTGATGGTTGGATCGCCAAACGCTTTGGCTATGTCACCCGTCTCGGTGCGATCCTCGACCCACTGGCAGACAAATTGCTTATCGTCAGTACCTACATTATGCTGGTATTAGCGGGGGATATCCCGTTCTGGGTGCTTTTGCTGATCGGTTTTCGTGACCTTGGCATCATTGGCGGTGTGTTGGTCTTGCAGACACTGCATGGCGAAGTGCAAATGCGCCCAAGCCCGGTTAGTAAGCTGAACACCTTCTTGCAGATTTCCCTGGTGGTGCTGATCATGGTTGAGCGTGTCGATCTACTTGCTTTGCCTGTACTCACTGAGATCTTGCTATGGCTGGTGGTAGCAACCACTTTGGTCAGCGCGTTCCACTACGTTTATTTCTGGTTTATCCGCCCGGACCCCGGTGCCGAGCGCTCATCCATTAGGACAGATCATTGACGGGCGTTATGACTAGGCAAATCCACCTGCCGTTGCGATTGTCTGACAGCGCCTCATTCGAGAATTTTCTTACCGGCAGTAACGGCCAGGTACTCGATGTGCTTGGTCGATTCGGGAGCGTGGGCGCCCCACAGATGCTCTATCTTCATGGCCCGCCCGGGTGTGGCAAGTCGCATCTGCTGCACGCCTGTTGCCGGAGCAAAGGTGAATCGATACCGCTGACGGTTTATGTGCCCACTGGTGTGGACAGTGTAGGGCCACAAATGCTGAGTGAGCTTGATCCACGCAGCATGGTCTGCGTGGATGATATCGAGCATATCTGTGCAGATCGCGCCTGGGAAGAGGCACTACTGGACCTTTACGAGCAGTTGCAGGAGGCAGGCGGTTGTTTGCTGGTAGCTGGGCGCTACCCGCCTGCGCAGGCAGGCTTTTTGTTGGCAGACCTCGCCACACGATTGGCCTCGGGCGGTGTCTGGACTTTGTACCCCCTGAGCGAGGCGCAGTTGCCTGAGGCAATGCGCCTGCGAGCCCGTCTTCGTGGATTGGAGTTGCCCGAAGCAGTTAGCGCTTACCTGCTGCGCCGGGTACCACGGGATCCGGCCACACTCTTTGCTCTGCTCGATCAGATTGACGAGCAGGCCTTCTCAGAGCAGCGTCGCCTGAGCGTGCCGTTTGTGCGCGAATTTGCGATTCGTTTTTTGGGTAGTTAGGCTTTTGTCAGCGCCGCAGCGGTGGTTGCCAGCCGCATCCCCAGCGACCGGCACAGGATTTTTTCTTCGGCGCTGATGGGTTTGTCATTTTGTGCTCCAGCCACGTGGCTGGCGCCATAGGGCGTGCCGCCGGTCTGGGTGTCATTGAGTGCCTGTTCCGTGAAGGGTAATCCACAGATGAGCATGCCATGGTGTAACAGCGGCAACATCATCGACAGTAAAGTCGATTCCTGGCCGCCGTGCTGGCTTGAGGTAGAGGTAAAGACTGCCCCCGGCTTTCCGGCCAGGGTGCCGGCCAGCCAGTCGGTACCGGTGCTTTCCAGAAAATACTTGAGCGCAGTGGCCATCTGGCCAAAACGTGTCGGGCTCCCCAGCGCCAGGCCATCGCATTGCCCAAGATCGTCCAGCGAGACATAAGGCGGCCCATTTTCAGGGATCTTGGGAGCGGTGGCTTCAGGGGTTGCCGATACCGGTGGCACGGTACGCAGTCGAGCCGAGCAGCCATCGACACTCTCGACGCCCTGGCAGATCAGCCGCGCCATCGTTGCCACCGCACCCTCGCGGCTGTAGTACAGAACCAGTATTTCTGTCATAGGATCATTCAATGTGGTTCACAGGATTTCCAGTACCTGTTCTGGCGGCCGTCCGATCGCTGCCCGGCCGTTGTTGACGACAATGGGGCGCTGCAGCAGGATCGGATGATCAACCATCGCCTGTAACAGTTGCGCATCATCGGCCTGTGCCAGATTCATTTCCCGGTACGGCGCTTCACCGGGACGTATCATGTCCATAACCGAGCATCCCAGCAAAGTCTGCAGTTCTTTGAGCGTCTCCTGGCTGGGTGGGTTTTCCAGATAGTCAACAATCTGGGGCTCAAGGCCGCGTTCGCGCACCAGAGCCAGGGTTGCTCGAGATTTGGAGCAGCGGGGGTTGTGGTACAGCACCACTGGCATGATCTTCTCCATGATTTTCTTGACAAAATGAGGGGTACGAAGGTACATTGCCCCNGATAAACTGGCCCGTAAACATAGGGGCTAAGTTACCTGATTTTATACGCAAACCTCCCACAGAGAGCGACCCGATGACAATAAATACAACACCAATCCGTACCCTGCTGGCACTGTTGGCGGTGGCTGTTGTTGCCACGGGCTGTGTGACAGCGAAACCGACTGAAACCGAGGCCGGCACAGCTACTGTTGCAACCCCGGCACCAGCGACGTCGACCGCCACAGCAATCCTGTCAGCCCCGGCCAAGCCTGATGATTGGTGCGACCGCTACCCTGATTCCTTCGTCTGCCAGGAAGACAAAGCCGACTCCGGCGATTGGTGCACCCGACATCCTGATTCCTTCGTTTGCCAGCCATCGGCGGCTAATGCAAGCGACTCCGGCGATTGGTGNACNCGACATCCTGATTCGTTTGTTTGCCAGCCATCGGCCCCCGTGCCGTCAATATCGGCTTATGTTGTGCAGGGCGGTGATCACCTGTGGGGGATTTCCTCGCAGCCTAAAGTGTACGGCGATCCCTACCAGTGGCCGTTGCTTTTTAAGCGCAACCGCGCTGACATTGGCGATGCTGATCTGATCTACCCGGGCCAGTTAATTCAGATTGAAAGGGANCTGACAGATTTTCAGATTCAAGAGGCCATCGATCATGCTCGGACACGTGGCGCCTGGTCGCTGGGTGTTACCGAGGCTACTGATCTTAAGTACCTGGAGGCAACTCAGGCCAGCGAGGCCAGTACAGCAACAGCCGATGACGCAGCGCAGATGATTGCGCAGGCGAGCTCCGATCTGGACGCCGCTAAGGGGGTTGGAGGCATCTGGCGCCTGGTTGATTCAGCAACGGGTGGCAAAGCTGTGAGTATCAGCAAATTACTCAAGGCGGCAAAGGCAAAACTCGAAGCGGGTGACGCCAGCGAGGCCTACCGTATGGCCAANCGNGTATCGNAAGCCGCGCAGATGGGCGTCGCTCAAGCGGCCGAACAGGCAGATGCGGGACCGGCCTATAACTGAGCCGCCCGCGGGCTATATCGAAAAGGCCTCGGTATACCGAGGCCTTTTTTTTCACAATTGGTTAACGATGTGACGTCGAAACGGCTATGAGCGGGCACTTTGGCCGCTGATCATTGCCGATGATCTTGTGAAACAGTCCAGCTCCTATTCAATAGGCCTTATTGCCCGGGTGTTCAGCCGGGTTCGCCAGGGCCGCTTGCACCGTGTTGCCTCGGCGTTGGCGTTCACTACCTTGTTGGCGCTGGTACCGCTGATCACGGTGAGTTTTTCGATTCTGTCGTTATTTCCTTTTGTTTCCAGTTGGCGTGGCAGCGTCGAAGATTTTCTTTACAGTAATCTGGTGCCGGCGACGGGCGAGGTAGTGAGCGGCTATCTNCGCGAATTTTCCACTCAGGCCGGAACGCTGACTGGCCTGGGCTTGGTTGCACTCATGGCAACNGCNTTGCTTTTGTTGTCAACCATCGAGGATGCNCTTAATGGTATCTGGGGGGTGCGCAAAGGTCGTACACCCATGCAACGTCTGCTGCTTTACTGGGCGATGCTGACCTTAGGTCCGATATTGGTGGCTGCAAGCTTGTCTTTGAGCTCCTATCTGGGCTCATTGGTCTTTTTGGATTTGATACCGGGCAAGCAACTGGTCAGCGCCACGGCTTTGCTGGGATTGCCGGCCCTGGTGGAGGGCCTGGGCTTTCTCTTGATGTACCTGGTGATTCCAAATTGCCCGGTGCGATTCCGTTATGCCCTGGCCGGGGCGATAACCGCTATGGTCTTGTTCGAAATGGCAAAGTATGTATTTATATTGTTCATTGCCAATTTCAACACCTATCAGATTATCTATGGCGTGCTTTGGACGATACCGGTGTTTTTGGTCTGGATTTTTGTGTCCTGGCTGGTCACGTTACTGGGGGCATGTGTGGCTGCAGAGATGGCGGTGTTGGCGTCGGCAGTCGTTCCCGCGCCGCGGATGCGTCCAGTGATGGGATCAAACACTGATGCAGCTCAGAACCGCTCGCGCAAGAATCAATAAGGCTTGTGGCCAAAGGAGGGATCCAGTCGCATTTCTTGACTACTCGCCGATGGCTCAACGACAAGTGCTGCCGCGCAGTGCGCGCCAAGGGGCTATGCCCGTGCAGATCTTAGAATAACTTGCCTAAGTTTTAATATATTATTATATTGTAACAATATTCGTATTATTCTTAAGCCTCCCTGGAGGTCTTTTCGTATGACACTATTTGCTGCACTNCGAGCAGTTCTCATGTTCGGTCTGGTTCTTGTAGCTTGGCCGGCAATGGCCGGCGAAGTCCGTGATCCGGCCGTGCATTTTTTCCAGGACAGTTTCAATGATCTGTCTGAGGAAGCCGAAATCGCCCAAGAGGAGGGTAAGGCCGGCGTTTTGGTGATGTTTGAAACGGACGATTGCCCCTGGTGCACGAGAATGAAGGACACCGTGCTTAATCAGCCCCAGGTGCAGGATTATTTTCGAGCTCATTTCCGGGTGATTGCACTCAACACGGACGGAGACGCTCTGGTGACAGGATTCGATGGAGTCGAAGTGTCAGAAACTGAGTTTGCACTTCGGCATAACCGAGTCCGCGCCACTCCAACATTCTTGTTTTTCGATCCTCAAGGGAAATTGCTGACCCGCTATACCGGTACAACCCGTGATCCACAGGAATTCCTCTGGTTGGGCGAGTATGTCGTTGGCGCCCATTTTAAGACCGAGCGTTTTTCCCGGTACAAGCGCAAGCGCCGGGAGGAATCCTCCTGAGTCAATGCGCGAAGGCGGTCTTTGGCTCGGCAGTAGATTTTCGATGATACGCCGTACTGCGCAGCTGGCCCTACTGGTGTTTGGTGCCGGATTGGCACAGTTGCCAGCGCTGGCGGACAGCGCTATTGCACCATTTGAGCCCCTGCCTCAACCGCTGACACTCCAGGACGCTCTGCGGCTGTCTGGCGAAAACCATCCGAACCTTCGCCTTGCGCGAGCCGGGGTATTGGCTGCCCAGATTCGCTTGCAGAAAGTGGAATCAAGTTTTGGGGCAAGCGTATTACTTGAACTACAGCCGCGTGCGGCAAGCAAGGCTTCTGTGTCTGGCGTCGATTTTCAGAACGACAGCCGTTATGGGCTAGTGTGGCGCAAACGTTTAACCGACTTTGGTCGCAGCGCCAGCCGTCGTGAAGTGGCAGGAGCAACCCTACAGGCCAAGCAGGCGATCTACGAGGCGAGGCATGGCCGTCACACCCTTGAGATCATGGAGCGGTTTTTTGCAGTCACCCTGGCCGATTACGCTTACCAGATGCACGATGAGCGTATGGCGATCAGTTATTTTCGCTACACGCGTATGCTTGAGCGCCAGACCCGGTTTGAGCAGTATTCTGATCTGGAGGTGGCTGAGCGCGAGGTCACGTATCGCCAGCAGTATGTTGCACGCCTACAAGCCGATTTACAGCGTCGCCAGACCCGGCACCAGCTCGCCCTCGCACTGGGTAGGCCAGGTGAATTATCCGGCGAACTGGTGATGCCTGATCTTGCGGTCTACCGCAAGCGCGAGGTTCCTAAATATGCAGACTTGGTGGATCGGGTTATTCTGTCATCTCCTGCGCTACAGTTCCTGCGCCACGATGTGGCCGCGGCAAAAGCCGCCATTGATGTTGCCCGNAAGCTTAATTCACCGGTGTTAAGTGCCGANCTTGAGGCCCGTGAATACGTCAACAGCACGAGTTCCAGCCGCGATCGGTACCGGGCCAACCTCAAGTTCAGTATGCCTTTATTTGATGGAACAGGTGGCCGTAATATTGAGGTCGCGCTGGCGCAAAATACACTTTTGCATAAACAGGCTGCACTCGCGTCATCAGAGTATGTGGTACGCGAGGAGGTGCTGATGCTGCTGCACGAGCTTGAGGTCAACCGCGCAGAGGAGGCAGCGGCGCAGGCGCAGGAAACTTATCGCGGCTATTACCAGGATCGCAGCCGCGCCATGTACGAACTGGAGCTGCGCTCGGACTTAGGTGATGCTCAGGCCGCAGCGGCTGAAGCCATGCTGGAGTCAATCCGGGTTGATTTCGAGCGAGCGNTGTTGTGGACGCAGCTTGATAGTCTGCTTGGGTTGCCATCAGCCCTGATTCAGGAGAATTAAACACTATGAAAGCCCTCATCCGTCCGCTTATTGGAGCACTGCTACTGATTGTTACCCTGGAAGCATTTGCACAAACCTTGCAAGGGTCTATTGGCTGGAATCGTCGAGTGGCTTTGGGTTTTGGAATGTCAGGGCAAGTGGAAGCTGTACTGGTTCAGCCGGGCGCCGCAGTGAATAGCGGCGAGATTTTGGTGAGGCTTGACGCAACAGTTTACGAGATCGCATTGCGCAAAGTGGGTAACGCCGAGGAACTGTATCGTGTGGAACGAGACCAACAGCGCGCCGATTTTGATCGCGAACAGACGCTATTTGACGAAGGTTCTTTGCCTGCAGTGCAGTTGGATCTGGAAAAACTTGAACTGGTGCGTGTCGAGTCCGCCTACGCTGGCGCTTTACTCGAACGTCAACACGCCGAGTTTCAGCTCGAACTTGCACGCTTGAAAGCTCCTTTTTCAGCGTGGGTTATCGATTCGGCGTTTGCACCTGGTCAATATGTGAACCATGATTTGGGCAATCCTCCGGTGATCACGCTGGCTGAGCGAGGGTTCTATCTTGCCCGGGTATTGGTCAATGCCCAAACCGCTGCCGTGTTCAAAGTGGAAAGCGACGTTCGGGTTCAGGTAGACGGACGAGAGTTTGAGGCAATCGCCAGCGCGATCGGCCTTGAGCCAGTGCCTGGGTCTGAACAGAATACGCAGTATCTGCTCGCGGTTCGTTTTGCCAGTGACCAGTTGATTCGCCCTGGCACTGCATGCACGGTTACTCTGCCTTGAGCAAGAGTCCCTGTGAGCAACCCTTATAGTGATGCAATAGTTTGCAAGGTAGTGACCAACTCGCCTAGGGGATAATCTGCAGATTCACCGCTGGCCCGGTTGCGGTATTCCACCGACCCATTGGTCAGGCCACGTTCCCCCACAACGATGCGGTGTGGAATGCCAATCAAGTCCATTTCTGAGAACATAACTCCCGGGCGTTCTTCGCGATCGTCCAGTAGCACTTCGAAACCGGCGTCGACAAGTTCTTTATAAAGCTCCTCTACGACCTGCGCGACCTTTGGCGATTTTTTGAGTCCGATCGGCACAATGCATACATCAAAAGGTGCCAGGGGTGGCGGCCAGACAATGCCGTTGTCGTCGTGATTCTGTTCAATAGCGGCAGCAACGATCCGGGTAATGCCAATTCCGTAACAGCCCATATACAGCGGTTGATTGCGGCCGTTGGCATCAAGGTAGGTCGCATCCAGCGCCTCGCTGTACTTGGTGCCCAATTGAAACACGTGGCCTACCTCGATTCCCCGGCGTACCTGGATTTCTTTTTTGGAATCGGTTGGGCACGGATCGCCATTGACGGCTTGGCGAATATCCTGGGTTGTAGGCTCAGGCAGGTCGCGCCCCCAGTTGACGCCGGTGAGGTGAACATCGTCGCGATTGGCGCCGCAGACAAAATCTGCGAGTACGCCCGCACTGTGATCAACAATCATAGGTATTTTCAGGCCCACAGGCCCAATTGAACCCGGGGATGCACCGATGGCGTTATGGATAGCCTCTGCACTTGCCATCCGTAACGGCTTGGCGACCTCGTCCAGTGATTCGGCTTTGACGCTGTTCAGTTCGTGATCGCCACGCAGGATGAGGGCAATCGGCGTTTCCGAAGCGCCTTGCACTACCAGGGTTTTTACGGTTTTCTCGGCATTCACTGCTAGAAAATCACAAAGATCAGCAATGGTGTGTTGGTTTGGGGTGTCGACTTCACTCATTTTTTCGCCGGGCGCTGCACGCGAGCTAACCGGCCGCGCGAGATCAACTTTCTCGACGTTAGCGGCGTAGTCACATGGTGAGCAAAGCGCGATCGCATCCTCGCCTGAGTCGGCCATGACATGGAATTCGTGTGAAAAGTTTCCACCGATGGTTCCGCTGTCCGCTTCGACGGCCTGAGTTTCGAGGCCGAGGCGTTTAAAGATTCGTGTATAGGCGTCGTACATCGTTTGGTAACTTTCGCCCATGCCTTGGGTGTCGCGATCGAAGGAGTAAGCATCTTTCATGATGAATTCACGAGACCGCATCACCCCAAAGCGCGGCCGAATCTCATCGCGGAACTTGGTTTGCACCTGGTATAGATTGATCGGCAGTTGACGGTAACTACGGATCGTTGAGCGCGCGAGTGTCGTAATAACCTCTTCATGGGTCGGGCCAAAGCAGAAGTCACGCTGGTGGCGATCGGTAAACCGCAGCAACTCCGGNCCGTAGTCGTCCCAGCGGCCGGATTCACGCCACAGTTCGGCGGGCTGCACNGCGGGCAGTAAGACTTCCTGGGCGCCGGCCCGATTCATCTCTTCACGCACTACAGATTCAACTTTACCTAGTACGCGCAGCCCCAGCGGCAACCAGTTGTAAATCCCAGAAGCCACCTGACGGATCAGGCCAGCCCGGAGCATCAGTTGGTGACTGATAATCTCGGCGTCAGCAGGAATTTCCTTAAGTGTGGCAAGAAAAAAACGGGAGGTGCGCATAAATCGTTGNCTGGATTAGCGGTAATTAAGATGGAGTGTATGCGTTTTGCCGTGCTGATGGGCTTTCATCTTTGACATGGCCAGTCCAGGCCCGGCTCTTGGTTTCGTGTTGCTCAATGTTTAATTCCCGGTTTGGGTTTTCTGAGCTGAACCCGCACAGAATCAGTTTTCTCACCGCCTAATTTGGGCCGAGACGTCATTTTAATCCCGCGGGCTGTATTCAATTCCCTTTCCCGGGCGCTAATCAAAGAGAGACAATCTCGCATCCTAACGATGGTCTCGCTCGACAGGACATGGCGAGCGTCTTTATGTACTGCCGTCTCGCGAGCAATCTCAGTCAATATCAAACGCATCTCACGCAATACGCGAGCCTCTATGGTTTCTGTCGTCACCTTATGTAATTGCCCTTAACTCATCCAATGTTTAAGCCCACCAGGAATCCAGTAAACATAAAGAGTAATGCAGTTTGGTTCATGGAGTTAGTTCAAGCCTGGATTGCTTGGTAAGTCCCAGCAACATCTTAGTGCCAAAATCCCATTTGATTTTGCGCTCGCAGAGCAGGCGATCAACCCCATGAGCAGTTTCAACCCGTGCGGGGCTTAGTGAGAAGGCGCTGAGCAGATCTGACCCGCTTCACTGACCGCCACTGATAACATGGCAAAGTCCAGATTACTGGATTTTTGCAGGTCGTTGATCATCTGGGCCAGGCGCTCAGTGTCAGTGCGGTGAGTAGCAACCCACTGGCGAACCCCGGCCTTGCCGCGGCCGCCTTCGGTATCAAGAATAGCGGCAGTGATCGTACGTTGACTGAGATGCAGATCAGAACGCAGGGTTGAGCGGGCAAGGGCGTGCCAGTGATTAGTGATCGGCAGGTCACGAATGTGATCGGAAAGCCAGTGCAAGCCGAGACGATCACCGGTATCGAAATAGACCGTCGCGACCTGGGCGATATCATGCTCACGACTGTTGGCCACATCGGCGATGTCCAGGGCGCTGGTGAGAGCAGCCAGAGCTGCGACGTGGTTGGCCAGTGTCGCCGGCACGTCTGCGTTCAAATAGCGGCGTACCCGACGTTTTTGTGTCAGGCGGTTTGAAGCGGCCAGCGCCCGGGGGAAACTCAGGCGAAGTTTATCTACCCCACCGCGAAATTCGGCCACCGTTGCAGCAATATCAATTGGCCGCTGCCGATGGCGTAACATCCAGGCGGTGGCGCGCTCAAGCAGTTGGCGAGTCTCGTGCATAAGTTCTTTTTGTGTTTTCGAGGCGACCTGATGATCCAGCGCCTCAATTTCGCGCCATAACTCACGTAGCCGGAAGATTTCGCGTACTGCCGCGTATGCCCGGGCCGTGTCCGCTGGAAGACCGCCTGTCAGCTCGTTCATTCTCAACGTGAAGCCCGATCCGACNCGATTGATCATGCTGTTCGTGACGTGGGTTGCAATGATTTCCCGGCGCAGGCGGTGGGGCGCCATGAAGCGGTCAAAGCGAGGGCTCAAGGCCTGGGGAAAATAGCGTTGCAGGTCTTCACCGAGGAAGGGATCTTCAGGCACGTCCGACTCAAGCAGGATCTGGTAGGTCGAGATCTTGCTGTGGGCTAAAAGTACTGCCAGTTCAGGCCGCGTAAGGCCTTGGCCTCGGGAAATACGTTCGGCAATCTCTTCATCCCCGGGCAGGTGTTCCAGTTCCCGGTCGAGTCCGTAACTGCGCTCGAGTTGGCGCATGGCGCGGCTGTGGTGGTGAATCAGGCTCGGTGCCCGGTCTACTGCCAATGCCAGTGCCTGGGTTTGTGCATAGTTGTTGCGTAACACCAGGAGCGCAACCTCTTCGGTCATTGCCTCCAGCAGGGTNTTGCGCTCATCCATATCAATCTCATGCGCTTCGAGGGCCGCGCTAAGAAGAATCTTAATGTTCACTTCNTGNTCGGAGGTATCGACCCCGGCGGAGTTATCAATAGCATCGGTGTGACATAGACCTCCGCGATGACTGAATTCAATTCGGCCCAGTTGAGTGAGTCCGAGATTCCCCCCCTCGCCAATGACGCGGCAGCGCAACTGTGAGGCATCAACCCGCAATGCGTCATTGACCCGATCGCCGACCGATTCATGACTTTCGGTTGACGCTTTGATATAGGTTCCGATGCCGCCGTTAAACAGCAGGTCAGCCGGGCTTTTTATCATCTCGTGTATCAATTCGGTTGGACTGAGTTGCTGCGCACCAATGCCTAACGCCTTACGGGCAGACTCAGTTAACTCTATCGACTTGGCGGTACGCGGCCATATGCCGCCTCCGGCTGAGAGTGTCCTTAGGTCGTAATCAGCCCACGTGGAGCGGGGCATTCGAAACAGTCGTTCGCGCTCTTTGAACGAGGTTTTGGGATCCGGGTGCGGATCAATGAAAATATGCTCGTGGTTGAAAGCGCCGATCAGGCGGATATGAGGGGAAAGCAACATGCCGTTACCGAATACATCCCCGGACATGTCGCCAATACCCAGAACGGTAAAAGGTTGCGCCTGGGTATCAACATCCAGATCGCGGAACAAGCGCTTGACTGACTCCCACGCACCACGGGCAGTGATGCCCATGGCCTTGTGGTCGTAGCCAGTCTTGCCTCCCGAAGCAAAGGCGTCGTCCAGCCAGTAATCGTATTCAGCTGCCACGTCGTTGGCAAGATCCGAGAACGTTGCTGTTCCCTTATCGGCGGCAACGACCAAGTAGGGATCATCTTCGTCGTAGCGCACAACGCGGGGCGGTGGAATGACGGAATCGCCACGGCGATTATCTGTCAGATCGAGCAGGCCGCGAATGAAAGTCTGGTAGCAAGAGCGTACTTCATCGCCGCGCTCATCGGGTTCGAGTTCGGACAGGCGCCGCGCAATAAACCCGCCTTTGGAGCCGACCGGGATAATGACAGCGTTCTTGGCGATCTGTGCTTTGACAAGCCCCAGGACTTCGGTGCGAAAATCTTCCGGGCGATCGGACCAGCGCAGGCCACCCCGGGCCACTTTACCGCCACGCAGGTGGATCGCCTCGACCCGGGATGAGTAGACGAAGATCTCTGCCATCGGCCGTGGTCGGGGCATGCGGGTAATTGCGCTACAGTCGATCTTGAACGAGAGTCGCGCCGGTTGCTCGTGGTGATGGCCTTGAAAATAGCTGGTTCGAAGCATCGACTCAATAAGATTAACGAAAGCGAAGAGAATACGGTCTTCGTCTAGATTGGTAACCCGTTCAAGCCCAGTCGCGATTTCATCTCTTATGTTCTGTACTGTTTCGGTGCGATCACCGGCCAGATCTGGATCAAAGCGGGCATGAAACAGTCGGATGACCCGGATGGCCATATGCGGGTTGCCTGCTAGGGTCTCAATCACGTAATCCTGGCTGTACCGAAAACGCAGTTGCCTCAGGTAGCGATAGGCTGCGCGTAATAACGTGGTCTCTTGCCAGTCGAGACCCGCACGCAGCACCAGCCGGTTGAAGCCGTCGTTGTCTGCCTGACGAGACCAGACCCGCTGGAACACGGTTTCAAAATGATGTTTGCCGTTATCGACATCAATGTCGCTGCGGTCACGGTCTTCCAGATCAAACACATGCAGGAAAACCAGCGCACCTTCCTGGCTTGTTATCCGGTAGGGGCGTTCAGATAAAACACGAAGACCCATATTCTCGATGACCGGCAGAACATCCGAGAGGACAGCCGCGGCGCCTGGAGAATAAAGCTTAAGCTGTGCGCGATTGGCCTGACTGTCGCGCTCGCGATACAGTTCAATACCCAACTGCGAGCTTTGCTCGGCAGCGACAATCTGTTCCAGATCACAGGCCCCGTGCTGGGGAGTGAACTCTTCCTGATAAGCGGTTGGAAAGCCATCGCCCCAGGTTTCGAAGCGAGCCAGGGCAGCCTCCCCTCCATATTCGGTTTCGAGCGATGAGTGCAAGTCTTCTCGCCATGATCGTGCGGCTTGCGCTATGCGTTGCTCGAGCGCCACAGTGTCGGGCGAGAGCGCACCCTCGGGATCAACGCTAATCAGGTAATGTATTCGTGCCAGCACTGAGTCGGAAAAATGCACATCGAACTGAAGTGTGTGGCCGGCATAGGCTTGCAGAAGAATGTTTCCTATTTTCTGCCGCAGATCGCTGTTGAACCGGTCACGCGGAACAAAAACCAGACAGGAATAAAAGCGTCCGAAACGGTCACGGCGTTGAAACAGGCGGGTACGTTGACGCTCCTGTAGCTCGAGCATTCCGATAGTGATCGAGTACAGTTCTTGATCACCGATCTGGAACAGGTCATCTCGCGGGTAACTTTCAACGAGATTCTGCAATACCTTAATGCCATGTCCGTTTGCGGGAAGCCCGCTGCGCTGTAGCACGTGCTTAAGTTTGAGCCGCAGAACAGGCACATCAGCTACGCTGTGAGTGTAGGCAGCTGCAGAAAAAAGGCCCAGCAGGCAGGTCTCACCGGTTAACTGGCCCTTTGCATCAAAATGCCGTACCGCGATCAAGTCCATGTAAGCAGGACGGTGTACGAGCGAGCGGTTGCTGGATTTAGCAAGTAGTAACGGGTCGGATTCTTCAAGATATCCCGGCAGTTCTGAAGGCAGTGCCAGAAGGCGTTGGCTTAAGTCTGAGTCGGGTTGTGGGCGCAAGATGCCCAGTGCCGAGTCCGCCCGCGCGACCAATGACGGCTCTTTGCCTGCCAGGGCGTCAAATTCAACGGCCCCAAGGAAAGTAAAGTGATCATCTGCAATCCAGTGGCAAAGGGCAGCCACTTCGCCAGCGGATTCCGGATCCAGCGGGGTGTGATCGGGATGGATACCCTTAGCGGTCGCCAAAGCCAGATCACGCATGGCTTCCCAGTCTGTATCAGCGGCTCGGACCTCGGCGAGGACGCGGTTAATTTCCTGCGTGATTGCCGCAAGGCGCTCCGGGGTAGTCTGGTGGCTGAGCTGAAAAGACAAAAACGATTCTTTACAGGCTTCTTCGTCCTGATTATTCAGACCGACCATGGTGCCATCGGGATCACGCTCGACACTGATTACGGGATGAATTGTCAGATGAATGGTATGACCCAGTCGGTTGAGAGCCATGCGGATGGAATCGACCAAAAAGGCCATGTCATCAACGACAATCTCGACCACACTGTGCCGCGTCTGCCAGCCGTGAACTTCGGTCGTGGGGTTGTAGATACGCAGACAGGCGTTCCCAGCGACTCGGCGCTGTGCAAACTTAAGGTGAGCCAGGGCTGCCCCGTAAAGGTCGTCCAAGGGAGCCTGTTCCAGATCCTCGGTGGGTACTCGGTGGTAATAGGCTTTGAAAAAGGACCTTGCGCGCTCGACCTGTGCCGCTGGAAGTCTTTCCCGCGCAAGATCGGATAGCTGTTGGATCAGCTTATCGAGTGTGAAATGCGGTGTGACTGACATCTGGTGAGGCCTCCACGGCCCTTTGTTGCAAGGGGGGCAAGCAGGTCGGAATATACGTGAATTCCAAGAAGGGTTAAATTGTTTTGACGAGATTGATGTGAACGGATACGGTTGCATGCAAAGGCCATAGCCGCGCTAAGGCACAGATAATATCTGCTGGCCTTTCAAGCACCACATTTAATGGGAGTAAATTATGATCGACCAGCCGCTATGGCGGCCTACCTCCGAGCAGATTGCCGACAGCAACATGACAGCTTTTGCCCGCGATGCGGCATTACGCTGGGGCCGGGTATTCGATGACTACCCAGCGCTGCATCAGTGGTCGGTCAGCGAGCCCGGCGAGTTCTGGGCCAGCGTCTGGGAGATGGCTGGTGTGATTGCCTCTGGCAAGATTGATCCAGTAGTCGAAAATCCCAAGCGGTTGCCCGGGGCACGCTGGTTTCCCAATGTTCGTCTGAATTTCGCCCGCAACCTGCTGCGTCGTCGCGATGACGCGCCGGCCCTGATTTTTCGTTCAGAAGACAAAATAAAACGTTCTCTGAGTTATGCCGAGTTGTATCGGCAGGTGGCAGGGCTTGCTGGCGCACTCCGCCAGGCCGGCATCGGGCCAGGAGACCGGGTCTGTGGTTTTATGCCCAATATGCCCGAAACGGTCAGTGCCATGCTGGCGACGGCGTCCGTGGGCGCGACATGGTCATCTTGTTCACCGGATTTCGGCGTGCAGGGNGTACTGGACCGATTTGGCCAGATCACGCCCCGAGTACTGTTCAGNNCGGATGGNTACTTCTATAACGGCAAGGCGCATGACTCTTTGGAGAAGNTGCNTAAGATTCAACAAGGCCTGCCGTCACTGGAGCACACCGTGGTCGTGCCTTTTTTCTCGAACGATCCNGANCTGTCACNGATANCNGGNGCNGTGNCAGTCGATGAGTTCAGCTCTTCCGAGGAGGAGATNGATTTTGTCGATCTGCCCTTTGATCACCCGCTTTACATCATGTATTCGTCAGGAACCACCGGCGTGCCCAAGTGTATTGTCCACGGTGCTGGCGGGTCTTTGTTGCAGCACCTCAAGGAGCAGCAGTTGCACGTAGGATTGCGCCCCGATGATCGGCTTTTTTATTTCACGACCTGCGGCTGGATGATGTGGAACTGGCTGGTATCCGGGCTGGCCAGCGGGGCTACGCTGGCGTTGTATGACGGCTCTCCTTTTTACCCGGACACAAACGTCATTTTCGATTTTGTTGAGCAGGAGGAAATCAACATCGTGGGAACCTCGGCCAAGTTCATTGATGCCATTGCCAAGGCGGGCCTGTGTCCGCGCGAAACTCATGATCTGTCTAGTGTCCGCACTCTGCTTTCCACCGGATCACCACTGATGGCCGAGGGCTTTGACTATGTTTACGCATCAGTCAGTGATAGCGTCTGTTTGTCNTCTATTTCTGGCGGCACCGATATCTTGGGTTGTTTTGTCGGCGGAAATCCCAACCTCCCGGTGTGGCGTGGTGAAATTCAATGTCCGTTACTGGGAATGCAAATCGAAGTGCGTGGCGATGATGGCTCGCTTCTGGGGTCAGGTGAGAAAGGTGAACTGACTTGCGCCAACGCTTTTCCGTCAACGCCCATTGGCTTTTGGAATGATCCGCACGATACCCGCTACCACGCGGCATATTTCGAGAAATTTAAGGGAGTGTGGTGCCATGGCGACTACGTCGCGACTACCGACCACGGCGGCATCATTGTCTATGGTCGTTCAGATGCTGTTTTGAATCCTGGCGGGGTTCGTATCGGTACCGCCGAGATTTATCGCCAAGCGGAGCGNATNGAGCAAGTGGTTGAGAGCCTGGTGATCGGCCAGCAGTGGGCAGGAGACGTGCGTATCGTGTTGTTTGTGCGTTTGCGCGCCGGTGAGGTGCTGGATGACGAGTTGCGCGGCCATATCTGCACCGAGATACGCAATAACACCACGCCGCGTCATGTGCCAGCGAAGGTAATCCAGGTCAGCGATATCCCACGCACCAAAAGCGGCAAGATCGTTGAGCTGGCTGTGCGAAAAATGGTTCACGGCGAACCGATCGCCAACCGCGAGGCACTGGCCAACCCCGAAGCACTGGATCTTTTCGCTAACTTGGCGGATCTGGCCAACTGAGGGAGTTTATAAAGCTTTAGTTTTGAGACATCTCGATAACCCGGTAGCCACTCGGCGCCAGCAGGCGCAATGACACCTCCAGGTGATCCACAGCGCTAAGGGTAGCGACAAGACCTTGTGCCGTGTCCTCAAGGCGGATCGGTATTGATCGTCCGTCGCCAAGACCAATCGGGGGAAGTGAGAAACCCAGCGTCGACAGCAGCGTGCCTGCTGTGCGCTGCAGCTCATGGACATAAGTCGCCAGGGTCAGCAAAGTGGCGAAATCCCCATTATCGATTGCCAGGGTTTCATTTCCGGCAAGACAGGTGCGCCCGGTACGTTTTTCACCCTGGCTGATGGCCCACCACTGACATGCCCGCTCGGCCGCCTGGCCGGCTTGTCCTGTAGCCGTTATGGTCAGCGCCATTGCGGAGACCCCGGCTGGGTCGGCGATACCCAGGCTTTTTAGCATTGCGTCAAGTTGCGCNCGTTTTTCCTCAGTCAGGTTGTCACGATGCGCTTGCAGTTGCGCGGCAATGCCCGAGACCTGATCGACTGAGCGTTGTATTGTATCGGGATCAATCCGGGTAAGCTCCTTTCGGGCGTGTCGGATCAAGAGTACCTGGCGGTCACTGGCCGAGAATAGTATTTCCTGGCGCGGTGTGGCGGAATGGGTCAGTCGGATACGGCCATCGCTGATCAGTATCTGCGCTTTGCCGGCTATACCGTTATCGATGGTATCGATCAGAAATCGGGTAGCCGCCTCTGATGACTGGACTGTAAAGGCAAGCAGGGCGGCTGCAGTCATCTGGCCAATGCAGCGCCTGGTTTGCAGCGCACCCTGAGCGAGAACCCAACAAGCGCTGATGTTAGCCAGCACTTTGTACATCTTGTACATCAGTCGTCCTCGTGCTTGGTTTGTATGGTGATTTGGTCGCAAGAGCCTGGGTTGCCGTAATTGATAAGACAGGGAAGGGTAGTCTTATCATGCATATGTTTCCGCTAGGAGTGTCACGATAACACAGGAAGCGAGCGGCTATACTCGGATACCGGTTTTTGATCTGACCACTCTTTTTATTTATTGGCTCGACAGGCAATGTTAATTTATCCCGACATTAATCCGGTTGCGATCAGCGTAGGGCCGCTCGTTGTGCACTGGTACGGTGTTATGTATCTGATCGCTTTTATCAGCGGCGGCATGCTGGGTCTTTACCGTACCCGCAAGGCTGATGTCGACTGGACTTCTTCACAAGTCTGGGATCTGGTATTTTATGTGGCCATTGGCGCTGTGGTCGGTGGCCGTCTGGGGTACGTGGTGTTTTATAACCCTGGCTACTATTTTTTACATCCGGTGGAGTTGTTGTCCGTCTGGTCCGGTGGGATGTCGTTTCATGGCGGCTTGATTGGTGTCAGTATTGCTGTACTTCTTTTTGCACGTCGCTTTTCTAAGAACTTCCTGTCAGTGGCTGATTTTTTGGCACCATTGTGCGCGCCTGGCCTATGCGCGGGGCGAATCGGTAACTTTATCAACCAGGAATTGTGGGGACGGGTCAGCGATTCACCCTGGGCAATGGTTTTCCCGGCGGCAGGGCCACTGCCAAGGCACCCCTCACAGCTGTATGAGGCTGGTCTTGAGGGCGTGGTATTGTTTTTGCTGATCTGGGTGTATTCAGCCCGGCCGCGCAGCCTGGGTCGCGTCAGCGGGCTTTTTCTTGTGGCTTATGCTGTGATGCGTTTCGCCGTGGAGTTTTTCCGTGAGCCGGATGCACACCTGGGTACCGTGGCTTTGGAGTGGGTAACGATGGGTCAGTTACTTAGTTTGCCGGTGGCTCTCGCGGGATTTTGGCTGTTGCTGAGAGCCCAGGCAAAGCCCGACAAACCCCCACGTTGATTTAATGGGTGAGCTTTTCAGAAGCTGATAACAAGATGAACCTAAATTACAAACATCTTGGAATGTATCTAGTAGTGGGGATTGCTTCCGGCCTTCTTTGTCATTTGATCTATACCAGTCATGACGTGTGGCAGTATGTCGGCCCTTCTTTGATACTAGGCGCGATGATTGCACTAGCAGGCCGCTATATCAGCGGGATAACCCCCCGCAACCCTTGGCTGAATCCTTTAGTTCTTATTCTCGCCAGTGGGGTGGGTTGGATTCTGGCTCTTGAATTTGGCTCCGAGTATTGGAAGATGGTTTGGTCTTGGATCGGGAGCGGGATTATCGGCGGCGTTTTTGTTGGCATCGGTCTAGTTATTGCGTGGAGGTTAAAGAGGATATGGATGGTCATCGTGCTCACTACTTTAGCGGGGGGTTTAGGCGGGCTGGTTTTTGCGCTTTCGGATTTTTTTGGTTTTGACGAATTTTTCCCATTGTTTATTACTTGGCAGGGGATTTTGCTACTGGGCATTGGTATTGCAATCCAGATTGACTCACGTAAATCATCTATCTTTTAGTGAGCCCCGACGGCAGGCCCATAAGACCGGCTGATTTGGTGGTTGCAAAAGTTAATTAGTCTTTGCTTGTTTGATCTTCTAGAGCGGCGACTAATTTTTCATTGGAAATCTGTTACATGAGAGTTGTCTTGTTATCCGATACTCACGGCTTCGTGGCACCTTTTATTAAAGAAATGACCCGCGTCGCCGATTATGTCGTGCACGCAGGAGATATTGGCGGGCTATCCGTTCTGGAATCGATCAGACCTGATAACGGTGAACTGATCGCGGTTAAGGGCAATAATGACCCACCGGGAAAATGGCCTGACGATAATTCGACGGGGCTCGTGGATCTGGCCGAATCGGTACAGGTCGATTTGCCGGGCGGCATGTTGGCGGTAGAGCACGGTCACCGTATCTGGGATACCCGTCATTACCACCAGCGCCTGCGCGCTAAGTATCCCGCGGCTCGGGCCATTGTTTATGGCCATACCCATATCCGCTGTTGTGACTGCACTCAGGCGCCCTGGGTACTTAACCCGGGGGCCGCAGGTCAGGAGCGTACCAAAGGGGGTGCTTCATGTATGTTGCTCGATGCCGACGCAACTGGATGGCAGATTACCGAATACCGCAGTGGCGAGATCAGCCCTTCCCAATCTGTCGCTGCCTGAGTAATCTTAGAGTCCTGGCGCTGATCGGGAGCGATAATTCGCAATCGGGAGCTCAGCAGTCCAGGGCCTGTAGAACTGATGATTCTGGCTGGCGGGTTTCGCCAGCCTTTCTTGGGAGAAATGACGATGGGTGAGAGTGAGGGATTCGGAGCGTATACCGATTTTGGAAAACTGCGAAGTGCAATCGTAGGCAGTGTGGAGGGCCTTGCGCTGCCACCTTTTAATCCGACGCTGCACCATTACAACGACGAGGTTCAAGCCGCACTAAAAGCCTGCGGTGATCAGCCGCTGGATATCCGTAGCGCGATGCCTGAACGCTGGGAAAAAACGGCCCAACAGTTGGATAATCTGGCGGCCCTCTATCAGGATAACGGCATCAAGGTCTACCGGCCAAGGCCTTATAGCGAAGAGGAGCGCGCTTACCTTGCTGATTTACAGCCCGGGGCTTCGTTGTTGTACCCGGCAGATCCCGTGTACACGGTGGGCAAGCATTACCTTGAGGTGAATATTCGCCGAGCCTATCGACGCAAGGAAGTGTTTCCACTGCGCGAGATCTTGGCACCTTTGCTCGCAGCCGATTCCGAGACGCATCACGTGGTGATGCCTGCCGCACAGCCATTTTCACCTTCCAGCGATGGGCCTGGGCCGTATCTGGAAGGTGGCGACATCATCTGCTACCAGAACCATCTTTTTGTGGGTGAGTCAGATATCGCCAGCAATCGTGCCGGCACAGATTGGCTGGCGGATTACATCGAGCCTTTCGGCTACCAGGTTCACCGGATGCCGATGCACGGCAGCATTTTGCACCTGCTCGGCATCATGGTTCTGGTTTCTGAGGGTGTATTGCTGCTGTACCGGGACGAGCTCAAGGAGCCGTTGCCGGCACCGCTTTCAGACTGGGATGTGATCGAGTTAACTGAAGCCGAAGCACTCTTGTTTGCGACTGTGGGTGTAAGCCTGGACGACAAACGCTATGTGATTCCCAAGGGGTGGGTCGGGTCTGCGACGAACTCGCCCGCCGTGGTGTTGAGCCCATCGAGATCGATTACGATCATGTTAGTCATTGGGGTGGCTGTGTTTCCTGCTCCACACATGCCATCTGGCGGGATCCCTGACCGCATGAATTCATCGGCTGTACCCAAGCCGGTCGCGCCGGAGCTCGCACGCGAGATTCTCGATGCGGTTGCTAAGGGCTTTGATCGCCAGATCGATTTCACAAAGCAGATGATGGCTTTGGATTCCACCCGCGGCAACGAGCGTGCGGCGCAGGATCATTACTACGAGGCCCTGGCATCGCGTGGCTACACAATGGACCGGTGGTCGATCGATATCGACGACATACAGGATCACCCAGGATTTTCCCCGGTCAAGGTCAATTACGATAACGCGATTAATGTGGTGGGCACATTCGCCGGATCAAGAACAGGGCCGCTCACTGATCCTTAATGGTCACGTGGACGTTGTACCCACCGGGCCGCTCGATATGTGGGCCCGGCCCCCTTTTGAGCCCTGGATTGAGGGTGATTGGCTCTACGGGCGCGGTGGTGCTGACATGAAAGGGGGCTTGTGTGCCAACCTGGCAGCGCTGGATGCGCTTGAGACATTAGGCTGGCAGCCAGCCGCTCGGTTGCATATGCAGTCGGTGACTGAAGAAGAGTGCACCGGCAACGGCGCCCTCTCGGCCCTGGTTCGCGGCTACCGTGCCGATGCAGCACTGATTCCCGAGCCCGAGGAGAATATGCTGGTACGAGCGAATACCGGGGTGATCTGGTTTCGCATTCATCTGCGCGGCCGGCCGGTGCATGTGCGTGAGGCGGGGCAGGGGGCTAATGCGATCGAGTCTGCGATGACACTGATTCCGGCGCTCAAGGCGCTCGAAGCCCGCTGGAATGAAGAACGCTTTCGGCATCGNTACTTTGATTCGCTCGATCANCCGATCAATTTCAACATCGGCCGGATCAATGGGGGTGACTGGGCATCGTCGGTGCCGTCCTGGTGCACCCTGGATGTGCGCGCGGCGATCTATCCCGGCGTCGACCCACGCGATGCGGCAAAGGAGATTGAAGATTGCATCAGCGCGCACGCTCGGGATCATCCCTTCTTGCGCGATAACCCGCCGCAGGTTGAGTACAACGGGTTCTTCGCTCGTGGCTATGTGCTGGAAGAAGGCAGTGCGGCAGAGCAGGTGCTGGGCCAGGCCCATGCCGTCAGTTTTGGCTCGAGTCTGGAGTCTTTTGTAACACCCGGTTATCTCGATGGCAGGGTATTTGTTCTCTACGATGATTGCCCATGCCTGGTATACGGGCCGGTCTCAAAGGATATCCATGCTTTTGATGAGCGTGTCAGCTTGGCATCGCTGAAACGTGTCACGGGGACCATTGCCCTTTTTGTGGGCAACTGGTGTGGCCTTGAACCCCTTAGCCGTCCGTCTCGTCGCCGCGCTTAACCTGCATCGACAGTCCTACCTGTTCGCGATCTTTGCGTGTAAGTGCACCAATCGCTTTTTTGCCAAAGCGCTGAGTGATCTGATCTACCGTTTGGTTCAGAGTTGAGCGGCGTGCATTCTTGCCCGCGTCAAACAGCGATAACTGGTCTGCNGATTCACCGGTNAGGCCGGTGCATCCCACACCAAGCAGGCGAATCGCCCCGTCCGGCCCGCAACGGTGCAGCAGTCCGATGGCATTCCCGGCAATGGTGCGACCATCATCCGTAGGTTGTGTCAGTGTCGTGCGTCGGGTAAACACGGGATAACCTCTGGCGCCGGGTGCATTACGCTGGGCCGATTTCCATTTCAGCACCACGGTGTGCGCACGGACGCCATCATGTCGCAATCGTCGGGCAACGGACTCTGCGTGTTCGCGCACTAAAGGCTCTAATTCGTGTTTTGCTGTTACATCTTTTACAAAGGTATGTTCCTCGCTGTAGGAGACNGCCTCACGGTAAGGNTCGATATCGCGGATATCCTCGCCACGGGCAAGTTGTGCAATTTCAATACCCCAGTCCCCCAGGGCGTGATGCAGGTCATCATCTTTTGCGTGTGCCACATCACCTATCGTATAAAACCCCAACGCCTCAAGGCGTTCTTGAGCCACCGGCCCCACACCCCAGATGCGCCCGACCGGCAGGGGGTCGAGAAACTGCTTCATTTCGCTGGCTATCACTTCGAGTAAGCCATCAGGCTTGGCCGCAGCGCTTGCGATTTTGGCTACCATCTTGACCGGAGCGATGCCGACCGAAATCGGTAGCGTCAGTTGGTCGTGTACCCGTTTGCGCAAGCGCTCTCCCACTTGTTTCGCCGGGCCCATAAGACGCGCGCTGCCGGTCAGATCGAGAAAAGCCTCATCCAGAGAGATGCGTTCTACTGCTGGCGAGAATTCACGAAAAATGTCGAACAACCGAGTTGATTCTTTTTTGTACAGGCCCATGTTGCCTCGTACAAAAATCAGTTTGGGGCAACGTCGCCGGGCCTCAACGGAAGGCATCGCAGAGCGTACCCCGAATCGGCGGGCCTCGTAGCTGGCCGCAGCCACGACACCGCGTGGGCCGGCACCGCCCACGGCCAGTGGCTGACCACGAAGTTCAACGTGATCACGCTGCTCCACCGAGGCGTAAAACGCGTCCATGTCAGCGTGCATGATTACGCGGGTGTGATCTTTCATGTATTGGTTGGCAGCGTGTTTTAACTGCGCTCTACTTTAGTGCACGATACTATCGAGATTCATGCCATTTCCCATCCGATTCGCTCCGAAAACTTTAAAAACTCAAAGTTAACTAATCATGTTTAATTGACAATATACCTTTCCAGGCCGATAGTGGCTCTCGCCGGACTAGGGTATTTATGCCTAGGCCGGATTTTTTTCAGTATTTACACCTATAAAGGAGACAAAATGATGGTAACCAAGAGAGGATTGCTTGGCGCGGTATTCACCGGGCTGGCTTTGATGATGGGCAGCGTCCAGGCGCAGGACATGACGTTTTTCCGTATCGGTACTGGCGGCGCCGGGGGTACTTACTACCCGATCGGCGGCCTTCTCGCCAACGCGATATCAAGTCCGCCAGGCTCGCGTGCTTGCGATAAAGGTGGCAGCTGCGGCGTGCCAGGACTGGTCGCGATTGCGGTTTCGACTAATGCCTCGGTCGCCAACATGAACGCAATTCACGCTGGCCAGTTGGACGCCGGTCTTGCTGGTGCGCAGAGCGTNACTCAGGGCTACAACGGTACAGGCAAATTTGTCGGCCACAAGAAGGACAATGTCCGGGTGATTGCCAACCTGTACCCTGAAGATATGCATCTGGTTACGCCCAAAGGCGAGCATCTTTCCAGCCTTATGGATCTCAACGGCAAGCGGGTCGGTGTTGCCGCCGCAGGTTCAGGTACCCAGGTATCGGTGCGCATGATTCTCGAGCACTATGGCATCAAGGCTGATGAGCATGAACTGGGATTAGGACAAAGTTCCCAGCGCCTGGCCGATGGACAGCTGGATGCTTTCTTCTATGCTGGCGGCACTCCGTTCGCTGCGTTGATCCAGTTGGGTTCGACCAAGGGGTTTGAGCTGTACAGGTTCTCCGAAGACGAGCGCAAAGCGATCAACGGCATTATTCCTTACTATGTGCCTTCGGATATCCCAGCCGGGGTGTACGAGAGTATCGACTACGATGTTCCCACAGTGGCGGTCAACGGACAACTTGTCACATCGGTTGATCAGCCTGAAGAGTTGATCTATCAGATCACCAAGGCGATGTGGAACAAGAACACCCGTAAACTTCTGGACAAGGGCCATGCGAAAGGTAAAGCCATTCGCGTGGAGACAGCCCTTAAGGGTGTTTTGATACCACTGCATCCCGGTGCCGAGCGTTACTATAAAGAAATCGGCATGATCGACTGATTAGCTTTAATGTTGCAGTAATCAGGAACGGAGGCAGGTGTCCACCTGCCTCCGTTCTTTTTTCTAGTNTTAGTCGGGCGTAGCAGAGGGNATATTGTGGCGCAATTGGATGTCAGACAGGTCGAGGAACTTGAAGAGAAGTACGACTCCGGCCTTCAGTTCCGGGAAATCGGCCCGTGGCTGGTTAAGTTCACCTTCCTTTTTTCGGTTTTTTTTGCTGCGTACCACTATGTAACCGCAGGCACCGGTGTTCCGGTCGATTACTGGCATATGGGTTTTCATATGTCCGGCGTGATCATCCTGGTATTTATTCTTTACCCGATGATCAAGCGTGGCGGTGGTCGCCAACTTCACGCCAACACCTGGTGGCGTTTTTCGAATGTTCCGATCTGGGATTGGTTGCTGATCCTGGCTGGAGTTTCATCATCGCTTTATGTCGGCATCACCTGGTACGAGATTGATTTTGAGTTATTGGGTTGGCATTTTTTCCTGCCCGAACAAGTGCTGCGCCAGGGAGACCCGGCTTTCATCGATGTCGTTTTCGGTACCATCCTCATCGCGGTGCTGCTGGAAGCTGTGCGCCGTACTTTGGGGATTGTGGTGCCGATCATTATTCTCCTTTTCACATCCTATGCTGTGTTCGGACAGTACATGCCGTTGATGATCCTGAAGCATCCGGGCATTAACTGGGCACAGTACATCAATAATATGTATTTCCCGGCTGAGGGCATCTATGGCGTGACGCTATGGATCGTATCCACGGTGGTGTTTCATTTTGTACTGTTTGGCGTGCTTGCACAGCGTATGGGTTTGGGGCAGTTCTTTGTAGATATAGCAACAGTGATGGCGGGGCGCTATACCGGTGGACTGGCCAAAGTCAGCGTCGTGTCATCCGCATTTTTTGGCACCATCTCGGGGTCGTCTATCGCCAATACGGTCTCGACCGGCTCGCTGACTATTCCTAATATGAAACGTATGGGATACCCCGGACACCTCGCCGGTGGGGTCGAGGCCGCTTCCAGCGCTGGGGGCCAGATTACCCCACCGATCATGGGTGCGGCAGCCTTCGTGATGGCCGAGTTTCTGGAGGTGCCCTATACCACTATCGTGCTCGCAGCAATGGTGCCGGCAGCCATGCATTACTTGGGCGTACTGTCGATTGTGCACTTCAAGGCTAAGCGATTAGGCCTCAAAGGCTTGCCAGCGGAAGAGATCCCCCGACTGTTGGCGGTGCTGAAAAGAGGGTGGCCGACAGCTTTGCCGCTGGCAGCGCTGATCTATGTATTGTTTAGCGGCTATTCGCCGCACATGGCGGCTTTTTGGGGTATCACAACTGCATTGGCGGTGGGATTGGTCAATCCGATGCATCGCATTGGCCTGCGCGATATTCTCGATGGCTGTGTGACTGGCGTACGTTACGCGCTGGCGGTTGGCGCAGTCTGTGCCGCGATCGGGATTGTAGTTGGTGTGGTCAACTCCACAGGACTGGGCTTTCGGTTAGGTTTTATGGTCACAAATGGGGCACTTTCGATTGGAGAGAGCCTTTACTCTGTTTTTTCGTGGATTCCGCTGTTTGATTTTTCAGTCCAGGGAATAACCCTGTTCGTGTCTTTAATACTGATTGCGATTACCTGTATTCTGATGGGGGCTGGCTTGCCCACGACAGCGCTTTACATCATGCTGGTCACGGTGGCGCAACCCGCGTTGGCCAATCTGGGGGTTCCACCGCTGGCTTCACACCTTTTCGTTTTGTACTACGGGGTTATCTCGGAGATTACTCCGCCAGTCTGTGCATCGGCGTACGCTGCTGCGGGTATCGCGGGTGCTAATCCTTTTCGAACTGGTGTGTCGGCGTTTACCNTGGGTATCGCCAAGCTGATGGTCCCCATGGTGTTTGTCTACTCTCCNGCGATGCTGATTGTGATTGAGGATTATTTCACCTGGAGTGCTTTTCTTTCGACCACGCTGAGTTGTGCCGTTGGTATCTTTATGGTGGCAACCTCGGTTGCCGGGTTCTTTCTGGTACGGATGCCGGTAATCATTCGCTGGGCGATGGCTTTTTCCGGCGTCCTGCTGGTTGCGCCCGGAATCCAGAGCGATCTTTTTGCATTGGTGTTTGTGGCGCCAGTCCTGATTCAGCAGGTGACGGCTTGGCGAAGGGCTAAGCCTGTTGTTTCCCAAAATGCCTGAGGCCCACGGCTTCGACATCACGGTTATCGGTTCCGGCATTATCGGCATCTGTTGTGCTCTGGAGATGGCCGCCAGCGGAANGTCGGTGCGAGTTATCGATCGGGATGGGCCGGCGGAGGGCGCGAGCTCTGGTAACGCCGGGGTGATTTCCCCATGGTCGTGTGTGCCGCAGTCGTTGCCTGGGCAATGGAAGAGTATCCCGGGCTGGACCTTATCCAAGGACGGGCCGGTTGCCTTGCGTTGGACTTACCTTCCGCGCCTATTCCCGTGGCTGGTTCGTTTTCTTGCCAGCGCCCAGGTGTCCCGCGTTGGTGGAATCGCCGATGCGATCCTGGCATTGAATCGTGATTGTCCAGAGCTTTACCGCGGGTTATTGCGCGGCACGGATCATGAGGACTTGGTGCGTGACTCCAGTTACATCCACGTGTTCCGGNATGTTCGNCATGCTGATCCTGAATTGCCGCAGTGGGCATTGCGTCGTGAGCTTGGCGTGCCATTGGAATTTGTCAGCGGGGATGAAGTGCGGGAAATAGAGCCGTCATTGTCACCGGAGTACCAGGCCGCCGTGCTGATTGGGCAACAGGCTCGCACAGTGAATCCGGCCAGACTGGGACAGGTGCTGGCACAAAAAGCGCGAAATCAGGGCGTCGTGTTCACCCGTGCTTTGGTGCACGAGCTCAAGTCGGATGTATCCGGGGCATTTAATATTCGTACCGACCAGGGCATGTTCAGTTCGCCCCGAACCGTGGTGGCCAGCGGTGCCTGGTCTGCCCGACTGCTGAAGCCCTTGGGGGTTCGCATTCCGCTGGAATCGGAGCGGGGCTATCACACGATCTTTGCCAGTCCAGGAGTCACGTTAAATAATTCGGTACTGGACGGCGATAGAAAATTCGCTGCGAGTTCTATGGAGATGGGGCTGCGCTGTGCCGGGACGGCAGAGTTCGCAGGCCTGGACGCCGGACCTGATTACCGCCGGGCAAAAGTGATTGCGCGCCTGGCCCAGCGCATGCTGCCAGGTCTTAATGCCGAGGATGTGAGTGAGTGGATGGGTTCACGGCCCTCAACGCCTGACTCGTTGCCGTGCATTGGCCCAGTCCCAGGACATGCTGGGCTATTTGCGGCGTTTGGTCACGGTCACCTTGGCCTGACCCAGGCGCCGATGACGGGTCGCCTGACAGCGGCGATGGTTTGCGATCAACCCAGCCCAATCAATATCACTCCATATCGTCTGGATCGATTCTAGTTAATCGCTCTGATGGGAGATCACTGCTTTTGAAGTGACAGAAGTTGCCTGCCGTAGGCAAAAACTCCCGGTGTTCCCCCGGTATGTATAAACAGAATAGATTTACTCGGATCACTCTCACGTGCACGCTGAATGCACGCTGCCATGGATTTTCCGGTATAGACCGGGTCGAGCAGTAGCCCTTCAAGTCGAGCGCTAAGATCGATCGCTTCATGGGTTGCGTCATTCAGGTGGCCGTAACCCGGCGCAAAGGTATCGTCGGTCAGTTGTATATCCTGCCTTTGGACAGGGGATTCAGTCTCGAGCAGTGCAGCAATCTCCTGACACCGCGTTGTGATCCGGGCGAGTTGGGCCTCGCGATCCCGGCGTACGCAGGCACCCGTCACAGTGATGTCACTGTCAAGTGCCCGCAAACCGAAAAGCAACCCGGCATGGGTATTGCCACTGCCGGAGGCCACCACGATTTCATCTATCTGATAATGGGCATCGGCCAGTTGATCGAGAATCTCGGCCGCTGCGCGGACATAACCAAGCGCCCCAAGCGGTGGGTGACCCGGCGCCAGCGGAATAATGTAAGGTTTTTTACCTGATCCTCGCAGTTCTGCGGCTATGGCCTGCAGATTGGCATCGGCACCGGTTTCATCTTCACCCTTGGGGTAGGTATGCATCACTGCACCCAGAATCCGGTCCAGCAGCACATTGCCCGATTCTCGGTATTCGGCTCCCGCATCGGCCACCCGCTCTTCTAGTTGGATGTGACAGGTGAGACCGAGTTTTGCCGCCCCGGCTGCTGCCATGCGAACAAAGTTTGACTGTACGGCACCCGTGATCAGGATGGTATCTGCGCCTTGTTCGAGCGCATCGCCAAAATAATACTCAAGTTGGCGCGCCTTGTTGCCGCCGAGTGCCAGGCCGGTGCAGTCGTCTCGCTTTACATATAGCACTCCAGAGCCAAGATACTTGCCAAGGTTGGGTAGTGGCTCAATAGGCGTGGGTGTATGTGCCAGCGGTGTACGAGGAATAGTGTGCAGCTTCGCGAGTGTCGACATACAGTAGTAATCAATAATAAAAAGTAACCCAACTGACTCTGCCTATGGTTGGTTCGCCAGGCAAGTGCCAGAGGCTTATGCGCTCAGAGTTGCCCCGCCCTGGGCAATGCGCTTTTCGATGAATTCGTCGATTTCCGCAAGGCGATCATCGGCCAAAGGCGGTGGCGTGAAGTTCGCCAGCGCCTCGCGGGCAATACGGTTGGCGCGGTGGGTGGTATCCACTGATCCGTTCTCCTGCCAGGTTTCAAAATTGGACCAGTCCGAAAGCATGGGTGTGTAAAAGGCCGTCTCATAGCGCGCCCGGGTATGTTGAGTGCCGAAGAAGTGGCCACCGGGTTCAATCTCATCGAAGGCTGAAAGGGCGAGCGTATCCTGGTTGCACTCGACAGGCTGCATCAGGCTCGCGAACATCTGCAGCATCTCCACATCGATGATAAATTTCTCCAGCGATGCGGTGAGCCCCCCCTCGAGCCAGCCGGCGCCGTGCAACAGGATATTGCACCCACCCATAATGGCTCCCCAGCAGGACATCTGTGATTCGTATGCTGATTGTGCATCAGGTGCATTGGAGGCATTGACGTTCGACGTACGGTAGGGCAGGTGATAACGCCGTGCCAGTTGCCCGGAAGCGAAAGCGGCTTTGACATATTCCGGNGTACCAAAGGCTGGTGCGCCGGATTTCATATCNACGTTACTGGTGAAACCGCCGTACACCACCGGTGCACCCGGTTGAACGATCTGCGCCAGGGCGATTCCTGCCAGGGCTTCAGCATTCTGCTGAGCCAGCGCGCCGGGCAGGGTGATCGGAGCCATGGCACCGGCCAGGGTAAAAGGGGTCAGAATCATGGCCTGTCGGGCACGGGCAAAGTCGATGACCCCAGCGCACATCAGTTCATCTAACTGCAGCGGAGAGTTGGCATTAACCACCGTATAGCAGTGCACCCGGTCTTCAAAGGCGCGTTGGTCCAGACCCTGAGCTATGCGTAGAATCTCCAGGGAATCTGCAACTGCCTCACGACCCCGCGAGTAAATAAAGGTAGGCTTATCCGTCAAAGTGACGACCGAGCGTGTGCTGTGCAGATGGCGGACGTTGGTCGGCAGGTCCTGTGGTTCTACCATGGGTGTTGTCAGGTGCAGTACATCGTAGGTTTGTGCCAGGCGCAAAAGATCACGGAAAGTCTCGTGGGTACCTGCTCGTCTGCCGCCCTCAAGATCCGAGTAATTCGGTGGCCCGCCAACCGTGGCAAAAACCAGGTTATCGCCGCCCACCTCAAACCAGCGTTGTGGTGCCCGACCATGCATGGTGAAGGTTTTGGGGCTCTGATCTACTGTCTCGAGCACCATGTCTGGATCGAAACGCACCATCAGGGTATCGCCATCTACCTTTGCGCCGGCAGATGCGTAAAGTTGACGGGCCTCGGCGCTCAGCACCTTGATACCTTTGTCTTGCAGCAGGGTAAGTGAGGTCTGGTGTATTGCCTCTATTTCATCTTCGCTGAACTGCGCGATCGGCGGGTAAGGATTCTTAAGGCGCAGCCATGATGGTGCCTGTGGTGCGGACCGGCTCTTATCGTCGCGTCGGGATCGTCTGCGCTGCTGAGCCATGAAATCTGTTCTTATGAACTGAGGTTGTTTTGCTGTCGCTGTGCCTGAGACTACAGGCGCATGCGCGCACCGCTGGGATCCCAGGCGGGCTCGCTTAATGTTCTGGCGCTGCGCCGTTTGCCGACCACATCCACCATCAACTTTTCATCGGTCTCATTGACGTTATTGTTCAAAAGACCCATGGCAAGGCTTTTGCCCGTGTAGTGTCCAAAGCCACCCGAGGTCACAAAACCCACCCGCTGCTCACCCTGCCAGATCGGCTCATACCCAGAAGCATCGGCGTCGTCAGCGTCAATTTCCAGGGTGACAAGGCGTTGTGGTGCACTGTTATCTGCTCGCGCCTGGGCAGCGGCAGCGTGACCAATGAAATCATCACGCGACCAGTCTATCCAGCGGTCCATCCCGGTCATGCCCGGGGTTCTATCCTGGGTGAATTCGGCACTCCAGATGCCAAAACTTTTCTCCAGCCGTAGAGAGTTCATAGCGTAAAAGCCAAACTCGCGGATTCCCTGAGCCACACCCGCCTGCAGCAGCATTTCCCGTAGCGCGATATGTTCCGTCGCTTCACAATTGATCTCGT
>JGI26254J51713_1000134_pt1 | contig 29711 bp, 28 predicted proteins | sample SaaInlV_120m_DNA_3_FD_51713 | JGI IMG/M metagenome (IMG submission 51713)
CCAATGTCTGAAATAAATCCATTAATAGAAAATGGCCAGATACATTTTGGTGAAAATAAAGTTCAGGAGGCTATTGATAAATGGTCTGATATTAAGAAATTAAATGAAAACTTAAAACTTCATATGATAGGTAAACTGCAAACAAATAAAGTAAAGTACGTAGTTCCTTTGTTTGATTATATTCATTCTTTAGATAATATTAAATTAGCTGAAAAAATAGCGTCAGAACAAATAAAAAAAAATCGAAATTTAAAAATTTTTATTCAGGTGAATATAGGAAACGAGTCTCAAAAAGCTGGATTAAATATTAGTGATTTAAAAAATTTTTATGAAAAATGTACTCAAGAATTAAATCTTAATATTATAGGATTGATGTGCCTACCTCCTCAATATGGATCAGCAAAAAACTATTTTAATGAAATGGTAGAGTTAAAAAAAACACTTAATGTTGAAGATTTAAGCATGGGAATGTCAGAGGATTACTTAGAGGCTGTTGCTTGTGGTGCCACTTATATAAGAATTGGATCCAAGATATTTGGTGATAGATCTTAAATAATTTTAATTTTAGTTTTTTTATTAATTAGCTTTAACAATATCAACATATCCTTTTCTTTAATTGCAACACAGCCTTGTGTTTTTTTATAGTTACTTGTTAAGTGTAAGAAAATTGCACTCCCTTTATTTTTTTTAGGTCTTTTGGAGTTATATTCAATTGGAATTAAAAGATCGTATTTTTTATCATTTCTATAAAGTTTTTCGTGTCTAACTTTACTATTTATTTTTATAGGTTTGTTATAAAATTTGCTTTTTACATCATCACACCAACCTAAATTTTTCATTATTTCTATTTTTTTAAGTCTGGCTGATAGTTTGGGGAGTCTATCTTTTCTATAATATAATGGGCCCAATGTATAATGACCCTTAGGTGTTTTATTATCACCTTCAATTTTTTTTGTGGTTTTTCCATTTTTGCCTATCGAACATTTAAATTTAAATTCATCATATAAAAGTGTATCTTTCTCTATAATTATAATTTTCATATAAACATTATGATTAAAAAAACTCTATTTGTATATAATTCGTTAAATCTATTTCATATATTAAATGAAATTAAAGAAATTTTTTATTTTGAATTAGAATATATTGATAAAAAAAATCATAAAAAGATTGATTTTGAACAATATGAAAATTATTTAATTATCAGTGCTAATTTTGATGAAAAAATTAAAAACTGCACCATAATTGACAATCTTCCAAAAAAAATTACTAAAATAGTTGAAATAATTAATCTTAATTTTTTAAAAAAACAATTTAAAAATCAATCAGAGCATAAAATTAAAAAATATACTTTAGATTTAAATTCAAGAAAAATATATTTTGAGAATAAAAGTTTAAATTTAACTGAAAAAGAAAGTGATTTAATTCTATTTATAAATTCTCTCAAGAGGGCAGATCTTAAAAAAATCCAAAAAACTGTTTGGGGTCATTCTAATGATTTAGAAACACATACGGTAGAAACACATATTTATAGGCTTAGAAAAAAAATGATTAAAACTTTTGAAGATCATAATTTTATTAAACATGATCAAGATGGTTATTTTATAAATTAAATTCTAGCACCAATTTTTTGTATAATTTTAGATGATAATTCTGTACCTTTAATTAAGCACTCTTTTATTGACAAATTATTGATTATTCCATGGAGATATCCAGCAGCAAATAAGTCACCAGCACCAGTTAAATCTTTAATATTGAGATTTTTTTGAGCTTCACACTCAATTAGTTCATTATTTAGTATTGATATAGCACCTTTGTCACCTCTTGTAATAACAACATTTTTTTTAATTTGTTTTGAAAAAGTTACTATTTCTTCAAAAGAATTAGCATTAATTAATGATGTAATTTCTTGTTCATTTGCAAAAATGATATCTAGTTTATTTTTAGCTAATTCTAAAAAATGCTCTTTGTGTCTTTCAACACAAAATAAATCAGATAATGACATCGCAACTTTATTTGAATTTGCTATTGCTTTATCAAAAGCTTTTTTTGGTTCTCCCTCATCCCACAAATAACCTTCTAAAAAAGTTATTTCACTATTTTTAATAATTGATTCATCTATATCTTGATCATTTATTTTGCCAGCTGTACCTAAATATGTGCACATTGTTCGCTCTGAATCTGGTGTGATTAAAATCAAACAACTTCCAGTAGGAATAGGTTCTTTTTTTTTATTATATAAATAATTAACTTTTTCTTTTTTAAGTCCATCTTCATATTTTTGACCTAAGCTATCTTCGCTAATTTTACCAATAAAGCCAACATTATTACCTAATTGAGACAATCCAACTATAGAATTAGCAACTGATCCCCCTGATACTGTTTCTTCAATATTTAATAAAGATAAAAGAGTTTTAAACTCATCTTCATCTATTAGCTTCATAGTACTTTTTGTTAATGAATTTTTAACTAAAAAATCATCATCTACTTTACACAGGACATCTACAATTGCATTTCCAATTCCTAAAATTTTCATATTATGCTTTTTTCGTTATTATAGGTTTTTTTCGATTAGGATAACAAGTGTTACAAATTTTACAAGTTAATCCATAACATTCTCTTGCTTTACAATATTCTCTTCCATAAAAAATAATTTGAAGATGAAGTTTAGACCAAGTATTTTTTGGAAATATTCTNTTTAAATCTTTTTCTGTTTGANTAACATTTTTACCATTTGTTAGTCCCCATCTCTGTGCCAATCTATGTATATGAGTATCAACAGCAAAAGCNGGGAAACCAAAACCTTGAGACATTACAACGCTAGCAGTTTTATGTCCAACTCCTGGTAATTTTTCAAGTTCTTCAAACGTTTTTGGCACTCTACCATTATGTTTATCTAAAATTTGTCTAGACATTAAATAAATACTTTTTGCCTTAATTCTAAAAATACCAATTTTCTTTATTAAGTTCTCTATTTTTTTTCGTCCTAGTTTTACAAAATGTTCAGGTTTATTATATTTTGGATATATGTTTTTTGTTACATTGTTTACATTTAAATCTGTACATTGTGCAGATAGAAGAACAGAAACCAAGAGTGTAAATATATTTCTATGTTTTAGAGGAGTTGGTGTAGTAGGGTAAATTTTATTTAAAATTTTTAATATTTTTTTTGATTTTTCTTTTTCATTCATTATGAAAAACTTAGCAAATCCCTCATAGAATAAAGACCAGATTTTTTTTGCATCAGCCATTTTGCTGCNGTTAAGGCACCATCTGAATAAAGTGTTCTATCGGAAGCCTNATGGTTTAAGGAAATTGTTTCTTTCCCACTTGAAAACATTACNTCATGTTCTCCAATAATCTCACCTTTTCTAATNGAATTAAAATTAATTTTTTTTCCATAAGGAAAATTTTTTTTATTTAAAAACTTTTTACCCATTAGATTATATAGATCTTTATTTTTCCCATCCGCAATACCTTTCCCAAGCATTAATGCGGTACCAGATGGATAATCTTTTTTATGCTTGTGATGAATTTCATATATTTTACTTAAATAATTATCATTTAGTGATTTTGAGGCAATCTCAGCTAAATACATTAGCAAGTTAACTCCAAGACTCATATTTCCAGCTTTTAATATCGGTATTTTTTTTGAATAGTTTTTTATTATCTTCTCTTCTTTTGAAGAAAAACCAGTTGTTCCAATTACTACTTTTTTTTTAAGTTTTGATGCAATTTTAAGAATTTCCATTGTACATTTTGGTACTGTAAAATCTACAATTACGTCAGTTTTTTCAAAAGCCTTATGAGTGTTAGCCTCAGGTTTAATGCCATTAAATTTTTTATTGATTATTCTGTTTTCAGTAAGAGCAACCAGTCTAAAATTATTATTAGATTTTGAAGATTTAATAAGCTGTTGACCCATCCTTCCCATACACCCAGTAATTGCTAAATTAATCTTTTTCATTTTAAATTAAAAACATTCTTTTTTTGTAAAAGGACAAGTAGTGTAGTGTACAACTCCTTTTACTGTATTTATAGCCACAGANGTTGTGGTATCAACTACCGTTACTGCTGTTGAGCAACTTTGTGTAAAAACTATTAATATAAATATTAAAATTATTTTTTTTATAAAAATATTCATTAAGCTAATTATTATAACGATAAATTAAATAATAACAGATATAAAAAATACAATTATTGATTAGTTTTTCCAAAAACTTTTTGCTTTTTGAAAGAATTTCTTAATGCTTGGATTTGACTTTTCATTTTCAATTTCTCTAAATTTTTCAAGCAACTCTTTTTGTTGCTTATTTAAGGATATGGGAACTTCAGTATTTACTTGGACATATAAATCTCCAAAATCACCTCTTCTCATAAAAGGCATTCCTTTACCTTTTAATCTAAATTGTTTTCCACTTTGAGTACCATCCGGTATTTTAATTTTTGCTTTACCACCATCAATTGTGGGTATTTCAATNGTTGTTCCAAGAGCTGCATCTGCAATAGATATTGGAAATTCAAAAAATAAATTTTCATCTGATCTTTTAAAAAGCTCATGAGAATGAACATTGATGAATAAATANAAGTCACCTGTGGCTCCACCCCTGCTACCCGCTTCACCTTTACCTGCTAATCTAATACGAGTTCCATCATCGACACCTTTTGGAATTGTAACTGATATTTTTTTAGATGCTTGTTTTTTACCTTGGCCATTACAATCATTACATGGATTTGTGATCTCTTCTCCATTACCATTACACTGAGGACAAGTTTGTTGAACAGTAAAAAACCCTTGATTGGATCTTATTTTTCCATTTCCCCCACAATATGTACATCTGTCAGGTGAGTGACCAGGTTTAGAACCGTTTCCTTTACAGGCATTACATTTTTCAGTTGTAGAAAATTTTATATCTTGTTTTTTTCCTTGGTAAGCTTCTTCAAGAGTAATTGATAAATCATACCTTAAATCAGAACCTCTATTATTGGAGCTTCTATTGCTTCTTGATCTTCCTCCGCTTCCAAAATCTCCAAAAAAATCCTCAAAAATATCTGAAAAGTCTGCTCCACCAAAACCTCCAAAACCTCCACTCTGTCTTCCGCCACCTCCTTCAAAAGCAGCGTGCCCAAAATTATCATAATTTTGTTTTTTTTCTTTATCTGAAAGTATGCCATAAGCTTCGCTGGCCTCTTTGAATTTATCCTCAGCAGCCTTATCGCCTGGATTTTTATCTGGATGATGTTTTACTGCAAGTTTTCTGTACGCTGATTTTAGTTCATCTGGGCTTGCATTTTTGTTAACACCCAAGACGTCATAAAAATCTCTTTTAGCCATAAAGTTACTTTAAGATGATAGTTGTTGTTAGTCTTAAGCGCTTTTTTCTTTATCTTCTTCTTTATCTTCTTCTTTATTTCTTCTTTATTTTCTTCTTTATTTTCTTCTTTTACTTCCTCAAAATCAGCATCAACAACATTATCGTCTTTTTTTCCTTCATCATTTTTATCGGTATCATTTGATGCATCTGGTTTTTTCTCTTGAGANTTATATATAGCCTCTCCTAGTTTCATCGAAGCTTGAACTAAAGTTTCTGTTTTTTTCTTGATATCTTCATTATCAGTCCCCTTTAAAGACTCTTTTAAGCTAGATGATGCGTCTTCAATTGCTTTTTTTTCAGCATCAGTAATTTTAGACCCATGTTCTTTAAGATTTTTCTCAGTAGAGTGAATTAAAGTATCTGCTTGATTTCTAACATCTACAGACTCTCTTTTCTTTTTATCTTCTTCTTTATTAGCCTCAGCATCTTTCACCATTTTTTCAATTTCTTCCTCATTTAATCCACCAGAAGCTTGAATTTGGATTTTCTGTTCTTTTCCAGTTCCTTTGTCTTTTGCTGAAACGCTAACTATTCCATTAGCATCAATATCAAAAGTAACTTCGATTTGTGGCACTCCTCTTGGAGCAGGCGCAATACCAACTAGCTCAAAATTACCTAACATTTTATTATCAGTTGCCATTTCCCTTTCACCCTGAAGCACTCTAATAGATACAGCAGGCTGATTATCTTCAGCAGTTGAAAACACTTGGCTTTTTTTGGTTGGNATTGTTGTATTTTTTTCAATTAGTTTAGTTGATACACCACCNAAAGTTTCAATTCCTAAAGAAAGNGGGGTAACATCTAATAANAGTACATCTTTAACGTCTCCTTGAAGTACCCCTGCCTGGATAGCTGCACCCATTGCAACAACTTCATCAGGGTTAACACTCTTATTTGGGTCTTTTCCAAAAAAGTTTTTAACCTCACTTAATACTTTCGGCATTCTTGTCATTCCACCCACCATTATAATTTCGTCTATTTCATTAGCTGTAATTCCAGCATCTTTTAAGGCTGTCTTGCAAGGGGGTAAGGTTCTAGCAATTAAGTCTTCAACTAGTGCTTCTAGCTTTGCTCTAGTCATTTTTAAATTAATGTGTTTAGGACCAGTTTTATCTGCGGTAATAAAAGGTAGATTAATATCAGTCTGTTCTGCCGAAGAAAGTTCGATTTTTGCTTTTTCTGAAGCTTCTTTTAATCTTTGAAGTGCAAGTTTATCTGATGTTAGATCAATTCCATTATCTTTTTTAAATTCTGCAATAAGATAATCAACTATAGAATTATCAAAGTCTTCGCCACCTAAAAAAGTATCTCCATTGGTTGATTTTACCTCAAATACACCGTCACCTAATTCAAGAATAGAAACATCAAATGTTCCACCTCCTAAATCGTACACAGCAATTTTTTTATTTTGTTTTTTATCTAAACCGTATGCTAAAGATGCTGCAGTCGGTTCATTAATTATTCTTAAAACTTCTAATCCAGCAATTTTACCAGCATCTTTTGTTGCTTGTCTTTGAGCATCGTTAAAGTATGCGGGAACAGTAATTACAGCTTTAGTAACTTCTTGTCCTAAATACTTTTCAGCTGTTTCTTTCATTTTTTGAAGAATAAATGCTGATATTTGAGAAGGTGAATATTTTTTATCTTTAGCTTCAATCCATGCATCACCTTTTTCAGAATTTACAATTTTAAATGGAGCTGCTGTTATATCTTTTTTTACAGTGGGGTCTTCAAAATTTCTTCCAATTAATCTTTTTACAGCAAAAATTGTATTTTCTGGATTTGTTACGGCTTGTCTTTTAGCTGGTTGACCAACTAACTTTTCACCATCATCTGTAAAAGCTACAACTGAAGGAGTTGTTCTTGCTCCTTCTGCATTCTCTAAAACTTTAGGTTGGCTACCCTCCATGATTGATACACAAGAGTTTGTAGTTCCAAGATCTATTCCAATAATTTTGCTCATAATTTAAATTCTCTCTTTCATATATGTGTTAATTTTAATTCTACAAGTTGAACAAATATTATTATTTGTCTAAATTTTCCTTATTTTCCCTATTTTCCTCATCTTTTTGATCTTTTTTTTTTGAGACACCTACCAATGAAGGTCTAAGTAGCCTCTCCTTAATCATGAAACCTTTTTGAANCTCTTGAACTATTGTTCCTGGTTCTTTTTCATCATCCTCTATCTCCATCATCGCTTGATGTAAATTTGGATCTAATTTTTTGTTAAGACAATTAATTGGTTTGATATCATTTTTGGTAAAGATGGAAATCAAGTCTTTGTTAATTATTTCTAAGTGTTCTAGGGTTTTTTTTAGAGCCTCAGTTCCTTTGAGAACCTCATCACTTTCTAAAATTAATTTTGATCTTTCTAAATTATCAATTAAATTTAGAGCTTCTTTGGCAAAAGTAAAACCACCATAATCAAATGCATCATCTTTTTCTTTTTCAAACCTTCGTCTCTGATTTTCCATTTCAGCAAAAGTTCTTGCAAGCTTATCTTCTAATTCTTTTACTTTTTCTTCAGGAGTAGTCTCTGCTCTCGTTTCTTCTTTGTTAATATTAGTTTGATTCTCTTTTGATAGCTTTTCAGTGTTGCTATTGTCCNNAGTAGACTGTTTTGTATTATCGTCTTGATTAAGGTTTTCCTCTTTTTCCATGTCAGCATATATGGTAAGAAATTTAAAAATTGCTAGGTATTAATGACAAAAATCTTAAAATTACTAATAGGGACCAATAATAAGGGTAAATTAAAGGAAATAAGAGATTTATTGCCCAAATATATAAAAATTTACTCAACTGCTGATTATAATCTTAAAAGTCCAAGAGAAGATGGTCTGACTTTTGAGGAAAACTCTCTCATTAAATCAAAATACTTTTCGAAAAAAACGAAATTAATATGTTTGGCTGATGACTCTGGGCTAGAAATAGATATCTTAAACAAGGATCCGGGAATTTACTCTGCAAGGTGGGGTGGAAAAAATGGAGATTTCAAAAAAGCTATAAAGAGAGTTTATAAAGAACTTTCTAAAAAAGACAAAAACTGGCAAAAGAAAAAAATTAAAGCAAGATTTGTTTGTGCTTTATCAATTTGTTTTTTAGATAAAAAAATTGTTTCTGTTCAAGGAAAAGTAGAAGGCTTCATTTCAAATGAACCAAGAGGTAAAAATGGTTTTGGCTATGATCCTATTTTTATACCAAAAAATAAAAAAAAAACTTTTGGGGAAATGCGTTTGTTACAGAAGTATAAAATAGATCATCGATCTGTTGCGTTTAAGAAAATTAAAAGATTTCTATAAGTTTTTTATTTTCTATTTTATAAAAATTTAACCGATGATTAATTTTGTTGTTTTTAATATCAAAAATACCAATTTTACCTTTGAATGAATTTTTCTTTTTGAAAAGTTTGTTTAAATTAGCAAGATTTGTTTTTAAAGATAAGTAGTAGACAAGACCAACAAGATCATAGCTTAATAGAGATAAATGAGATGGATATTCGTTAAATTCTTTAAAAAATTTTTCTTTATAATTATCAAAATTATTTTTATTTATTGATGGAAAATATATGGGCTGAATATTAGTCTCATTTAGTAGGCTTGAATCAAACCATTGATTTAATGTTATAAAATACTTATTTTTAGGTGATACATCTGTGTAAAGAAGAGAAGTGCTTACACTTTTTAAACTTTCGTCAAAATCTGCAATTATTACTGCATCAAAATTTAATCCACCTAGTGAGTATCTTTTTTCTAATCTTTTGATTTTTTTTTCTTTATTTATGTCATTAGAGTTTTTAATTCTATATATTTCATCTTCTAAATTTTGTTTTCTAATTTTATAATTAGTAATTTTTTCAATTTGACTAGTTAATTTTGTTGGCTCTGTATTATAAACATAATCTTTAAAAATTTTAATTTTAGAATTTTTAATTCCTTTTTTTACTTCGAATTCATAGTCTTGCATTGGGGTTAGGAAAATAGTTCTTTCAATATTATTCATTTCTAAAAATTTTTTTATTGTATTAAGTTGTGAGGTGGAGTTAATACCTGCTGAAATTACATTTTTTGGAAGATCTAGAGTCTTATTGGTAAAAGATAAAAATGTAAGATCCTTCATTTCATCTAAATATGTTAGGCTTTCATAAAATATTGGACCTATGACAACCTTTACCCCCATTTCTTTTAGTTCAAATGCAGATTTAAGAGTTTGATTTGGTCTTGTAGCCGTGTCTTTTGGAATAATCTCTATTAAATCACTATCAATATCTTTTATAGCCAATGAAACAGCTTTAATAATTGATTGACCTAAATCTTTATTGTTACCAGTCATGGGTACCAAGAGACCAACTTTAATTTTTTCTGCAGCCACAACAGTATTAAAAAATGTCAAAATTAAATTTAGAAAGATAAAGAAAATAATTTTAGTAAGTTTACTCATTTTAATGATAGTATAATGCTTTTTAAGCTTAATTATGATCATAAAATCACAATCTCACATAAAAGATAATGAAAATGGTCTTTATATAGTATCAACCCCAATTGGAAATTTAAAGGATATTACTTTTAGAGCTATCGAAACATTAAAAAAATCTTCTTATATTCTTTGTGAAGATACAAGAGTTTCAAAAAATTTATTGGACAAATATGAAATAAAATCAAAATTAATTTCAAATCACAAATTTAATGAAACAAAAAACTTAAATAAAATTGTTGATCTTTTAAAATCAGGAGAAATAATTTCTTTAATTTCAGATGCTGGAACACCAAGTATTTCTGATCCTGGATCAATTTTAGTGAACGAATGTGTTAAAAATAATATTAAAATTATTCCTATTCCTGGAGCGTCAGCAGTTGCAACGGCACTATCAATAAGTGGTTTTTCAGAAAAATTTTTCTTTTATGGATTTTTACCTGATAAAAAACAAGCATTAATAAATGATTTAAAAAAATTTTCTAAGTTAGATGGATCATTTGTTTTTTTTATCTCCCCTAAAAAAATTAATAGAGTCATACCTGAATTAAAAAATAATTTTAGTGGTAGAAAAATAGTTTTTTGTAGAGAAATTTCAAAAATATACGAAGAATACATAAGAAAGGATATTGATGACTTGGAACTATTTAAAAAAGTGCCAAAAGGCGAGCTTACAGTAGTAATTTCTGAGAAAAAAAATGTTAAAAATTCTTCACAAGAGTTAAGTGAATCAGATAAGATTCTTATAAATAAAATGATTAAAAAATTAAGTGTAAAAGAAATAACAGATTTAATTAGTCAAAATAAAATTATTTCCAAAAAAAAAATTTATAATTATTGTTTAAAATTAAAAAATGAAATCTAAATTTATATTAGTTGTTTTGGCAGGGATTATTTTATCTGGTTGTATAGGTGTTTCCTCAACAGGTATTTTTGGAACAGGAGTTTCAGTTGCTCTTGATCCACGAACAGTGGGTACTCAAATAGATGATTCAATAATGCAAAAAAATTTAACGGCAAAAATGATAATTAGAGATAAGAAACATCTTATATCTGTAAAAACTAAAGTGCTAGATGGTAGAATTTTTTTAACTGGTAAAGTTGATAATCCTGAAGAAAAATTACAATTAACAAAATTATCATGGGAAATAAAAGGTGTGCGATCAGTTCGTAATGATATTAAAATTAAGGAAGAATTTAATTTTAAAAGATCAGCAAAAGATATTTTAATAACATCACAACTTAGAACAGCCTTAATTTTTAACAAAAATATTAAGGCAACCAATTATCAAATTGATACTTATAAGAAAAAAATCTATGTTTATGGNATTGCTCTTACATCTGAAGAAAAAGATTTAGTTATAAGTGAGGCTACAGAAATACTTGATGTTGAAAATGTANTAGCAAGTATTTTGNTAGTTGAAGATTTAAGAATTCAAAAAGAGTAACTATTTTTTGTAATCAATAATATCTGCAGAATAAGCAGCTATGGAAGCTAGATTAATTAGCTCTGATGTAGAAGATCTCAATGGAGCAATTTCTACAGGCAAACCTAGGCCAATTAGCAAAGGTCCTATTACTTTTGTATCTCCTAATGTTTTCATCATTTTATAGGATATCGCNGCGCTATGTTGTCCAGGCATTATTAAAATATTTGCTTTACCGACAATATTTGAGAAAGGATAAAGTTCTTCATACTCAGAATTTAGAGCTACGTCTGGCTGCATATCACCATCGAATTCAAAGTCTACTTTTTGTTCTTTTAAAATATCAACTGCTTTTCTTATATGTTTGGTTCGACTTGTAAGGGGTTGACCAAATGTAGAGTGAGATACAAATGCTACTTTAGGTTCAAAACCAAATAATCTAACTACCCTTGCGGTAGATATTGCTATTTCAGCCATTTGTTCTGAAGTTGGATATTCATGAACACTTGTATCACCAACAAAAATAGTTTTACCTTTATGAACCACCATATTTAATCCAAACATGATTTCACCATCTCTTACATCAACTACTTGTTTGATTTTTTCTAAAGAAGCTCCAAAACGTCTTGTGTTCCCAGTTACTGCACCATCAGCATCACCACAAGCAACCATACTAGTTGCCCAGATAACCCTATCATTTCTTATAAGTCTATCGCAATCCCTTTCTAATAAACCTTGTTCTCTTTGTAGTTTTTGAAATAAATGTTTTACATATTTGTTTCTTTTTTTTTCATCTTTGGAATTTACAATCTCAATATCAAAATCTTCACTGTAGCCAATATTTTTAATTTGTTCTTTTATTTTATCCTCTTTGCCAATTAGAATAGGAATTCCTAATTTTGAATTTTTAAATGCAATTGCAGCTTTGAGAGTATTTTCATCCTCACCATCTGCAAACACGATTCTTTTTTGGTTTTTTTTAATATATGAGTTAATCCCTTGCATAATTGTAACAGTGGGGTCTAGTCTTTGTTTTAATTGATCTTTATATAAATCAAAGTCATCAATATTTTTTCTTGCAACACCAGTATCCATTGCAGCTTTTGCAACAGCAGCAGGAATAACACTTATTAATCTTGGGTCAAATGTAGATGGTATTATATATTCTTTACCATAATGAGGTCTTTCTCCGCCCATTGCAGCAACAACTTCATCTGGAACATCTTCTCTTGCAAGTTTAGCAATAGCTTTTGCTGCAGCAACTTTCATTTCTTCATTGATTGTCTTTGATCGCACATCTAAAGCTCCTCTAAAAATATAGGGAAAGCCTATTAAATTATTTACTTGATTAGGATAATCAGATCTTCCCGTTGCAACTATTGCATCATCTCTTACTTCATTAATTTCTTCGGGAGTGATTTCTGGGTCTGGATTAGCACAAGCAAAAATTATAGGATTTTTTGCCATTGTTTTAACTAATTCTTTTTTTAAAGCTCCTTTTGCAGATAAACCTAAGAAAACATCTGCACCATTAATAGCTTCTTCTAGAGTTCGAAGCTTTGTTTCNTTTGCATGTTTAGATTTCCATTGATCCATTCCTTCGGCTCTACCCTTGTAGATTACTCCTTTTCTATCAACCATAATTAAATTTTCGTTTGGAACACCTGAATTTTTAAATAGATCAGCACATGCCTGAGCAGATGCGCCAGCTCCATTAACCACTATTTTTATCTCTTTAATTGATTTACCGCTAATATCTAGTGCGTTTATTAGTGCAGCAGTTGTAATTATTGCTGTTCCATGTTGATCATCATGAAAAACTGGAATATCTAAAATTTCTTTTAATTTTTGTTCAATTATAAAGCAGTCTGGTGCTGCTATATCTTCTAAATTTATTCCACCAAAAGAAGGTGCAAAATTTTTAATTGAGTTAATTATTTCATCTGAGTCTGAACAATCTATTTCTAGATCGATCGAGTCTATATCTGCAAATCTTTTAAATAAAACTGCTTTACCTTCCATTACAGGTTTAGATGCAAGTGCCCCTAAATTACCCATACCAAGAATTGCAGTTCCATTACTTATTACAGCTACCAAATTACCTTTACTAGTATAATCGTAAGCTGCCTCTGGGTTTTCACTAATCATTCTTACTGGAGCCGCAACACCTGGAGAATATGCTAAAGCAAGGTCTCTTTTAGTTGTCATATTTTTTGATGATATAATCTCAATTTTTCCAGGCTTTTTATTTCTGTGAAAATCTAAAGCTTCTTTATCAGTGTAATGGTCAATTTTTGTTTTTTTCATTTTTGATAATTAGTTATACAAATGAGGTAAAATTAAGACTAATATGATTTATGAACTTACTTAAGTCAACTGGTACATTTGGATTTTTTACCTTATTAAGCAGAATACTTGGGTACCTAAGAGACATTCTGATTGCTATTTTTCTTGGCACAGGTGTTTTGGCTGATGCTTTTTTTATTGCCTTCAGAATTCCAAATACATTTAGAAGATTGTTTTCAGAAGGAACTTTTAACGCAGCTTTTGTACCAAGTTATGCATCCGAAATAGTTAAAGGAAAAAAACAATCAAATAAATTTGCTAATAACATTTTTAATCTTTTGTTTTTAGGTTTGTTATTTTTAGTACTTATTGTGCAAATCTTTATGCCTGCATTTGTATCAATTATTGCCCCTGGATTTGTTGAAAATGTTGAAAAAATGGAGTTAGCAATAAGTTTAACCAGAATAACATTTCCATTTTTATTTTTTGTTTGTTTNGCCTCATTTTTTTCTGCAATTTTAAACTCGCATAATAAGTTTGCAGCTGCATCAGCAGCTCCAATAATTTTAAATATAATTTTAATTGGAGTTTTATTATTCTCAAAGTTGTTAGGTGATAATCTTGTTTTTTATTTGTCTTATGGAGTTTCATTCNCAGGTTTTTTACAATTAGTTTTTTTATATAAATTTGTAAGAAAATTTTATTCTTTAAAATTAGATTTTAAAATTAAGACTAATAGCAAAATAAAAGTATTCTTTAAAAAACTATTACCAAGTATTTTTGCATCAGGTGTTACTCAAATTAATATTTTGGTTGGNACCATAATAGCATCTTTTCAAGCTAGTGCAGTTTCATATTTATATTATGCTGATAGAATATACCAAATAAACTTAGCAATAGCAGGAATAGCAATTGGTGTTGTGGTCTTGCCCCAGCTTTCAAAGCACATTCAAACTAAAAAGAAAAGTAAGATACATTTGATTCAAAATAAGGCTTTAGAATTAAGTTTATTTTTAACTCTTCCTGCATCNGCTGCATTACTAATTGCTTCTGAAGAAATTATTTCAGCTTTATTTGGTTATGGTTCGTTTGATCAAGTGTCTGTACTAAATTCTGGCAAGGCTCTTTATTACTTTGCCTTAGGTCTTCCTGCTTTTTCTTTAATTAAAGTTTTTTCCAGTTTCTTTTTCGCCAATCATGACACTAAAATACCATTTTATATTTCCTTATTTTCTGTATTAATAAATATTGTAATTAGTATTTCTTATTTTAATGAAATTGGATTTATCATAATTCCAATAGCAACAACAATTTCATCGTGGTTTAATGCTATATTGCTCTTTGCTTTTTTAAAAAATAGAGATCTTTTTTCTTTTAATAAAATATTTTTAGTTAGATTTGTAAAAATTATAGTAGCCTCTTTATTAATGGCAATATTCTTCAATTTTTTAATAACATATTTTAAATACGAATTAGCATTCAATCAAAACATAAAATCATTTTATTTAATCTTAAGTGTTATATTAAGTTTATTATTTTATTTATTTGTTTCATATTGGATCAAAGCTTTTAAAACGAGTGATATTAAATTAAAGTATTAGATATTATGAGTAAAAAAATTTTTTCAGGTGTTCAGCCCACAGGTAATCTTCATTTGGGAAATTACTTAGGAGCTATTAAAAATTTTGTAACGTTAAATAATGATAATGAAAATAAATGTATTTTTTGTGTTGTTGATTTGCATGCAATTACAATTAAGCAAAATCCTAAAGAATTAAGAAATAACATCAGAGAAACAGTTGCAACTTTTATTGCTAGTGGAATTGATCCAAAAAAAAGTATTATTTTTAATCAATCAAGTGTAGCAGCTCATGCTGAAGCAGCCTGGATTTTAAGCTGTGTTGCCCGTATGGGTTGGCTAAATAGAATGACACAATTTAAAGAAAAAGCTGGAAAAGACAAAGAAAAAGCAAGTGTTGGTTTATATTCTTATCCAGTTCTAATGGCAGCTGATATTTTGCTTTATGACGCAACCCACGTACCTGTAGGGGATGACCAGAAACAACATTTAGAATTGTGTAGAGATATTGCCCAAAAATTTAATAATGATTTTGAAGTAAATAATTTTCTACAAGTTCCAGAACCTTTAATTCAAAAAGAGTTTTCTAGAATAATGAGTCTTAAAGATGGATCAAAAAAAATGAGTAAATCAGAATTATCTGATTTAAGCAGAATCAATTTAACTGACAATAAAGATCAAATAATTAATAAAATAAAGAAGGCCAAAACGGATCCATTGCCAATGCCAAAAAGTTTAAAAGAGATTGATGAAAGAGTTGAAGCTAAAAATTTAATAGGTATTTATGCAAGCCTTACAAATTCTACTTTAGAAAAATCTATAGAAAATTTTGCAGGTAAAAATTTCTCAGAATTTAAAGAAAAATTATCACAAGTTTTAGTTGATAAAATTGAACCAATATCAGCAGAGATAAAAAAATTATTAGCAGATCAGAAATATTTAGACCAAATTCTTCTAGAAGGAGTTGAAAAAGCTAATTTAATAGCTTCAAAAAAAATTGATAGAATTAAGGAAATAGTGGGTTTTTAGTAAAAATTTATTATCAAGTTTTAATTCTTTAAATATTAACTATATATATCCACATGTTTGTTCAAACCGAAGTAACTCCAAATCCGAATTCTTTGAAATTTTTGCCTGGCAAAAAAGTTTCAAATAATGGGCCTTATGAAATTACAAAAAAAGATGGTATCCAAAATGACTTAGTAAGAAATATACTATCAGTTAATGGTGTTGAGGGAATTTTTTTAGGTGAAGATTTTATTTCAGTAAATAAGGCTGACACAATTAAATGGGATGACATAAAACATATTGTAATTTCATTAATTAATGACTTTTATTCTGATGGAAAAGAATTCGTTATAGACGAAAATACAAAAGAACTAAAAGTTGATTTCGATGAAATTGAACAAAAAATTATAAAGATTTTAGATCAGAAAATAAGGCCAGCAGTAGCTAGAGATGGTGGAGATATTAAATTTAAAGAATTTAAAGATGGGGTGGTAAAAGTTCAGCTGCAAGGAAGCTGTTCGGGGTGCCCAAGCTCTACAATGACTTTAAAACAAGGTGTTCAAAATCTTTTGTGCCATTATTTGCCAGAAGTNAAAGAGGTTGTGGCAATATAAATTATGAAAATAAAAGTAGTNAAAAAACCCAAAACTAAAATNATAAAAAAAATAAAAAAGAAAATTAAAAATAGCAATCAGTTAGAATTAATTTTTAAANACAATAAAAATAACAATATTAAAAAGCACAATAAAGATTTAAGTTTTAATTANANTAATACTGTTAATTCAATATCTAGAATATTTTTAAGCAGTTTTGCACTAATCTCTTTTTTTTACATAATGCCATTGTTTATAAGTTTTGGTGAAAAAAATTTTTATACANAAGAATTCAAAAATAATTCAAAAAAAATTTTAGCATACACACTTAATAAACAAAACGAAAATAAAGAAAATACTAAATCACANAGTGAGGAAGATTTATTGTTTGATATTTTTAGTTTAAATGATTTAGAATCCGATACTGTGAGACTGAGNGCCTCAACTATCAAACAGTTATTTGAAGATACNGATTATAATCTAAAAGATGTTAGAAAAAAAAAACTAGTTAAACCTGTTGCCCTGACTCTGCTTCCTCAAGAAATTAAGATGATTGAAAATACCAAGAAAAGAAAAGAGTTTTTTATTCAAATCGTCTTACCATTAATTATTAAAGAAAATAATAATATAAGAATAGACAGAAATAATCTTTTTAAGATTATTAACAAAAGTAACAATACTAATTTAGAAAAACAATGGCTTGGAAAAAAATATAAACAATACGGTGTTGTCCTAGGAGATTTATCTTCATTAAAAATTAGAATGGATGAGATTCCAGTGTCACTANCAATTGCTCAAGCAGCAAAAGAAACTGGATGGGGAACGTCAAGATTTGCTCAAGAAGGTAATGCATTATTTGGTCAATGGACTTGGTCTGGTGAAGGTTTGAAGCCCAAGGAAGCTAAAGCAGGAGAAGATCATAAAGTAATGAAATTTAATGTTTTACAAGCCTCAGTAAGGGCCTACCAAAGAAATTTAAACACTCATTCAACATATAGAGACTTTAGAAGAGCTAGGGCTGAATTGCGTGATCTAGGTAAACCCCTGGATAGTCTAGAGCTTTCCAAATATTTAAATAAATATGCTGAGACGGGTAATCAATATGTTGAGGTGCTTCAGAAGATTATAAAACAAAATAAATTAAAAGATTTTGATGATGCCAAGTTGTTACCATCTAGTGGTGATTTAGAAAGTCTTATTTAATTTTCTTTGATTGGAAATTGAACTCCAAACCATCGCCATTTACCATTGTCGTTAAGAGAGCAATTTATTCTACCTCTTCTTGGTTTAAACAGTGCTCTGAACTGAATAGTAAGAGTATTATTTAATATGTTAGTTTTAGATTTTTCCCATTTATCACCTTCATTTGAATAACAATTAATATTTTCTAAATTTTTTTGATCCTTAAAAAACTCAACTACAAATTCTGGAGGGTTATTTTTCTTTGTTAACTTTTTTTCTAAAGGTAGTAATTTTTTATATTCAAGAGGAAATGAATTTATAATTGATTTAAATCTATTTAAATCACCATAATTTTCATTAATAGGAAATCTAGGTAGTTCAAATTTATCTTTGTTTATATCTATAACACCCGAGTGTTGGCCAAAAGCAAATTGAAAATTTTTAGAAATGTAATCCCTCATAAATTTTGAGTATTCACCAAACGGATAAGAAAAAAAACTTGGTATATATCCTAGTTCTCTTACAAATATTCCATTAGCTTTTTCTATATCTAAAATAAAATGATCATTCGTTTCATCGATAAGGTAATTATGTGTATGAGAATGATGCCCTATAAAAGCAAATTCCTTGGATTCAACCTCTCTTATTTGATCCCAGGTCATATATCCCCTTCTACCAACAGGTTCAGTTGATACAAATAAAATAAATGGAATCTTGTTTTCTTTAAGATAAGGCCAAGCCTCTAAGTAAAAAGACTGAAAAGCATCATCAATGGTTATGAGCACTTCTTTATTTAATTTTGGAATATCAAATTGTTCTTTAAAATTATCCGGATTGTTAAAATTATAATTAGATTTTTTTATGATTTCTATTTGATTTTTAAAAACTTCCATCTGAATATTAGTTGAAGGATATTTAGATTCATTAAAACGATGATACATTATTGATAAAATACCTTCATCATTAGAATAATATTTGATATTATTTTCATCTGAATTAGAACTTACATTAGAGAATATAAAAAAAATGAATAAACTTATTATTGATGTTGCTAATGAAAAAATTTTTTTAATGATCATTACTAATAATGATATTTATAATATTATTTATGATAATACTAAAATTAATTATGAAAAGTTAACTACAATCATTAACGATTTTTTAAAAACCAAAAATTTAGAAATAAAAGATATTAGTAAAATTTATATTAATAGAGGTCCTGGAAGCTTTGCGGGCATAAGAAATTCTTTATCTATAGTTAAAGCCTTTAATATAGCAAAAAAAATTGATTATTATTGTTATAGTTTGGGAGATTTTAAAAGTGAAGAGAATATAAGTTATGAAAATATCCCCAATTTATGTGATAAATTTAAAATTAAAAAAAATTTGATTAATCCTATTTATATAAGCTAAAATTAAAATTATATGCCAGAAACAATTGAAGAAAAATGCCTATCAAAAGGAGTTAAGTTAACTGATCAAAGAAAAGTAATTGCACAAGTAATGTCGCAATCAATGGATCATCCTGATGTAGATGAATTATATAATCGAGTTTCTAAAATTGACTCAAAAATTAGTATTGCAACTGTTTATAGGACTGTAAAATTATTTGAAGAGTCTGGAATATTGGCCAAACATGAGTTTAAAGGGGGTAAGGCTAGATATGAAGAGCTGAATGAAGGTCATCATGACCATTTAATTGACGTTAGGTCTGGTGAAATAATAGAATTTGTAGATGAAGAAATTGAAAAACTTCAAAATAAAGTTGCAGAAAAATATGGCTATAAATTAGTAGATCATAAACTTGAATTATATGGGATAAAGAAAAAATCCTAACTGCATGGCTCAAAAAATATTTATCAAAACATTTGGTTGTCAAATGAATGAGTATGATTCAAATAGAATATATGACTCTGTAAAAAAAATTGGTTTTCAAAAAACAGAAAATTATGAAGATGCAAATTGTTATTTGTTAAATACATGTCACATAAGAGATAAAGCAAAAGAAAAAGTTTATCATGAAATTGGAAGAGTAAAAAAAATTTTTAGATCAAAACAAAAACCACTTGTAATTATTGCTGGTTGTGTTGCTCAAGCAGAAAATCAAGAAATGCTAAAAAGAGAACCATATATAGATTTAGTAATAGGACCTCAATCTTATCATAAAATTAATGATACAATATTAAACCATATTGAAAAAANGAAAAAAATAGAAGAAACAGAATTTGATGCAATTTCTAAATTTGAATATTTGCAAAAGATTAAAAATGAATCAAAAGGTGCTTCTTCTTTTTTAACCATTCAAGAAGGTTGTGATAAATTTTGTCATTTCTGTGTTGTACCCTATACAAGAGGACCAGAGTATTCCAGACCATTCAAACAAATATTAGATGAGGCAAAAAATTTNGNTGATAATGGTGNTCAAGAAATAATTTTATTAGGACAAAATGTTAATGCTTATAGTAATGAAGAATACAGATTATCAAATTTAATTTTAGAAATTGAAAAGTTTTCAGAAATAAAAAGAATTAGATACACCACATCTCACCCAAGAGACATGTCAGATGAATTAATCGAAGTTTATAAAAATTCAAAAAAATTAATGCCTTTAGTTCACTTACCAGTGCAAAGTGGATCAAATAAAATTTTAGATCTCATGAATAGGAAACATAGTATTAGTGATTATTATAAAATTTACGATAAACTTAAAGAAATTAACTCTAATATTGAGTTTTCGAGTGATTTTATTATTGGCTACCCTGGAGAAGAGGAGAAAGATTTTCAAGATACACTTCAGCTGATTAAAAGAATTAAGTTTATTAATTCTTACTCATTTATTTTTAGTCCAAGACCAGGAACTGTTGCAGCAGATTTGAAATTAATAGATAAAAAAATTTCTATAGAAAGATTAGAAGTAATTCAGAATCTATTGTTTGAAAATCAAACAAATATGAATAAATCATTAGAAAATAAAACGATTAATGTTTTAGTTGAGAATTTAACAGATGACAAAGCACAAGTTTTTGGAAGATCTGAATATATGACATCAGTTATTTTTAATGGTAAAAAAGAAGATATTGGAAAAATTATGTCAGTAAAAATTAATAAAAGTAACAGAAGCACATTATTTGGAGAACTTATTGTTAACTCTAATCAAAAGGTAGCATAGAAATTGAGTGGTTTAATAAAGAAGAATATTGATACATCGTTAAAATTTGTTTATTCAGANAACAATTCTTTAAGTGTTATTTTTCATGATAATGATTTATTAATGGGGGTTGTAGGAGAGTTTAATAAAAACTTAAAAGAATTAGAAAAAATTACTGAGTCTAGCTTATATTCTAGAGGTAATTCTATTTTAATTAAATCAAATCCTCAAAAAAACGAAATTGTTAAAAATGCTATTAAATTTTTAGCNAATCAATTTATTAATAATGGTAGTGTAGAAAACAAGGATATAGTTTCGTCTGTAGATAAATTTATGATTAATGAAAAAGTTAAGAATAATAATGTAACAGATATAATTAAAACTCCAAAAAAATCTATTATTCCAAGATCTGAAAAACAAAAAGAATACGTTAGGGCTTTAAGACAGAGCGATATTATAATTTCTGCAGGTCCCGCAGGAACAGGAAAAACATTTTTAGCAGTAGCTGTAGGTCTCACAATGTTGTTAGAAAAAAAAATTGAAAGAATTATTTTATCAAGACCAGCTGTTGAGGCAGGAGAAAGATTAGGTTTTTTACCAGGTGATATGAAGGAAAAAGTTGATCCCTATTTGAGACCTTTATATGATTCTTTGTATGATCTATTTGATTTTGAAAAAATACAAAGAATGATCGAAATTGGTGATATTGAAATTGCACCTCTAGCTTTTATGAGAGGCAGAACTTTAAAAAATTCATTTGCAATTTTAGACGAGTCTCAAAATGCAACTGATACTCAAATTAAAATGTTTTTAACGCGTATTGGCGAAAACTCAAAAATAGTTATAAATGGCGACCCAACACAAATAGATCTACCAAATAAAAATATGTCAGGTTTGGTTAGATCAAAAGAATTATTGGGCCACTTAAATGAAATTTCAGTTGTTGATTTTGATCACACTGATGTTGTCAGGCACCCACTAGTTTCAAAAATAGTTAAAGCCTACTCAAAAAATGATTAGTATTGAAGTTTTCTCAGAGGAGAAAGCTTGGTCAATAAAACTAAAAAAAAAAGAGCTTTTTTTTAAAGAAATTTGTAATCTTTTTCCAAGAAAATATCGATTTCCTAATAAGAAAATAACGCTTTCTTTACTTCTCTCTAATAATAAATGTATCAAAAAGTTAAATAAAAACTTTAGAAATAAAAATAAGTCCACGGATATTCTGTCATTTCCTTTAGCAAAGAAAACAATGATATCTAAAAAAACTTATATTGGAGATATTATAATTAGTTATAATTTCATGAATAAACCTAAATCACAAAATATAAAAAATTTTAAGAAAAAAGTAATTAAAACTTTCATTCATGGATATCTTCATTTACTAGGTTTTGACCATATTAAAGATAAAGATTATAAAAGAATGCTTAGTGAGGAAGAGAAAATATATAAATCAGTAATTTCAAAGATTAACTAGATTGATAAAAAGAAAATACATTGAGATAGTTTTTTTAATTATTTTAGGTGCAGCCTCATCTTTAAGTTTGCCTCCATATAATTACTTAATAATAAATTTTTTTACCTTTAGTGCATTTTTTATATTTCTGTTTAAAAAATCTAAAATTACTCAAAGTAAAAAATATTTCTTTTTTTATGGATGGCTATTTGGATTTGGCTATTTTTTATCAAGCTTGTATTGGATATCAATAGCTTTAACTTTTGATCAAAATTTTAAATTTTTAATTCCTATAACTATAATTTTAATACCTTCCTTTCTGGGAATTTTTTATGGATTAGTTACCTTCTGTTTTATAATTTCAAAATCTAAAAAAATAGTAAGTTCTTTTCTGGTTTTTTCATTATTTTTTGGTGTTTTAGAATTTATAAGAGGTTCAATTTTAACTGGTTTTCCTTGGAATTTAATAGCCTATAGTTTTGTTAATCATTTAGAAATATTAAGTATTACCTCATTAATAGGAACCTACGGATTTAATTTATTCTGTATTTCATTGTTTGCTAGTCCTGCAATTTTTATATTAAGAGAAACAAGAAAAGACATAGGAGTGTGTGTTGTTTTTCTAATTTTGCCATTACTATTTTATCTGTATGGATCATCCTATAAAGAAACATTTAATTCATCGGATGTTACAAACTATGATTATAAAGTAAGAGTAATAGGTTCAAATATTAGCCTCAATAGATTTTATTTAAATATTGATCCAGTCTCAGTGATAAATGAATTGATTGAAATAAGTGAGCCGGAAAAAGATGATAAAACTATATTTATTTGGCCTGAAGGAATTCTCCCTGATGTTTCTCAAGAAGAATTAGTTGAATTTAAGTGGTTATTTGAAGATACTTTCAGTAAAAATCATTTGTTATTTATTGGGATCAATAGTCAAAAAACTAACAAAGAAAAAATTAATTATTTTAATTCCTTATCAATTTATGGTCACGATTTAGAAATATTAGATTTTTATAATAAAATCAATCTAGTCCCGTTTGGTGAATTTTTACCTTTTGAAAATATTTTAAAAAAATTTGGTTTAAGTGCAATTACTAATAACTATCAATCATTTTCAAAGGGTCAAGATAGAAAGATTATCGAGATAAAAAGAGATGATTTTTCTTTAAAGATATTACCATTGATTTGTTATGAAATAATATATTCAGGTAAAATATTTCAAAACCAAAGTTTTGATTTAATGGTTAATATCTCTGAGGATGGATGGTTTGGGAGATCAATAGGACCTAAGCAGCACTTTGCACATAGCATATTTAGATCAGTTGAAAGTGGTAAATATTTATTGCGTTCAGCAAATAATGGTATTGCAGCTATTGTTAATCCTTTGGGTATTGTTGAGCAAAAAGTTGAATATGGTGATTCAGGTTATGTTGACTTTAAAAAAGCTAAAAAAATACAACCAACATTATTTTCTAAATATGGAAACAAAATCTTTATAACATTAATTTTACTATATATTTTTATGATATTTTCATTTAATAGATTTAAAAATGAGTAATTTAAAAAATTTTCTTTTTACAAGTGAGTCAGTATCTGAAGGTCATCCGGATAAAGTTTCAGATAGAATTTCAGATATGGTAGTAGATAGTTATCTATCTGGAGATCCATTCTCAAGAGTTGCATGTGAAACACTTACAACAACAAATAAAGTAGTTTTAGCAGGAGAAGTTAGAGGCCCTGAAATTAAAAAAGATGAATTAATTGAAAAAGTTAGAAATTGCATAAAAGATATTGGCTATGATCAAGAAGGTTTTACTTGGAGAGAAGCAACAAAAATAGAAAGTCATCTTCATTCCCAATCTGCTGATATTGCAATGGGTGTAGACTCATCTGGAAATAAAGATGAGGGAGCTGGAGATCAAGGTATTATGTTTGGATATGCCTGTAATGAAACTGACGTTTTAATGCCAGCACCTATTCATTACTCCCATAAAATTTTAAGATTAATGGCAGAAGATAGAAAGTCAGGAAAGTTAAAAAATATAGAACCAGATAGTAAGAGCCAAGTTACTTTTGAATATGTAGATGGAAAACCTACGAAAGTAAAATCTGTAGTAATATCTTCCCAGCACTCTGCAGATGTTAATCAAGCACAAGTTAGGGATTTATTGAGACCTTACATGTTACAATCTATTCCATCAAATTTTCTTGAAGGTTTTAATGAAGATGAGTTTTATGTTAATCCAACAGGTAATTTTGTTATTGGTGGTCCAGATGGAGATTGTGGGTTAACAGGAAGAAAAATTATAGTAGATACATATGGTGGTGCCGCACCTCACGGTGGGGGAGCTTTTTCTGGAAAAGATCCTACGAAAGTAGATAGATCCGCAGCTTATGCGGCAAGATATATCGCAAAGAATGTTGTTGCTTCAAAAATTTCAGACAAGTGTTTAATTCAATTAGCTTATGCAATTGGTGTTTCTAAACCATTATCAATTTATGTTGATTTATTTGATAATGATTTAGATAAAAATAAATTTGTTGTAGATAAGATAAATGAAAATTTTGAATTAAGTCCTCGAGGAATTAGAGAGATGCTAAATTTAAATAAACCGATATATGAGAAAACAGCTGCATATGGCCACTTTGGAAGAACACCAGANGATAGCGGTTCATTTTCTTGGGAAAAAACTGATAAAATAAGCCATTTTTCTAAATAGTTTCTGTTGAATTAAAAAAAAACTTTACTATATTGCCCTTACATTATTGAATTTACAAAATGGGCCTTAGCCCATTTTTTTTTGGAGTAAACAAAAACATGTTAAATAAAAGAGCAGATAAATTAGAATTATTAAGAATAGCTGAAGCTGTTGCTTTAGAAAAATCTATCGATAAAGAACTAATCATTAGTTCGATGGAAACTGGAATTGCAAAAGCAGCAAAATCTAAATTTGGTCAAGAAAATGAAATTAAAGTTTCAATTAATAGAGATAGTGGAGATATTGAAATATTTAGAAAATTAGTTGTTGCAGAAAATCCTGAGAACTCAAATACAGAAATTAAATTAGAAGATGCTATTACTTTAAATGAAATAAATAAAGATAAAGCAGTTGGGGATGAGGTGTTACAACCNCTTCCTTCATTTGATTTTGGGAGAATAGCTGCTCAAACAGCAAAACAAGTAATCAGTTTTAATGTCAGAGAAGCTGAAAGAGAAAGACAATTTAATGATTTTATCGATAAAAAAGATTCAATTTTAAGTGGTATTGTAAAACGATTAGAATTTGGAAATGTAATTGCAGATCTTGGAAGAACAGAAGCAATTATCCAAAAAAATGAAATGATTCCTAGAGAAAATATTAAAGCAGGTGATAGAATAAAAGCATATTGTTATGATGTTAGAAGAGAGCCAAGAGGGCAGCAAATATTTTTATCAAGAGCTCACCCAAAGTTCATGGAGAAACTTTTTGTTCAAGAAGTTCCTGAAATTTATGATGGTTTAATTGAAATTAAATCTTCTTCAAGAGACCCTGGAAGTAGAGCAAAAATTTGTGTAAAAGCTGTTGATACATCACTTGACCCAGTTGGGGCTTGCGTTGGTATGAGAGGTTCAAGAGTTCAAGCGGTTGTTAATGAATTGCAAGGAGAAAAAATTGACATCGTGAATTGGTCTGAAGATCCTGCGATTTTAGTTTCGAACGCATTATCACCAGCAGAAGTTCAAAGAGTGAATGTAGATATAGAAAGAAAAAAACTTGATGTAATTCTTACTGAAGAAAATTTAAGTAAAGCTATTGGAAGAAGAGGTCAAAATGTTAGACTTGCTACAAAGTTATTAAATTATGAAATTAATATAATGACAGATGCTGAAGATTCTGAAAGAAGACAATTAGAATTTAAAGAAAAAACCGAAAATTTTGTTAAAAATTTAGAGTTAGACGAAACATTGGGACAGCTATTAGTTGCTGAAGGTTTTTCATCAATAGATGATATTAAAGATAGTTCAGCTGAAAATTTAATGAAGATAGAAGGTATAGAAGAAGATACTGCTAAAGCACTTATAGAAAGAGCCAAAGAGTTTCACCAAAAAGATCAAGAAGATATTTCTGAGAGAATAAAAGAATTAGGTCTTGAAGACTTACTAATAAATTTAAAAGGATTAACCCCAGGAATGTTAGTAACACTAGGAGAACAAAAAATTTTAACATTAGAAGATTTTGCTGACTTAGCATCTGATGAGCTAACAGGTGGATATGATATTGTAAAAGGTGAAAGAGTTAAAATTCAAGGTTATCTTGAAGATTTTGCTTTATCAAAAGAAGAAGCAGATGAATTAATTATGTCTGCAAGAAACATTGTCTACAAAGATTGAGTAATGAGCTATGGAAAAAAAAACAAAACTAACAATATCTGGCATAGCCAAAAAATCGATCAAAAATATTGAGATTGCAAAAACTCAAGGAAAAAATTCTGTAGTTATTGAAAAACAATCAAACAAATTTCCAAGTCGAGGTGTATCAGTTAAGCCAGGAGGCTTTAAGCCCAAAACTACCTCAACATTTAATAGAGGTGCACCAATTAAACCATCATTTCCATCTAAATCACCCCCTATAACAAACGATTTTGAAAGACGTAAGCTAGCTGAACAAAGAGCCACTAAAAGACTTAAAGGTGAAAATGATAGTAAAGATAAGAAAACTTTAAAAGCAGGCACAAAAAAAAGAGAATTAAAATTAACAGTTTCAAGAGCTTTAAGCGATGAAATAGAAGCAAGAGCAAGAAGCGAAGCTTCTGTTAAGAGAGCAAGACAAAAAGAAAATAAAAATTTAACAAAAGAAGAAGCTCAAGAAAGCCTTAAACCAGTTAAAAGAGATATTAATATTCCAGAAGCAATTACAGTTAGAGAACTAGCTAATAGAATGGCTGAGCAATCCAGTAATGTTATTAAATATCTATTTGGAATGGGCGTTACTGTTACTATAAACCAGACGTTAGCTGCTGATACAGCTGAGTTTCTAGTTAAAGAATTTGGTCATAATCCAATTAGAGGAGAAAAAGCTGAAGAGATTATTCAAAAAATTAAAGCCTCCAGAGCAGAGAATTTAAAAAACAGAGCTCCCATAGTTACTGTTATGGGGCATGTTGATCATGGAAAAACTTCAGTGCTTGATGTTTTAAGAAGTGCAAATGTTGTCTCAGGAGAATTTGGGGGAATTACACAACATATAGGAGCCTACCAAATTGAAAGCCAATCTAATAAATTAACATTTATTGATACTCCAGGTCACGCAGCATTTACAGAAATGAGAGCAAGAGGATCAAAGTTAACTGATGTGGTTGTATTAGTAGTTGCTGCAGACGATGGTGTTAAACCACAAACAGTTGAATCTATTAAACATGCAAAAGCTGCCAATGTACCAATTGTTGTTGCAATTAATAAGTGTGATTTACCAGATGCAGATCCACAAAAAATAAAAAATCAATTATTAGAGCATGAACTAATAGCAGAAGATTTATCAGGAGATACATTGATGGTTGAAATTTCTGCTACAACAAAATTAAATTTAGACAAATTAGTTGAAGCGATAATTCTACAAGCAGAAATATTAGACTTAAAAACCGATTTTGAATCCAAAGCGACAGGGATTGTNCTTGAGTCTAAAATTGATGTTGGAAGAGGACCGGTTGCAACNATTATAGTGACCACAGGAACTTTAAAAAAAGGTGATTTTTTTGTTAGTGGTTTAAGATGGGGCAAAGTTAGAGCGATTATTAACGATAAAGGAAAAAATATTAATGAAGCACCTCCATCAACACCAGTTGAGATTTTAGGAATAAATGGTGCATCAAAAGCAGGAGATGATTTCATCGTTCTTGATAATGAAAAAGAAGCAAAAACATTAAGTGAAAATAGAGCACAAGAAAGNAAAGATGGAANAAACCCTTTAACTTTTGCNTCTCAAGACTCTGCATTTTCAGATAAATCTACAGAAGAACTAAATCTGATTATTAAATCTGATGTTCATGGATCTTCTGAAGCAATTAAAAATGCAATTAGCCAAATTAAACATGACGAGGTTAAACCAAAAATAATTTTATCAGATATTGGAATGGTAACTGAAACAGATGTTACATTAGCAAAAGCTTCAAGTGCAGTTTTAATTGCATTCAATGTTAAGCCAAGTAAAGAAGCAAAAAAACTTGCAGAAAATGAAAAAATTAAAATTTCCTCTTACAACATCATTTATGAAGTTTTAGATTTTGTAAAACAAAAAATGTCAGGATTGTTATCTCCCGATATTCAAGAAACAGTTATAGGCACAGCTCAAATATTAGAAATATTTAAAGTATCAGGTGCTGGTAAAGTTGCGGGATCAAAAGTAATGGATGGAGAAATCACTACTGCCTCAGATGTTAGAATTATCAGAGATGGAGCAATCATTTATACTGGTAAAGTTGGAACCCTGTTTAGAGAAAAAAATCAGGTAAAACAGGTCAGCAACGGGCAAGAGTGTGGAATTACAGTAAAAGATTACATGGATTTCCAAAAAAACGACACAATAGAAGCTTTTAGTGTAACAACTACTGATAGAATGATTTAATGACAGATAGAATTGGAAAACCAATATCACAAAGACAGCTTAGAGTTGGAGAAATGATCAAGCAGTCTTTAAGCATGATTTTTTTAAAAAATGAGGCTAAGGTCCCAAATTTAGAAACTAACAGTATAACGGTCACCGAGGTGAGAATGAGTCAAGATTTAAAAATAGCTAAAGCATATGTGCTTCCACTTGGAGGTAAAAATGCAGAAGAAACTATTAATGTTTTAAAAAAATATTCATTTTTAATTAGAAAGATTTTATCACAGAAGGTGGTTATGAAATTTTTACCAAAATTACTTTTTAGAAAAGACGAATCTTTTGAGTATGCGGAAAAAATAGAAAACTTAATAAAACAAACAAATAAATAGGAAAAAGAAGGCATGAACAAAAAGGCACAAGAATTAGCAATGCATGATAAAGATACTGGATCTTCAGAGGTTCAGATTGCATTGTTAACAGAGAAAATTGAAACTCTCTCTATACATATAAAACAATTTAAAAAAGATAAACATTCATCTGTTGGATTGTTGAGAGCGGTAAATAGAAGAAAGAAATTGTTAGAATACCTAAAGAATACAAAAA
>JGI26254J51713_1000149_pt1 | contig 28357 bp, 25 predicted proteins | sample SaaInlV_120m_DNA_3_FD_51713 | JGI IMG/M metagenome (IMG submission 51713)
AGCAATACCTTGACCCATCATTCCGGCGCCCAAGATACCTATCCTGCGCGTAAGATTTTTTTCGAGACCCTTCGGCCGACTTGCACCACCATTGATTTTATTCAATTGAAAGAAGAAGGCCGTAATCATGTTTTTGGCAACTGGGCCTGTGACAACTTTAATGAACTCTCGGCCCTCGACCCGCAGCATGGTATCTATGTCAAATAGGGTGGATTGAAAGGCAATATCCATTGCTGCGGTCATTTGGGGCATTAGGCCGCGTGTTTGTTTATGCAGCATAGTTGGTGCCATGGCAGCGAATTGCGCGTTACGCGGCGAATTGATGGCTCCGCCAGGCACTTTGTAGCCTTTGCGGTCCCACGGCTGTGCTGTGGCTTCTTTATTGTCGGCATTTTCGCTAATCCAAGCTTTAGCTCTGGGTAGCAAATCATCCATTGATTCAACGACTTCATTAATCAACCCGCCCGCTAAGGCTTTCTCAGGGGTTAAACGCTGGCTCTTTAAAATAATATCGAGAGCTTTTTCAACCCCAATTAGCTTTGTTAGTCTCACCACACCACCGCCAGCAGGGTAAACACCAATAGCACATTCTGGCAGACCTATTTGTACAGACTTATGATTAAAGGCAATACGGTGATTACAGGCCAATGACAACTCATAACCCCCGCCCAAGGCGGCACCGTTAATGGCAGCGACTACTGGCACAGGGAGCTTTTCTAATCGTCTAAAATGACCCTTGATGAATTCTCCATTGGCAAACAGCTCTTCACTACCGCTCTCGTCCATTAGTACGAACTCGTTAAGATCAGCACCAGCAAAAAACACTTTNTTGGCTGAGGCGAAAATCACGCCGGTTAACCCTTCTTCAGACTCTAGACGCTGAACGGTCTCATCCATAGCATCGTTATATTCAGCATTAATTGCATTTACAGGACCACTCATGTCCATAGTCACTGTGACAATACCTTGATTGTCTTTTTCGTAGTTAAAAACACCCATTATTAAAACCTTTTCGAATTCTTAAACTGTCTTGAAATGATTATTTTTGCTTAAACACGCTCGATTAAGCAGGAAATACCCATGCCGCCACCCACGCAAAGCGACAACATGGCGCGCTTAAGTTGGCGACGCTCTAATTCATCTAGCATGGTACTAACCAACATGGCACCTGTAGCACCTAAGGGGTGACCCATTGCTATAGAACCACCGTTAACATTAGTAATGGAATGGTCAACATCTAGGTCCTTCATATAGCGAAGCGCGACAGAGGCAAAGGCTTCATTGATCTCCCAAAGATCAATATCGTTAGGAGTTAAACCTGCGGTTTTAAGACATTTTTTTGCTGCCGGCCCGGGCCCTGCAAGCATAATAATGGGATCTGATGCGAGGATGGATCCCGCAACAATTCGGCCTCTCGGCGTTAAATTAAGGTCTTTTCCAGCTTGCTCAGAGCCAATGAGTACGGCACTCGCGCCATCGACAATACCAGAAGAATTACCCGGAGTATGTACATGATAAATATTCTCTAAGGTATTGTATTTATTTAAAATAATTTCATCAAAAGCCATATTTCCCATCATTTCAAATGACGGTCTTAAGCCAGCTAAGGCCTCCATGGTAGTATCGGGCTTGATAAAGTCATCTTTCTCTAAAATTATCAGCCTATTTTTATCACGCACTGGAATGACTGACCTGTCAAAGTAGCCATTGTCTCGGGCATGGGTTGCACGACGCTGGGACTCTACAGCATAAGCATCTACGTCATCGCGACTGTAACCATCAATAGTCGCTATGGTGTCTGCACCTATACCTTGGGGTACAAAGCTTTGGCTAATAGCGAAAGCTGCATCACCTGCCATAGCGCCTCCGTCAGACCCCATGGGTACGCGAGACATGCATTCAACGCCACCGGCAACCACTAACTGCTCCCAACCTGAAGCGATTTTTTGAGCGCCTGTATTCACAGCCTCTAGGCCAGAAGCACAGAAACGGTTAAGCTGAACTCCGGCGACAGATTCGTCCCAACCGGCATTCTGGACGATCATTTTTGCAATATCACTGCCCTGCTCACCAATTGGTGACACGCATCCCATCACAACATCATCAACATAAGAGGTATCAAGGTCATGACGCTCCTGTAAGGCGCGCAAAAGACCCGCACCTAAGTCGATAGGCTTCACTTCATGCAATGAGCCTCCTGGCTTTCCTTTGCTGCGTGGCGTTCTTATCGCATCATAAATATAAGCTGTATTACTCATAATTCCCTCTCAATAATCTTAAAAAAATTTTAACTCGATCATTACTACATATTGGGCCAAACCAGAAAATCAGGAAACTAACCAAAGTTGGTTTTTATGCCATTTTACTAGGTCCCTGTATACTTTGGCGCTCGCTTCTCGGCGAAAGCGCGCATAGACTCCTTCAAATCATCGGATTTTAAGCTAGTCATTAACGTAAACATGCCATTCATGAGTAAACTCTGCTCTGTGGTTAATGTGTCACTCTGCTGAAGCATAAACTTGGTGCCTTGAACAGCCATAGGAGGATTTGCGGCTATCTCACCAGCCAGAGCCATCCCCGCGGCATAAGTCGCTTCAAAGGACTCATAAACGTCATTCACTAAGCCTATTTTCTCAGCACGAGCAGCATTAATGTCTTTGGCACTGTAGGCGAGCTCTGCCACGTGGCCCGCATTGAGAATCTTTGGCAATCGTTGCAGAGTACCTATATCAGCAACCAGCCCAATCCGAGTCTCACGGACACTGAAATTACTATTCTCTGCGGCAATTCTGATATCACACGCTGTAATCATATCAATCCCCGCACCCAAGCAGTGGCCATGAACCACAGCAATGACTGGCAGCGAGCATTTAGCTAAGGATGATATTGCGTCCTGAAAACGGCTAGTGCCCTGTAACTGTGTTAAGTTAGACACCGCCTCAGAAGCGCCTTTGGGCCTTTTCTGCGAAAGCAGTCCACTCTCGACTAGATCGATGCCCACGCAGAAGTGCTTGCCCTTGCCCGCCAACACTATCGCTCTAATACTATCATCCGCCTCTAGCGATTTCAGTGCCTGGGGCAGCGCCAGCCAAAACGGCTCAGACAGCGCATTGTATTTATCCGGACGATCAAGCCAGACAGTGCCTACCGCCCCGGCCTTTTCGATGGTTATATAGTCTGAAGAAAAACTCATTGTCCTACTCTCCTATAAATCTTGATATTCTGTAATTAATAGCCCGCCGACCCATCAAGAATGGACTCGTACAGCTTCTGATCAAGCTTTTGGTATGATTTTGAGCGAGGCATCATCACGTAGATAGCATCGCCGCCCAACTGCTCCAAATGAAACGCCTGATTGCGCAAATCGCCCTTTACCATTTTAAATGTTCCAGTGGTGGAAATGTCAGCCTGGATGCGCACGAAAACTGGTTGAGCAAAACCCGGTAAATTCGCAGCAACATAAGCAGAGAACTCATCCATGTCGAATGTCTTTCCAGGGTTCAACGCAAGAGAAACCATACCTGCCTTACCCTCTGTGGCAGGAACATCAACACCGTAAACATTGGCAATTTCAACTTGCTTATTGGCATTCAAAATTTCCCCTACCTCATTCGTAGAGACGTTTTCAGAGCGCCATCGAAAAGTATCTCCAATGCGGTCAACGAACTGATAGTGAGGTTTCCCCATGGCAAAACCGACATCAACCTCAGTAATTAAGTCACCGGTATTAAACCAAGCATCGCCGGGCGTTAAAACATCCCGAAGCGTCTTCGACTCTGAGGCGGCACTATCGGTATAACCATCGAAACGATAGCGATCATCTATCTCTGCCAACAGCAACCCCGGGGTACCTGGCTCAACTTGAATATACTTACCCTCTTTATCCAGCACAATTTCATCCTGCTCAACATCATATTCGACAAGTATTATTGTGCCTGGACAGAAACCGATGGTTTTGTCTTTATTGAAAGCATTAAGAAATGACACGTTACCTTCGCTAGAACCATAAAATTCACAAACGCGATCAATACCAAAGCGCTCTTTAAATTCATCCCATACATCTGGGCGTAAACCGTTTCCAAAAACTCGATCTAAGGGATTATTTTTCTCTTCTGGGGATGATGGCTGAGTCACAAGATATCGACAAAGTTCACCTACATAAAAGAAAATGCTGCACTGATGTTTTTGTATCTCTGACCAAAAAGCAGACGCTGAAAATTTTCGGCGTAAAAACATCGAAGCACCGCTGAATAAAGCGCTATTAACGCCACACATAAAACCAGTACCATGAAACAAAGGCAGGCAAAGATATATCCGATCACTTGGCTTTGCCCTCACACCAATCTCACTGAAAGACGAACCCGCAGCCAATATACGCCTTTGCCCGACTTTGGCTGCCTTAGGCATTCCAGTAGTTCCGGAGGTAAATATGTATAAGCCCGTTGCGCCCGCCAAGATAGTCTTAGTGTCTTCCAAATTGGTCGTCGGGTGTTGCTTTAGCTGAGCCATAATATCTTCCATTGGCTCAGGCGGTGAACTCTCACGAAGATCAGCGACCCAGAGAATATCTTTATCACCCATGTCTAAGTCTGCGCGAACGTCTAAGACATTTGAAAACGCTTCCTCTCCCGCTAGGCACTTAACCGATTTCGTTATATTAATGCAGTGAGCCAACTGGGCGCCTGCTAAGGCTGGATTAACTAACCCCGCAATGGCCCCAATTTTTTGTACCGCCATTATACCGGCTAGCATTTCAATTCTATTTTCCATGATCACCGCAACACAATCATCTCGTTTTACACCTCGAGCGATCAATGCGTGAGCCATAGAGTTGGCTATCTGATTAAACTCTGACCAGCTGACCTCACGGCCCTCAAAAATGATCATGTTTCTATCAGGATAGCGGGCAACCGTATCTTCAAAAACCATAGCGATCGAGGCGGGCTCATCCGAAGTCGGCTGCTTAGCCAGCGTTACCGGTATTACTCTTGCAACATCAGCTGCAACCCGGAAAAATTCTTTAATGGCACCCATATCAGTTTTCTCTACTGCCTAGCCAATGAACGAATAGTCAGCTTTGCCAATTGCGACATGTGCACCTCATCAGGGCCATCCGCAATCCTGCAAAAGCGACTCACGGTAAAAATATGCGCCAGCGGGGTATCTTGAGATACACCCATACCACCAAAGATCTGCATAGCTCGACTGGAAACGTCTTCACACATCTTCGGGGCAACGATTTTCAGCATAGAGATCTCCGCTCTACAGGCATCAATACCATACTTGTCCATCTTCTCCGCGGCAGATAGCACCAGCAAGCGACACTGCTCAATATCACAGCGGCTACGAGCAATTTCATGCTGTACGCTGGTCTTCTTACTTAAAGGCTCACCAAAGGCTACACGGCTCACTGCGCGCTCACACATGAGCTCTAAACTACGTTGTGCCATACCAACAAACATCATTGCGTACTGAAATCGTCCGGGCCCTAGTCGACCCTGAGCAATCTCGAACCCTCGACCTTCACCCAAAATCAGATTGGTGACGGGGACGCGAACATTTCTAAAAATGACATCACCCTCACCACCTGGCGAATGGTACTCGCCGAAAACTCGCAGTGGCCGAGCAATAGTAACGCCGGGAGCATCGGTGGGCACCAAAATGGTCGAATGCTGCTGATACCGAGGACCATTGGAGTTCGACTTACCCATTACCAACATTAACTTACACTTTGGACCTATGACATTCGTAGTCCACCATTTGCGCCCATTNAGCACATATTCATCGCCGTCTCGCTCTATTTTTAGCTCCATATTGGTAGCATCAGACGAAGCCACATCCGGCTCAGTCATGGCATAAGCCGATCGAATCTCCCCTGCTAATAAGGGCATCAGCCATTGCTCTTGTTGTTCTGGCGTACCGTACTTCGCAAGCACCTCCATATTTCCCCGATCAGGGGCATTACAGTTAAATATTTGTTGGGCCCAAGCAGACCTAGACATGGTTTCAAATAACGGTGCTATCTCGCTATTGGTAAGGCCTGGGCTCCAAGGTTTGTATTCTGCGGGAAGAAACAGATTCCAGAGTCCCTGTTTGCGAGCCTCTGCCTTAAGGTCTTCAAACCATTCGGGATACTGCCAGAGATTCTTATGGTCATTAGTAAATTCGTCATAATCTGACTCTCGCGGATAAATATGCTCATCCATAAAAGCCTTTAGCTTGTTATTAATCTCTTCGGCCCGCGGCGTTAACTCAAAACTCATTAGACTCCCTCGTATATAGGTCAGTAAACTATTAGCTTACTCCAGTTATTTTTCTCATTAGCTTGTTCATACCACCTATCCATCGATCATAATTAGTGGTTTTGTTACGCATATACTCAAGCACTATTGGATGCGGCAAAATAACAAAACTCTCTTTGCGCAGCTCCTCCACCACAGTTTCTGCTAATTTCTCGGGTTCAATCATGCCATTACTCGCCGCCGCCGCTGTAGCGTCATTGGCAACCTCCGTCATCGGCGTACGCACAGCCTGCGGGCACAGCATAGAGACCTTGATTCCTTCATGTTTATGATGAATAGCGAGCCACTCCCCAAATCCCACTGCGGCATGCTTCGTCACGCCATAGGCTGCACCGCCGATCTGATTCAGTAAGCCAGCAGCAGAGGAAGTATTTAAGAAGTAACCTCCACCACGTGCCACCATACGAGGCACCAAATGACGCGCCGCATAGACATGAGACATCACATTGATATCCCATATAGCCTGCCATTCAGAATTAGGCGAGTGTATGTTTTCCCCTATACCAACGCCTGCATTAGAGCAAAAAAGGTCAATCGGGCCTATATTTGCTTCAGTGTCTTCAACTATGCGTGAAATATCATCTTCTTTTGCTACATCGGCCATCATCGCGATGCCATCAACCATGCTGGCGGTATCTTCGGCGTTGCTCAGGTTAATATCCACAGCAATAATTTTCTTAGCACCCTCAGCATGAAAACGAACAGCCAAGGCCCTACCAATACCGCTCCCAGCGCCAGTAACGACTATAATCTTATCTTTTAATTCCAAGACATTTTCCTCTCCGTGTATTTTAGTTCAACAGCATCTTAAAGAAGTTTTCCGAGATGTTCTTTTCGAAAGGGCTGTATATCATCAGTTTTATTGTCCCTCACCATATCTACCCAGCTCGGATTCGCAATTAGAGCCCTACCCACAGCGACAAGATCAAACTCTTGCGCCTGTAATCGGCGCTCTAAATCATCGAGACTAGCCGGCTCAGCCTCACGGAAAGTTACCTCACCCGGAATTGGGATAAAATCTGCATCCAAACCGACGCTACCCACTGTGATGGAGGGCTTACCTGTGATTTTACGTGTCCAACCAGCAAGATTAAGCTCGCTACCTTCAAATTCAGGCTCCCAAAAGCGTCTCTGCGAACAATGAAATATATCAACTCCCGCATCAGCGAGCGGCACTAAAAAGCTCTCCAGCTCCTCAGGCGTCTGAGCCAAACGTGCCGTGTAATCTTGTTGCTTCCACTGAGACCAGCGAAGAATTACAGGGAATTCAGGGCCAACTGCCTTACGAACCGCTCTAATAATCTCCAGGGCAAAACGGCTTCGATTTTGCAGAGAACCACCATAATCATCTTCCCGCTGATTTGTTCCTTCCCAAAAGAACTGGTCAATTAAATAACCATGTGCACCATGCAGTTCGACCGCATCAAAGCCACACCCTTTAGCATCTGCAGCGCCTTGGGCAAAAGCAGCAACCACATCATCTATATCTTGCTGCGTCATAGTATGCCGATTGACCTTACCGGGAACATTCATCCCCGAGGGGCCAAAACCTGGCACATCTCCCTCTGGCGGAGTACCAGACCTACGCATAGCACCGACGTGCCAAAGTTGCGGCGCAATTTTTCCACCAGCGACATGTACTGCGTCGACTACCTTTTTCCAGCCTTCCAAGCGTGCCTTTCCGTGAAAATAAGGCACCCCGGGGTAACCACTCGCTCCTATGTGCCCAACACAGGTGCCCTCAGTGACAATTAAACCAACGCCCCCCTCAGCACGACGTCGATAATAGTCGACCACGTTTTGACCAGGAATATTGTCATTTGGCGAAAAGTTACGAGTCATGGGTGCCATAACAATTCGATTTTTCAGACTCAAACTACCTAGGCTGAACGGTTGAAACAGAGGGTTCTCAGTGGTCATTGATGTATGTTCTCATTGTGATTAAATTGTTACGGCTTTTAGCCAGCCATTAATATTACGCAAAATGAAGTCGCTAATCAGATTAGTTTTTGACTGATGAGTATCCATGCTCATTTGACCTCTTTCACGCTGCCTTCAAGAGATTAGACCAATATGCATTGACGCCGCAATGAGTGCCAAGACCAAAGCAACAACTAATCGAACACTACCTAAGTTGAGCTTCGCCGATGCTGGAAAAGCAAAGGTTTTTTCTAAGGCAGCAAGCTTGTATCCATGATGTTCCTGTCCAATGGTATCCACCAACATCTCACCAAGATCTTTACGACTGCGATACCTCATCAGCGCGGTACTAGTCCACTCGTCATCGGACTCACAGTTCAAATTTTCAAGGTTTTTGGCTTGACCTAAGCCCACAAAGTACGGATGTCCGGCCTTTCGCATTAACTTAGGAACAAAGACTGACGTGTACTTACTCAAAAGTTGAGCAGATTCGCGCTTAGGGTGCTTCAAATGTAAGACATTAACCATAAAGAACTCCTTACCATCATCATTGGCAAAGAAATCCCGGTAACTCTCCACAAACTCTTCACCCCTACTAGCCTGCTCAATACACGACATATAACGGTTTAGGTCCAGTGCTGAAATTTTATGGCCAAAGCCTACATACCAAGCCCAAAAAGCGCCATAAATCAAGACTGTAACTGCCCAAATTACTAACGGAGTAACCATAGGTCGGCTTCCTTATAGCTTCATCAAGAATAGATCACTTTACCCAAGCCTTGTGAGGACTTTAGCCTCTTGGCGGTAATCCATGCACCATAGTCAGAAACTCTATTTTGGTACCTGCGCGCCTATGTTCGCTCAGCGCTTGATATTCTGCATCTGCCCACCAGTCATTGGCTGCTTGCTCCGATGGAAAAGTAAAAATAATCATCCGTCCTGATCGTGGCGCAACACCTTCCAATGTAATGGGGTTATCATCGAAGGTCATAAATTGACCTCCAAAACGCTTTAGAATCGGGAAAAATCCTTTCTCATACTGTCGGTACTCATCGGCATCAGTAACGCCCAAGTTGACTACCATATAAACGGGAACATCAGTCATTTTTAAATCCTTATTAGTTATAATATCGTGTTACTTGAGGGTGATCAGCCATGCCGCAACAGCACGGCCAATCTCGTGAGGTGAATCTTCCTGTATAAAATGCGTTCCTGCAACTGTTACTTCTACCTGATTGGGCCAACTACGACAAAACTCCCGAGCCCTTCCGGTCAAAATAGAACCCGGGGCTGCGTTGACAAATAATTTTGGTAGCGACGTATTCTCTGCCATCCACTGCCCATAGCTACCCACCAACTGCACCATATGCTCAGGCTCATTATCAATAGGAATCTGACGAGGCCAATTTAAAGTGGGCTGCCGATCATCGGGCGTAGAAAACGGACTCCGATAATGGGCCATCTCTTCCTCACCCAACCCGCGCATCACTGAACTTGGCAGCACTGCCTCAACAAACATATTACGCTGCAATACCAGATCTTCGCCCTTCTCAGAACGAAATCCCTTGAAGATGCCACGTGCAGATTCAGGCCATTCATCCCAGGTCACTGGACAGACAATACCTTCCATATAGGCAACGCCCCGAACCGCCTCAGCATGCTGTTGTGCCCAGTAAAAACCAAGTGCACTGCCCCAATCATGAATAACTAAGGTTACATTTTGGGTAACGCTAAGATCTTCTAGGAGCCCAGCGAGGTAATCATAGGTGACCTGAAATGTATAGCGGTCGGGGCCTTCCCTCACGGGCAATTTTTCTGAATCACCATGACCAATCAAATCTGGGACTATAACGCGACCGAGTGTCTCTAGATGGGGGATGACATTACGCCAAAGGTAGGATGATGTTGGATTACCATGCAGTAAAACTATGGGATCTCCTTCACCGACCTCAACATAAGCAATATTTTTTCCCTTGATGCTTTTAAAACACTTGCCATAGGGCATTGACGCTGAAATCATTGGCTTCCCTTTGCACTAATAAAGAATTAATTATCTTGTTAATTCAAAATACAGGTCCATAATACTATATTTACATTATGGCATGGTCAATGCCATAATTAAATTTTGCTACTTGCGTGTATTACGCAGTTGATGTGATCGAGTTACTGAACTTTCCAAGCGAGAAAAAATAGAGGGTGCGCAATGAAGATATTTTACAGCGTCGTGCTTATTACCTACCTGGGATGGTGTACATGGTACGGAGGCTCTGGCGAACCTGTATCCCCAAATGAAGCAGTGGCTTACAAAGCAGAATTACAAGCTAACGCCAAGAACCGAGATCGAGATTTTTCTGGCCCTATTAAATACATGGATCGATTAATTAAAGATGATGATGGCAATGAATTCATCATGGTCAATCTCATTCGCTATAGAGAAAAAGCCCAGTATCCGGCTACATCTCTATGGGCCAATGAAACTGACCCTATGTTAGCAGATAACAGATATGGTGCTGGTGTAGTGCCACTGCTCCTGAAGAGAGGAAGTTTGCCAATTTTTATCTCGACAGTAGCTGGAGAGTTTATTAACGAGACTAGTCTAGAAGAATGGGACACCGTCGCAATGGTACGTTATCGAAGTGTTCGTGACATGGTCGAGATGATGATAGAGATGAGCACCACAGATCTTGCTGACCATAAATGGGCTGCTATTGAACAAACACATGTATTTCCGGTAAAGCCTGAAATAAACCTCGCATCACTTAGATTAATAGTTGGAATATGCCTACTTTTTTTTGCTGTGGCGGTCTCCTACCTTGTAAAGTTGTTAAGATCAAAAAATTAAAATGTCGATCTGCCAGTAAATTTCAACACTAAAATGAAAAGGACAAATCATGAAAACTAGAATTACCGAAATGCTCGGGATAGAGCATCCAATCATACAAGGCGGAATGCACCATGTGGGTCTGGCGGAGTTAGCCGCTGCTGTGTCTAACGCTGGTGGCTTGGGTATTATTACTGGGCTTACTCAGGGAACACCGGAAAAACTGGCCAATGAGATCGCTAGATGCCGAGAAATGACTGACAAGCCTTTTGGCGTTAATCTAACCTTTTTACCCTCGCTGACTCCTCCTGATTATCCGGGTCTTATCCAAGCTATTATTGATGGCGGCGTTAAGGTAGTTGAAACAGCCGGTAACAATCCCGCGCAATGGCTACCCATTTTGAAAGAAAACAATATAAAAGTGATTCATAAGTGCACCTCTGTTCGTCATGCCTTAAAAGCTGAATCAATTGGCTGTGACGCAGTATCAGTGGACGGCTTTGAGTGCGGTGGCCACCCTGGAGAGGATGACGTACCAAATTTTATATTGCTTCCAAGAGCTGCTGATGAACTCACCATTCCTTTTGTTTCATCCGGCGGAATGGCTGATGGTCGAAGCTTAGTTGCTTCACTTGCCATGGGTGCTGAGGGCATGAATATGGGAACTCGCTTCATAGTAACCGAGGAAGCACCTGTACATGAGAATGTAAAGCAGGCGATTATCGAGGCCAGTGAGTTAGATACTCGTTTAGTTATGCGCCCCTTACGCAACACTGAGCGGGTACTTAAAAACTCAGCCGTGGAGCGTTTACTGGAAAAAGAAGCTGCACTTGGGGCTGACATCAAGTTTGAAGATATTGCCGAAGAGGTTGCGGGTGTCTATCCAAAGATCATGAAGACCGGCACCATGGACGCAGGTGCATGGTCATGCGGCATGGTTGCTGGTCTAATCAGCGACAAGCCAACCGTTAAGCAACTCATCGACAATATAATGGCTGAAGCCAATACAATTATTAATCAACGCCTAACAGGCCTGTAAATCAAACTGGAGTAATAATATAAATGGCTACAAATCTTTTTAATCTGACGGGAAAAATTGCACTAGTTACTGGAGCAAGCAGAGGCATAGGCGAGTCAATTGCCAAACTATTGGCAGAGCAGGGAGCTCACGTTATTGTGTCGAGCCGCAAACTGGATGATTGCCAGTTAGTTGCTGACGCCATCATCTCAGATGGTGGCAGTGCTGAAGCTGTGGCATGTCATGTTGGCAATATGGATGACATAAGCAATTGTTTTGCTCACATAAAGCAAGCCCATGGCAAGCTAGATATTCTGATTAACAATGCTGCAACTAACCCTTATTTTGGGGATATTCTTGACACTGATCTGGGTGCTTATACAAAAACTGTCGACGTTAATATTCGCGGTTACTTTTTCATGTGCATTGAAGGCGGCAAACTTATGCGTGATAACGGCGGTGGTAGCATTGTTAATACCGCTTCAATTAATGCCTTAAAGCCTGGCCCAATGCAGGGGATTTATTCTATCTCTAAAGCCGCTGTCGTCAATATGACACAAGCCTTTGCCAAGGAGTGTGGTCGTCACAATATCAGAGTCAATGCCCTACTCCCAGGACTGACAAAAACGAAATTTGCCGGTGCCCTATTCTCTAATGAAGAGATGTACAAGAATGCTATTAAGACCATCCCTCTTCACCGCCATGCTGTTCCTGATGAGATGGCAGGTACAGTGCTATACCTGGCGTCAGATGCATCTAGCTATACTACTGGCGAATGTATCGTAGTCGATGGTGGCTTTACACTTTAAATCTATTGGCAAGGCTTTCGACAAAAAGGCTCCTAAAGGAGCCTTTTTATTTAGTGAGTAATATCCCGAGCTATAACCAAACCTCTAGATTATCCTCTTGGCCCAACCGTTGAGTTAATTTAATATCTAACATTTCTTTAAGGCCGCACTGCTCAAGTAAATCATCCACCAACAGCTTATCTTTCTTTGAAAATTTCAGATAACCGTCTTGAATTTTCTGGAGCATAAAAAACCGATACGGTTGTGCACCAGCGGCTATTATTTCACCTCGCACCGTAAATTCGGCCATACTTTTATTCTTGCCTAAATACCGAGACGCGCTGGTTCCGTGGGACGGCTGGTTATCAGCCAACCAATGATTAATTGACAGCGCCGCGGCCTGTGTTTCTGGGACTAGATCTTCTGCGAGAATACTTAAAACCCTCACCAACGTTTCAGGTATCTCATCCTGCTCAAGATAACCATGTCCGGCTTCGAAAAACTCAGCTGTATCAGATTCTGCGCGATTCATTCTCTCAACCCAGCGATAAACATGGATAGCTTCGCGCTGCATAAGAGCCAAGGGCTTCGGATCTCTGCCTAAATGAGCAAACATGGGGGCCATTAACCCGAAGTCCCCTATGCAAGGCTTCCAGCCTAGAAGGTACGGTACATTAGAAAAGTGTTCGTTAAGAGCTTGAAGAAAATCCATATAGAGCTCTTCAATAAAACTATGGTTATTATCTGAGACGCCAAATATGCGACCAGCAAATCGCATTCTGTCCATCATGTAATCGGTCTTTTCTTGACGGTTGGGCCCTGCGCGTTGAGCNCTAAAAAAGTGATACTTTAAAAACTCAAGATTTTCCTCTGGAAAGTTCCAACGATAATGCATAGCTGGTCTTAAAAGACCCTCACAGCCAATTAGGTCAAACAAATGACTTATGGTCTGCTGCCTAGCACCCTTTGGCAGACAAGGACGACCGTTAGCTAACTCAAAGTACTCAATAATAGCAGCGCCATCACGGATAACCTCGCCTGAAGTAGTCTTTAATACAGGAATAGTCGCAAGTTTTGCACTGGGTACTATGTCAGCTTTAAAGCTCTCATGGCCGCAGGAAAGTTCGTTGAAAGGGATTCTGTTTTTGATCAGGTAAGATCTTGCGCGTCCGGTATAGAGAGAGTGTGGGATCCCATATAAAATGTGCTTTTCTATCATTTTTTTACCCTAAATATCATTATTTAGCCTAACCCTTTGATATGATGCTCGGAAGGAAGAAGTATAAGAATTATTATGACATGTGTACTGCCATTATGTTAGCCTTTCTCTCAATAAGAGTTTTAAAACACCTGCGCTTATTGTAAAAATAAAAGAGGATTTTATGTCGGATGTGAACACGCTTGACGAAAAAGTACTGGCCGAATATCTCAGTCAACACATGGAAGGTTTCGAAGGGCCTTTAAAGGCTACAAAATTTTCTGGTGGGCAATCCAACCCCACATTCAAAATCGATACCCCTTCAGGTAGTTATGTATTGCGACGACAACCTCCAGGTAAATTACTCAAGTCTGCCCATGCGGTTGATCGAGAATATCGTGTCATTAGCGCGTTAGCTGACACCGAGGTTCCAGTGCCTCAAGCAAGCCATCTGTGCGAAGACTCAGAAATTATTGGCTCCATGTTTTATTTAATGGAGCATTGCGATGGTAATGTCCACTGGGCTGCGAAACTTGGAGAAGCCTCTGGCAATCATCACCGCAGTCACATGTATGATGAGATGAATCGAGTTCTTGCTGCCATTCATTCCGTTGATGTTGATAAAGTGGGTCTGTCGGACTATGGACGACCCGGCAATTACTATGATCGTCAATTCAATCGCTGGTCGAGCCAATATCGGGCGTCGGAGATGATTGATATCCCGGAGATGAATGATCTGATCGATTGGCTGTCGGCAAACATTCCTGAAGACGATGGCAAAGTGGCTCTGGTACATGGAGACTATCGCCTTGATAATCTTATGTTTGATAAAGCTGATCAAAAAATCATCGCCGTTCTAGACTGGGAGTTATCTACTTTAGGACACCCCTATGCAGATCTTGCTTACCAGTGCATGGGGCTTCGACTTCCCTATCGCGAGATAAAGAATGTTATGTCTGGCCTCGGCGGAATAGACTCACAAAGCATAGGAATACCCTCAGAAAGGGACTATGTGGCCAGCTATTGCAGGCGTATGGGTATTGATGGCATAAATAACTGGGGCTTTTATCTTGCTTTCAGTTGCTTCAGGCTAGCAGCTATTACACAGGGAGTGGCGAAACGTGGCGCTGATGGTAACGCCTCAAGTAAGGCCGCTCTTGGTTATCAGGCAATGGTTCAGCCATTAGCTGTTATGGGTCTTGAGAGCATTAGAAGTGAAGCTTGAAGTATGAAGATGATCTACTTGGTGGGAGCGGTTATTACCCTAATAGTGGTTGTGGCCCTGTCAGGCCCCCGAGTAGATATGAGTATTTCATTAAATGAAATAGAACTTCCAAGTAATCTAGATCTTTATTTATCTGAATCGGAATCTCGATTTAAAGATATTACCGAGGGTACAGAAAAGAAGATCATTTGGGACGGAGTACCTGGAGAGAAAACAGATGTTTCTGTTGTATTTATTCATGGGTTTTCAGCCACTCGGCAAGAATTAGCACCTCTGGCTGATATCATCGCAAGCTCTCTACAAGCCAACTTGTTTTATACCCGCTTAGCCGGTCACGGNCGAGGTGGNGCCGGCATGATTGATGGTACAGTTAATGNTTGGGCTAATGACGCTAACGAAGCGCTCGAAATAGGTCGCAGACTCGGCAATAAGGTTGTTTTAATCGGCACCTCTACAGGGTCTACACTGATCACTTGGCTTTCTTTGCAGCCAAGCAACAAGGATGTGCAGGCAATGATTCTTTTGTCGCCAAATTTTCATCCTGCAAACTCAAATATGAGCATTCTTTTATGGCCTTGGGGCGAAAAAATCGCCGAGATGCTAATTGGTAAAACGCGCCATTGGGAATCAAATAACCCTTTGCATGAAAAATATTGGGCGAATGACTATTCCACCGCCGCTATGTTACCCATGATGGGCCTGGTTAAAATTGTTAATGATGCAGATCTTAATGAGATCTCCACTCCGACACTCATGGCTTATTCCTCTAAAGATAAGACAATTAGCGTACCGGCCCTCATAAAAGCTTTTCGTCGTTTTGGCTCAATAGACAAAGAGATCATTGAGTTCAATGATACTGAAGATCCGAACTCTCACGCCTTAGCAGGTGATCTTCTATCGCCCTCCTCTACAAAAGCTCTTGCCGACCGAGTAACAGCGTTCGTTAAGCGTATACCTATGTAAAAACATCCACATTTAGCTGCTAGTCCATTAAGTCAATAGCTAAAAGAAGTAGCTGCTTTCCCCCTAACATAGCAAAGCCTATGGCAAAAATGTGCATTGCAAGTTGACCCCTTTGAACAGTTTTTTATCAGATGCGATTAGGCTACACTGACTATCAAATTTCCATACTTTGGAGTCCTTTTGCAATTAGCTACTTCATCCACTCTTAGGAGTTACAGTCAGCTTGCGCTCATTGTTATTGCTGCAGGTGCTATTTACCCTCTTCTCTATTTGCGGCAAAATTTTGAGCTTTCAATATTAGAGTCATTTAACATTACCCAAACACAATTGCGCTATTGCAGTTCGATGCTTGGGCTTATTTTTGTCATTACTTATGTTCCTAGTGGTTGGCTAGCTGATCGTTTTTCGTCCCGCAAACTACTTTCTCTTTCGTTACTAGCCACTGGATTACTAGGAATTTGGTTCTCAACCATGCCTTCATATGATGCATTGCTCGTCATCTATGGTGCTTGGGGTATAGCGACTGGATTAACCTTCTGGTCAGCACACATTAAGTTAGTAGCCATGCTCGCACGGGCAGATCAACAGGGTCGGTTTTTTGGCATCTTGGATGGTGGTCGAGGACTAGTTGAAGCACTTTTAGCAACCGTTGCTGTCGCAATCTTTGCCTATGTATTGAGTCAGAGTAGCGGGACAACAAGCCTTGCTCTCAAACAGGTTATTTACCTCTACGTTGGCGTTTTGCTGGTGGTATCCCCTCTCGTATATTGGCTCCTTGACGATTTCGAAGAAGAATCTGAAGCAGAAGAAACGGCAAGTACAAGACCATTTATAGAGGACTTAATGGACGTACTTAGGCGTCGTGAGATTTGGCTTTGCGCCCTGTGTATCGTCTGTGGCTATCAATTATTTTATGCTACGTACTCCTTCTCAGCCTATCTACAAGAGAACTTCGGTCTCACGGCCGTGGCAGTTGGCACGATAACCGTGGCTAAGCTGTGGATGAGACCCATAGGTGGGATTGCTGCTGGGTTCATTGGTGACTGGTCGAATCCTGAAAAAGTACTTTCTATACTGCTGGTACTTGCCTCGATATCACTTTCGATGATGGCTTTTTTGCCTACCACATCTGCAACTTTTATGATGGTTGCTCTCGTACTACTTATTGGTTTACTTACCTACGGTGTCCGAGGCTTGTACTGGGCTACATTGGGCGGATGTAATGTCCCCAACAAAATTAAGGGATTAGCCATTGGCATGATCTCAATGATTGGATACTTCCCAGAATGGTATTTACCACTAATTAGCGCCCCACTGTTAGAGCAATATCCCGGCGGCCTTGGTTATAAGATTTACTATTTAATTATCTCTGCCTGTGGCCTTTTTGGTGCGTATGGAGCCTACTTATTATCTAAACCAAATAAAAATGACCCTTAAAAATAAAACAGTTTCTAGCGAGCAAATCCCCGCAAGATACAGAGCCTCTCGTCCAAGATTAGTGCAATTAATTGGAAAGTGGTTTCTTAGAGCCTTTAATTGGAAAGTTGAAGGATCATTACCTGAAATATCGGATAATCAGAACNTCATCATCATTGTCGGTCCACACACCTCTAACTGGGATGGCGTTTTCGGTTTTGCTGCGATTTTGGGGCTGGATGCAAAGATCTCCTTTTTTGGCAAGCATAGCCTGTTCAATAAACCTATTTTAGGAAAGTTTTTAATCTATATGGGTGGTATCCCAGTTGATAAGAGTAAGCCAGGTATTGGCCTTACAGATATTGCTATAGATAATATGTCTAAACTTAATGGCTCTTTGCTTGCTATGTCTCCTGAAGGAACACGAGCGAAGACTGAGAGGCTAAAATCAGGTTTCCTTAGGATAGCGCATGCAGTACAAGGCAAGGTGTTCCTTGCCGCGTTTGACTTCGGAGAGAAAAGAATACTGCTAGATTCCTTCTTAGATATCTCAGATGATCATGAGCGCGACATCGCCTGCGTACAAAGTTATTACACAAACTTTAAAGGCAAGTGCCCCGAGAACTATTAAACCCACTGCACGATTATTCATAGCTTAATCTAGACAAAAATATTAAATCCTTGACAAAAACTAGTTTGCATTACAAACTAGTTTTACATTTACTCATATAAGGAAATATCATGACATCTCAACAAGCTATCGAAGACATTAATTACGCTACTGGCATTGCCAAATCGGCAAAAGAAAGCCCCCTGGTAGGCGGGCCGTTCGGATTAATGTGGGGAGTCCTACTCTCAACTACTTTATGCTCACACTGGGCAATAGTCACTGGACAGATCGCCGCGCAGGCTCCGGCACTCGGTTACCTGTGGGTGGCTTTTGCTATCTTAGGTAGTGTTGGTAGTGCAATACTCGGATCTAGAGTGAAAAAAAAGCCAGGCATTCATTCAACAGCAAATAAGGTAGAGCAATCCGTATGGATTATGTTCTCAATTATGCTGGGGTGCTTATGGATTGGCGTTACCTCGAGCATGATTTTTGGCTCTGGAACAGTCGCTCTTTTTGATTTTATACCCATTGTTGGTTTTGGTGGCCAAGGTCTTGCCTACGGAGTAACCGCACGCACAAGTCATTATAAGTGGATGTATTATCCTGCGGCTGCCTCTTTTGCGGCCAGTATTGCCTGCTTAACGGTATTTGGAGAATCACATTTCTACCTTATTGCAGCCATTTTTGCCTTTATTACCGTAGTGCTTCCGTCGCTAAAAACCATGAGGGCCGAACATGTCGCCTAAAAATTCATCTGTCGATATTGAAGCGATTGATGAGGTTATTCACGGCAGACTTCGCTTGGGAATCATGGCCTACTTATCAGCCGTAAATCCCGCTAGTTTCCCAGAATTACTGGACAAAACAGGGGCGAGTAATGGTAACTTGTCAACACACCTCAGTAAGTTAGAGGCAGCTGGCTACGTAGCTCAAGAGAAGGGTTATGCTGGTAAAAAACCCCAAACACTTGTGCATTTAACGGACTCAGGTCGAGATGCATGGATAGATTATTTGAGTACGATGCAATCTCTCCTAAATCCTTAAACTACATGACCGCGGTAGGAGGGTTAATCCTCCTACCGCGGCCTAGGTCTGACTATAAACTGAGTTCCTTTTTTAAATGTGCGATGATATCAGTTGACTCGTAAAGCCAATGCGTAGTTCCATCGGGTTTATCTGTGCGCAAGCAAGGAACCATATGTCTCCCACCCTCTCTCACCAATTCCGCTTTTATCTCAGCATCATTTTTAGCGTCTCGTAATTCAATATTCAGCGAATGGCGTTTGAGTTCTCGACGAACCTTTACGCAAAATGGGCAAGTCTTAAACTGATACATAGCCATACTAGCCGTAGCATCGTCGATGGCCTTCTGTGCCGATAATGCTCTTACCATAGGTTTAGGTGAGGTAAGCGCGTCGAGAAGCAATATAATCTGGCCTAAAACCCAACGAACTACTTTCACATCTTTCCCTCAGCACTATTACTAGACAAAGCTAACTTATCCATATAAGCAGCGGACGCAACCAACCAAACAACCAGGACCACTTCAGCTGCAATTAAGCTAGTGGCTAAACCTGCGCCGTGGGCAACCCAAGCAAGCACTCTAAGAACTGCAGTCATGCCAAGTAGTAAAGCGGCTAAACGTAACAATTCACTTTGAGACTTGATAACACCGTATATGATCATCACAGCAGAAAATGCAAAAAATGCACCAAGGTCGGCAAGCTGAGTGCTTCTGCCGATACCATCAAGTAACGGCATGCCAAGATCAGCAACCACCGTACTCGGCTGCACGATAAACAAAAGTGCATTGGCTAGAAGAGGAATGCCGGGGACAATCGCAATAATTTTAAATAGAGTTGTGTTCACATTAAGTCCTTAGGTTATCAATGGGTTTAGTTATGTTTTATTACTTTTCCCGCTTTCATGACAAAATCAACGTTTAGTAGCTCCTGAATATCGGCCAACGGGCTTCCATTAGTTGCAATGATATCAGCATATTTATTGACTTCAATAGAACCGAGCACATCACTGTGATCAATTAGGTCTGCAGCACTGACCGTTGCAGACTCTAAAATATCAGTCGCACTCATACCAGCATTAAACATTAGCACTGCTTCTTGCGCATTAGTGCCGTGACGAGAAACGCCACTATCAGTGCCATAGGCTATTTTAACCCCAGCTTCGTGAGCTTTGGTGAAATTGGATGTCATCGCGCTGGCAACTTTAATTGCCTTGGTTTTAATAGCGTCAGACATGAAATCACTATCCCGAGCCATGGTCAGTACGGTATTACCCGCTAGCAGTGTGGGAACGAGGTAGGCGCCGCTTTTCTTAAACAACCGTATGCTTTCTTTGTTGGCATAACTGCCGTGCTCGATACTATCAACACCTGCTCTGAGCGCTGCATTAATACCGTCTGCACCATGGGCATGGCTGGCCACCTTGCGACCTAAAGAATGAGCGGCGTTAACAACCTCCTTTAATTCATCAACCTCCATTTGCTGAGCAGTTCCGGTATTGGTATCTGACAATACTCCACCGGTTGAGGTGATTTTTATAATATCGGCACCAAACTTGATCGCTCTGCGCGTTGCCCTACGGCAATCATAAGGTCCATCGCAAATCGTCTTAGCAGTGTACATGTCGAGTAAATCTGGGCTTACGCCATCAACATCCCCATGTCCTCCGGTGACTGAAACACCTCCAGATGCAATGATTCGAGGGCCTTCGACCCACCCCTTCTCAATAGCATCGCGTAGCGCATAAAGCTGCTCTGGTCGGCCGCCAAGGTCCCGCACTGTGGTAAATCCTGCCATTAGAGTTTTATGCGCATAATGAACGCTGGCCATAGCCACATCAGACCCTGACATTCGCAGCGCTTCTCTATCGTTATTTGGACCTAACTCACCCTGCAGGTGGACATGCATATCCATCAGGCCGGGCATGACAAAGCTCGAGGATAAATCAATTAGCTCTGCATTTTCGTTTATTGCTTCAATCCCAATAAAACCGTCTTTTACATCCACGATTTTGCCATTTTCAATGACTATCGTCTGTTGGGATAGAGGGTCTTGACCTGGGACCGCAAGCAACCTTCCAGCATGAATGACCTGAGTGTCTGCCATAGTATTGACCGCTATAAGAACAGCGCAGATCAACAGCAGGCCCCTACCTCTATTGGCTATACCTAAACTTACTGACTTAGATTCCAACATAAATAATTTCCTTTCTAATCCGAGATTAATCTATACCCTAGCTAGAGCGCCTTGGCTGGTTGATTAAAGAGCACCATTAAGATAGTCGACCGTTAGATGCGTTAGGGCCTTAACACCCACAGGCAGTGCACTATCGTCGATGGTGAACAATGGGGAGTGATTGCCGGCAGTGCTTGAGAGATCAGCTCCAATTTTATTGACCCCTAAGTAAAAATAGAACCCCGGTACCTGCTGGGCGAAGAAACTAAAATCTTCAGCACCCATACTGCGTCCTGATCTAATAACCATGTCTTTACCGACCACATTTCTCAGGGTAGGCAATACCCTCTGCGTTAGATCAGCATTATTGAAGGTTACTGGATAGTTATCGCCATTAGGGAGTAACACCTCAACCGTGGCACCCGCCATCGCCGCGGTAGTTTCCGCTATTGTACGCATCTCAACGAATATCTTTTCCCTAATAGCAGGGTCAAAGGTTCTTATGGTGCCCTCCATTTCAACAACGTCAGGGATAATATTACTTCTAACGCCACCATGAATACTGCCTACCGAAATAACCGCTGGAGATTCTGTTAAATTCAGCTTTCTCGACACAATAGTTTGTATGTTATTGCCAATCTGAAAGGCAACCATAACTGGATCTATGGAATCCCAGGGGGTAGAACCATGCGCTTGACGCCCTTTGATCGTAAATTTCCACGCGTCGGATGCAGCCATAAAAGCACCTTCACGATAGCCAATAATGCCGTGAGGAGCATTGGTGACGTGCAAGCCAAAAATGACATCAGGTTTATTGCTCTCCCAGATCCCTTCCTCAAGCATTAATTTGGCGCCGCCGCCCTCTCCTGTGGGAGCACCCTCTTCTGCGGGCTGAAATATAAACATAACACTGCCGGAAAGCTCATCGCGCACCGACGTCAAAAATTCTGCCACACCCATTAATATAGCAACATGAGCATCATGCCCACACGCATGCATCACCCCAACGTCTTGACCGTTATAGGTATCAGTTTCTTTGGATGCAAATGATAAACCCGTCATTTCCGTGACGGGTAGACCGTCCATGTCAGCTCTTAGCGCAACCATAGGGCCCGGTTTGCCGCCCTTAAGGATTGCTACGACGCCGGTATGAGCGATCCCAGTTCTAACCTCAAGCCCTAAACTCCGAAGATGATTCTCAACCTTCTTTGATGTCTTGAACTCTCTGTTGGATAACTCAGGGTATTGATGCAGGTCATGTCTCCATTCGACGACCTTCTGCATTAGGGGCTCTAGGTTATTGTCCAGCTGAACGTGTAACTGCTCGGTGTTGGCGCCACTAAAAGACATATAACAGGAACAAAGTAGCAAGCATATTACTCTTGATTTTATCTGCATCATTCAACATCCTTAACTTGTATTTAACGGCGTACATGACTCACGAAATTTACTCTACATTATGATAAATGTTCTGCACATCATCTAGATCATTCAGCATCGTAGTAAAGGTTTCAAATATTTCCACGTCATCACCTGATAGTGGCGCTGTATTCTGCGCAATAAACTGAATTTCATCAACCTCATACTCAATCTCGCCAAAAGCATCACTCAATGATTTTTTAGCCTTAAATGATTCTGTGTGTGGCGCGAAAACTGTCAACATGCCCTCTTCGTTTTCGATATCCACCACATCTACATCATCGGTTAATAGTGCGTCTAACACCGCCTCTTCATCTTGACCGGAAAACATCAAAATCGTTAGATGGTCAAACATATGGCTAACCGAACCCTGGGTGCCTATCTTGGTTTTGGTCTTACTGAAGCACAATCGCACATCATTAAAAGTGCGGCTTGGGTTGTCGGTTAAACATTCGATAATGACCATACAGTTGCCCGGGCCATAACCCTCGTAACGTGCTAGCTCAAAGTTCTCTCCTGCACCGCCTTTAGCCTTCTCAATGGCTTTTTCGATGACATGGGAAGGCACTTGATCTTTTTTAGCACGCTCAATGATGCTACGCAGACTTAAATTGCCGGTGGGGTCTAACCCTCCAGCCTTGGCAATGACGTATATCTCACGGCCATATTTGCTATAAACTTTCGCTTTGGCGTCAGATGTTTTTGCCATGGAATCTTTGCGGTTTTGGTAGGCTCTACCCATGATGGAATCCAACTCTAAAAACAAAGATGTATTCTATAACAGGCTATCGGTTGGAACACTTATTTTGGCGATTATATGGAAAGACTAAAAATACAATTAATCAAAGACTCTTGTATTTTTTCCATAAGAAGAGAGACAAATAAACTAGTAAGACCGGCCAAATCAGCACCAATAGACCAACCAAGCCAGATTCCGACAGAGTCGAAAAAAACGCTAATAACTGTCCAAACCCATCGCCAGCGAAAAGCAAACCTAAAATGATCACTGCCATCTGTATTACCGTAAAACCGGTGTACAGCAAGCAAATAACTAATAAAATACCAACGAGTAATTTTTTCATCGGGCTAATCTTTTTTGCGTGAGTGTTCATGCTTATTATCTACGTAGACGAGGATTTACATCCCAACTTATCGCGCCAATTCCCCGTGATATAGATCTATCACTTTTAAATTAGTATAGACGACTATTAGAAGGTTGATTTAGTTCAGGGCCTGTATTGCTTAGAATGCAATCCAATTATTCTGTGCTATTATTTAATATCAAATAATTGAAAAAATAATACGAGAGGCTAACTCATGAAAAAAACATTATTCTTATTAGTAGCATTATGCTCAGCATTTACATATGCGCAGGAAACATTTAAGCACGAGCCTGTAGCCAATAAAGCTGAATATTACGCGGGTTCATATAATGAAAGAAAAGATATGGATGACTTGTTAGACTGGGCAGCTAAGTTCAAAGACTGGCAAAATGAATCTGGAATCTACGATAGCATGTCCACATCGCTGCTAGTCCCCTACTTTATTCAAAATACTGCGGCTGCCGATGTTGTTTGGCTTAATATATGGCCCTCCTCAACTGCACAATATAAGGGTCTAGAAAACTGGCTGACCAATGGCGGAGAATTGATGGCTAAACTACCTATCACCAATTCGCAGGTCGTCGACACATGGCAGTGGGCAATCTCTACGCCTGAAGGCGAAGGCACCATCGGGATGGTTAGATACTCTGACTGTAAGCTGAAGGATGGTGTATCTGCACGGCAAGCATTTGATGCTTATAAAGACTTTGCCATAGCCGCAAAAGATAAAGGCGACAACCTCGGCAGGAAAATGATCTTCCCAACGGCTGGCGGTACTCAAGGCGACCATGATTATGTTTATACCTTGTACGCAAATAAGGTATCGGAACTTGGCGCAGCCGCAGATCTTTACTGGGCGGAAATTAATGGCTCAGATGAAGACTTGGCACTAAATGAAGTAATAGAATCCTGCACAAACTCTAGAATGTATTCATCTATAGACATCAAAGTGGCTACTAACTAGCCTTACAATAAGCTCGAAGATATCTAAAAGCTCTAAAGCCCTCTTAGGTTTTAGAGCTTTTTTTATGTTCTTTGGCCGATTATTTTACTTTTGATGGAGCAACTGCTGCTCTTAAAGGTAGTTTAGGCGAATAAGATTTTCGCAATCAATTGCCGCCAAAAACAAATAAATCTATTTTGTGCAAGAGCTCCAATCAAGACTAGTTAGAGTCTATATGCTCACTCAGGTGCTGGTGAAAATTGACAATGGCTTTTTCAAAGTGACCAAACGTAAAGTGACTATTGGCACCACTACCCACAGATTCTTGAATAGCACAGGCGGCTTCGCGGTCTTCATCCTGGCCTGATTCGTTAACAAAAAGAGCATCACGCTTGGCCTCGTCGAGTGTAATCCCATTGCCGTTGCTATCTTGATTAATCATTCGGTAAACAACCCATTTTGACTGGGTTGGGCTGAGAGGTTCAAGAATAACCAGACTCGTATGTTTGGACAGAACGGCAACACTGGCATTAGGGAATAACAGATAAACAGACGTTACTAACCCGTCAATACGCCGTTCTTCGGGGGCTATATCCCGTAATTTTTCAATCCGACGAAAGGGAAATATAACCCTAGAATTAGCACCAAAATTTTCTACAAGCGTGACATTATCAAGACCGTAAGGGTAAAACGTCTCTTTGTGCAGCGACTTAATATGGTACCCCTCTAACAAAGTCTCAGTCAGCAATTTCCAATTAGCCTCATCAGTGAGGGCACCTTGCTCAAACATCGCTTGCTCTGGTACAAAATAATCCAGCTTATCGTCCAGCATCGCTTTAGTGATATCCCCCTCTTGCATCACATAGACAATGCCACCTTTTTCCTTCGCGCCGACTTCCTGCAAACCGTATTCTGCAGGGTTAACACCAGGAAACCCCTCCTTACCTGGTATGCTTTTGAGGTTGCCTTCAAGGTTATAGGTCCAGGCATGGTACGGGCAGACAAAAGATCGTGAACAACCACTGCCCTTCGCGACCTGCATGCCCCGATGTCGACATGCATTGATAAAAGCGCGCACTGTGCCGTCAAGCCCTCGCACGACGACTAAAGGGGTTCCCGCGGCTTTACGGGCAATGTAACTGCCCTTGTCCGGTAACGCTACCGAAGGGCAATAAGGCACAGGAAGACGCTTTAAAAGAGCAATTTCAGCATCAAATCGCTCCTGGGACTGATAGTGATCAACAGGCTCTCTCCAGACCGCATCACCCAAATCTGTCGTATTATTATCTATGTGACTAAAAATGCGCTCGATAACCTCTTGGTCATTTAGCAATTTAGATTTGCGATGCGGTTCCTTCATGTCACAACCATTTTGTAGTTATTCTGGGCAACGTATAAGAATAATCGTTAGATTACAACCAGCGCGAGAATAGAATCATTTATCAGGTGAAATAAATAGCTTATAAATAATATGGCATATAGTATGCTATATTGTCTATCGAAGACAATCTCATAACTTAGGGATAACGATATGGGTTGGAAAAAATGGGCCGGCGTGCTGTTCGCAATAGTTGTAGTTGTCAGTGCTTATCGCCTTGCGCAAATTGGAAGCCAGCTAATGCTACCCCAAAGTGAGGAGGATATCGCTGAAGTCAATGCGGCGGCTGAGGCCCAAAATGAGGAAGCCTTCTACCGGCCTGAAAGAAAACCAGCAATCATCCAAAAAGCCAACCCGTTGAACAACGTATTCTTTGGTGATCTTCATATTCACACTAATGCCTCTGTTGATGCCTATTTGTTTGGCAACAGATTTGATATGGATACAGCCTACCAAGTAGCCAAAGGTCGCAGTGTGGTGCTTCGTTCTGGTGAGAGAGCGGAGCTTACCCGGCCTCTAGATTTTGCCGCCTTGACTGACCATGCAGAGGGGTTTGGGCTGCGGTTAGCCTGCCTTGAGACGGAAAAGAGTGAGGAGGCCCAAGAGGTTTGCAATAAATTTGACCGAGCCTCACTCAGTATTTTCTTAGAATTACGCAATCGAGGGCCGCGACGAGACCTCACCGTATTCAATAATGACAGTGCCATAGAGCGGGAATATTCAGCAAGTACCTGGCAATTGGTTCAGGCGTCTGCAGAACGAAATTATGAGCCAGGAAAGTTCACGACCTTTGCAGGCTACGAGTACTCTCCAGTATTACCTGATCGTGGTAAGCATCACCGTAATATTATATTTCGGTCCTTGGATACACCAAAATATGCTATATCATCTTTTGATGCAGCGTCTGAAATTGACCTTTGGAAAGAACTAGAAGCGACCTGTACCAATGAGTGCGAATTCTTGACCATTCCCCATAATTTAAACAAAACTTGGGGCTTGGCCTTCTCCGGCAAAACTATTGATGGGGCCGCTTACACAGAGGACGACTGGAAGTTACGAGAACGATCAGAACCCCTAGTGGAGATGTTTCAGATCAAGGGTAACTCAGAATGCTCCGTGGCGTTTGGTGCTGGGGATGAAGAGTGCGGCTATGAACAATTTTTCCCAGAGTGTGAAGAAGAGGGCCAGACGTCCTGTATTTACCCTACGTCAATGATGCGCGATGGACTGCAAATAGGTTTAGCGCTGGAAGATCAAATCGGTATTAATCCCCTTAAGGTAGGATTGATTGGTTCTACAGACACCCACAATTCCAACCCGGGTGACACCGAAGAATGGGATTATCGTGGTGCAACCACATTTGCCTCAAGCCCAGCCAAGCGAAGGTACGAGAGTACTCGCTTAGTTGGTACTCAATACAACAACCCTGGTGGGCTAGCCGCCATATGGGCTCCTGAGAACACCCGAGAAGCTCTGTTTGATGCAATGAAGCGCAAAGAGGTTTACGCCACCAGTGGAACGCGCATTAAACTGAGATCTTTTGGTGGATTTAATCTACCAGAGGATATTGCAGTAACAGCTGATATAGCGGCTGCTTATACCCACGGCGTGCCTATGGGTGGAAGCTTAGTTGCTGGCGAGGGTAACAGCCTGTCTTTGTTTATATGGGCGGTGAAGGACCCAGACAATGCGCCCCTGGCAAAGATTCAAGTGATCAAAGGTTGGATAGAGGATGGGCAGCGCCAGGAAGTTGTCTATGACGTTGCTTGCGGTGGATCAGGCTTGGATGCTGTAACCGGTAAATGTAAAGCTAATGGTGCGACGGTAAATATGACTGACTGTCGTTGGGATAACAGTGTTGGGGCGTCTGAATTAATGACCTTGTGGACTGACCCTGATTTTAGTGCTGATGAGGATGCGTTCTATTATGTGCGCGCTATTCAAAACCCTACGTGTCGATGGAGCACTTATGACAGCCTCCGCCTGGATAAGCCTCCCCGTGATGATGCGCCGTTAATCTCATCAGAAATGGCTTGGGGATCACCTATTTGGGTGA
>JGI26254J51713_1000157_pt1 | contig 27748 bp, 29 predicted proteins | sample SaaInlV_120m_DNA_3_FD_51713 | JGI IMG/M metagenome (IMG submission 51713)
CGGCGAAGAGAAATACTATTTCTGCCTCCGCCATCAATCACAATGTTTGCTTTAATGCTAAACTTTGTTTTTGTTTTATCATGTCCCTTCACACCACAAACATTACCCCCATCAAATAACAAATCTGTAACCTTAAACCCTTCCATCAACTGAATACTTGAATTGCGAACTTTATTTATCATTAAACCGTCTAACGTTGATCGTTCTACTGACAAACTGGTCATGGTTCTCCCATCAACAGTGTCAGGATAATCAACTTGGAAGTAGGATCCTTCATAAGCAGATAACGCCACTCCGCTAAGTCTTGTGGGGTTCAAGGCTTCAATTGATTCAAGAACTCCCAATTCAGAAAAAATTTCGTCTGCGGCCGGACTGATAAATTCGCCGCATACCTTGTCGCGTGGAAATACAGCTTGATCAAGCAAAGCAATACGGTATCCCTTTTTTTCAAGAAACAANGCGGCCGAGGCTCCAGCTGGTCCTCCTCCAATGACAACTATATCGTAAGACTTCATAGGCTGAGTTTGTTCGTGCTATTGTTCTTGGCTAAAACGGATGCTACCCTTCACAACATGATTCTTGGGCTTGATGACATTACAGGCGGCAGAGAAATAGTAGGCTTTTTTATCTGGCTTGGACTTACGTTTCTATTTTACTTTGTTGGATACGTAGCTGCCCTCAATGTAGTTGATGACCTCACAAAAGACCGCTGGATCAAAATTCCAGGCATGTGGGGACTCGCTTTCATCACTTCAGGATTGATGAGTATCTTGAACTATAACCCGCTAATTCTTTTTTTTGTCATTCTTGTGGCCAATTATTTTAGATTAAAAAATCTCACTCTCCCTAACAACGAAAAGCATGGCAATCGGGCCCCTAGCAAGGCTATATTTTATATAGCCAGTTACGGTTACATCTTGTTGGTTTTAGGAATCACTCACTATATTGACTTTCGCAATAGCTAATAATGTTATTCATTTAAAGTAGGGAATCCACATCCCTGTACTAGAACGAAAAACATCGTATTTCTCTCCATACTGTTCTGATAACCCTCTCTCTTCATGATAAATTCTGTACTGAAAACCTATCCATGCAGACAGCACTCCAAGAACTCCAAAAAAAAGAGAATGAGTAATCGTAGCGAAAGAAACAACAACGATCATCATTGCCGTGTAGGATGGGTGCCGCATCAAACCATACAATTGATCGGTTTTTAATTTTTGTTTCTCGCGAAAAATAATATCGAATTTGAATGCGGCGGCTCCAATTTGGTAAATGGCTATAATCCGCATAACAGAACCTAATACAAAAAGAGTAAGGATGACTACCAATTCCACTGCCGTCACAGGAAATTCCGTCGAGCGACCTAAAAATGACAAGCCAAGTAATGCAACTACAATTGGCAAAGTATGACCAAATAATTGTTTAAGATGCTCTTTGTCCAACGGAGTATCCTCAGGCTTGACTGTTTTAACAAAAACAACTATTTCAATAAGGCCAAAAATGAGATTAAAATAAGAAACAAGCAAAAACCTCTCCATATTTTCGAAATTAAGTCCATACGGAACCAAAGGTGCCAAATACGTAAGGCCTACAATAATGGTATTGAGGTTTGCATTTCTAGTTAGAGCAATGGCAAAACATGCCAGAAAAACAAAAAAATTAATGTGGATTAATAAAGAAACCATTTGACAATGAACACACCTAGTTATCAAATAAACCAAAATTAGTATTTCAAATACAACGCTTTATAAAGATGTTATTAAATCACCTTACCTTAGACCTATTAACATTTGTCATAAAAATAAGTCTTTTCTACGCAACCATCTCCATAAATTTAATTTATTAGGGTATAATCTTGTTTTTTATAATAATATAATGGTATTCCGTTATAGGATAAATTTAGTTGATGGTCTGCTATCAAGCATCCCTGTAGTCACCGTTTCATTAAATCAAACTTAACAAAAATGGGTTTCAAAATACCCTTTGTAATTAAAGAGGTTCGTGATGGATACAAGCACTTTAAATATACCTCCTGAAGTAAAAAAGGAGATTGAAGAGTTTACAGCCGAAGTAGAGCGATTGAACCGCGGAAAGGTTGACCCTGAAGATTTCAAACGGTTTCGCCTTCAACAAGGAATCTATGGTCAACGTCAGGATGACGTTCAAATGGTCAGGACAAAACTTTCCACTGGCCGAATGACAACAGAGCAACTGCTATGCCTTTCTGATTTTGCCGATAAATACTCTAATGGAATTCTGCATGTGACCACTCGGCAAGATTTCCAGTTTCATTTCGTAAAACTAGAGGATATCTCTAAAGGATTACAGGACTTGGCAGACTATGGCCTTACCACACGGGAAGCCTGCGGCAATACAGTGCGAAATGTTACTGCCTGTCATAAAGCCGGGACCTGTAAAGAGGAAGTATTTGATGTAGCTCCCTACGGTAAAGCAGTTACAAGTTATTTAATTCGTCATGCTGCAACACAAAACCTACCCAGAAAGTTCAAAATTAGCTTTGGTGGATGTTCTGGCTGCGGACTTGCCCCAATTCACGACATAGGACTTAATGCTCAAATAAAAAATGAGAATGGAAAAGAAATTCGGGGCTTCAAGGTGTTAATTGGCGGTGGACTCGGATCTTTTCCACATGGGGCAAAGCCCTTGACTGATTTTCTTCCAACAGCAAACTTGCTTCGTATGTGCGAGGCAATGGTTCAGGTATTTGACAAATATGGTGACAAGAAAAACCGTAATAAGGCTAGATTTAAGTATGTCCTTGATAAACTAGGTTTGGATAGAATAAAAGAACTTTATGAGGAAGAATTTGCTGCGCTGGCAAATAAAACCTTCCCTCCTATAGAGATTCCAAAAGAAGAGTTTGTTCCCAATAGTCTCGAATTTGAGATTAACGACAAATTTAATTCAGACCCGGGATTTCAAACGTGGAAAAACAGGAATACCAGCGAACAGAAACAAAGCGGTTATTTAAATGTGCAAATTAAGCTGGCTTTGGGAGACATCACTAGTGATAAGGCGCGAACCGTTGCTAAGATGGCATCTAACCTCGCTGGAGGGATTATCGTAAACACAGTCAATCAGAACATTATGATTCCATGGGTGAAAAACGAAGCCCTAAGCACATTTTACTTAGAGCTCCAAAAAATTGATCTACACAGAGCAGGCACTGAAGAAATTAGAGATATTACCTGCTGTCCTGGGTCAGAAACCTGCAACCTNGGAATAACGGCATCACGCGGATTGGTGAAACACCTCAATGAAGAAATGGAAAATGGATTTCCTCATTCCCAAGAATTAGACCATATCTCCATTAAGGCAAGTGGATGCCCTAACTCATGTGGTCAGCACCATATCGCGTCTATAGGATTTCATGGCGGAGCCAAAAAGTTGAATGGTGTTCTCGCCCCACATTATGAAATATTATTGGGTGGTAGAATTGATGAGGATAAAGTTGTCTTTGGTACTTCAGTAATCAAAATCCCAGCTAAGAACGCACCCCAAGCCACTAGACAAGTTATAGATTCCTTCAAAAGCGACAAACTCCCTAATGAATCTTTCGGAGAATTTTATGATAGAAAAGGGAAGAATTTTTTTCGAGAACTACTCAACCCACTAAGAGAATTGCCGCAAATCGAAGAAGCTCCTCATTCATATATCGATTTCGGGTCTGAAGAAAAGTTTAGCTTGGAAGACCGCGGTCAAGGAGAATGCGCAGGAGCCGTACGGATATGATAACAGATCGCTTGTCCGAAGCTGAACGTGCTCATTTCCAAGGCAAACTAGCGCTTGAAAAACAAGAGTACTCTCAAGCGATGGATCATGCAAAGCGTTCAACCGTTGCATCTGCAAGAGCTTTACTCGTCACAGAGGGCATGGATTTTAATGATGATTTAGAATGTATTAGAAAGTTTCACTCACTTATCATTGATATGGAGATTGTATCAGGAAAATTTGCAGAAATGGGCGAACGCTATGAAAAAGAAAACTCATCAGCAAACAAAGATATCGTTTCATGGTGGGTGCAAAACTGTGGTGACCTTGCCGAAGAGTGTCGGGAAGTTAACAATAAAATGCAATCCGACAAATCTTTAAGAATACGTGTGGGTGGTGATGAGAAAAAAGAAGGCACTGGCCCATCTTTCCAAAAAATTGATCTCCTTGGAGTCAAATGTCCCTTCAACTACGTTAAAACAAAACTAAAACTGGAGACGATGACATCCGGAGATAGTCTTGAGGTTCTACTAGATCTAGGCGAACCAGAAAAAAATGTTCCCAGAAGTATTAAAANTGATGGNCACGAAGTGGTTTCCACGGAAAANATTAGTGGACACTTTAAAATAGTTATTAAGAAAGCCTGATNAATACCTATGCTTAAAAGTATGACTGGGTTTTCCAGATATGAAAATCAAAACGAGGACCTTACCTGTAAGGTAGAAATTCGTTCGGTGAACAACAGGTTCATCGATATCAACACCCGCCTGCCAAAGACACTTGCACCCCTTGAGCTCCCATTAAAGAAAATAGTNAAAGCCAAATGTGCCCGAGGTTCATTCGATATTACAATCATGGTTCAAAAAAATGNTGACACAGAAACAAACCTTGAGGTCACTCCCAACCTTCCCCTAGCCAATGAATATCTAAATGCTTTTAAAAAAATTCAAGAGGGTTTAAGTCTAAAAGGAACAATTGACATTAATACGGTTTTATCCCAGAGAGATGTTGTTAAGACAGAAACCAAAAAAGTTGAAGACTCCTGTGAAGAAATAGTAATGCAAACTGTCGATAAAGCGCTTACCCAGTTGATAAAAATGCGAGAAGAAGAAGGAAAAAATCTAGAAAAAGACATNCTCAATCAAATAAATAGCATTAAAAATCTAGGAAAATCAATTTCAGAAAAACAGTCAATTACTGTCCAGCAATTCCAAAGTAAATTGAATGAAAAAATACAANCCTTAACTAGTGGAATTGAAATTAACCCAGATCGTATTGCTCAAGAATCTGCTCTGCTAGCAGATCGTTGCGATGTTACAGAAGAACTTGTTCGACTTGAAAGCCATTTAGAACAATTCAACCTATTAGTTGCCTCTCCTGAACCTCAAGGGCGTAAACTAGAGTTTCTAACTCAGGAAATCAATAGGGAGGTTAACACCACGGGCTCTAAAACTATTGACCTTGAAGTTTCTAAAGCAGTAATAGAGATGAAAAGTTGCCTGGAAAAAATTCGAGAACAACTAGCCAACATCGAGTAAGTATTTGCATTTGTCTCGACAAACCAAAAAAAATATAATCCAAGCACTAATAAACTAAAATTCGACAAGAGAACCTGAATAATGCAGTCAAACGGAATAATATTTATTCTATCAGCGCCATCAGGAACCGGAAAAAGCACAATCTGCAAACTATTAATACAGAAACTTCCTGATCTCAAGTTCAGCACCTCCCACACCACGCGGGAACCTCGTAACGGCGAAGTAGAAGGAGTTGACTATCATTTTATTTCTAAAAAAGAATTCGAAGAAAAAATAGAGCGTGGGGAATTTCTTGAATGGGCAAAAGTTTTTAAAAACTACTATGGGACGGCATTTGAGTCTGTAGAGAGCCATCACCTTAATGGGGATGATGTCTTAATTGAACTCGACGTTCAAGGGGCACAGTCTTTACGAGATATTCACTATAAAGCTGTTTTTATTTTCATGATGCCACCATCGATAGAAGCTTTAGAGAGTCGACTAAAAAGTCGAGGAACTGAACCTGCCAGTATAATTCAGGAGCGTCTAAAAATAAGTGAAAAAGAAATACAACTATCCACACTTTATGATTACATATTGACCAATGTCGATGTAGAACAAACCACCGACCACCTCCTTTCAATTATTACAGCAGAGCATTTCAGAAAAGAACGTTACAAACCATCTTCTCCCAGTTTGGACAATTTGATAAATGATGAGGCACACACCTGATGTCTAGCGTGGAAATAATGAAACTGATACAGGGAAACGTTCTTTCACTAAAGCCTTACCATGTTGAAAGCACCGACTGCGAAATCAAATTACACGCAAATGAAAACCCATTTCCTCCTTCAAAAGAGCTGCTCGAGCTATTTTCATCATCTCTCCAAAAACTACAATTAAACAGATACCCAGACCCAGACAGTAGAGCCCTTAAAGATTCTATTGCAGACCGGTTAGGCATAGAAACCAAACACCTGGTGATTGGAAATGGTTCTGACGAAATCATACTATTTCTCCTTCAAGTCTTTTGCCAGAAAGGGGATACGATTACATTTCCCGACCCCACATTTTCTATGTATTCAATCATAGCGCAAAGCCTTGGCATTAAATCAGTTAGTATTTCGCTTGATAATCACTGGGATTTTAGTGCGGATGTGATTTTACAATCAGCCGAAGAAAATAATTCAAAAATAATTTTTCTAAGCTACCCCAACAACCCTACGGGAAATTGTTTTTCCGACACACAAGTACAGAAAGTCATTGATAATTTTCAAGGCATAGTTGTGATTGACGAAGCCTACCACGACTTCTCTAGAAAAAGTTTTGTCAATCAAATCAAAGAACACAACAACCTGATTGTACTTAGAAGCCTATCAAAAATTGGGTTGGCTGCCCTGCGTGTTGGGTTTGGCGTAGCTGACCCGCTGGTCATCAGTGAAATAAACAAAGTTCGGTTGCCCTATAACTCAAACACCATATCTCAAGCATTTGCTGAAAACTTAATAACAAACTTTGAAGCGGTCCAAACGCAGATTAATTCCATTCTTGATGAACGTCACCGGTTATTAGACGAACTTCATAAAATTGAATCAGTAACCGCATTCCCGTCTGACTCAAATTTTATTTTATTTAAAACAAAACAGCCCGCGGGAAGCATATTCGCATTCTTGTCCAAAAATGGAATATTAGTACGAAACCTGAGTTCACACCCAAAACTGATCAACTGCCTACGAGTCACCGTGGGCACTAAAAGTGAAAACGACAGATTCCTTTCAAAATTAAAAGACTTTAAAAACTAAGCAGATCAGTTTAAAAAAGTAACCTCCTAAAACAAGAATTAACTCAATCTGTTCATGAAACTACAAAGCAAACCTAACCTTTTACCTCTATTTGGAGGTTTAGTTTTATTGGTCTGGATAATATCCGGTTTTTTTTATTACCAGATATCACACCCCGCAGGAGAAAGCACACAGGCCATAACCATAAGCATCCCACCGGGCGCCACTTTAAAACAAATTTCTAGCGAACTTGAAAGCCACAACCTTATCAGGAGTGCCAGCGCATTTCGATTGCTTGCTAATATCCGAAACAAACAGGTTCATATACAAGTAGGTGAATATGAGCTAAATCAATCCATGCTTCCCATGGATATACTCAAGGCCATCACCAGTGGTAAAACGGTCCTACATCCGGTCACCATTCCTGAAGGCTATCGTATTACAGAAATCGCGGAACTACTTGCCAGAAAAATTTCAATAAACAAAAAAGACTTCATTAAAGAAACTAGGAACAAGGGTCTGATAAAAACCTTGAACATAACTTCCGACTCTNTAGAAGGNTACCTATTNCCCGAGACTTACCACTTCAGCAAACATACCTCTGAGCAAAAAATTGTTCAGGCCATGCTAAATACATTTAAACAGCGGATAACAAATGGGGGGATACTCGATCAAATCCAAAAATCAGATATGTCCTTGCACGAAGTTATCACCCTTGCCTCCTTGATTGAAAAGGAAACAGGAATGAATGATGAACGCAAGCACATCTCCTCGGTATTTCACAACCGCCTTCGCAGAAACATGCGCCTGCAAACAGACCCTACGGTCATTTACGCAATCGAAGAATTTGATGGGAACATACGGAAAAAGGACCTTAACATAGATTCGCCCTACAACACGTATCGGCATAAAGGGCTTCCACCCGGACCTATTGCCAACCCTGGAATAAAATCGATAGTTGCCGCTTTAAATCCAATCAGGTCAAACCATCTTTATTTTGTATCCAGAAAGGATGGCAGTCATCATTTTTCTTCCAATCTCAGAGAGCATAATCGCGCGGTACAGAAATACCAATTAAAAAAAGTTACACGACGTTAAACAAAAACCATGTGTCGGCAGGTGAAACTTCAATTGGATACGAAAAAGGTGATAATCTCTACCGGTGTGTAACGTAGTCATGCTGCCCAAAAATTGTTTTTTCTAGGCCAATTTGTATCTCAGACGTTTCAGATCCACGGCGATACTTGACCCAGGGTGTGCTATTTTCCTTCAACTCAGAAAGCCCTAAAACTGTAGTTTTTTTTCCGTTAATTGCTTCAATGACATCCCCTACTCTAAACCAACTATACCGACGAAAAGGGCTGAAAAGGCCAATTTTAGTTATCTCAACCTCCCCGTACTGATTTGCAACTGTCAAGTCAAGCTTGTGAATATAGCTCTCCTCGTACGTATTGCCTGTGACGACAAAACTTTCATCCGCGTACGAATGGTTAATATTTAGGAAGATTCCGAAGCAAAGGAGAGAAAATATTGATCTTAAAAATACTACGTCTCGAGTTAAGCTGTAGCGGTTCAGACATCTCATAGCGACCCCCATAAAAATGCTAATATTCATGTCACTAATTGAGATGTCATGAACCCGAAAAGGGTTTGCATATTTTGCATAAATCCTTAGAAGGTAAATAAAATCAATAGATTAAGGCTTGGATTTCCTCTCACGTTTTATATTCTCTAAAGAATGAATATCGTTAGTTTTTGCGCTATCATATAGGTACGCGATCTGGTTGACACCAAAACCATAATTTGTCGATCAGGAAAACCTTTTCTGGCAGGAGGTCCCATGACTCAAACAAAATATGAAGATCAAAAATCTAATCACATGTCATGGATACAATGGATCAATATGAATTTGGATAACGCAAAAGAATTTTACGAAGAAGTGAAAATGAATTTACGAGAAATCACAAGCCAAATTATTTCTAGAGTAGGCAAAGAACTACGATTTTTTATATCAAAACTCACCACTGTAGATTTTTTTTGTGGGAGTATAACTCTTGGGATCATGGCCTTTGCCTCACTATTTTTGGCTTTCGGATTTGGACTTGTAGGGTATCAGGTATTTCTCTGGATAAAAGATGGCGTATGGTCAGAGTTTGCCACCATGGAAGTATTCAACTTCCTTTTTGAGAACACACTTATAGCCCAGTGGTTAGATAACCCAGAATCTTGGTTTGGACTCCAAAAAATAACAGAATGGCTTCTATACAATATCCCGGTCTCAGTTGCCCTGATCGTACCCTCAGTCATGGTTCTTGTTGGAATGATGTGCGTGAGTATCGTGGCTCTTATTTTGAGGTTTTATCAATTTAAATCCGAAGAAAATATTTAACCGGATTAAAATTTTTTCTTTTATTAAAAAGTAATTTTAAGTGGGTATTTTTTTATAAAAACTTTTTAAGAAACTTAACCAACTGATCTGCTCCCACCCAAGGTACGCGTGCCTGGATGACTCCCTCGGAGTCAATAACCAAGACTGTCGGCATATCCCTTTGCGAGTAATTTTTATGGACAGATTGATCTGGGTCCAAAAGATAAGGGAATTTTACGCCTTCTGGAAACCCATTGAGGTAGTCCATAACTGATGTTTTTGAATCTCCGCTAGTATTTATTCCCAAAATAGTTAATTTTTCAGAAGAAAGTTGGTCTCGAACTTTATTAAATTCTAAAGCCTGTTTCATGCATGGCACGCATATATGAAACATACCTACCAAGACAGTCTTCCCCTTTAAATCAGATAAGGATATTTTATTACCGGCGACTGAAGTCAATGAAAAGTTTGGCGCCGGATCACCAGCAATCGGAACCTTCGCATAAGAATTTTGAACCAGAAATATTATTGAAAAAAAATGTAATGACCAAAGTTTTATACATTGCTAGACTCCTTACTTGATACAAACCTGAATAAAAAGAGCAATTAATGGATCTACTACTGCTATAGGTGTTACGTCTGTTCTGATATTCTGATTATATTTTAAACTGGACAAAATAAATTTGGAAGCCCAAAAAGGAGTACGCCTTCTTGCCAGACAATTAAGACGCTCCTTGTGAAACCATCTGATTTAAAGCCTTAAAAGGCCATTTTTATCATAGTAACTCGGCCTTGACTTGACCGTTCATATATATTACAACTGACTAAAAACATGGGTTTTGAGAGCTATCTTTTCATGCAAATTATACTATTTTTAATTATTGCTGTTNTTCTGATGCCTGGAACAGCATTTTCTGGGGCTATACAGGGTGTCGCTATCTTTTCGGGCAAAACAGAGCAGTTAAAACCTTATAAAACTGGAAAGTATAAGAAGGTCTGCGGCTCAGGCATCCCAAATGAATCCATACTGATTGATAATAAAGGGGTTAAAAATTCCGTCATCTCGCTCCACGGAAAAAAATTGAAAAAGCGAGGCGGTGAGTACAAGTTGGATCAGAAAAAATGCAGATACGAACCTCATGTAATTGCCGTGCCCCTAGACTCAGAGCTAAAAATACACACGAGTGACCCGATCAACCACAATATTCATACCTATTCTTTTGAAAACGACCCAATTAATATCATGTTTCTTCCGGGTCAAGACGCATACTCTCAAGAAATGGAAGAAGCTGAAGTCATCAAGGTGGAGTGCGATCTGCACGACTGGATGAGAGCTTGGGTCGTTGTTACACCTAATGCATATTCAGCCGTTTCAGGAGCTGACGGATCTTTTGAGATCCCTGATGTTCCACCCGGGAAATATGAGTTAACTGCATGGCATGAAACGCTTGGAAGTCTGACCAAAAATATCACTGTTGGAAATGATGGGCTCAATGTCAATTTCGACTTTTTGGAAGTGTCTCAGGAAGAAGCAAATCGATAAAACACAGATAAGCTAAATACCGTTATACCTCATATCAGGGAGACAACGCCGTCATGAACCTTCGATCTATCATTTTCATCACCACATTATTTTCATTTATCTCCCTAAGTGTAGAGAGCCGTGCGTATCAGGAAATAGACGTAACAAACGGAGGAACTGTTCAGGGAAAAGTTGTCTTGACAGGGGAAATGCCCCATCCACGGGTTTACCACCTTGTTCTCTTCCCCAATATTGATATGTGCGCGGAAATCGATACTGATGATGAAATGAACCGCGTTCTCGATGATTTTAAAATTTCTGAGGATGGGGGCCTGAAAGACGTTGTTATAACATTGAAACATGTTGAGGCAGGAAAACCCTTTAATAAAAAACCAATTTTAATTGACTCTGAAGATTGTAAATTCACTCCAGATGTTAACGCGGTTCGTCAGGGTGAAGAATTTAAAGTTAATAATATAGATGCCGTAATGCACAACAGCCAAGTGTATCAAGCTGAGCGCGGGAAAATTATTCAAAACCTTCCAGTGCCACCTGAAGAAGTTACCGATGGAAAAGTAACCTTCCAGAAAAAATTCAAAATATTTCAAATGATCTGCGGCATGCATGAATTCATGCAAACATGGGGATACCGCGTTCAAAACCCTTATTACTTTATTACAAAACTTGGAGGTGAGTTTAAGATAGACAATATTCCCCCAGGAGACTATGTTCTAAATGCATGGCATTACTTGATGAAACCTCAATCTCAAAAAATCAGTATTGCCAAGAACGATGCCGTCGGTGTGAACTTTGAATTCGATGGCAACAAAGTAGTCCGACCTCTATACGAAACCATCAAATCTGGGCGTATCAAAAAGGATGCCGTAGTACCTGGTTCCGCCAAGGGCAAAGAACTCGGAAGATAGTATTTATATGGCATCAAAAATAATTAGAGCAAAAATATATCTTTTTTTTGTCGCTATCGGCCTTAGTCTTTTAAGTCATACTTCCAATACTTTTGCTTTTGATAGCCCAAGTGAATCAGATATGCCATTGAGTATGAAAATCAATGGCAAAAGTATCTCTCTCCAAAATTTGGCACCCCCCACCACGAAATCAGATCAGGCATTGAGTGATGGCGCAAGTATATATATAAAAAATTGTGTACTTTGCCACGGAGACTTGCTCGACGGGAAAGGCTTATATAGTGAAAGCTTTTACCCCTCACCTGCTAACTTCTTGCTTCCTCAATCCATCTTAAGCAAACCTAAATCGTATACTTTTTGGCGCGTGATGAAAGGCGGACCAGGACTACCAAAAAAATATGAGCCTTGGAATTCAGCAATGCCCGCTTGGGAAGGTGTGCTTACAGAAAATCAAGTCTGGAAAGTTATTCACTTTATTTACGAGAAATCCAAGAAACTCTCCTCAACAACAACTCAACATGTTTCAGAACCATCTCTAGCAAATGGGGAAAAAGTCTATTCTGAAAACTGTTCTGTCTGTCATGGAGAAAAAGGCGCTGGTGATGGACCTGGCGCAAAAATATCTAGCCCCTTTCCAAGAAATTTCATTAAGGGGCATATCAAACTCCGTTCAACACCTTTTGGGAAGATCCCAACCGATAAAGATCTGTTTGACGCGATCACAAACGGGTCAAAAGGGACAACCATGCCATCATGGGAACACCTCTCTGAGGAAGACCGACTCAGTTTGGTTCTCTACCTAAAAAGTCTATCGAAAAAATTTGCAAAGTTTATCAAAAAAGGAAAGACACATAAGATTGTAGTGATACCCGANCCTCCAAAATTCACACTTGCCAGTCTAGAACGGGGGGAAACACTATTTATTCAAAGCTGTTCGGCCTGTCACGGAGTAAGAGGACGAAGTGATGGAGCATCCACCAAAAAGATTGTCAATATAGCAACNGATTCTATTTGGCCTCGTAACTTAAGCAAACCATGGAAGTTTCGTCGTGGTGACAAACGTNAACAAATCTTCCAAACACTACGTACCGGACTATCACTCACTGCCATGCCAAGGTTTTCCCCGAGAATTTTCAAGGACGAACAAATCTGGGACCTGGTTAACTACGTACAAACTTTATCTCCATCACAAAAACCAGAAACCCCAAANTTTCTCAATGTTAAAAAAATTGATGGCCCNTTACCGGANACTCCAAATGANCCAACCTGGAAGGCGGTNGATTCCAATTTTTATCCATTGGCCGGTCAAATAATCAAATCAAAAAAAGTAATTTACCCTATCATCGATAATGTAGTTGTTAAAGCGTTACATAACGGCAAAGATATCGCATTTTATCTCCACTGGGACGACCCTACTGTTGATCCCATTTTAAAAAAAATGACTACTGTTGAAGAGTCACCCGCTCCACCTTTACCAGCACACCTTCAAACGGATGAACCTGAAGAACAACTGTCAGAAGAACTAAAACCACAAGAATTTCCTGATTCTATTTCTATCCAATTCCCTTCCTCCATTAACGATGGTAATGAGCGACCCTATTTTTTAAATGGTGATTCAAAGCACCCTGTCAACTTATGGAAGTGGAGTTCTCACCCTATGAAGGCTTTAGAGTTCACCGCTACAGGCATCAAAAAAATAAACGTACAGAAAAATAGCAGCCAAAACCTCAAATCAAAAGTCAGCTACAAATTCGGACGCTATTTTCTAGTGATGAAACGCCCGCTTACGACACCAGACACTAAGATCGATATCCAACTTCAACCAGGGCAGACCACCCCTATAGCCTTTAACCTATGGAACGGTTCAGCTGGAGAAACGGGAAGTAAAAAAGTAATTTCCAGCTGGTTCGATATGATATTAGAGTAGAAGAAATAAAGATTTTAGTTTTCAGAACTGGCGAAAACAGGAAGAGTTAATGATTCAAGGTAGGCTAGCACATCCGTGACATCTTGAATCTCTAGCAGGTCTTTAAAGTTGCCGGGCATTGTGGAGATTTTCTGAATTTTAAACTTCTTAATTTTCTCTCTGGGAATATGTAAGTTCTTCCCCGCCTTATCCATTATATCGATCCCTGATTCGTCTTCATTTTTTTTAATTCCGGTAATAAACTTCCGGTTCTTAGTCAATATCATGACCGTCTGATATCCATGTGTAATGACCGCGCTAGGATTTAGAATCGACTCTAGAAGAAATTTACGGGTTCTACTGGTACCCGCAAAACTAAGATCCGGGCCAACAGTACCCCCCCGCCCTTTGACAAGATGACACTTAGAGCAATTTGCAATCCCTTCCGGATCATGGAAAATTTTCTCACCTCTTTTAGCGTCACCTTCGGAAGATAAATACTGTTTCCAGGTTTCAGGAGCTTCAAGTTCTTCGTCTTCCTCTTCCGGTTGAAACGAAACCAAAAATGATGCGATTGCGCGAGCTTCTTTGGGTTCAAGACCCAGGTTTGGCATTCTTGTGCCGGGACGAAAATTCTGGGGATTAGAAATCCAAGCGTAGAGCCACTCTGGTGTGTAGTTAAGTGAAGAACGGTTCAGGCTTGGACCAATTCTTCCCCCTTCATCATTTAACTGATGGCAACCAAGACAACTTTTTTTATTCATAACCAAAATTTTTCCAGAGTCTGTTTGTTCCTTTTCTAGGCCTTTTTCATCAAACCATTTCGAAAAAGAAAGCATGTCTTGTTTTGTAAATACAGGCCCCAGTGGCCGATCCGATTGAATATCGCTAGGAACCCTCATCGAAGATTTATCGTTACCCAAGTATCGAATAAACGTAACGAGTGCCCAGATCTCCTCCTCGGACAAAGTATGGCCAAAAGGAGGCATTAAATGGGACTTCTTTACCTTAGCGCCCCCGACACTGATAACTCGAAATAATTTTTCGTTGGAACGCTTGGCCAAAAATTTTGGATCGGATAGTTCTGCGGGGTCTTTATCAATATACTCGGCGTTAAAGCCATCCCCACCACCACGATTGCCATGACAATGGGCACAATACTTTAGAAACAAAAATTTTCCCTTTTCTAACGTTTCGGATGAGGCATTGAGCTTCGTGGGGAAAGAGCTTTCCCCACTAGCTGTCAAGAGAAACCCAACGTTAAACGTAAAGAGAATGATTAATAAAGAATATTTCAAGAAACTTCGCATAGCCTTAGAATTTTTATAATCATCTGACGTATCCCAAAACACGAATATTATCTTAAAATATAAAGATAATCATCAACGAACTGTATCAGAGTGAAGCAAAAAAAAGGCGTAGCTGATTACTTGCCAACTCTGAAAACTGCCGGATTCGCCGCACCTTCAGCTACCAACTGACCAATCGCTCCTTTAGCAACACGAAAGATGCTATGGTCTACCAAGGTATAAGTCCCCGGCGCATCAAGTTTAAACTCAACAATTGTCGCACCCGCCGATGGTACAAGCGTGGTCTGGACATTTCGATTGACTGTCCCACCGAGTGACCCTTCTGAGTACACCTTGTCAAATATTTCTCCAATAATATGAAACGAAGAAATTCCATTAGGACCAATATTGCCAAAATAAATTCGAACATTTTCTCCGACTTTGGCTTTGAGTACGTTATCACCCATTAAAGCACCATTACGACCGTTAAAAACCACATGATCTGGGTGCTCGGCTAATCCTTTATTGATGTCGAACCCTGTCACTCCTTTGTCCCCATCTGTGAAGAACTCACTTTGAAAAACGTAAAATTCTTTATCAACTTTTGATAATCCACCGGCCGGCTCTACGAGAAACAACCCGTACATTCCGTTCGAAATATGATCAACAATGGCACCTGCGGCACAGTGATATATGTAAAGACCCGGGTTGAGTGTTTTGAAGGAAAATACTTTAGACTCACCAGGAGCCACAGTGTTAACAGCCGCACCACCCCCTGGACCATTTACAGCATGGATGTCGATGTTGTGAGGCTGAGTATTTGACTTTGGGTTAGAAAGGTGAAACTGTACCGTATCTCCAACTCGTACTCGAGCCATTGGACCGGGAACACTACCGCCAAAGCTCCAGAATTTATATTTTTTCCCCTCTGCTATATCACCAATAAACTCTTTTGCTTCGAGGTTAAGAATAACTGTTTTGCCACCACTACGGTTGAGCGGCTTAGGAACATTTGGTGCTTTTGTCAACTGTGCAGTAACCTCTCCAAGTGCAGATGTTGTCATAAAACAAACCATAATTACCAAAGCAGTCATATAAAAATTTTTTATTTTTTTCACGTTTCACTCCTTTTTTGTGATTGTACAGACCTTCTTATCTTCTGATTTTATTTAGTTTTTGAAAATAAAAGAATCGCCTCTAAATGGAGAGGCGGTTTATTACGATGCTAATATGACTAGAGGGAACTTTTTAAAGTAGGTGCAGGCTTGAATCCGACTGTTTTGCTAGCCTTAATTTTAATTTCTTCGCCTGTTTGTGGGTTTCTCCCTTTTCTTGCTTTTCTGTTTCTAACTGTAAATGTTCCAAAAGCCGGATATGAAAATCTCTTTTCCTTTTTTATTGATTTTCCAATCGACTCAAAAGTCGCATCTATTAAATCGGATACCAATCTTTTTGAAAGGTCATCACCTTTGCAACTCTTAACAACCGCTGTTACTAAGTCATCTTTTGTCAATTTCTCTCCTTAATTTTTAAAGTAGAAATAAGTTAGATAATTACAATTGAGTCATTTACGATATAAAGACCTCTATATCTTTTTATCTGATATTAGAATATAATAGATTTTCTTGTCAAGGTATAAAGGTATAGTTGTCCATTTTATTGGCATACAGAGGAAGCCAACTGCTTCTACATTATCAGGAGCCTTTATGATTTCTCAGACATCAGAATATGCTTTGCGTGCCGTGATTTGCTTGGCCCAGCATCCAGATGAGCTTCATACAGCAACCAAAATAGCAAAACTAACCAAAGTACCGGACTCTTATTTGTCTAAGGTTCTATTGATATTAGCAAAACATGAAGTGGTAATTTCGAAGAAAGGACTACATGGAGGTTATGGGTTAGCCCATTCTCCAGAAAAACTTACATTGTGGGCTATTATCAACGCAGTTGACCCCATCAAGCACATAAAAAGTTGCCCATTAAAACTAGAGTCTCACGGCACCCATCTTTGTCGACTACACAAACGGGTCAATGATTCAATTAATATGATTGAAAAATTGTTTAAAACCTCAACCATTGCCATGATTCTAGATCAACCCACCCAAAGTATCCCACTTTGCGACTCAAAAAAAAGACATCCAAATCACAAAGTGAATACAGTTATCGATTAAATATTCCTTAAAAAAATGGATAAGGATAAGAAAATCAAAAAGAATACTTTTCTAGTAATCGACCATTCAGCTGACTCTTAAAAGAATTAGAACTCTGAATTCAGAATTAGACCTGAACGAGAATATCACTTTGGGCATCTATCATGCTCTTTGCCGCCAACCCATTTTTAATTTTCAACTGTTGTCTACGACCTTTGATTTTTTTTAGATGCTTTTCAATTTTTTTCAAAACGCCGTCCATTGACATATAGAGATCATCTGTCATATCAGTAGCGTGGAACACGCGACCCTTACTTAAAACAACAGTAACCTCGGCAATGTGGCGTTTTTTTTCTATATTTAGAGAAATATGAGCAGAATTAATTTCATTCAAACCGTGAAAAACTTTATTTATTTTTTTGTCTAAATTGTTTCGTATACCGTCTGTTATCTTAAGACCTTTGCTAGTTATTTTTATTTCCATATCACCTCACCTGAATTAAGTAACATTTAATAAAATGTAGCATGTAAATTAAGACCAGATTTTTATATTAATATTTCTTTAAACCCTGACTGTCATACTAAACACTACCACACTATTAATGGACTATGGAAATCATAAATTTCCTATTACTAACCAGGAAGACATTGTAACTGTTTAAACTACCCTCGCATATCNCTAGCATTTTATCCCGTTGTTTAGAAGCTAAAACACATAAGGCTTATTCTCCCTTAAAGGTTGTCTTTAGGTGAGCAATCAAATCTGCTATACCTTGGGTGGGAATAGTCATCCCCCAGTCTGGCATATTCGGGGATTTCCCAACGCTTTTCCCGCCGTAGTAAACCAAGTTATAAAGGTAATCTTCGGGGTAATCACTGAGAGGCAATTCTGCGTGTACCGCTGGTTTTGGATCCAGTCCAACTGCGCCAGGACCATCGCCCCCTCCATTAGGACCATGACACTGAGTGCAATACTCTTTATAAACTTTAGCACCACGCTTAGCATCAGCCTGTTGGAATGGCTTCGTTTTCCAAGGTTCAAAAAATTTAAAATCTTCCACTCCAAGAGTCATCAAATAACCAATAATATGGCGTGCTTTTCGCATGCTAATATCGGCTAAGTATTCCCCGCTATGTGGAGTAAAGTCCTGTGGGTTCTCTGCAAAACGAGACCACCAGTCCAAATTATATCTATTTCCCGAATCATAAAGGTTCACGCTGATAGGCCCGCCAATCTTTTTCCCATCCTCCTTAATTTGATGACAACCCAGACAAGAATACTCTCGATAAATTTGTTCTCCCAAATCTGCTTCCATTTGGGTAAAAGTGGAAAGATCAACGAAACTTTCCTTGATTCGTGAATCCAGAAAATGTTTTTCAAAGTAACTAGCTACCTTTTCGGCAGTAGTTTCAGAAAGAACCGGGTGCTTGATTTTGGTTCTGGAAAGATCCCAGCGATAACCGTTTGGGTACAAATTTTCTTCCTTGCCTGCAAGCCAACTGACCAACCACTTCCTCTGGTACTTGTTTCCAGCCCACATCAGATCAGGACCTTTAAGATTAAATTTTGATTCAGGTTTTCCGTTAAACTTATGACAGGAAGCGCATTGTTCTTCAATCAACTCTTTAGTGGAATGGTTATCATCTGCCCAAGTGGGTTGTCCACCCACCACAAAAAAAACGCAGAACAAAAAGGTTTTTACATTCAATTTTTGCATCTACTTATCTCCATATTTTACGGTTGAAAAAAAACTTAAAAAACACCCGCTATCTGTCTATTTCTAATTTATATATCAAATGGCATCCGACACATGAGTCCATAATTGAATCAATCTCCCTTAAGATAATCTTAATATCTTTCCCGTCGATATTTTCAGCCAAGTCGTCAAATGCCTTGTGCACACCCATTCCTACAGACTTAAATTCAACTGGAAGTTTTAACATCAATGCAGGATTAACATCTTGAGCCATAACCATTCCATTTCCCCTTGCATAAACTTCAACCTTTTTAAAATCACTATTAGAAAGCCCTGATATAATTCCTTGCAATCCTTCCAGCAATAACCTCATTTCCCCAAGCACCACGTCTTTTTCAGCAACCGATAACGTAATCGCTACTCTGTTATCAACTTTCTCTGCATTGCCATATTTAAATTTGTAACCCGCATAACTGATTGTAATTATCCATAGAGCCATTGACCCTATAGCTATTTTCTTCCACATGTCTGATCATTCTTTCTGGAAAAGTATGAATGTTAAATTTTTTTTACTACCTTTAATGTCTCTGTTCCCAACGTTCAAGAGCAGAAAATCCAACCCCTGATGAAATTAGCAGGACCACAATAAACCACCATGAGGAAAGACCTGTAACCATTTCAAAATTTACTTTGCCAAAATTACCAACCTCAAGTATGTAAGATTTTATCCATGGGTAAGCCTCTGCATAGAGTGCGGTTCCCACAAGCATTCCCAGAACCCCAAAGATAGCATGCCGAGACCCATCACCGATCGCCGCTATACCGGTGCCAGGGCAATAACCCAAAATTGCCATACCCGATCCAAATATCAGTCCACCGGTTGCATTTCCCAGAAGAGCAGTATTTTTAATATGAAGTGAGAACTCCAAACCCAGAGCTCGCATACCGTAAATTCCAATAGCACCCGTTATGATTGCAGTGAGCATTATTTTTAGAACTGTAAAATCCTTAAACAGAAACTGCCCCATTATAACGTTAAAGCGAGTTACGCCGCCTTTTTGTAACAAAAAACCAAATGCAAGACCCGTAACTGCTCCCATGAATAAAGTATTTGGGTCAGAAAAAAAATTTTCAAACATGTTCACGGCCTTTCTTCCCATACATTAGAAAAGTTGTTACCACTCCCGCAACAAACATACACATAAAAAACACCCAAGAAGAGACCGCCAGTTGGAGCCCACCGGAAATTCCATGACCCGACGTACAACCTCCCGCAAGACGGGCACCAAACAGCAGGATAACGCCTCCTAAAAAAGCCCCGGCGTAACGTAGACCCTTTGTTGGGCCAAAACGCCACTTCCAAAGCCGTGGAATATTTTCATGACTCTGACTTCCTGATAGCCAGGATGAAAGCATGGCTCCAAAAACCATCATCACCACTAACGCAAACTGCCATTCAACGATAGGCAATGGATCTGCAACTGTTCCAAGGTACCTACTGAAATATTCGTTGGAATAAACATGTGAAGGAGTTATTGTTCTTTCTATTGCTGCAACTGTTCGAACGAGCGTAGTGGATGCCCCCAGAGCTTTATCCATTAAAGCAAAAGTAACCCATGAGAGCATTCCGATGCCTACACCCACTCCGTAGGGTGACCAACGAGACTGCGTAAGGATGGACTTCATAATTTACACTCCTGAATCAAACGGACCTGAGTTATTGATCAGCCATACATTAATTTAAAAAAATATTTAAGGCACTAAAGAATCTAGCAAGCACATTAATAATTTTACTCTATACGATACCTCTACTTACCAAATGACCTAACATATAGAATAATATGCCATGCCTCATCCTCAGTTAAAATTTCAGGAATAAATGAAACCATTGCGGTTCCAGCACTACCATTCTTAAGAATCCACAGCAACTCACCATCCTTTCGTGCTGCTTGCCATGCCCTGTCTGTAAAATTTCTTGGAAGCTTCCCACGCAAACCCGGGATATCGTCATACCCCTTACCGTTTTTCCCATGGCATGTGACACAAAATGCCTTACTGTGAAAGAGTTTCTTTCCCGTTTCAATATTACCGGGAGTAGAGGGGAGTGGGTTTACCCATGACCTTGCCTCTTCAATTTGATCGAGAGGTACCCGAGGTTTGAGAACTTCAGGATCAGAGACTTCACTGAAACCCGGTGAAACGCCCACACACATCAAATAAAGTATCCATAATCCTATAGCTCTTTTAAGCATGACCTAAATCCCTCTGGTTCAAGTAGACTTCACTATAAAAAAGAGGAGGGGGATTATATATCCCCCCCCTCTAACCATATAGACAGCTTTTTACTTGGTTCTATGTACGTGACCTATAGCGTTAGGAATTGTTACAGTTCCATCTGGGACAACCTGATCTTTTCCCCACAGGTGAAATATTACACCATCTGTTTTTCCCGCAGCGGCAGCCACGGCTTTTTGTCCTTCAGGGTCTTTAGGATCAAGAATTACCACTCGACCACCAGCTATCTCAATCTCATGGTCATGGAATGCACGGTTCCATTGAATAAGCGGAACATTCTTTCGAGCTAGGTTTTTTTCAATAAANTACTCAACCGCTACAAGCTTTGCATCCGGTTTAGTGGATTCAAANAATAGGCACTGAAGAATCTCACCNTTTTGAATTCCTTTACAATAATGATGATATGGACCACCTACCTTGCCGTCAGCCATCATATGAGGAGCCTGAACATGAATGGTATAGCCATCAGCTGGTCCGTTGCCACTTACGGCAGGGGTCACCATAATACCAAGCACTGCAAAACTTAATGCGCTTACCATGAAAATAGACCTTAATACTTTTTTCATTGATACCTCCATTATATTTATAAAAAAAAATACTTAATAAAAAGACGCTTCTGCTCGGAAGAACCGTTTAGGTGTAAACTTAAGGCCAAATACCCAGCCAGCTACAGCCTTCCCTCTTCCAAGTCAAAAACATCAAACCACACATGCACGGGGCGATGCCCGGGTAAATTTTCTCGAATATACGATTCAAGAAACTTTTGTGCCTCCACAGACATTTCGTTAATCTGCATATCTCTCATTTTAAGATTCCATAAATCAATTTTAGTTTTATTTTTTATTTTCGAGTTGGCATTGACCCATGCGGCAACTTCATCGTCCTTTGCTCCTGTGGCCACAAATTCTTTAAACTCATTGTGGTCGATCCCGGTAAAAACCTCGAATTCCGCGCATAACGAACAGGGCCAGAAATTATAATCACCATTGATCCCCGCAAGAAAAGATCTGCACTTGTCGAGACAACGAGCCAAAATAACATATCCTCCCAACATGGTTCTGGGGCTGCATGGGTATTCTTTGCTTAAATCTTTTGCCATGGATTTGAGTTGTTCTTTATTCACTAGAAACCCCTGTTGATTGTCGGTACCAAGCCAATGATTTAAGCTTGATATGGAAACTACTGAGCAACTGAATCAGCATGAGGAGTTTCCGGTACGGTTTCGTCTAACAGTTTCGTTTTCTGGATTTGACAAAAACCCTGAGGCGAAACCGATAACGCGCTGTTGAACTTGCTTGACATGTTTTGAAAGCCGATCAACCCGGTGAGNTCGACCATTGCTTCGTCATCAAAAAACCGTTTCAGTTCCCCGATCATCTCCTCATCAACCTTCGTATGCGAAAAAGTCATGGCTTCAGCATAGCCAAGAGCCATGCGTTCCTTTTCATCAAACAAACTGCTTTCCCGCCAGGTTTGTAGAGCCTCGACCTTTTCTAAAGGAACCCCCCGTTCCAAGAGAGTTGCCGAATTGATATCCACGCAAAAGGCACACGAATTAATCTGGGACACCCTGACCGTAATAAGAGAGCGAAGGGCCGCACTGAGGGGTGAGCTACTCCGGTTGAAAGCTCCATAAAGCAGTGCCACTGCCATAAAAACCTTTGGCACGCGACCCCAGACGAGGGCGGCATCTAAAACCGCACCGTACTTGCGCTTTTGATTCCAAAAAAAAGGCCGAAGGTACCAGGGATATTCATTCACCGGTTTAATGTTGATACGCATAACTCACACCCAAATTAAGAGTTTTGGTTTCTGGAGATTAAAAAAACTCGCGCACACCCTACATTCACCCAAGTAATAAAGCTCTAAGTCCGCTTAACACCACAAGTATTGATATGAAAAAGTGAAGAGGCCGGACAATTCCCGATCAGGCCGGTTATAAGCAAGACTAGCCCGACGATGCCCATGATTATTCCCGTGGTTCCCGATATTATGAACCCGGCAACAATAAGGGCAATTCCAAAAACAACCCTGAGAATTCGATCTGCTTTTCCTATGTTACATGCCATTGATTTCTAGCCTCCATAGATTTACCTTGTTCTTAAACTTTTCACTACACTGGAGAAAGATCCACCGCCCCCTTATCTTCGTATAACACCTCGAGGATGTTAATGGAGAACCAGAGCCAGCGGACCTCTTCCAAGTCTCACTACTTAACGTTAACTGTCATGATGACAAACTCTTTATTCATTTTTGTTCCCTGATGTGGCTCTACGTAAGTTCCATCATAGTAGTACCACTGCAGAGGGGTCATTTCTCCCAAGGACTTCGGTTGTCTGGGAAGCTTGCTTACATCCAATCCATTATCAATAAAGGTTTTAGGGTTGAGGTAGTAAACAACATCTTCATGGGTTTTTTCAGGGCGACTGGAGTAGTGAATCATATTGTGTTTCGTCACCTTCTCCAACATGCAATACTCCCCACTTGCATTAGTGATATCGATGGCCGCAAGCTTGGATCCTGGTGCAAACAAATTAGCGATCGTATTGATCTCTTTACGGGCCGCCCCCTTCAGGCTCAAGACAGAACCAAACTCATCTTTGATAGCCTTCAGTTCATCCGAGTCGCTTTTAGCAAAAACACTGCTGGACTGGATACCTGTAGAAATGAACACAACGGCAAGTACAAATGCCACAATTCCTAAGTCAAACTTAAAGAAATTCTTCATAACAACTCCCTCTAATCACCTTGATTATTTATATTATTGAATAATGAGATTAACTCCCCCGCATCTTGGACAGATTTTCTGAAGAAACCCAAGGACATTTCCACAGATTCTTACTAAGTATAGGAATTTAGGATGGAATTAAAAATCGCAAAAAAGACCAAATTCATGTAGTAGAAATACTACGAGATAACAGGTGTGAACTAGGAAGGGAATCGTAAGGAGAATAACTCCTCAAGTTAGCAGCAAATAGAATTGCTAAAGGAGTTATCGCTTTTATTGACTAGTTAGGCTGCCATGTGTTCATTGCAATTTAAGAATTGCTTTCTGATAAAAGGAGAAGTCATGGCTGCGAGAAGGCCACCGTAATCCAGGTTAAACCTCACTTCGTCTCCAACNTGAAAATTGTAGTTTCCGCTGTCGAGAATAATATGATCACTGCTGGACCCGAGGATTTCTAGGTAGTCATTAAATTTCAAGCCAGATACCGGAATATCCTGCCTTCCTAAAGCTATAAGCACTCTCTGGTGAATGCCTCGATCTTGGAACNTGGGAACATTTCCAAAAGCATCTTCACAGATCTCCCCAATTGGNACNGATGACTTTCTCTTGGACTCAATAACTTCAGCAATGAGTTGGAATGCGCCTGTGTGTAAACCCGGGATGGTTTTTCGGCTCAAAGTTTCACAACCTAAAAGAATTGATTCACCCAGGCGAAGATTATTAATCCTGTCGACATCTTGGGCAGATTTATACCACTCATAATTTGCCGAATTGCCGCCTGAAATAATTCCCAGATCAATGTGAAATTCTTTTTCTAATAAATCAACCAATTCGGAAAGTTCTCGCATGTTTTTACTGTTAGGTTTTATTCCCCCGTAGCAGGCCAAATTGCAGCCAATACCAATTATTTTTATATGGGGCAGAGAAAGGGTTTCCTTGATAAATTGAGGTAGATCACAAGGAAGTACCCCTTCGCGTAGATCGCCTAACTCAACCATAATAATTACCTGATGTACTTTATTCTGACCTTTCGCATGATGGGAAAGGTTTTTAAGAGTCTTGATCTCGGTATTTAAACTAATGTCCACATTTTTGACGATAGATTTAGCCTTGCTTAATGGCGTGCGCAAAAGAACAAATTGAGTTAAAATTCCTGCGTTTTTCATTTTTTGAATATTTTCAATACGCGAGTCTGCAATAAATTTGACTCCACCCTGAATCATAGCTTTGGCTATTAAAGGCTCTCCAAGTACTGCTTTAGTCACGCCCATTAAAGAAATACCCTTTTGCATATACAGCTCAGATAATGTTTTTGCGTTTTCTCGTATTTGGGATAGAGAAATTTCGATTCTAGGCATGGCCGATTTCACTTTATCTTTCAGGTACCTGTCCACTTTGGTTTTTAATTTATGAAGAATTTATAGTTTTATCGCGTGATTTTATATTTCAGCTTTGGAAAATTCTTGCTTAACGCTTGAACAAGTTTTTGGCACCCGTAGTTTAAAACATCTGTTGTCGGCAATTGAAGCCTCTTTTCATAATCTTCTATTACCTTCAGAATCCCATAGTCATCCATATCTTCATGGCTTAAAGTTATCGCTACCACTTTGGTTTTTGCGATCGTTTCGATCAGTTTGATTTCGCTTTCAGCAGAAGGCATTGCCAGTCGAGGGAAATCGCACCGGAACTTTCTAGCGGGAGGGTGTTGAAGGATAATTCCATCCGGCATGCTTCCTTTAAGAATACCGAGAGAACTCATGAAAGCGGGATGACTGACGGCACTTTGTCCCTCCACTAGAATGATGTCAGGATTTTCGTTTCTAAATGCGTTAACAACAGAGTTTTCTACTTCACCCACCACGAACTGAGAAATAAGCGCATCGGTCGATACTCCATATGTTGCTCCTTGCATCAAGCTGGTTTGTCCGGTTGCGACAAGTACTGATTTTATTCCGAGATTATTCAGGGTTTTATTGAGTTCCACTGCTGTGGTCATTTTTCCGCAAGCACAATCGGTCCCCAATACAGCTATTACAGGGACATTTACTTCAGATATTTGACCCGTAAAAAGGTGTAAATTTTTTAAAAGAGGGGGCTTTCTAATGTCCTTAATTCGGATGCCGTTCAGCGCAGCTACTTGAGCAAACTCTGGGTCTTCTGAGAAAAACTGGTGTAGACCGCTAATGATGTCCATTCCTTTTTCCATGGCTTCCAGGATCATTAGCCTCTCATTATTAGCAATATAGGTCTCCAAGGGGGCTTTCCCGTATATATAGAAATCTGGTATATAGGCAAGTTTCCCCAAGGCATCATCTAGACTAGCAAAAATTGGAATCCCACTTTTCTCCTCTCCCAGTTCTTCACCTGCATCTTTTCCCGTTAATGAGCTATCAATAACCCCAACGATCGAATAGATTTCCGAGTGTCGGACCAACGCTGCTGCAGTTTTACCATCTACCCGCCCAAATTGATTTTCGCAATAAACCAGGGCTGTTTTTTTGTGACTAATATTGCATTTTTTTCCTGATCTAAACTCGAGAATGGCAATTCGTTCTTGATTTTTGATTAGGTTCTTTGTTCTTGGCTTAATTTGCATTAAATTCCTTTAGCGATCGTTTAGGTATCGCGGACTCTGGTTTTTAGTAACACTCTGGCACCGATTGGGAGGATTGATTTATTGAAGTTATCAATTAATCTCTGCAATACTTGAAGAAAGTATTGAAGGCAAAAAAAAACCACTCCAAAAGGGGAGCGGCAAAATTTAAAAATCCCAAGTTGTTTTTTACCTTTAGCTCGATAGGAAATAGAGGAAGGTTGCGTCCAAGCTTACTCTGACTGGCCCATATAGCGAGGTAATTCAGATTAATTAAGTTTAATCTTCATCTCTATGCAAGTCTTATCAGGATGCTTCTCCATTTTTTATTCATTCAAAAAAGTTTGCTAGGGCCTTCGGGGTTAGTGATAGCCCCTTAGGCTCAAATAACATCTTTAGTATCTAAACTCCATCCCAGCACCCGCACCGAAAATTGTTTTAATAACACTTACGGTGACGCTCGTTGCGTGTTGTGTCACTAAATGCCAAGAAATGCAGTAAAAATGAATAAATCCCAACAACTTACGATCTCCGTACTAGAGGTTAAAAAGACACAAGAAACGCTACAACTGTTTCTTTTTTTCTCTAGTACACAGCAAAGTTATGGGTATTACTTAATTTGGTGAGTTAATTACAATGAGAACCTTTTTTTTGCTTCTAACATGGGTCACATTCCTTTCTCTTTGCTTATACGTGATGTACTCGATCGCATAGCGCAGCTTTTTTTCATATCGGACTCTGTTTCGCTTCAGCAGATACAAAGAATAAAAATAGGTGTTTACTCTCTGTAGAGTAAAAAACATGGAGATAAATATGATTTCCTCTGAATTAAATATCGATTCGCCTGTAAACCAGTTTGTGAACAAGTTTCCAAATTCCATACCCATTCTACAAAACCTAGGAATCGACTTTTGTTGTGGAGGTCAGAATTCTCTGGCCAAAGTTTGTGCTGAAAAAGGGTTAGACCCAAAACTTCTTTTAGAAAAACTCTGTACCACTTACACAGAAAAGAAATCGAACGACTATAAGGACTGGACCAAAGCTACCTTGACGGAAATAGTAGATCACCTTGAATCAACTCATCATGTTTACGTAAAAAAAACACTGCCTCGTTTGACCGACTTAATGACAAGAGTCGTGGGTGCCCACGGTGAAAACCATCCCAAGGTATTACGACTGGACGAATATGTTCGCGAAGTTGTTGCGGATTTGGGCCCTCATTTAATGAAAGAAGAACAGGT
>JGI26254J51713_1000159_pt1 | contig 27654 bp, 36 predicted proteins | sample SaaInlV_120m_DNA_3_FD_51713 | JGI IMG/M metagenome (IMG submission 51713)
GAAATCCCAGCATTTTTTAGTGATTGCTCAAGCCAATTTCCATTAACACCAGTAATTTTATTAGACTTAATAATATCGCTTGCTGAGGCATTAAGTATCATCTCTTTATACTCCTCATTGGCATCACTTTCTTTTGTAGCAATAAAGCGAGTTCCCATATAAGCCATATCAGCTCCCATAGCCTGGATTGCCAGGATTGAATCGCCTGAGCTGATACTTCCGCCAACAATAATTGTGCCATCAAAGATCTCTCTCACCTCAGACACAAAAGCAAATGGTGACAATTCACCAGTATGCCCGCCTGCACCATTACAAACCAATATTAAACCGTCAACTCCAGCATCGATTGCTTTTTTTGAGTGGTATAAATTAATGACATCTGAAAAAACTAACCCGCCATATTTGTGGACTTTTTCAACAACCTCTTTGGGGTTACCCANTGAAGTAATTACAATTGGTGGCTGATGCTTAAGAATTAAATCGAGGTCATCATTACTCCGAGCATACATTTTACTAACAATAAGATTAACCGCCCAAGGAAGTGCTTCTTTGCCTGAACCTAAAGCTTGAGTTATTTCAGAAAAAGTTTGATCCAGTGCTTCTAATGTTCGACAATTCGCTGACGGAAATGACCCAACAATTCCTGCCTTTGATGATGCGATGACAAGTCTTGCGTTGGATACAATGAACATTGGTGACTGAATGATTGGCAGTCTTAGCTGACTGATAAAATTTTGTGGTTTCATCTAATTTCTTATATTTTTAAGTATGCCTGCAGCGCCCATACCAGTTCCAATACACATTGTGACCATACCATAATCAATATTTTCTCTTTGCATAGCTGATACTAGAGTAGCAATCCTTATAGCACCTGTAGCCCCTAAGGGATGACCTAGAGCAATTGCACCGCCAAGTGGGTTGACTTTTTTAGGGTCAAGGCCCAACTCTTGAATTACAGCTAATGATTGGGCAGCAAAGGCCTCATTGAGCTCAATCCAGCCAATGTCATCTAGACTTAAGCCTGTTGATTTTAAAACTTTAGGAATTGCTTTGACTGGCCCAATTCCCATAATTTCTGCAGGAACTCCTGCAACTGAAAAGCCCATGAACTCAGCTTTGGGTGTTAGATTGTATTTTTCAACAGCCTCTTCGCTAGCAACAAGAACTGCAGCAGCAGCATCAGACATTTGTGAGCTATTTCCTGCAGTAACTGAACCATCCTGAGCAAATACAGTTCTTAATTTAGCCAAAACTTCAAGACTTGTATCTTCTCTTGGACCTTCATCTATAGATACAACATTAGAACGAGTTGTGTATTCGTTGGAAGTAGTTGAGTATCCATTTTCAACAGTTGTTATTGGTGATATTTCATTTGAAAATGAACCATTACTATTTGCAAGAATAGCTTTTTGGTGACTTTCAAAGGCAAATTCATCTTGAGCTTCTCTTGATATTTTATATTTTTGTACTACTTTTTCTGCAGTTAATCCCATTCCATAGGCTATAGAAATATTTTCATCTGATAGAATTTTAGGATTCATAGAAGGTTTGAAGCCAGTCATAGGTACGCTGCTCATACTCTCCACGCCAGCTGCTATAACTAAGTCAGCTGAGCCCGATTTTATTAAGTCAGCGGCATTGGATACCGACTGAAGTCCTGATGAGCAGAACCTATTTAAAGTGTACGCAGGCGTTGAATCTGGCAGGCCAGCAAGTAATGTTGCAATACGAGCAATGTTTAGCCCTTGTGGGCCCTCTGGCATAGCACAGCCAACAATAATGTCATCAATATTTTTATTAATTTCTTCACTTGCATCCGATGCTTTTAATACACTTTGTATTGCATGTATTAATAAATCATCTGCTCTAGTTTTAGACAATAAACCCCTTACTTTTCCAACTGGAGTCCTTTTTGCATCAATAATATAAGCTTTTCTCATAATGTTCTCCAGTTAATTTCGAAGTGGCTTGCTATTTCTTAGCATAAACTCAATTCTTTCTTGCGTTTTCTGAGTGCCTAAAAGTTCGATAAAATACTTCCTCTCAAGATCTAATAGCATTTGCGAATTCACTGTTGTATTTTCTTCAACTTCAGAGCCAGTCATTACTTTTGCCAAAGAGGTTATACAATACTTATCATGATCTGACATAAAGTGCCCTTCATAAAGGTTGGCAATTTGCGCCATAATGTTCGCATACCCAGCTTTTCCAACTACTTTAAATGTTGAATCTAAAGGAGATTTAAATCCAGATTCTAGTAATACCATTGCTTGTTGCTTTGCAACATAAAGTAACTCGTTTGGATTAGCAATAATTACATCATCATTTTTTAAATAGCCCATTTCTTTTGCCTCTAAAGCACTTGCTGAAACTTTTGCCATGGCAATTTGCTCAAAATGCTTAGAAAGCAAAGGAAATATATCATCTGTTTCTTTATTAAGAAATGCTCTTAAAGCCATTTCCTTACTGCCACAGCCTGCTGGTAAGGCACCAATACCAACCTCTACAAGGCCGATATAAGAATTCATTGAGGCTACTACTTTATTGCAATGTAATAAAAGCTCACAGCCTCCACCAAGTGCAAGTCCATCAACTGCAGCCACTGTTACTATTTTGCCATGCTTTAAGCGCATCAATAATTCTTGCAGCATAGCTACTGTTTTTTTAATGGAATAAAGCTTACCAAGCTTAGGAAGCTCTGGATTCATAACTTCAAACGCCTTCTTTTTGGCTTTAGAGGCAACTCCTGGATCTTTTTCTAGTAGGCCTAGTTTAATAGCAGAAATTATTTCATATAGATTTGCTCCAGCACAAAAATGCTCTTGCTCCTGCTTAAAAATTAAAGCATGAAAACCATTTTCTTCAAGATAATCAAGGCACTTTGGTAGCTCAGTTAATACATTTGAACTTAAAACATTCATTTTTGTTTTAAAAGAAACGCTAGCAATACCATCACCGATATCGAGTAACTTAGTTGCCTCACNCTCGAGCAAAATATTTTGATTATATTGCTTTTCACCCTGCAAAAGAGATTTATGTAAGTGCCTTTCATAAACTGGATGAGATGATCTTGGAATATATTGATTCTTATTTGGATCAAAAGCTCCATCATCAGAATAAACAAAATCTTTATCCATAGCCCAATTTGGTAGAGGCTCTTGAGAAAGAGTTTTACCGCCACTAATATCAATATTCAAGGCCTCTCTAACCTTACTCCAACCGGTAAGCTGGACTTGCTCGAAGATACCTTTTTGCCAAGCAAAGCCTGACTTTAATGCAAGATCAACACACCTTACTGTTTCAGCTACATGCTCTAAATGGAAAGAGGCATAGTGAAAAACATCACGATGTACTGACCATAAAAATTGTGCTTGTGGATCGTCAGATTTGGATAGCTCTAATAATGAGTTCTCAATATTCCCATTATCTTTGAGTATTTTCTTGACCGTTGAACTAATAGTTTTATCTGAGAGTCTATATTCTCCAGTAGCTGGATCATAAACATTTATATTCTTTCCTACTTTCTCATATATGCCTTTTTTAGTCTTACTTCCTAATGACCCTTTTTCAATTAAAAGATCAATCCAATCAGGCAATTTGAATAGTTCAACCCATGGATCATCCTTGGCATTTTCATAAATATTTTTTACAACATTTGACATCACATCAAGACCAACAACATCTAGGGTTCTGAATGTAGCACTAGCCGGCCTTCCAACTCTCTTGCCAGTTAGTGCATCAACTGTATCAGCAGATAAAGAGAAATTTTCNGCATGCTTTAATACAGCCAAAAAAGAAAAGACGCCTATTCTGTTAGCAATAAAAGCAGGACTATCTTTCGCATAAACAACTTCCTTTCCCAATGCCGAGGTAATAAATCCTTCAGCTATATGAAGTAACTTTTCATCACTAAATGAAGTTCGTATTAATTCAACAAGCGGTAAATATCTAGGTGGATTAAAAAAGTGAACCCCAAAAATTCTACTTCTCAAGCTTTCAGGTGAATGCTCAGCAATTTTTTGAATTGATAACCCAGAAGTATTTGTTACGAGCACTGCATGATCATTTACATAAGGAGCTATTTTCAAGAAAAGTTGTTTTTTGATATCAATATTTTCGACAATTGACTCTATTATGAAATCACATTTTGACAGGGTATCTAGATTTTCATAAGTTGAGGTCTTAATTAAGCTCGCTATTGAAAGGCTGGCAAATGGCGTAGGTTTCAATTTTTTCATCATGGCGAGCGATTTCATAAGCGCCTCTTCACTTGTATCAAACATGACTACATCAAACCCTAAGTTTGCGAAGTGAGCAGCTATTTGCCCGCCCATAGTACCCGAGCCAAGAACGGCAATCTTGCTAAAAGATTTATCAAAATATTGTTTCATAGTTTTCCTATATATTTAATTCTTTAAATTGTCAAAATCATCAACTTTTAGTGCTTCAAGAAGAGTGTCATTCCATCTAAGCCAATTTTCTTTATCTTCAGTGGTTAAAGTTTTATTATCAACAAGCCCTTGCAGCCAAAACTCTAAGGTAATACTTGGCTGATACTTGTATCCTGCTTTTTTGGCTTTGTCTCTGAGCACTTTTAATTTAATCCCGGCATCATACCCCTGAAATAAAATATAGAAAGGGTGTCCAGGTTTTTCTCTTAAGTTGGAGCAAATACATGTAGATAAGTTGTCAATCAACCAGTCAATATCAGTAATAGAATTTGAAGTAGCAATGATTAATTTGTCATTAATTTTATCGCTAGTGACTGAAAAAGGAAAAAGGAAAAATCTTATTATTATCTTAACGACTCTATTAACTGGCATACTTTCTATGTTTTCTCGCATCGCAAAATCAGCCTCTTTAACTAAAGTGAGAACTGATAATTTAAGAATACTCTCAATATTATCGTCATTTTGGAATTTCTCCTCATAAAGCTTTATGCATGAACTGATTTCATACATTGCAGAAATTGCATCGGCAAATCGGCCAGACACCATCTCTTTTCTTTTTAAAGAGCCACCTAACAATAAAGATGCAATATCGGTTAAGACGGCAAACTTTGCGGATAAAACTGACAAGCTTCTGTAGTAAGGCTTTGTCGTTTTATTACCATAAGGTTTTGCCAATCTGCCCCTAGTCCAAGCATAGACAATTGCTCTAGCAATGTTATTAATAAAACTTCCAACATGAGTTACTAGAGCTTTATCAAAATTCTTTATTGCATTCTTCCCGTCATCATGAAGCGCTGTTAATTCATCTAATAATGTTTTGTGGCACCTAACAAGTCCCTGTCCAAAAATCATTAAACTTCTAGTTAGAATATTTGCACCTTCAACAGTAATCGCAACTGGAGCACCAGAATAGACATTTGAAACATAATTTCTTTTGCCTTGCATTACTCCTCTTCCGCCATGAACATCCATTGCATCTATTGAAGAATTTTGCAATAACTGAGTGTTTCTATATTTCACTATTGCTGAAATAATCGATGGTCGATGTCCAGCATCAAGCGCCCAAGTAGAAAGATTAATGTTTGCAGTTGCTCGAAATGCATTTGTCGCAAGATTCGATAATTTCTCTTGGATTCCCTCCATTTTCGAAATTGGAATTCCAAACTGCTCACGAGTTTGTGCATAGGTACTTGTAGTTAAAAGCATTGCCTGAGTGGCAGATGCCCCAGTTACAGGCAATGATATTCCTCTACCAACACTTAGGCACTCCATAAGCATTCTCCACCCATGGCCAATCATTTTTTCACCACCAATTACCCAGTCCATTGGTATAAAAACATCTTTACCATAAATAGGGCCATTTTGAAATGGCTCACCAATTGGACGATGGCGTGTTCCTATACTTAAGCCCTCAGTTTTTCGTGGAATAAGTGCGCACGTAATTCCTAAATCATTTTTCTTATAAAGAGGGTGATCAGCTGGTAGTAAATTATCAGGGTCATATGCCTTAAAAGCCAAACCTATAACTGTAGCAATAGGTGCAAGGGTTATATAGCGCTTTTCCCAATTTAATCTTAGACCCAATACTTTATTACCTTCGTGCTTACCATAACATACTATCCCATTATCGACCAGAGAGCCGGCATCAGAACCAGCAACTGTTGACGTTAGTCCAAAGCACGGCACTTCTTTTCCTTTGGCTAAACGTGGCAAGTAATGTTGTTTTTGCTCTTCGGTCCCATACTTTAATAACAGCTCACCTGGTCCTAAAGAATTTGGAACCATAACTGAAATTCCCAAAAATTGTGAGGCCGATGAAAGCCTTCCTACAATTATGGCATGCGCGAAATGAGAAAAACCGAGTCCATTAAATTCTTTTGGAATAATCAAGCCCAAGAATCCCTTATCAAAAATATACTGCCATACCTCTTTAGGCAAATCTTCACTGGAAACAATTTCGTAGGAATCGACCATACCACAAAGGGTTTCAACCTCATTATCAACAAAACTTTGCTCCTCATCGGTCAATTCAGTTGCCTCAAGCTCTGATAGCTTCTTCCAATCAGGATTACCTTGAAATAACTCAGCATCCCACCAAACACTTCCTGCTTCAAGTGCAATACTTTCCGTTAATCCAATTGGAGGAAGGGATTTGCGCATTAACTTATAAAGCGGTTTAGTAAATAACAATAATCTAACACTTGGAACTATTAGAACACCTAAAGCTAAAAGAAAAAGAAGTAAAAGTTGAGCGCCAAAATGCTCAGCAATTACAGCACCTGGATATGTCAAGCCCACTGCTATTAGCCACAGTTGCCATGGCTTAATTTGAAACCTCACTAAAGCTACTAGTATTAATACAATAGAAAGAAAGAAAGAAAGAAGTGAATATTGAAATATAGTTTCGAGCATAACAATTAATCCTTATTTAATGCGTTGTCGTAAATGAATTATTAATTTAATAATTGAACAACTAGTATAGTTATAAAAAATGAAACTAAGTTATCATAATATAATAAAATATTAACATTTTATAATGCTTTATTTTCTAAAAAATTGTGATTTTTTATCTTAACTTTATGCTGAATTACTATGAATACGAGTAGCGCAGTTTGGCGATCAATTCTAAGATTACAACAAATTTATCCAGAAAAAGTAAATGAAATTTGTAACAGAATTGGATTATCAAATAATATGCTATTAAATCCAAATTTATCACTACCAATTGATATTTTTTTAAACTTTTTTATTGAGGCTAAATCAGTTTTTAATGATGAGCTAATCTCAATAAATTATGCTCGATTAGCTCAAATAAGGCCTAACTATGCTGAAGCATTTGGATTAATGTTTGTTTATTCTAGAGACTTAAAGGAGGGCTTTAAGCTCTTGCAAACATATATAAATATTGAATTAGAAGATGTTAATTTTGTAATTAGGGAGGAGCTTAATGAAGTCAAAGTGCTATTTATTGCAAACCCAAAGATTAAGCATTCATCTATTTATGAGAATCTATGCCTTTCAATACTCGCAGCCTTCATTAAATCTAAAAGATTTCCAATTAGATGCATTAATACAAAGATACATACTTATGGAAAAGCTATAAAAGAAAAATCAGTTTTTAGTTGCCCAATTAACTCTCAAAGTGCTGAAACATCAATTGTAATTAGCAAAAAAAATTATCTAAAAAAGAACACTATTTCAAATACGAAGCTTGTTGAGTACTTAAGGTCAATTGCGCAAGAAAAAATTGATAAAAAGGATAAAAAGGATAGTCTTGTTGAAAATATTGAAGTACTGATGAATAATTATGAAAATTATTATAGTAATATCAATATACAAGAAATTTCAGATCAGCTTGGTGTCAGCACTAGTCAACTTCGCTATCAATTATCAAAAGAAAATACAACATTTCGAAAGGTTCTAAATAACTTTAAGCTCAAAAAAGCCAAAAATATGCTTCAAAAAGATCTTTCGGTTAAAGTAATTTCATATCAACTTGGCTACTCAGACCCCTCTTCATTTATTCGGTGGTTCATTGGTCAGACAAAATTAACACCAACAACATTTAAAATAACTAATAAAGATTAAAGTGCTAATAGATTGGCATTACCACCAGATGCTGTTGTATCCTCTGTAATAACGCGCTCATTAACTAATTGCCATGTCTCGTAAAGAGAACTCATAACTGGGGTAATCGCTGAGCGCTGATTAACTATTAACTTTTCCACTGACATCAAATTACCAAAAAATAATATTACTTTATACGATTCACTTTTCATCAACTTAAGGCTTGGCCCGTTAACTAATCTAAAAATACTTTCTTTTCCAAACCCTAGTGTAATCAGAGAGTTATATTCATCTTCTTTAATAAGGCTAACAACACTATTTCCTAATGCAAGAGCTAGTAAGGTCTGCTTAAGTGCATCAATAGCGCTCGGTCCAAGGCATAATGCTGTTCCTTTTGGTTTATATCTAATACTATTTGATTCACCAGTTGGCCCAGGCAAAGAAATCTTAGTTGCGTACTTAGCTATTTCATCATGCAAAAAGTCAAAAAAATCACTTTCAATAAATGAAAACTTGTTTTTCACTTTAGTTAACAAATCCGCACTTATTAGGGTGCTCGGCAGAATCAAATTATTAACTTGTATATTCCCACAGGGTTTAAGCTCATGATCGGATGTCGAAGTTGAAGCTATGCTCTGGCTGTATCCATGAAGTGAACTTGGGCCTCCTGCTTTAGGGCCAGTACCCGACAAACCCTCGCCTCCAAAAGGTTGGGATCCAACAACAGCACCGATTTGATTTCGATTTACATAGATATTTCCAGCATTAACTCTGGATGTAATTGCCTCAACTTGCTTGTCAATTCTGGAATGAATTCCAAATGTTAATCCAAAACCTTTTGTATTTAATTGATCAATCATAGACTCCAACTCATTGCTCTTATAAGAGATAAGATGGAGAATTGGACCAAAAAACTCTTCATTAATCTCATCGATAGATTTAAGATTAATAATTGTTGGAGTTACATAATAGCCAGTTTTAAGATCACATTGAATTTCTCCAATTATTTGATTTCTTTTTCTAGATATTTCAATATAGCTTTGAAGTTTTACTTGTGCATCATAATTTATAACTGGACCGCAATCAGTAGATAGGTATTTAGGATTTCCAATTTTGAGCTCCATCATTGCACCCTGAATCATCTTTAGGGTTTCATCAAAGCATTCTTCCTGAATCATTAGTATCCTAAGTGCAGAACACCGTTGTCCTGCACTTTTAAATGCTCCGTCAATGACATCTCTTGTTACCTGTTCACATAAGGCGGTTGAATCTACAACCATTGCATTTAGGCCACCAGTTTCAGCAATAACTCTTGCCTCTGGGTTTCCATTTTTAACTAGGTTACGTTTGATTTGTTTTGCTACAGCTGATGAGCCTGTGAAGGCTACACCAGAAATTATTGAACTGCTAGTTAAGTATGAGCCCACATCCGAACCGCTCCCTAAGCAAAGCTGAAATACTCCTAAAGGAATTCCAGCCTCTATTAATAACTCACTTGCTCTATAAGCTATTATGGAGGTACTCTCAGCAGGCTTAGCAATGACAACATTTCCAGCAGCAAGTGCTGCAGCGACCTGACCTGTGAAAATTGCTAAAGGAAAATTCCACGGGCTAATACAAACAAAAACCCCCATAGCCTTTCTTTTGTTAGGTAATACTCTTCTTGCTAAGTTCGAATAATAACGTAANAAATCAACTGCCTCCCTAACTTCATCAATAGCATCTTGATAAGTTTTTCCAGCCTCTCGCATTGCAAGGGCCATCAATTCAAATTGGTTTTGCTCATAAAGTTCAGCAGCTCTATTTAAACTCTCAAGAATTCTGTCTGGGTCATGAGAATTTAAATTAAATGCATTTTGCGCTGATATTAAGCAGCGATCTAACTGTGAGTGATTAGCGTACAGCAAACTCCCCACGATATCAGCAGTGTCAGATGGATTTTTTACTTCATGCCGCTTAGTGTCCTCAAGGACTATCCCAGAAATCATTGATTTTGCTTGCCACTTTTTATCTAACCAAGGATCTTGGCTTTGAAATAGTGAATCAACTTCATTCTGCTCAGTCAGCATAATACTTGTTGAGTTTTGGCGGATATTTTTAAAAATGTCTTTTGGAAGTGGGATTTTTGAATGAGAGTTAACCGTATCTTTCTCAACTTCAGAAAAAACATCTATTGCTAAGCTTTCTGCCTTAATGCTCTCATCAAATAAATGATTAATAAAGGAGCTATTTGCTCCGTTCTCTAATAATCGCCTCATTAGATAAGCCAGCAACTCCTTATGACTCCCAATTGGCGCGTATACCCTTGAAAGGACATCATATTTATTTTTTATGTGGATATGAAGAGACTCGCCCATTCCATGAAGCCTTTGCACCTCAAATCCAACATTATCTCCAGCAATTTCGCACACACTGACTAGTGAGTGTGCATTATGACTAGCGAATTGGGGATAAATATAACTCCTCATCAAGAGTAGTTTTTGAGCGCACACTAAGAATGAATAATCAGTATTTATTTTTTTTGTAAAAACTGGATAACCAACTTCTCCCATAACTTGCGCTTTCTTAATTTCACTATCCCAATAAGCCCCTTTAACTAACCTTACCATTATCTTTAAATCATATTTTTTGCAGCTTTGGTGAAGCCAATCAATTACATATGGTGAGCGCTTTTGATAAGCTTGAACTACAACTCCAAATCCTTGCCATGATGTATTTGCAATCGAACCCATAATTCGATCAATAACGTCCAATGAGAGGTCTAAGCGCTCAGCCTCTTCAGCATCAATATTTATGCCTATATTATATTTTTGAGCAATATTTACGAGCTCAATTATACGAGGTAGTAATTCAGAGAGAACTCTGTCTCTATGCATAAAATCATATTTAGGATGAAGCGCGGATAGTTTTACCGATATTCCATCCGCCTCAAAAATATTTTTTGATTGCCTATGCTTGCCAATTTCTATTAATGCATTCTTGTAAGATAAGAAATACTTATCAGCATCTATCATAGTCCAAGCAGCTTCTCCAAGCATGTCAAATGAATACAAACCATTTTTAGCCTTACTTGATTTAATTGCAGTTTTAATATTTTCAGCAAACACAAACTGCTTAGCAAAAAATTGCATCACATTGTTTGCACTAAACCTTATGCCAGGCCTAGATAGAATCTCCAACGCTTTTTTTATTCTATTTTTAATCTCTTTATTACTTCCATGTGCAATCATCTTATCTGCAATACTAAGAGCAATAGTTGCAATGTTAACCATAGATGATTTGCTACCGCCAATATGCTTGGTCCAACCCTTTCTAGCAACTTTATCAATAAATAATTTATCCCTTGTTTTATTGTCTGGGACTCGAAGAAAAGCCTCAACTAGAGTCATTAATGAAAGNCCCTCATCACTTGTTAAATTATATTCAGAGATAAACAATGACAATAAATCTGGTTGATTTGAAGCTCTTAAATCTTTGATAAGATTCGAAGTCTTTTCCTGGAAATCTATTCTTTGGTATGCGTCTGTTTTTTCAGACAACTTAAGATGCTCGATTGCTTCTACTTCAGATATTACTCTTGCTTCTCTCAATTTTTTTCGAGAAGGTGTGTAATCTATGTCAAATACTTTAGATGCGTATTGATCCTGCATTTTTTAATATATATTTTAAAATAATAAATAATTTTAATTTATATTAAATAGTCATAATAACTATAAAAATTTTAAAATTTATATAATAAGACCTATATATTTAAAATTCAATTATAATAAATCTATTATTTTAATTTTTTAAGTAATTATGCCTACTATTGATAGCTTCGATCATAAGATTCTTACACTCCTTCAAGGTGATGGTCGAATGACTGTTACTGAATTGTCTAATCAAATTGGATTATCTAAAACGCCTTGTTTAAATCGTATTAAAAAATTAGAAACATCAGGATATATCAAAGGCTATAAGGCCATTATTGATCATGAGTTAGTTGAGAATAACCACATTGCATTTGTTCAAATTAAGATGAATGACACAAAAACTGCTGCACTAAATTCATTCAATAGAGCAATTAAGGAGATATCAGAAGTAGAACAATGTCATATGATTGCATCAAATTTTGATTACTTATTGAAAGTCAGAACGCAAAATATGGAGAGTTATCGAAAGGTTTTAGGTGAAAAAATTTCATCACTACCAAATGTTCAGCATAGCTCAACCTTTGTCGTTATGGAGGAAATAGTAACCAGTATGTATAACTAGAACTAGCTTAGCTTAGCTTTAATTAATTGGGAAACATGGCCCATATCAGCTTTACCATCAAGCTGACCTTTAAGAACACCCATTAGCTTACCCATATCTTTCATAGAGTCAGCTCCAGTTTCAGAAATAGCTTTAATAACTGCAGCTTCAACCTCATCTTTACTTAGCTGCTTTGGCATGTAGTTATTTATAATTAAAAGCTCTGCTTCTTCAATATCAACTAAGTCAATTCTTCCAGCGTCTGAAAATTGTGATATGGAATCTTTACGCTGCTTGACCATTTTTTGAATAACAGACAAAGCTTGTCCATCAGTCAATTCAATGCGTTCATCTATTTCTTTTTGTTTGATTGCCCCAAGAATCATACGAATTGCTTTGAGGGCTTCTTTGTCTTTAGCCTTCATTGCTAACTTCATATCGTTAGTAATGAGTTGTTTTAGCTGTGACATATTTTGATTTACTTTCGCACTATAAATAGTGACTAGTACATACGTTTGCGGTGAATACGATTTTTTGACATTTCTTTATGAGTTCTTTTAACTGCAGCAGCTTTTTTGCGCTTATTAACCCACGTAGGCTTCTCAAAATATTCTTTTTTCCTAACATCTGTAATAACACCGGCTCTATCACAAAGACGTCTGAAACGACGTAGTGCGATATCAAATGGTTCGTTCTCTCTTACTTTAATTGCTGGCATATGGTATTTCCTTTATGATTCTTTTTTTGTCGCTTTAGCTTTAGTCTCTTTCTTAGGTGCAGNAGCTTTAGTCTCTTTCTTAGGTGCAGCAGCTTTAGTCTCTTTCTTAGGTGCAGCAGCTTTAGTCTCTTTCTTAGGTGCCTCAATAACAACCTCTTCTTGGCCTTCAAAATCAACTAATTGAACTAATGCCATTGGAGCTTTATCACCTGTACGAAAACCTGCTTTTAAAATACGTATATATCCACCTGGACGGTCTTGATAAAAAGGACCCAATTGCGTAAACAACTTAGCAACCATCGCATCATCTCTTAGTTTAGAGAAAATATGACGACGATTAGCAACGCTGTCTGCCTTGGCTCTTGTGATTAATGGCTCAATAACACGCCTTAATTCTTTCGCTTTAGGAAGTGTTGTTTTAATTGTTTCATGCAGAATTAATGAATTAGCCATATTCTTAAACATGGCTTTTCTATGCGATGAATTTCTATTTAATTGTCTACCTGACTTTCTGTGTCTCATTATTTTTCCTTATTCACTCATTAAGTCAACTGGTGGCCAGTTTTCAATCTCTGTACCAAGTTCTAAATTTTTCTCAGTCAAAACTTCTTTAATTTCATTAAGTGACTTACGCCCCAAGTTTGGAGTTCTAAGTAAGTCTTGCTCTGATTTTTGAATCAAGTCACCAATATAATAGATTTGTTCAGCTTTCAGACAGTTTGCAGAGCGAACTGTTAGTTCAAGCTCATCAACAGCTGATAAATACATTGGAGGAAAGTCATCTGAAGTTGGTTGCGGGGCTTCTTCGATTACTGGCTCTAATTCAACAAATGACGATAGCTGATCTTGAAGAATTGTAGCAGCTCTTTTTACAGCATCTTCAGCATTAACTGAACCATTAGTTTCAATAACGATATTCAGCCTATCTAGATTTACTTTTTGCTCAACTCTTGCAGATTCAACTGTAAAGCTAACTCTTTTAATTGGCGAAAAACTTGCATCTAATTGAATACTTCCAATTGTTTCAGAATCAACTGATCTAGCGACAGCAACATCGTAACCAACACCAGTCCCAATAACAACAGTCATTCTAATTTTTCCACCTTCATTAACAGTGGCTATTACTTTCTCAGGGTTAAATACAGAAACATCTGTACCATTTGCCTCAATATCTGCAACTGTTAGCTCGCATGGACCTTGTTTCTCAATAATAACTGTAGCGCTATCACTTGAATTTAGACCAATAGAAGCTTCTTTAAGATTGAGAAGTATATCTAACACATCTTCTTGAACACCTTCAATCGTTGAAAACTCATGCATTACACCATCAATTGCTACTTCTGTAATCGCAGACCCAACCATAGAAGATAATAATGTTCTTCTAATTGAATTTCCTAATGTGTGTCCAAATCCTCTTTCAAAAGGCTCAAGAACAACGCGATATTCATTTTTAGACAACTCAACTGAATCTACTAGTTTTGGTTTTAGAAAATCTCTTGCACTTCCTTGCATATTTAATTCCTATTTAGAATACAATTCAACGATTAATTGCTCTGAAATATCTGAAGATAATTCATCGCGAGCAGGTACATTTTTAAAAACACCTTTCAATGCTTTGTTGTCAACATCCAACCACTCAGATAATCCGCTCTGACCAGAAATTTCAAGTGCTAGTTGAATTCGGCTTTGTTTTTTTGCTTTTTCTCGAACAGAGATTTCATCATTTGCACTGACTTGGAAAGAGGGTATATTAACTAATTTTCCATTTACTACAATTGACTTATGAGACACTAACTGTCTAGCTTCTGCACGAGTAGACGCGAAACCCATCCTGTAAACAACATTATCCAGGCGACACTCAAGAAGTGATAATAAATTTTCACCCGTTGGGCCTTTTTTTGCACTAGCTTTTTTATAGTAAAGACTAAACTGCTTTTCTAAGACACCATAGATACGTCTAACTTTTTGCTTTTCACGAAGCTGTAAACCATATTCACTGCCTTTTTGACGACGCGCATTTGCTCCGTGTACTCCAGGAAGTTGTGTTAATTTACATTTAGAATCGATAGATCGAATTCCACTTTTAAGCTCTAAGTCAACACCTTCACGGCGAGCTAGCTTACATGTAGGACCTGTATATCTTGCCATAATTTATCCTTATACTCTACGTTTCTTAGAAGGACGACAACCATTATGAGGTATAGGCGTCACATCTGTTATTGATTGAATTTTTAACCCTTGTGCATTCAAGCCTCGAATCGCAGAGTCACGACCTGGGCCTGGACCTTTAACTCGAACTTCTACATTTTTCATTCCAAAAGCTTGTGCTTTTTCACCACAATTACCAGCAGCGACTTGTGCAGCAAACGGAGTAGATTTTCTAGAACCTCTAAAACCCGCACCACCTGAAGTTGCCCAACATAGTGTGTTTCCATGACGATCTGTAATCATCACGATAGTGTTATTAAAAGTTGCATGAATATGTGCAATACCGTCAGAGACGATTTTCTTAGACTTCTTTTTAACTGTTTGCTCTTTTGCCATAGTAACTGTGTACCTTAATTATTTGATTAAACGACGCGGACCCTTTCGAGTTCTAGCATTTGTTTTAGTTCTTTGACCACGCAAAGGTAATCCTTTTCTATGTCGAATACCACGATAGCAGCCTAAATCTCTAAGGCGCTTTATATTCATAGCAACTTCACGACGCAAGTCCCCTTCAACTTCAAATTGAGAGATTGCTGTACGAATTGACTCTAACTGATCTTCAGTTAATGCAGATACCTTCGTACTTGGCTCTAACTTTAGTGTTTTACAAATTAACTTTGATCTAGTTTCTCCAATACCAAAAATTGATTGTAAACCAATTACAATATGCTTGTTTGTTGGAATATTTATGCCTGCAATACGTGCCATATACTCTACCTATGCCTTAAAAAATTATATTTTTGAACGGATATTTCCATTCAAAATTTTAAAGTTGAAAAATCGTGCAATTTTACTTTGTAAATCAACGTCTGTCAATGTCATCAACCTTGCCTTTGCTTATGACGAGGCTCTTTACATATGACACGAATCACTCCATGTCTCTTAATAATTTTGCAATCCTTACAAATTTTTTTCACTGATGCTCTTACTTTCATAACTTACCCTTACTTTAAATTTGCTTTACGCATTAAACCTTCATATTGATTAGACATCATATGAGATTGCGCTTGTGCTATAAAATCCATTACTACAACTACGATAATCAAAAGACTAGTACCACCAAAGTAAAACGGTACGTTCCAATATAAAATTAAAAACTCTGGAAGTAAGCATACTGCTGTTATATAAATGGCTCCCACTGCTGTTAACCTCGAAGTAACAGCATCTATATAGTCTGCTGAGTGCTGTCCAGGTCTAATTCCTGGAATAAAACCACCTGATTTCCTTAAGTTATCTGCCGTATCTTTTGCATTAAAAGTTAGAGCAGTATAGAAAAATGTAAAAAAGATAATGGCTGCGCCATAAAAAATTATATAAAGAGGCTGTCCAGGTGAAATACTTGAAGTAATGTCTGCTAACCAGCCCATTCCCTCAGATTGAGAAAACCAACCACCTAAAGTTGCAGGAAATAGAATAATACTCGAGGCAAAAATTGGCGGTATTACTCCTGCCATGTTAATCTTAAGTGGCAAATAAGAAGTCTGCCCACCGACCATTTTTCGCCCCTGTTGCCTCTTTGCATAATTAACTGCAATTCTTCTTTGCCCACGTTCCATGAAAACAACAAAGGCCATAACTAAAACAACCATTGCTAGCATTAGTACTACGACAAATACGCTTAATTCTCCAGTACCTACCATACTAAGTGTGTTTCCAAATGAAGAAGGTAATCCTGCAACAATACCCGCAAAAATTATCATCGAGATTCCGTTTCCAATTCCTTTTTCACTAATCTGTTCTCCAAGCCACATCAAGAATAAAGTACCAGTAGTTAATGTAACTACTGTAACAAAACTAAATGTTAGGCCAGGATTTGTAACTAACGCAACACCACCACCTGATTGAGACTGAAGCGCAATTGATACTCCATAAGATTGAAACACCGCTAAAAGAACTGTACCCATTCTAGTATATTGAGTAATCGTTCTTCTTCCTCGATCACCTTCTTTTTTAAGCTGTTCAAATTTTGGAACAACTGAAGTCATCAAGTTCATGATAATGGAAGAAGAAATGTAAGGCATTATTCCAAGCGTAAATATAGATAAGCGCTCTAACGCGCCTCCTGAAAACATATTCATCATTCCTAATATGCCAGTTCTGTTATCTTCAACGAGAGAGGCAAGCGCAGTCTGCGATATAAATGGAATCACAATATGCGTTCCAAGTCTGAAAACAATTAAAGCACCGACTAGGTATAGGATGCGTTTTAATAGATCTTCACTCATCTCATTACTCGCTTATGGTTCCTTTTGCAGCTTCAATAGCTGCCTTAGCACCTTTAGTTGGCTTAATTCCAACTAGGTTAATAGCGCGATTGATTTCACCTGACAGCATAACCTTAACTCTTAATATATTTTTAGTCACAAGGTTGTGCTTCTTAAGAACATCAATATTGATGTCAGTTTCAGTTAACTTATCAAGTTGAGATAAAGTTACCTGGGAAGTTATTATAGAAACCCTTGATGAAAAGCCAACCTTAGGCAATCTTCTTTGAAGTGGCATCTGACCACCTTCAAAACCAACCTTAGAAAATCCACCAGATCGTGATTTTTGGCCTTTGTGGCCCCTACCAGAAGTTTTACCCATTCCAGAACCTATGCCTCTTCCAACACGTTTTCTGCTAGTTTTTTCGCCTACTGCAGGCTTCAAAGTATTTAAATTCATTATTTAACCCTCTACTTTTAATAAGTAAGACACTTTATTAATCATGCCCCTTACTTCTGGCGTGTCTTCAAGAACAACCGTATGGTTAATTCTTTTTAATCCTAAACCAGTTACTGTGGCGCGATGCTTAGGAAGACGCCCATAAAAACTTTTAACTAATGTCACACTTACTGTTGGTTTTGTAGATGAAGCTTTTTTAGTAGGTGCTTTTTTTGTTTCAACTACTTTAGTAGTCTCAACCTTCTTATCAGCAACTTTTTTAGGAGCTGCTTTTTTAGGGGCTGCTTTTTTAGGAGCTGCTTTTTTTGGGGCTGCTTTGATATCTACTTTTTTCTCAGCCATCAGACTTCTCCAGTAATTTGTTCAACTGTTTTGCCGCGCTTTGCAGCAACTATTTGTGGCGATGACATTTGAGTTAAACCTTCAACAGTAGCCCTAACAACACTAATTGGGTTACGAGTACCATTACACTTTGCCAAAATATTATGCACACCAACTGCCTCTAAAACACTACGCATTGGTCCACCAGCAATTACACCTGTACCTTCAGATGCCGGCTGCATGTAAACTTTAGCAGCTCCAACAGATGATGTAATAGGGTAGTGCAATGTTCCATTTACTAATGGGACTGGCTTCATTGCTCTTTTAGCTTTATCCATTGCTTTTTGAATAGCTAAAGGAACTTCACGTGCTTTTCCAGTTCCATACCCAACTTTTCCATTTCCATCACCAACTACTACTAGAGCAGAAAAACCAAAAATTCTACCACCTTTAACAACTTTAACTACGCGTCGAATATTAACTAGCTTTTCGATGAATTCACTTTCTTCTTTATAATTATTTCTTTTATTATCAGCCATTCTTTAAACCTTAAGTTTACTTAATTAAAAATCTAATCCGCCTTCTCTTGCCGCTTCAGCAAGGGCTTTTACTCGTCCGTGATACTTAAATCCAGAACGATCAAATGCGACCTTAGAAACTTTAGCTTTTTTAGCAGCTTTTGCTATCAAATCTCCCACCTTTGAAGCGGCTTCAACATTTCCACCATTCTTCATTTTCAAAGATATGCTTGATGCAGAAGCTAACGTTTTCGTGCCACAACCACTAATGATCTGAGCATATATATGCTGAGAAGATTTGAATACACATAAACGCTCAACATCTCTTTCAGCATGCTTAGCTCTAAATTTTGTTGCTCTTCTTAAACGAGCATCTTTTTTTGATAATTTCATTTAACTACCTTTAATCTATTATTTTTTCTTAGCAGCTTTACGAACAACCTGCTCATCTGTATAGCGAACACCCTTACCTTTATATGGCTCTGGTGGACGGAATGCTCTAATTTCTGCTGCGGCTTGACCAACTTTCTGCTTATCAATACCTTTAACAATAACTTCTGTCTGAGAAGGAGTTTCAACAGAAATACCTTCAGGCAAGTTATAGTTAACTGGATGAGAAAAACCTAAAGTTAAGTTTAATACTTTACCTTGCGCTTTAGCACGATAACCAACTCCAATTAGTGTTAGCTTCTTCTCCCAGCCTTCAGTAACGCCTTTAATTAAATTTGCTGTATTTGCTCTTACTGTTCCAGCATGAGCCCATGCGCCTTTTTGTTCTTTCTTACTCACTTCATTTGGCTCAAAGGTTAATACATTATCGTTATTAGAAACAAGGACTGCTGAATTAACGTGCATTGTCATTTCACCAAGCTTTCCTTTGACCGAAATTAATCCTTCTGCTTGCGTAATATTTACGCCTTCAGGGATTGTAATTGGTGCTTTTGCAATTCTAGACATTCTTAATCTCCAATATTATGAAACACTGCACAAGACTTCACCACCAATATTTTGGGCTTTGGCAGCTTGACCTGTCATCACACCTTTTGGTGTTGAAACAATGACAATACCTAAACCATTCATAATTCTTGGCATCTCGTCTTTGCTTGCATAATGTCTTAAGCTAGGCTTAGAAATTCTGTTTAAGGATTCAATAACTGGTTGGTCATCAAAATATTTTAATTTTATTACTAACGTTTTGTTAGCAGCTTTATCACCTTCAATAGCAAAAGAAGTGATATAACCTTCGTCTTGCATAACACTGGCAATCGCAGACTTCAAATTTGAAGCTGGGATACTTACTTGATCTTTATTAACTGCTTGTGCATTCCTAATTCTAGTCAACATATCAGCTATTGGGTCAGACATACTCATATTAAACTCCTACCAGCTTGCTTTAGATAATCCAGGAACTTCACCATTCATAGTGCGCTCTCTGAGTTGAGATTTGGCCAAGCCAAATTTACGATAAAACCCATGAGGACGCCCTGAAAGACCACAACGGTTACGTTGACGAACAGGTAAAGCGTCTCTTGGAAGTGATTGTAATTTAATCACCGCCTGGAAACGATCCTCATCTGAGGTATGAATACTTTTAATAATTTTTTTTAGCTCAAGGCGTTTTTCCTTGAACTTTTCAACCAACTTCGATCGCTTAAGATCTCTGTTAATCATAGACTTTTTAGCCATTATTTTCTCCTTTAAATGGAAAATTAAACATCGCCAATAGTTTCTTAGCATCTTCATCATTTTTTGCATTGGTAGTGATTGCAATATCCATACCACGTACTTTTGTTACTTTATCAAATTCTATTTCAGGAAACACTATCTGCTCTGTAATTCCCATATTGTAGTTTCCACGCCCATCAAACGATTTATCATTAAGTCCACGAAAATCTCTAATGCGAGGTATTGCAACATTTACTAAACGATCTAAAAATTCGTACATTCTTTCTTTTCTCAAAGTAACTTTACATCCAATAGCGTTACCCTCTCTGAGCTTAAAACTAGCTACTGACTTTCTTGCTAAACAAGTCATCGGCTTCTGTGAAGAAATTAGGCCTAGTTCCTCAAGAGCACTTTCTAATATTTTTTTATCACCCAATGCACTACCTAAGCCCATATTGATTGTTATTTTTTCAATCTTAGGAACAGACATTGAATTTGAAACACCTAGTTCTTCCTTTAATTTAGGGAGAATTTCATTTTTGTATTGTTCTTGTAATCTAGACACTTATCACCTATTTATTTGTTATATCAAAGTACGGATTCGCCGCTCGATTTGTAAAATCTCTCTTTTACGCCCTTATCATTAGCTCTTACCCCAATGCGATCTGCCTTCTTTGAAGTTGGGTTATAAATTGCAACATTTGAGATACTCAATGGCATTTCCTTTTCTTCGATGCCACCTTGAATTCCTTCCTGCGGATTAGCACGAACATGTTTTTTTGCAAGGTTTAATCCTTCAACAATAACTTTTGCTCCAAGGACTTTTTTTACAGATCCAATTGAGCCCTTATCTTTTCCTGCAATAACTATTACTTCATCATTTTGCTTAATTTTCATCATTACAGAACCTCTGGTGCAAGTGAAACAATCTTCATAAACTGTGCATTTCTTAACTCACGAGTCACAGGTCCAAAAATACGCGTGCCGATTGGCTCTAATTTAGGATTTAAAAGTACTACAGCATTGTTATCAAAACGAATTCGAGACCCGTCACTTCGGCGAACACCTTGAGCTGTTCGAACAACTACTGCATCATAAACATCGCCTTTCTTAACTTTACCTCGCGGAGATGCTTCTTTTATACTAACCTTAATAACGTCACCAATATTAGCATAACGACGCTTTGAACCACCTAACACTTTAATACACATTGCTTTAACACCACCACTATTGTCAGCTATGTGTAATCTTGTTTGCATTTGAATCATATTCTTCTCTCTAAAATGCTACTAGTTAATCAATATTTACAGATTTTTCAACAACTTCTACCAATGCCCAATTCTTTGTTTTCGAGAAGGGCTTTGATTCAGAAACTTTAACAACATCACCAAGACCACATTCATTCTTTTCATCATGCGCGTGAACTTTTGTACTGCGCTTAATATATTTTTTATAAATTGGATGGCGCACTTTGCGTTCAACCAAAACAGCAATGGTTTTGTCACGACTATTACTAACAACGGTTCCTGTTAGTGTTCTTTCTACTGAATTAGTTTCACTCATGACTTTTTCTCATTAATTATTGTTTTAATTTGGGCAATTGATTTTTTTGTTTTATTAAGCTTTGATAAATCACTCAATTGAGAAGTGCTCTGTTGCATACGCAATTCAAAGTGCTCTTTAAGTAAGACTATAAGCTGTTCATTTAATTGAGACTCATCTTGATCTCTTAATTCTTTAACATCCATTACATTATTGTCCGTTTAATTACTGTTGTTTTAACTGGAAGCTTTGCAGCTGCTAGCACAAAAGCTTCTCTCGCAGTTACTTCGTCAACTCCCTGCATTTCAAATAACATTTGACCCGGCTTAATAAGCGCAACCCAATATTCAACACTACCCTTACCTTTACCCATACGAACTTCTAAAGGCTTTTTAGTAATTGGCTTATCAGGAAAGACACGAATCCAAATTTTTCCTTGGCGTTTAACATGTCTTGTCATTGCACGACGTGCTGCTTCAATTTGTCTCGCAGTCATTCGACATCTTCCAGTTGCTTGCAGCCCAATATCGCCGAAGCTTACATTGTGACCAGCAGCTAAACCACGATTGCGGTTTTTCATCATTTTTCTAAATTTTGTACGTTTAGGTTGCAACATTTGTTAATTCCTTTACTTCTTTACTGTTTGTTTTCCAGCACCACGCTTTGAAACTTCTTCAATAGTGCCTTTGTTATGATCTAAAATTTCGCCTTTAAAAATCCAGACTTTAATACCAATAACTCCATACTGAGTATTTGCTCTATAGCTACTATAATCAACGTCAGCTCTAAATGTATGTAATGGAACACGGCCTTCACGGTACCACTCAGATCGAGCTATTTCAGCACCATTTAATCGCCCACTTACCATTATTTTGATTCCTAGTGCGCCCAATCTTGTAGCATTACCTAGCACACGCTTTACTGCGCGCCTATACATCACACGTTTTTCAAGCTGTTGTGCAATGTTCTCAGCAACTAAGCGAGCATCTAATTCTGGCTGCTTAACTTCTTCAATACTGATATGCACTGGAACGCCCATCATTTTTGAAACCAAATTCTTCAACTTCTCAATATCAGCACCTTTTTTACCAATGACTATTCCAGGTCGAGCTGTATGAATAATAACTTTAGCTGTATTTGATAATCTTTCAATACTAATACGACTTACTGAAGCCGTTGATAATTCTTTAAACAAAAAATCTCGCACAGAAATGTCAGACAACAAATATTCAGAATAGTTTTTACTACTTGCATACCACTTTGAATGCCAATCTTTTACAATTCCTAATCTAATGCCTACTGGATTTACTTTTTGACCCATAATTTTTTACTCGCTAACGCCAACACTAATGTGGCTTGATCGTTTAAGAATACGATTCGCTCTACCTTTTGCTCTTGGGCGAATACGTTTCATTGTAGAACCTTCATTTACGAAAATACTACTTACCTTTAGTTCATCTACATCTAATCCATCATTATGCTCAGCATTAGAAATCGCCGAACTTAAAACTTTTTTTACAAGTACCGCAGCTTTTTTATTGCTAAATGTCAGAATGCTCAAAGCCTCCTCAACTGGCTTATTTCGAATTTGATCAGCAATTAATCTAACTTTAAAAGGTGAGATTTTTGCATATTTATGAATTGCTTTAACTTCTATCATGATGTCACCTTATGCCTACGATTTACGGTCACCAGAGTGACTCTTGAATGTTCTTGTTACGGCAAACTCGCCTAGTTTATGACCAATCATATTCTCATTTATCGAAACTGGAACATGATTACGACCATTATGTATAGCTATTGTTAGCCCAATCATTTCAGGAACAATAACTGAACGACGCGACCAAGTCTTAATTGGCTTTCTATCGTTATTATCTTGAGCCTTTAAAACTTTCTTGATTAAGTGCTCATCTACAAATGGACCTTTTCTTAGTGATCTTGCCATAATTTCCCTTTAATTTCTGCGACGTACGATAAGCTTATCAGTACGTTTATTGCTTCGTGTTTTGTATCCCTTAGTAGGAGTACCCCAAGGAGAAACTGGATGTCTACCNCCACTAGTTTTTCCTTCACCTCCACCATGTGGGTGATCAACTGGGTTCATTACTACACCACGAACTGTTGGTCTAAAACCTCTCCAGCGTGTTGCTCCAGCCTTTCCTAATTTTCTTAAACTATGTTCTGACTTTGAAACCTGGCCAAGAGTAGCACGACATTCAGCTAGTACTTTTCTCACTTCACCTGAGCGCAGCCTAAGAGTGACATAGTTGCCTTCTTTAGCAACTAGTTGTACTGATGTACCAGCACTTCGAGCAATTTGAGCACCTTTTTGTGGCTTAAGTTCAACACAATGTATCACACTACCAAGTGGTATATTACTCAAAGGTAAAGTATTTCCTTTTTGTATTGCAACTGAGTTTCCAGAAATTACCTGGTCTCCAGCATTAACACCCTTCGGTGCAATTATGTATCGTCTTTCGCCATCAGCATATAAAACTAAAGCAATGTTTGCACTTCTATTTGGATCGTATTCAATTCTTTCTACTGTTGCAGCAATATCGTCCTTATTACGTTTAAAGTCAATAATACGATATCTCTGTTTATGGCCTCCACCTCTGTGCCTAACAGTGATTTTTCCACGGTTATTTCGACCATTTATTCTATTCTTACTCTCCGTTAAAGCTGCAAAAGGCTTTCCTTTGTGCAAATCTTTATCAACAACACTGACAACATGTCTTCTGCCTGGTGAGGTTGGTTTTCTTTTTATAACTAATGCCATAATAAATTCTCTATGAGGCAGTTGCGTCAATCATCTGACCTTCAGACACTTTAACGACCGCTTTTTTCCAATTAACACGCTGTCCAGCTTTACCTTTGTAAATCTTTTTCTTGCCTTTTACATTCAAAGTAGTAACACCTTCAACAGTAACTCCAAATAATTCTTCAACTGCAGCTTTAACTTCTCTCTTGTTGCTATCAGGTCTGACCTTAAAGATGTACTGGTTATTAGCTGATGCCAAAGTAGATTTTTCAGAAACAATCGGTCCTAATAGGACACTTAATATTTTTTCTTTATTCATAACATTGCCTCAACTTTTTTTAACGCAGCTTTTGTCATTACAACATTGTCATAACCAATTAAGCTTACTGGGTCTATACTTTGAGTATCGCAAACACCAACATGGTATAAATTCCTTGAAGACAAGTACAAGTTCTCATCTAGCTCATCTGTCATTAACAAAGCATCCTTAAGGTTTAAGGATTTCATTAGTGACGTAATATTTTTTGTTTTAGGTTCAGTAATTTCAAGATCTGAAACTATCTTTAGGCGGTCATTGCGAATTAGCTCGGAAAATATAACGCTAATTGCGCCTTTGTACATTTTTTTATTAACTTTTTGAGAATAGTTACGAGGCTGAGCGGCAAAAGTTACACCACCGCTTCTCCAGATAGGTCCACGTGAAGTACCTGCTCTAGCACGACCAGTTCCCTTCTGCTTCCAAGGCTTCTTTCCACCACCACTTACAGCAGCACGATTTTTTTGTGCTTTAGTGCCACTTCTGCCACCTGCCATATAAGCAGTTGTTATTTGATGAACTAATGACTCATTATAGTTTCGACCAAAAATATCATCCGAAACTTCTTGAGAAGTAGATTTATTCGTTTTTAAATTTAATACTTTTACTTTCATCATTAGACCTTTAAATAACTATTTATTAAACTTCAGTTTCTTTTTCTTGTTCTATATCTGTTGCAACATCTTCGACTACAGGAGCTTCAATGACTGCTTCCACTGATGCCTCAACAACTGTTTCTTCAACTTCTTCAACTGGAGCATCTTGTTGTTCAGATAGCTGTTTACTTATTTCAGAATTAATTTTGTTCTTTTTATCTGACAAAAATACTCTTACAAAGCCATTTTTAGAGCCAGGAATTGCACCTTTAACTAATAACAGATTACGCTCATTATCAACCCTTAGGATTTCCAGACACTCTTCTGTGACTTGAGCATTACCCATTTGACCAGCCATTTTTTTACCTTTGAATACGCGACCTGGATCCTGACATTGTCCTGTTGAACCAATCGCACGGTGAGAAACTGAGTTTCCATGAGTTGCATCTTGCATACTAAAGTTATGACGCTTTACACCACCCTGAAATCCTTTACCTTTCGATTTACCTGTAACATTTACATAATGCCCAGCACCAAAAAATGAAACATCAAGGTTAGGCATGTCAGAAACTTCATTTTCACTAACTCTCATTTCCCAAAGTCCAAGGCCAATTTCTTGAGAAGCTTTTGCGTAATGACCTTTTAATGAACTAGATACGCGACGGATTTTTGCATCGCCTTTTTTATTAATCTTTTTTCCAGTCGTAACTTGAATCGCATTATAACCATCGGTATCAACAGACTTGCTCTGCACTACTCGGTTAGGCTCTATCTTAATGACACTAACAGAAGACGCTGAACCATCAGCAGCCATCAAACGCGTCATTCCTAATTTTTTTCCTACTAATGCAATTGCCATTTTATTAATCCTTTCTATTCGGTTAGTTAAGTTGGATTTTTACATCAACACCAGCAGCAAGATCTAATTTCATTAATGCGTCTACTGTTTTATCTGTTGGACTAATTACGTCCATCAACCTAACATAAGTTTTAAGTTGGTACTGATCTCTAGCATCTTTATTAACATGCGGAGAAGACAACACAGTAAAACGCTCTGTCTTTGTAGGTAAAGGGATTGGACCTCTAACACTTGCACCAGTTCGTTTCGCTGTTTCTACAATCTCTACGGCAGATTTGTCGATTAATCGATGATCAAATGCCTTTAATTTAATTCTAATATTTTGATTGCTCATTTGCCTATTTACCTTATCTAACTTGTGATACGAAAAAACCGTCGATTATACAAGATATCGACGGCCCTTATTCAACTAATCAACTCGTAATTTTCGAGACGACTCCAGCACCTACTGTGCGTCCACCTTCTCTAATTGCAAATCTTAATCCTTCTTCCATTGCAATCGGAGCCAGTAACTCAATTGACATCTTCACATTGTCACCTGGCATAACCATTTCAACGCCTTTTGGCAGTTCGCATGCACCCGTAACGTCTGTTGTTCTGAAGTAGAACTGAGGACGGTAATTGTTAAAGAATGGAGTATGACGTCCACCTTCTTCTTTACTTAAAACATAAATCTCTGCTTCAAACTTAGTGTGCGGGTTGATCGTACCTTTCTTAGCAAGTACTTGACCACGCTCAACGTCTTCACGCTTCGTTCCGCGTAGAAGAACACCAACGTTATCGCCTGCTTCACCTGAGTCAAGCAATTTTCTAAACATTTCAACGCCCGTACATGTAGTCAGTTGCGTGTCTTTAATACCAACGATTTCAATTTCATCACCAACATTAACAACACCACGTTCGATACGACCTGTTACAACCGTTCCACGACCTGAGATTGAGAACACGTCCTCAATTGGCATTAGGAATGTCTTATCTGTATCACGCTCTGGAGTTGGGATGTATGTATCTAATGCTTCAACTAACTTCATAATTGAAGGAACACCAATATCTGATGTGTCGCCTTCTAGTGCTTTTAAAGCTGAACCAAAGATCACTGGCGTGTCATCACCTGGGAATTCGTACTCAGTTAAGAGTTCACGGATCTCCATTTCAACAAGCTCTACTAATTCTTCATCATCAACCATATCGGCTTTGTTCATGTACACAACGATGTACGGAACACCAACCTGACG
>JGI26254J51713_1000160_pt1 | contig 27575 bp, 25 predicted proteins | sample SaaInlV_120m_DNA_3_FD_51713 | JGI IMG/M metagenome (IMG submission 51713)
CGTTTCGATATAATCCCGGTGCGATTGGGCAAAAAATTTACGCAAAGGTGATTGTCATTTGACGCAGGCGCGAAAGAAAAACACACGTAACACGAATAATACCGGTATATCGCCGCGCCTGGTTCGGCTAGGTCGAGAGGTTCTGGTGATCGGGCTGGTTGCTCTAACAGGTTATCTGCTGGCTTGCCTGGTGTCTTTCTCTGCCTTTGATCCGGGATGGACCTCTACCGGCGCGGGAGGGCCGATCCGGAATCTGGGGGGGCGCTTTGGGGCTTGGTTCGCGGACCTTTTTCTTCATGCCTTTGGTTATTCGGCCTATCTTTTTCCTCTGATTTTCGCTCTATTGAGCGCCCGTATTTTGAGGCGTTCAATAGAGGTTAACAGTCGCCATGTCCGCATCATGCACGGGCTCGGCTTCACCCTAACGGTGGTCTCAGCTTGCGGTATCGAATTTCTCCATTTTGGCTCTGGACTCGACCACGGCCCGGGCGCCGGCGGCGGGTGGCTTGGCATTGTCATTGGAAGCTGGTTGCTGGATGCTTTCGGTTCAGTTGGAGCGACTGTCGCACTGGTTGTCTCTCTAGTCGCTGGATTGTCCTGGGCGCTTGACGTGTCGTGGTTTACCATCATGGACCGTGTCGGGGCATGGTCCTGCCAGCTGGCGGATAAAGGTTGGTCCCTAGTCACCAGCTGGGCAGACAGAGTCCAGGGCGCCCGTTCCCGGCGTCAACGTCAGGAGAGTGTTGCGGAATTACGCCGCGAGATGGATCAGAAAGAGCCGCCTCGGATAGAGCCAAAAATTGCGCCAAGCAGGGAAGGTGCCCGGATCCACAAAGAAAAACAAGCTTCGATTCCACTATTTATTGAAGGCAAGGGGCCTCAAGGCGATCTTCCAGCACTGAAGTTACTTGATCGGCCGGGTGAACAGGCCGGAGGGTACAGTAAAGAGGCGTTGGAAATGATGTCGCGCCTGGTAGAGAAAAAACTGCGCGATTTCAATGTGGAGGTCACAGTAGTTTCGGTACAGCCGGGCCCTGTGATTACCCGCTTCGAGATCGATCCGGCAGCAGGCATTAAAGCGAGTCAGATTGTAGGTTTGGCCAGAGATCTCGCCCGCGCATTGTCAGTAGTGAGCGTTCGTGTGGTGGAAAACATTCCCGGCAAAACCTACATTGGCTTGGAGATACCTAATGAAAGCCGAGAGACTGTTTTTCTGCTGGAAGGGTTGGCATCAGAAGTGTACGAGAGCAGCAAGAGCCCGCTGACCCTTATCCTTGGCAAGGATATCGCAGGCGAGACCATCGTCTCGGATTTGTGCAAGATGCCGCACTTACTTATCGCTGGCACTACTGGCGCAGGAAAATCAGTTTGTATCAATGCAATAATTTTGAGCATCATCTATAAGTCTACCCCTGAAGATGTCCGTATGATTATGATCGATCCAAAAATGCTTGAGCTTTCGGTATATGAAGGAATTCCACATCTGCTGACGCCGGTGGTTACGGATATGAAAAAGGCGGCTAACGCGCTGCGCTGGTGCATTGTGGAAATGGATCGGCGATTTCGCCTTATGGCGGCCTTGGGGGTGCGAAATATTGTGGGCTACAACCGCAAGGTGAAGGCTGCAATTGATGCGGGCAAACCCTTGGATGACCCGTTGTTCATCCCGCTGCCGGGAGAGGACGTAGATCCACCTCAACTCGAGACGATTCCCTATGTGGTAGTTATCGTCGACGAGTTTGCAGATCTGTTAATGGTGGTCGGGAAAAAGATTGAGGAACTCATCACCCGAATCGCCCAGCGGGCCCGAGCGGCTGGCATCCACCTGGTTCTGGCAACTCAGAGACCTTCAGTCGATGTGGTTACAGGATTGATCAAGGCAAATATTCCGACCAGAGTCGCATTTCAGGTGTCGTCGCGTGCCGATTCACGCACAGTGCTCGATCAAATGGGGGCTGAACAACTACTGGGTCACGGCGATATGTTATTTTTGCCGCCGGGCACGGGGTTTCCCATTCGGGTCCATGGCTCATTTGTCTCGGATCAGGAGGTTCACCGAGTGGCAGACGAGTTGCGAAGCAGCGGCGAGCCGGAGTACCTGGAAGCGGTGGTTGATAACACCGCGCTCGGAGATTCTGTATCGGTCGAGGGTTTGGGAGGCAGCGACAGCGGAGAAGATGACCCACTTTATGATAAAGCTTTATCTTTTGTCACCGAAACTCGCCGAGCCTCAATATCATCGGTTCAGCGCCATCTACGGGTCGGCTACAACCGCGCAGCCAGAATGGTAGAAACAATGGAAGCGGCCGGTGCTGTAGGGCCCCTCGAAAACGGCAAGCGGGAGGTACTGGCTCCGCCCCCACCACAATGAAACAGAATTTAGTGTCAACGATCAATAGAGCCTGGTGTCGGTTTCTTATGTTTGGACTGGCCGGTACGGTGCTGGGCTTTGTCCCAATGCCAGCGGCTTTGGCTGATGAGGATTTACTGGAAGATTTTTTTGTTAAGGTTCGCACACTGCAGGCTGATTTTCATCAGGTTGTTCTNGACGAAGATCTTGCGCCATTGCAGGAGACTTCCGGGCGCATGTGGCTTGCCCGACCAGGCCGATTTCGGTGGAGTTATGGGCAACCGGTAGAGCAAGAGGTGTTGGCAGATGGCGCACGTCTTTGGGTCTATGACGTTGGGCTTGAACAGGTGATCGTTCGAAATCAGTCAAAAACCCTGGGCAATACCCCAGCGGCGTTGCTCGCCGGTGAAGATAAGCCCGGTGATTCCTATTTGATAGAGTATCTCGGCAAACAGGGTGCAATCTCGTGGATTACTCTTTTTCCCAAAGATTCCTCCGCACCCTTTTCTCAGGTTCAGCTCGGGTTTGAAAATGGCGAGTTGCGTCTGGTGCAGATGCTGGATCAGTTAGATCAGATTACCCGGCTCCGGTTTGATAACGTTATCGTCAACGATCAATTGCCGCAAGATCTTTTCAGACTGAACCTGCCCGCAGGGGTTGACGTAATCCAAGAGGAGCTTTGACAAGGTGCTTCATTATCTTGTGATTGGTGCCGGCGGCGCATTAGGCGCGATGCTGCGATTTTTCGCCCACACCCGGATTTCGACCTTAACAGGGCCTGGATTCCCCTGGGGCACCTTGCTGATCAATATCAGCGGCTCGTTTCTTCTGGGCGCCCTGGTGGTTATTCTTAGCGCGCGAGGGCCGGCCGTAGATCTTCTACGCAGCGGCTTATGTATTGGACTATTGGGTGGGTTTACTACATTTTCTGCCTTTTCGGTCGAAACCTTGACCCTGCTTGAGGCCGAGCAATGGCAAAGAGCCCTGGTGAATATCGTATCCAGTGTATTGTTGTGCCTGCTTGGTGCCGCCGCTGGCGTTGCGGCCGCTCGTCAATTTTAAACAACAAAAAAGTAAGGAAGGAAATGCTCGACCCACAACTTTTGCGCAATGATCCCGAAGGGGTAGCTGGCTCTCTGACACCGCGAGGTTTCGCTCTCGACGTACTGCAGTTTGCCGAACTCGAAAACCGAAGAAAGTCTCTCCAGACGCGCCAGCAAGAGCTTCAAGCTGAGCGCAATCGTTCGGCTAAGGAGGTTGGGCAGGTGAAAGCCTCCGGCGGTGATGCCGCCGAACTTATCGCACAGACGGCCGGGCTTGGAGAGGAGATCGCCAGTGTTGAGTCGAGCCTTGAGGAGGTGCGCCGTTCGCTGGATCAGATTGTTCGAGAGATCCCGAATATCCCACATGGCAGTGTTCCGGCTGGCGACAGCGAAGCGGATAACATTGAGCAAAGGCGTTGGGGCACGCCGCCGGCTTTAGCCTTTGAGCCGCTGGACCACGTCAGTTTGGGTACCGGCCTTGGGATGATGGATTTTGAATCTGCGACGCGCTTGACCGGAAGTCGATTCGTGGTCCTAACAAATAGTATCGCTCGAATGCACCGCGCGCTTATTCAGTTCATGTTCGATGTGCACACCCTCGAGCACGGGTATGAGGAGACCTACGTTCCTTACCTGGTGAATGCCGAATCGCTTTTCGGTACAGGACAACTGCCCAAATTTGCCGCTGATCAATTTATGACGACGGGAGATCCACCTTACTACTTGATCCCTACCGCTGAAGTGCCGGTCACTAACCTTTTTGCCGGTGGCATCCTCAATGCAGAAGAATTGCCAGTCAAGCGCGTCTGCCATACACCCTGTTTTCGACGTGAGGCCGGGTCTTATGGTAAGGACACCCGGGGGATGATCCGCCAGCACCAGTTCGAGAAAGTGGAGCTGGTGCAGGTAGTAGAGCCGGATAAATCCTGGGAAGCACTGGAGGAGTTAACCGGGCACGCCGAAGTCATTCTTCAAAAGCTCGAATTACCGTATCGCGTCGTAACTTTGTGCAGTGGCGATCTGGGATTTTCGGCCGCCAAGACCTACGATCTAGAGGTGTGGCTTCCAGGGCAACAGTGCTATCGAGAGATATCGTCCTGTAGTAACTTTGAAGCTTTTCAGGCACGACGAATGCAGGCGCGCTGGCGTAATGCCGCTACCGGAAAGCCGGAACTGGTGCACACCCTAAATGGCTCGGCTTTAGCGGTGGGGCGAACACTGGTAGCGATTATAGAAAACTACCAGGATGAATCGGGGGCGGTCCGTATTCCCAGTATCCTCCAGCCTTACATGGGTGGAGTCGAGAGTATCACCCCCTAATAAAAAGCCCCGGCGGGTGCCAGGGCTTAAATGAAACACGTTCGGGTGGAATCAGTCGTCGCCGCCAAATATCCCAAGAATCTGCAACAGGCTCAGAAACAGATTGTAGATCGCTACGTACAGCGTGATCGTAGCCATGATGTAGTTGGTCTCGCCGCCATGAATGATCGCGCTGGTCTGATAGAGAATCAGGCCGCTCATCAGCAGAATAAACATTGCCGAGACGGCTAGCGAGAGCGCCGGAATACTGAAAATGACGGCTCCAAGGCCCGCCAGAAAGGCAACCAGAATACCGGCGAATAGCATTCCGCCTAAAAAGCTGAAATCCTTTCGGGAAGTTAGCGCGTAGGCGGACAACCCCACGAATATCAGGCCGGTGCCCGCAAGGGCTGTCATCACCAGCTGGTCGCCGTTGGGCAGTGAATTAACGTACATACTGATGATCGGGCCGAGGGTCAGGCCCATGAATCCGGTCAGGGCGAAGACAAAGACCAGGCCCAAAGCAGAGTTACGAAAACGCCTTGCCGCAAACATCAGTCCAAAGTAGCCGATGAGCGTGATAACAAGTCCGGGGTGGGGCCATTGCATCATCATGGATAGGCCGGCCGTAGCGCCACTGAAGAGCAGCGTTGCTGACAGTAGAGCATAGGTGTTCCTGAGGACTTTGTTGAATTCCACGCCTTGTACGGCAGGGCGGGTCGCGCTGAGGGTTTGACGGTTGATCATCGTGCGAAGGCTCTCCATAAGTTCGATTGGAATAAAAAGTACAAGTTTTATCTGGGGTAATTATGCCAGATTTCAAGGTCCACTGCGGTGTCAAAGCTTGGGGTTAGCGTGATCGAAACCTTATAATTCGAAGCAGTATCGGTTTCGGTCTGTCTTGGACCGACCCCACGGAGAGGTGGCAGAGTGGTCGAATGCGGCGGTCTTGAAAACCGTTGAACTGAAAGGTTCCGGGGGTTCGAATCCCTCCCTCTCCGCCACTACGCTTTCGCTAAATCAACCGGAGCATGGCGTTAGCCCTCCGGCTTGTCCTTTTTGAGCGGATTCGTAGCACACAAGGAAAATTCATCAAGCCGTTCCCAGTGCTGCGCCTGTTGATCTTTTTCGAAATGAAATCGCAGCTGGTGAGATCACCGTGCAGTCAAACCGCTCAAACCATAAGACGGGGCGATCGATGAATCCGCCCAGATGCTTGAGTTAGGAAGATATTTGATTGATCATTTTTTTCCAAGTCCGCAGTTCCGGACCCAGTCGCAATAACGAGACGCAGTGCAATCCTTAACCAGTCGGGCCAGGCGGCCCAGCGCATTACCACGGTTCCAGGGCACTGGCCAGTCATGGCGTGATTATCGTTTATGTCAGGGTGCATAAACGCTCCTAGTCGGTGTCGGTGCAAAGAGGTAGCTCAGTTACGTCGTGCACAGATTACTGAGGACTAAGCCTCTCAGAGCCGATCTCGAAGGCTGTAGTACAGCATACCGGCGACAAGCCCGGGCCAACGTAGCAGCGTCCCGCCGGGGAAGCGGGGCTGGGGCAAGCGAGCAAACAGGTCGTAATCCTCCATTGTCCCGGTGATAGCCCTCGCTACGAGGTGGCCGCAATAACCGGCCATCACGACCCCGTGTCCAGAGAAGCCTTGCGCATAATAGATATCCCCGTCGACCCGTCCGACACTGGGCATTCGGTTCAACGTAACCGCTAGGGTGCCGCCCCAGCCGAAGTCGATCTTTTTGTCGGACAACTGGGGAAACACGTTAAGCATGTGTTTACGCACGAACGAGGGGATGTCTGCGGGGAACCGTCGCCGGTAGCTCTCGCCACCGCCAAAAAGCAGGCGTGTGTCCGTGCTCAGTCGGTAGTAATTGACCACGAAACGAGTGTCGGCAACGGCAACGTTCCCGCGAATCAGTCTCTGGGCCGCTTGTTCTCCAAGGGGTTCGGTGGCGATGATGTAGTTGTTGATCGGCATGATCTTGCCAGCGAGACGCGGATGAAGCCGCTCAAGATAGCCGTTGCAGGCCAGCAGAACGCTCTTGGCGGTCACTTGCCCCGAGCCACAAACAACCCTATGGCCGGTGCCCGTCGGCTCGATCGTGGCGGCCTCAGTTCTTTCATAAAGTTGTGCGCCATGATCAAGCGCGGCTCGNGCGATTCCCAAAGCGTAGTTGAGGGGGTGAAGATGCCCCGCGCTCCGGTCCAACAGACCACCGAAATAGATCGATGTGTCTATGTGCTCACGCATTGTTGATCGGCTGATCGGGTCACACTCCAAATAGCCATATTTCTGCCTAAGGTGGTCGCAATAGCGGTGCAGATGATCGGCGTGAGAAGGTTTGGAAGCTGCGCTGATATGCCCCCAATTCAGGTCGCACTCAATATCATAGTGTTCCACCAGGTCGCAAAGAAATCGCTTTCCGGCTTGGGCAGCGCTCCAGAGGCGCTTAGCATCGTCGTCACTGACCATGCTTTCGAGTTCGAACATGTCCTTTCTTTGGCCGCTTCCAATCTGTCCTCCATTGCGTCCCGAGGCGCCCCAACCGATGCGTCGAGACTCAACTAGTGCGACCCGGTATCCGGCGCGGCTGAGCGTGAGTGCAGCAGCGAGGCCAGTGAACCCGCCACCCACAACACAGACGTCTGCGTCGATCGATTCCTCAAGGGTCGGGCAGTTTGGAAGGGTGTGCGCAGTGGCGGCGTACCACGAGCGAATGTGGTCGGCGTTGGGCTTAGTAGAGCGATTCATTGGTTCGTATTTCGACTCTTGCGTGGCCTCGACGCAAGAGTTGATAATAACCGCTATGCCCTTTTTCGACGAGTCGCCTCAATGAAGGCCTTCCTGGTTAGTGCCAAAGAATTACATGGTCGTAATTTGGACGGATCGGTGCAGATTTTTGATTGTCGTTTTGCCTTGAATGATCCAGATGCCGGTCGGGCTGCGTTTGAGGGCCGAGGTATACCTGGGGCGAATTATGTCGACCTCGAAAAAGACCTTTCAGGAACCATTGGGGCCGATACCGCCCGCCATCCACTTCCATCGCCCAACGCCTGGCTCACAAAGGTGGCTCATCTGGGTTTGAACCCCGACAAGATGGTAGTTGCCTACGACGATGGTCACGGCGTGTTCGCCGCGCGCCTGTGGTGGATGTTGTCCTGGGCAGGCCTTCAGAATATTGGTCTTCTCGATGGGGGATTTGCCGAATGGTCTCGCCTTGGCCTACCCGTTGAGGCCGGCGATGAGTCCGTTGTTGCCGAGCCCGCAGAATTTGTCGGGCTGTTTGATCACAGTCGATATGTGGATGCCGACTATGTCTTTGCCCATCTGGATAGCGAAGAGGCCTTGATTGTTGATGCTCGCGAGCCAGAGCGGTATCGGGGCGAGAAAGAGCCGCTGGATAAAAAGGCCGGTTGCATTCCGGGAGCCATTAACCGACATTTCGTGAAAAACCTGTCGCAGGGACTGTTTAAGTCATCCGATCAACTCGAAACCGAATTCAAACAGCTCTTGGATGGTGTTGAGCCGAGTAGCGTTATTCACAGTTGCGGGTCCGGGGTTACCGCCTGCCACAATCTTTTTGCTATGGAATATTGCGGCCTTGAGGGCTCGCGCCTGTATTCTGGATCCTGGAGTGATTGGATACTGGATCCTAGCCGGCCGATTCAAACCGTGACGACCTAGAGCGCGCTGAGCACCTCGCTTATGCTTTGTTTGGCATCGCCAAAGAGCATCCGCGTGTTTTCCCGGTAGAACAACGGGTTGTCGACCCCGGCATAACCTGTGGCCATGCTTCGTTTAAGCACGATCGTGGTGGCCGCCTTCCAAACCTCCAGAACAGGCATCCCGGCGATTGGACTGTCAGGGACTTCCTGGGCAGCAGGGTTCACAATATCGTTGGCACCGATCACCAACACAACGTCTGTGGTCGGAAGATCTCCATTGATTTCGTCCATTTCCAGGACACTGTCGTAGGGTACTTTGGCCTCAGCCAGAAGGACGTTCATATGGCCGGGCATGCGCCCAGCAACCGGATGAATGGCAAAGCGAGCGGTCACGCCACGGGTTTTGAGTGCGTCTACCAGTTCGGACACCGGATGCTGGGCGTGGGCGACGGCCATCCCGTAGCCGGGCACGATTACGACGGTTTTCGCCGAGGTGAGTAATTCAGCCGTTTCATTGGCTGATACTGCTACCGTCTCTCCACCAGTCTCTATGGTACCGCTGCTTGCTTTGGGCGTTCCAAAACCGCCCAGGATTACTGAAATAAACCGACGGTTCATTGCGCGACACATAATGTAACTTAAGATCGCTCCACTGCTGCCCACCAGGGCGCCGGTGACAATGAGAAGATCATTGGCAAGCATGAACCCGGTCGCGGCTGCAGCCCATCCGGAATAGCTGTTCAGCATCGAGATAACAACGGGCATATCGGCACCACCAATAGCCAGCACCATGTGGATGCCAAAAATCAGCGCCAGAATCGTCATTGCCAGTAGAGGCCAGATTCCACCATTAATTGAGTCCGCGCCAACGAAACAGTACCCCAGCCAAGCGCAGGCTGTCGCAACGGCCAGGTTCAATATATGTCGCCCGGGAATGAGCACCGGTCGACTGGTTAGGATTCCCTGAAGCTTGCCAAATGCCGCGACCGAACCGGTAAGGGTTATCGCGCCGATCAGAATGCCAATAAAGATCTCCACATCGTGAATGGTCTTTTCGGCCCCAATGAAGTGGCCAGCCGGGTCAAGGTAAGAGGCAAAACCTACCAGGACGGCAGCCAGGCCGACAAAGCTATGCAGCATCGCAACCAACTGGGGCATGGCCGTCATTTCTACCCGCGCCGCAACAAACCCTCCGGCCGCACCACCAACAGCCATCAATGCTATTACTAGGGTATAACTAACCGGAGTGCTGCCAATTAGCGTCGCGCCGATCGCAAGAGCCATTCCGGCAATTCCGAAAAGATTGCCACGTTGTGCGCTCTCTTGGTTGCTAAGACCCCCAAGACTCAGGATAAAGAGGATTGAGGCGGCTATGTAGGCCGCAGAAATTATTCCACNTGACATCANGATTCCCGGCGAAACATCCGCAGCATTCGTTGAGTGACCCAAAAGCCGCCGAAAACATTGATGCTGGCCACCAAAAGCGCGAGCGCGGCGAGAAACATGACGATCCGCGAGTCGGAACCCATCTGCAATAAAGCGCCAATAACGATTATTCCACTGATGGCGTTGGTGACACTCATCAATGGGGTGTGCAGTGCCGGCGTCACGTTCCAGACTACCTGCCAACCAACAAATATGGCAAGCACAAAAACAGTGAAATGCCCCATGAACGAGGGTGGGGCAACCACGCCTAGGCCCAGAACAAGCCCGACGACTGCAGCTAATGCGATCAAGGTCTGCGCTGTTGACTTTTTTGGCGCACCTTCAAGATGGGCGGAAGATTCAGCGCCATTCGCCGGTGGCGCTTTTGGCACAGCAGAAACACGCGGAGGTGGGGGCGGCCAGGTAATCTTTGCATCCTTTACCACCGTCATCCCGCGAATAACTTCATCATCCATGTCGACGTTGATCTGGCCGTCTTTTTCCGGGCTCAGATCTGCCAGCAGGTGAGTCACGTTGTTGCCGTAGAGCAGGCTTGACTGTGCCGCCATGCGGCTGGGAAAGTCGGTGTAGCCAATAACTGTAATGCCATCGATCAGCGCCGCTTCGCCCGGTCGAGTCAGTTCACAGTTTCCACCTTGTTCAGCAGCAAGGTCGACAATCACGCTGCCGACCTTCATCGCGCGGGCGGTGTCAGCAACAATTAATTTGGGCGCGGGCTTTCCCGGGATGAGAGCGGTCGTGATAATGATATCGACCTCTCGCGCCTGCTCGGAAAAAAGCTGCATTTCAGCCGCGATAAATTCCTCACTCATTATCTTGGCATAACCGCCTTGACCGGAGCCGTCTTCCTTAAAATCAAGCATTAGGAACTCCGCTCCCATGCTCTCAACCTGTTCTTTAACCTCTGGACGAGTGTCGAAGGCTCGCACAATCGCACCCATGGCGCTTGCCGCGCCAATCGCCGCAAGCCCTGCAACGCCGGCCCCAATGACCAGTACCTTGGCTGGCGGAATTTTTCCTGCAGCCGTAATTTGGCCGGTGAAAAAACGGCCGAAATGATTCGCGGCCTCGATCACGGCGCGATAGCCCGCGATGTTGGCCATGGAGCTCAAGGTATCGAGTTTCTGTGCGCGGGAGATCCGAGGCACAGCATCCATTGCCAGGGTGGTCACGCCCGCGCTGGAAAGGAGTTCAAGTAAAAGAGGGTTTTGCCCGGGTCCAATGAGGCAGATCAGGGTTTTGGCATCATTGAGAAGGGCGATTTCGGCCGAAACCTGGCTTGAGGAAGCTTGCTCTGGGGCCCGGATCTTTACAATGATATCGCTGGTGTCCCAAAGCGCCTCTTTGGATCCAGCAACCGTCGCACCGCCAGCAAGATAATCGTTATCGGTAAAGCCAGCAGCTTCCCCTGCGCCGCTTTGAATCTGAACCCCAAAGCCAAGCCCAATGATTCTAGGGATTGTTTCTGGGGCGATAGCAACGCGTTTTTCACCCAGCGCGCTTTCAGTCGGTATACCAATGATCATAGGTCGTGGTGCTCTACTCGGAGGGGGGCGGACGCTTAGGAAGGCTTCGGATTGTCGCGTAAACGGCATCCGCCGGCAACTTTTGGGCTATCTAAAAGTAGGGCCGGTGTGGATAGAGCACTGGCAAGAATGGGATAGAACGCCCAGAATTGTTACCTACTGCTCTAATTCCGGTATCCTTCGGATTCCCAGATTGTTTTTAATCGGTCACAACGAATGGTAGAAGTCGGNGAACTGAAGGCCCGCCTTAAGCAGATGCTGATGCGGATCGGTGCGCTTAGGGGGTATCTTTGACTACGACGGGCGCAAAGANCGCTTGGAAGAGGTATTGCTTCGTCTNGAAGACCCGGACATCTGGAATGTTCCCAAGGAAGCCCAGAAACTCGGGCAAGAACGTGCCAGCCTCGAGGCCACAGTAACGCTGTTAGATAGCCTAGATCTACGAGCCCATGATGCCCGCGACTTCCTTGAACTCGCTCTTGAGGAAGGAGATACTGAGTCAATTGAAGGGATTGAGGTAGATTCCTTACAGATTGAGACACAACTTGAGAAACTTGAATTTCTCCGAATGTTCTCTGGAGAGTTGGACTCGGCGAGTGCGTTTGTGGACATTCAGGCGGGCTCCGGCGGGACCGAAGCCCAGGATTGGGCCGAGATGTTGCTGCGAATGTATCTGCGTTGGGCGGAAAGCGAACACTTGGCTGCCGAATTAGTCGAGCGCTCGGGTGGCGAAGTAGCGGGAATCAAGAGCGCCACAGTACATATTCAAGGAGAGTACGCTTTTGGAAAATTGCGCACCGAGACAGGGGTCCACCGCTTGGTGCGAAAATCTCCATTTGATTCCGGAAATCGTCGGCATACGTCTTTTGCCTCCGTATTCGTTTATCCAGAGATAGACGATAGCATCGAGGTAGAGATTAATCCTGCTGACCTTCGTGTCGATACCTACCGCGCAAGCGGTGCCGGGGGGCAGCATGTCAACCGAACCGATTCGGCAGTGCGCATTACTCATCTTCCAACAGGGATTGTCGTACAGTGTCAAAATGATCGCTCGCAGCACCGTAATCGCGCTGAAGCGATGAATATGCTTCGAGCCCGTATGTACGACGCACAAGTTCGTGAAAAGCGGCAGCAGCAGCAGGAGCTCGAGGATTCCAAGGCGGATATTGGGTGGGGTAGCCAGATACGTTCTTACGTGCTGGATCAGTCACGAATAAAAGATTTGCGTACTGGCGTTGAGACAGGTAACACGCAGGCGGTACTCGATGGCGGGCTTGGAGTGTTTATCGAAGCCAGTTTGAAAGCTGGCCTTTAAAGGATCGTATAACTCATGAGTAAAACTGACGAAAATGAACAAGTCACCCAACGCAGGGCGAAGCTTGATGCGCTACGGCAGACCGGGGAGGCGTTCCCCAACGACTTTCGGCGTAGCCATGATTCAGGTGCTATATGTACAGCCTATCGAGATGCGGATGGCGAGACACTCGAGGACGCCGCTGTAAAAGTAAGCATCGCCGGGCGCTTGATGACTCGTCGGATTATGGGTAAGGCTAGTTTCGCGAATATCCGCGATGAGTCTGGCGATATCCAGATCTATGCCCAGCGCGACCGCTTGCCGGAGGAAGTCTATAACGAGGTTTTTAAAAAGCTCGATCTGGGCGATATCGTTGGGATTGAGGGGACCCTCTTTAGAACCCGTACCGGTGAACTAACAGTCAACGTAGACTCGTTGCGTCTGCTGGTTAAGGCGCTACGTCCATTGCCCGAGAAGTACCACGGCCTGACCGATATTGAGACGCGCTACCGGCAGCGCTATGTGGATCTACTAGTCAGTCATGAATCCAAAGAGGTGTTTCGAAAGCGGGCAGCTACCGTAACTGCGCTTCGCGCCTTTCTCGATCGACGAGGATACCTCGAGATCGAATCACCCATTATGCAGCCAATACCTGGCGGCGCTAACGCCCGGCCTTTTGTGACCCATCACCACGCCCTTGATGTGGATCTGTACCTTCGGGTTGCCCAGGAGCTTTACATTAAACGATGCCTGGTCGGCGGGTTTGAGCGGGTTTACGAGCTGAATCGAAATTTTCGAAACGAAGGCTTGAGTACCCAGCATAATCCTGAATTCACTATGCTGGAATACAACGAAGCCTACGTTGACTTTAATGACTACATGGATCTCACAGAAGAAATGTTGCGTGAGGTTGCTGTCGAAGTGGTCGGCGACTCGTGTTTAACCTACCAGGGAAGCACCATTGACTTTGGCACCCCTTTTGCAAGGTTATCAATGTCAGCGGCAGTTTGTAAATACAACACTGATCTGTCTGAGGCCGACTGCGCGGATTCACAAGCTCTGGCACGTTGCGGCCAGCGTGCGGGTCTTAAGCTTGATGCCAATAAATCTGCAGGTGGGTTGCTGTTAGATATTTTTGAAGAAACAGTCGAGAGCAATCTGATTTCGCCCACTTTTATCACNGGTTATCCCGCNGAGGTCTCGCCGTTGTCTCGACGCCAGGAATCCAANCCTGAATTGACAGACCGGTTTGAGCTTTTCGCCGCAGGGCGTGAACTGGCTAACGGGTTCTCGGAGCTTAATGATCCGGAAGACCAGGCCGCCCGATTTAGCGAGCAGGCCCGGTGCAAAGCCTCTGGAGATGCCGAAGCGATGTTCTATGACGCCGACTACATCAATGCGCTGGAACATGGCTTGCCGCCCAATGCCGGTGGTGGACTGGGTGTTGATCGNTATGTGATGATTCTTACTGATAGCCCCTCGATTAGGGATGTGCTTTTGTTTCCCCATATGCGCCCAGANCAGGCCGACTGATCGGCTTTTGACCCTGTGGTGTCATTGTGATTCGCCCCTTAGCATTGTTTATCGGATTGCGTTATACGCGCGCTAAACGGCGTAACCACTTTGTTTCTTTTATCTCTGGTATTTCAATTCTGGGGATCACAGTCGGGGTATGGGCGCTGATTACCGTACTGTCGATCATGAATGGTTTCGAGCGGGAATTGCGGGGGCGGATTTTAAGCGTCGCCGCTCATGTAACTATCAGTTCGAGTCGGGGCTGGCTTGGCGATTGGGAGGACCTGGCTNAAACTGCGCTCAAAGAACAGGGCGTTCGTGCGGCAGCGCCTTATATATTGGGGCAAGGGCTTCTCACCCGAGGCAATGCCGTGACCGGGGTGCTGGTGCGTGGCGTGTTGCCTGCGAACGAGAGGACCGTGTCTACTCTCATGCAACACGTCCAGGGTGGAACCTGGGACTCTCTTGTGGCTGGCGGGTGGCAGATCGTGCTGGGCTCTGAATTGGCTCGGGCGCTCAGCGCTACCGTAGGCGACCGGGTTACGTTGATCGCTCCAAAGGGCAGAATTACTCCGGCAGGTCTTTTGCCGCGAATGAAGCGCTTTACTGTGGGCGCCATCTTCGAGATGGATATGTATGAGTACGATTCGGGTTTAGCCATTATCCACATGGACGATGCAGCGACCCTGTTGGAATCGGCTAATGGGGTCAGCGGTATCCGGCTCCAACTGGAAGACCTCTACCAGGCCCCCCAAATTGGAGGGNCTCTCGGTCGGAAACTTGGACCAGGTCTGAGGCTCAGCGATTGGACACGAGAACATGCCAACTTTTTCACCGCTTTAAAAATTGAGCGGCGGGTGATGTTTATAATCTTGTTGCTTATTATTACCGTTGCCGCATTTAACATCGTCTCGACCCTGGTGATGGTTGTGACAGATAAGCAGTCGGATGTGGCAATACTTCGTACGCTTGGGTTACCCCCATTTCAGGTCATGGGTATTTTCGTGGTCCAGGGGGTAGTGATAGGACTCGTCGGGACTCTGGTCGGCGCAGCGTGTGGCGTGCTGACTGCTCTGAATATTGAAAGCTTGGTTCCCTGGATAGAGGAATTGTTCAATATTGAGTTTTTTCCTGCCAGCGTCTATGTTATCAGCGACTTTCCAGCCGAGTTGCGTTGGCCGGATGTTGCGACGATAACGGCGGTATCGTTTTTCATCAGCTTGGTGGCCACTATTTACCCGGCCTGGCGAGCTGCCCGCACTGAGCCCGCCGAGGCACTTCGTTATGAATAAAGCCTCTGCCATCTTGAGCTGTAAGGATGTNNGGGTGACATTCGCTGAAGCGGGNTTGCCGGTCGAGGTTCTCAACGGTATTGACCTCGAGGTCGACAAAGGNCGTAGTGTGGCGATTACCGGCGCCTCCGGTAGCGGCAAAAGCACCTTGCTTCAAGCCTTGGGCGGCCTCCTTAAGCCTACCGCTGGCGATATTGCATTCGCTGGGCGCCATATTGATCGCCTCGGCGCAAGGCAACTGGGCACTCTTCGGAATCGGCACCTTGGATTCGTGTACCAATTTCATCACCTACTGACCGAATTCACCGCGCTCGAAAATGTCGCCATGCCGCTACTGGTGCGCGGCGATTCCATCGACAGCGCTCGGCAAAATGCAACGTCTATGTTGTCTCGGGTAGGCCTTGAGCACCGGGTTAATCACAAACCGCCAGAACTATCTGGCGGTGAACGTCAACGCGCCGCGGTCGCGCGAGCTTTGGTGGGCGAGCCAGATTGCGTGCTTGCTGATGAGCCTACTGGTAATCTCGATGAAAAAACAGCGCAAGGTGTTCAAACCTTAATGCTGGAGCTGGTTAATAAAGGCGACAACGCGTTAGTCGTCGCCACCCATGATCTTGCTTTGGCTAAACTTTTAGATGTCCACTATGAGTTGTCTGGCGGGAAGCTAGAGCGAATCAGATAACCGCTTGACTGTGCTGGCCCGGTCCGGTCAGCGAGTTGAAATTAAACCTTGCCGATCGGCTGGTTTCGGACTCGGCGATTGCGAAGCACCTTGAATCGCCAAAGTGTAATCACAAGGTAGTAGCTCAGAAGTGCGCCGAGGATCGACATCAATATGCATCCGGCCCAAAGCTGCGGCAAACGTGACCCGAGCCATGTAAGAGTCATCTCATCTAGGGGTACTAGTGGTGTTCCGGTGAGATATGCGCCGATGAGAAACCCGGTACCGTAAAGCGGGACCATGGTCAGTGGGTTCGAGATCCAGACGGCAACTACCGTTACCGGAAGATTCGCCCGAAAGAAAATCGCGGTGAGTAGTGCGAGCGGGGTCTGAATCGGCAACGGCAGCAGCGCCCAGAAACAACCCACGCTTACGGCCCGCGCAACTGGCCGCCGACCCAAGTGCCAAAGGTCGTCCTCACCGAGCCAGCGGCGAGCCAAACCAGCTCGTTGGTGAACAGTTTCCCGATCCGGAATTACGCGACGCAGTAACTTGCGAGGCATAGGCATCTCCCTGGCATCTAAAACTCGTATAATGCGATCTGGCCCAATAATTATACGGCCTGGCAAGGATGCCAAAACGTCTCTTTTATTCCTTGGGGTTTGCTCTGGGGATCTGTCTGGTAATGTTCCAGGCTGCGCTCATGCCTAGTGGGCTTGCAGCAGGCCTCGCAGTGCTTGGTCTGGGCGGTCTTCTTTTGGGCCGAAACACCGTTTTCGCTGCGTTGCTGCTGGGATGGGTTTGGGCGAACATTGCCGGCGCGATTATCATTGAGTCGCGTCCCAATTCTGTATACCTGAATAAACCGGTCGAGATTACCGGCCGAGTTCTTGGAATGCCTGGCCGAGACGCACTGTCGACCCGGTTTGATTTCTTGGTGCAGTCGTGGGCGGTCAACGAACATTTTGAAAAAACCAGTAGAAAGATCCGGTTACGGTGGTACCGTAACGCGCCAACAATTGAGGCAGGAGATCAGTGGCGGCTTTGGGTAAAACTTCGCAAACCCAGAGGTTATAGAAATCGACACGGGTTTGACTACGAGCAACACCTTTTTCAAAAAGGCATTACCTCAACGGGCTACGTGCTCGGCAAACCTCCCGCGGCCCATCAGCGTTTAACTACAAGGGTTAAAGTTGATCGCTCGCGATCCAGGTTTAGTGAGTTTCTGACAGCACATGAACCACCGCTGTCTGAGAAAGGGGTGTTGGCAGCGCTCGCGGTTGGGGATCGGATGGGGATTTCGCGACAACGGTGGGAAATCTTGCGACGAAGTGGACTTGGGCACCTGGTTGCAATTTCCGGCTTGCATGTCGGATTAGCTGCCACTTTTGGTTTTATGGTGGTTGGCAGGCTCTGGCGCTTGGCAGGGACCTTAACCGGCAAGATCCCGGCACGACTGGCAGGTGTCTGGGGAGCTCTGTTATGTGCATTTGCTTATTCGGCTCTTGCGGGATTTCCAGTTTCTACTGTACGCGCTTTTATCATGATTTCCCTGGGCGCAGTGCTNCTGCTTGTGATGCGGCGGCCCCGTCCGGAGGACCTGCTTGCGGNGGCGATGCTGGTCGTTGGAATAACTCAGCCTTTATCAGTCTTTTCGCCGGGGTTCTGGCTGTCCTTCGGTGCGGTCTGGTTGATTGTCCGTTTTGTAGTCAATCCACACTTCACCGCCGACTATTGGAATGAACAAGCTCGGCGCGAAACAAAAGCCTGGTTTTACAAATTGCTTTTTTATGCTCGGACACTAATTCGGTTACAGATAGTTTTGCTGATTGGCCTTGCGCCTTTGCTTTTAATCTGGTTCGGCGAACTTTCACTGGTTTCACCTGTGGTTAATTTTTTTGCCGTTCCGGTTTTTGAATTGATTGTCGTCCCAATGGTTTTATTGGGCCTTATTTTCTATTTTTCTGGCTTTAGTCAGGTCACAACTCCCTTCCTTTCNGTTTCCGACTGGGTAATCTCCAAGGTTCTGTTTTTGAGNGAGTGGTTTTCGGAGTTACCGGGGGCCGTCCTAAGCCTTGACCCCATGCAGGGGANTATTGCAGCTACGTGTTTTGCGCTNATTGTTCTTGGCAGACGTCGGGTTAAAAGATCAATCATTTTGTTGTTGTTGGCCCTTTTTGCCCTGGCTAGTCCGGGTGGAGGGTCACGACCGGCACCCGGNCATGTTCGCCTTGTGCTACTGGACGTCGGCCAAGGGCTGGCGGCGGTCGTTTATACCGCTAACCATGTACTGCTGTTTGACACAGGACCTCGCTANGGGGACTTCAGTCTCGGGGAGGCAGTAGTACTTCCCGAGCTGCGAGGGCAAGGCATTTCCTTCATTGACGTTGTGGTGGTGAGTCATAATTCGAATGATCACGCCGGAGGCTTTGGGGCGATTCAACGCGCATTTCCGATCGGCAGGCTCAATCACAGTGATCCTGAGCGTTCGCCCAGTGGTGATTGCGAGCTGCAGGATCCGTGGGTCTGGGATGATGTTCGGTTCCAATTCCTTAAGAGCCGCCCTGATGGCGGTCAAAATATCAATAACCGATCTTGTGTTCTTCGTATTTCTGGGCCCTACGGAAGCCTGCTGTTAACAGGAGATATCGAGCGCCATGCAGAACAGACGCTGGTTAGGCGTTACGGCGATGATCTTAAAGTGGATATTCTTCAAGTACCCCATCATGGCTCAAAGACATCATCAGGCCTGAGTTTTCTTGGGGCCACTCAACCCTTAGTGGCCCTGTTCAGCCGCGGCTCAACCAATCGATTTGGCCATCCGGCGCCGGAAATTAAAAGACGATACGAACGGCTTGGGATCCGGATGTTAGACACGGCAGAACGAGGCCAGCTTAATCTGGAGACCACGGCGCAAGGATGGAGCATTGACACGTTTGCTGACACCCGAATACGTTTTTGGCATCATTAGTGGGTCTGATCAGACAGACCCCCCACCGAACTCAGGCCGGGTAGAATTAATCACCTGATGAAATACTCTGGCCTCAATGCCTTATTTTTTTCGACCATTCTCCTTGGAGCCTGTCAGTAATGTTTGAATTGATCCGTACTGGGGGGTGGCTGATGTTACCCATTCTGGTATGTTCTGTGCTGTCGGTCGCCATTATCCTGGAACGCTCTCTAGCGCTGCGCCGTGCCGTGGTGACGCCTTCGGGCTTGGCCACTGATGTGGAACGGGCTCTGATGCAAGGTCGTTTGGATGCTGATCGTATTGCGGCGTTGCGTCGCGGCTCCGCCTTAGGCAGGGTTCTGGCCGCCGGACTCGCCTGCGCAGAAAGTGATCCGCTTCGAGTTCGAGAAGCGGTCGAGGAATCTGGCCGACACGTCGTACACGGCCTTGAGCGATACCTGAACGCGCTCGGGACAATAGCAGCAACTACGCCTTTGCTGGGATTGCTGGGCACGGTGATTGGTATGATTAAAGTATTTGCTGCCATAACCACCTCCGGAGTAGGGGACCCTCAAATTCTGGCCGGGGGAATATACGAAGCGCTAATCACCACAGCAGCAGGGCTTTCGGTCGGGATTCCGAGCCTAATGTTCCATCGCTACTTTCGAGGGCGGATTAACGAATTAACAGTAGAAATCGAACAACAGGCGCTGCGCTTGCTCGAAGTGCTTCGCGGGCGCCTACCAAGATGAAATTCTCAAGTGCGCCGGCTGAGGAAGTCTCGATTAATTTGACCCCATTGATTGATATCGTCTTCTTGTTGCTAATTTTCTTTATGGTCTCCACCACTTTCAACCGTGAAACCAATCTGGAGATAGCCTTGCCCGAAGCTCGTAGCGAGGCTGAGCACTCCTTGGCCCAACAGGATATTTCCTTGGTGATTAATGCTCAGGGACACTACCAGTTGTACCCTATCGGCGGTGACTCTGGCGCTCCAATTCAGCCCCGAGATGCTGATGAACTGGCCTTGGCCCTTGGGCGACTCCCCAGGAGTGCATCAAACCCAACGCTGGTGATTCGCGCGGATGCTCAAACCAGTCACCAGGCAGTGATTCTCGCCCTGGATGCTGCCAGACGTGCGGGGCTCGCGCGAGTCACATTTGCCGCGCAGGTGTCTCAGTGATAAGTGCTGACGGGAACTCACTGGGGGGTGTGGCGCTTTACCGGCGTTTGCTTGGATATGTTTGGCCGCACAAAGCCGTTTTTCTTCTCAGCGTCGCCGGTATGGCAGTGGTTGCCATGTCCGAAGTGGGTTTTGCGGCACTCCTAAAACCGATCATGGATGGCGGGTTCGTTGAGCGCGACGACACCATGATTCGACTAATTCCGGCTTTGCTGATGGGTGTTTTCATGGCGCGCGCGGTTGGTGCGTTCACTGACCAGTACTGTATTGCCTGGGTGGGCCGCCGTTTGATTTTCGACCTTCGTCAATTGTTATTTGGGCGAATGATTCGCCTGCCGTCTGCCTACTATGATCTTCAGCCGACTTCTGGCCTTATCTCGAAATTAATTTACGACCTCGAGCAGGTCGCTGCCGCCAGTACGATGGCGGTGCAGATTATTATCAAAGACTCGCTTCTGGCACTGGGTCTTATCGCTTGGATGCTCATCCTAAGTTGGCCGCTAACGCTTATCTTTCTTCTCATTACGCCTTTTGTAGCCTTTGTTGTCCGTAAGGCGTCCCGTCGTTTTCGTCGGTCGAGCGAGGGCATCCAACAATCAATGGGTGGAATCACCCACGTTGCAAAGGAAGCTTTCCAGGGGCATCGCGTGGTTAAAGCCTTCGGCGGTTACGCGGTAGAGGAGACTACCTTTAGGGCCGTCAACGAAGCCAACAGGCGGCGATCCCTGCGTCGTGCTTTGGTGGCAGCGATTAGCGTTCCACTGCTGCTCCTAATCGCCGGTTCGGGAGTATCCCTGATTATCTACCTGGCACTGACTGACACGATCGGAGCATTCGTCAGCCCGGGTACCTTCGTTTCCTACATGGGCACCATATTGCTCTTGATGAGCCCTATTAAGCGACTGGCCAGGATCAACGAGTATGTTCAGGCAGGGCTAGCCGCTGCTAATAGCGTATTTTCGGTGATTGATGAACCATCTGAGAGCATAGGCGAATCCAACCCGCCACGAAAGGTTCTTGGCCGGGTAGAGTTCCAAAGCGTAGCCTTCACTTATCCCCAGGGAGATCAGCCGGCCCTGCAGGGGGTATCTTTTACTTTAGAACCTGGAAAAACTGTTGCGCTTGTCGGTGCATCCGGAAGTGGTAAATCCACGATTGCGTCGCTTCTGCTGGGCTTTTATACGCCAAACAACGGTGAGATCCTTATTGATGGGATTCCGATAGGCTCTTACTCGCTTACTGATTTACGTCGCCAGGTATCTTTGGTACCCCAGGAACCGATCTTGTTTGACGGCACTATTACGCAAAATGTCACTTATGCCCAGAGCGGCGAACCGCAGATTGATCTGCAGCGATTGCTGGAAGCCACGGGCGTAGACAAGTTTTCAAACGACGGCGAGCAGCAGGTGGGGGAGTTGGGAATGAGGCTTTCAGGTGGACAAAGGCAGCGGGTGTCATTGGCCCGCGCATTGTACCGTCCCGGGGCGATTCTAGTGTTGGATGAGGCTACCTCTGCGCTCGACGTGCTCTCGGAAGAGGAGATCAAAACCTCGTTAGAGCAGTTTTCTTCACAGCGCTCGATCCTGATTGTCGCGCACCGGCTCAGTTTTATTACCCACGCCGATCAGATTCATGTGTTTGAAGATGGGCGAATTAAAGAGTCTGGCTGTCACCAAACACTGCTGGACTGTAATGGGCCCTATGCACACATGTGGCGCGTACAACAGGCTGAGGACGAGTTACACACGGGTGCCCCACGGCAGCCTTTGTCATGAACGTAGCGGCCGGTCTGCAGCGGCACTGGAACCGGATAGATGCGCTTACATTGTTGTTGTTGCCATTAAGTATTTGCTATGGCCTGATCATTTCTATCAGAGCGCTTTTGTACCAACTTGGGGTTTTTAGGGTTCAACACTGGAATGTACCGGTATTGGTGGTTGGAAACCTGACGGTCGGTGGGTCAGGAAAAACACCGCTGGTGATAGAGTTGGCGCGAGGTTTACGAGCCAGAGGTTGGCGTCCGGGAGTCGTAAGTCGTGGGTACGGCGGAACNTCGGAGGNCCCCACAACAGTGACCGCTGCGACTGATCCTTTTTTGGTGGGTGATGAACCAGTCCTCATTGCCCGAGAGGCCGAGGTACCGGTAGTAGTTGCCCGAAAAAGAGCCAAGGCGGTCGATAGGCTGCTTCAGGAAGCTGAGGTCAATCTCGTGATAGCCGATGATGGTCTGCAACACCTGGCCCTTGGCCGAGTGGTTGAAATAGCGGTAATCGATGGGGTGACCGGCCACGGCAATGGCCTGTTGCTGCCAGCAGGCCCGCTTCGCGAACCATTAAGGCGCCTTGAACGTGTTGATATTCGGGTGCGCCGCGGTGGGCAACCCAAAGAAGGCGAGTACCCAATGAGCGTCAACGCGTCAGTGGCCCGAAACCTGGTCTCCGGTCAGGAGGTAGAGTTATCTGAATTCTCTGGAGTGCCCGTTGTCGCAGTTGCTGGAATTCATCAACCTGAACGTTTTTTTTCAACTCTGCGTAACTTAGGGCTTCAGATCCAAGAGAAGGGCTTTTCAGATCACCATGCTTTTCAGGCAAGTGATATACCGCAAGCCCCTGGGAGGCCAGTGTTAATGACCACCAAAGACGCTGTCAAATGCGAGTCCTTCGCGCAAGAGAACTGGTGGGCGGTGAAACAGATTGTAACCATCCCACAGGAACTACTAAGTAACCTGGATGAATTGCTGAAGAGACGAATCCATGACAGCTGAGTTCACAGTGATTATCCCGGCGCGATTTGGGTCCAAAAGATTGCCCGGCAAGCCCTTGCGGGATGTCGATGGTAAGCCGCTGATTCAACGGACCTATGAGGCCGTACAGAAAAGTCAGGCACAAAGAATCGTTGTCGCGACAGACGATGAGGGTATTGTTCGCGCGGTAAGGGATTTCGGCGGCGAGGTTTGCTTGACTGGAGCCGCCCATCTGAGTGGAACCGATCGGGTGGCCGAGGCTGCATTATCCCTTGGTCTTGCTCCAGATCATATTGTAGTGAACGTTCAGGGGGATGAGCCGGACATGCCCGGAATACTGGTCGATCAGGTGGCGCAGTTACTTATAGAAAATCAAGGAGCGAGTGTGGCGACAGCCTGCTGCTCCCTGGATGATCGCGAGCAGTACCACGATCCATCAGTCGTTAAGGTAGTAGCCGATCAATCCGGCCATGCGATTTACTTTTCGCGCTCGCCGATTCCACATTACCAACCAACTGGCGAGCCGGGCAGCGAAGCGATGCCATGGTCGCATATTCGCCGACACATAGGCATCTACGCCTATAGGCTTGCCTATTTGAGTGTCTTTACCGGTCGGCCATCTTGCCCACCGGAAGAACTGGAAAAGCTCGAACAGTTGCGGGTGCTGTGGCACGGCGACAAGATCGCGGTCTGTGAGGCGAAGGCGGCTCCCGGTCCTGGGGTAGATACCGTTGAGGATCTTGAGCGAGCTATCCTTGTGTTCCAAGGGCAGGGTTGATGGTGCCGGAGGCATCGGTTTTGGTTGCAGTCCTCTTTGTTTGCCTGGGCAATATTTGCCGGTCCCCTACTGCCGAAGGCATCTTTCGCGCCCAGGTTCAAGCGGCCGGCTTATCCAATCGGATTCTGGTGGACTCGGCCGGCAGCCATGCTTATCACGAGGGAGAATCACCCGACATACGAGCGTGCGCGGCGGCTTTGGAGCGGGGGTTTGACCTCTCCGGACAGGTGGGACGGCAAATCAAGACCAGTGACTTTGAATATTTTGATTACATTTTGGCGATGGATCGCGAGAACCTTCACTTTTTGCAGAAGATGCAACCTGCCGACAGCCATTCGAGAGTAGCACTGTTTCTGGACTATGCAGAAGGGCGCGAGGGGCAATCAGTTCCAGATCCGTACTTCGGTCACTCAGACGGTTTTGCATTGGTGATCGAACTGGTTGAATCGGCTGGAAAGGGGTTACTGAAACAAATTGGTCGAAATCTCCCTAAGATAAAAACGTGAATCGTTACCGGCGAGCAGTGTCGTGATTGGCTCCCTGATGATCAGCATTGAGGGCCAGACCCTCGATTCGGTCACTCGCGAGCGTTTGAGTCACCCAGCGGTAGGTGGGGTTATCCTTTTTGCACGAAACTATGTTAGTCCGGCACAACTTGCGGAGCTGACTCGGGATATTCGATTCGCTAAGCCTTCGCGGCTTCTGATCGCGGTAGACCAGGAGGGTGGAAGGGTGCAGCGTTTTACCGATGGCTTTACTCGCTTGCCAGCGCTGAGGTCAATAGGCGATCTTTACGACCGCGATCCTGATCGGGCATGTTGTTGGGCCCGGGCCGTTGGCACTGTCCTCGCTAGCGAACTCGCCTCAGTCGGGGTTGATTTTAGTTTTGCCCCAGTTCTGGATCTGGCCAGCGCTAACAAGGCCATCGGGGAAAGGGCGTTCCATAAAAAGCCCAATATAGTCCGGTTGCTGGGCTCGCAACTTGCTTTGGGCATGAAACGGTGCGGGATGCGCGCGGTAGCCAAGCATTTTCCTGGCCATAGCGGGGTCATCGAGGATCCTCACCTTGATCTGCCCCGCGATCACCGCTCGCTAGATGAAATCCAATTAACCGACACCACGGTGTACCAGGGCCTGGACTCGGATCTGTTTGGAGGGATCATGACTTGCCACGTGGGCTTCAGTATGGTGGATGATTTGCCTGCGACCTTCTCGGCCAGATGGCTTCGCCAGGAGCTTCGGGAACGTTTGCATTTCACCGGTGCGATCTTCTCAGATGATCTAATGATGGGAGCCTTAAGCGAAGTTGCAGACCCTGCCGAGCGAGTATTCAAGGCCTGTGCCGCCGGATGCGACATGATGTTATTGTGCAATGATCAGCGCGCGATCGATTTGGTTCTGGATAGCATCGATCTTTCACCTCTGGGCGAGAAGACCCAGGGTCGCATCGAGAAGATGCGGCTGCGAGATATTCCAGGTCCGAACGGGCAGATGCTGATCGATGCGAAAGAGCGGGTCATCAACCCGGAGCTTTGAACTGCTCAGTGATCGGCACGCTCCATGTACTCGCCGGACTCGGTGCTGACTTTTATCCGGTCACCAACATTAATGAATGCAGGTACGATAACCCGTAGGCCGGTTTCGACAATTGCCGGCTTGCCGGAACCCGCGGCTGTCTGACCTTTCACCACGGATTCGGTTTCGGTTACCGCCAGGGCCACGCTTTGGGGAAGTTCGACACCAATAGGCTGGTCGTTATAGAAATTTATCTGGACCTCTTCATTTGGAAGAAGATACTCTGATTGCCCGACAAGGTCGTCGCTGGACAATTGAAGCTGCTCGAACGATTCAAGGTCCATAAATACGAAATCGTCGCCCTCGGGATACAGATATTGCATTTGCCGAGGTTCGACGTGCGCCTTCTCAAGCTTGTCTTCGGAGCGAAAACGTTCGTTTAACTTGGTATTATCTGAAATGGCCTTCATTTCCAATTGCGCAAACGCGCCGCCTTTACCAGGTTTAACATGAGATTTCTTCAATACCCGCCAGAGTTTCCCTTGGTATTCAAGGAGATTCCCCACGCGAACATCGGATGCAGAGATTTTCATGGTTTTAACATTTTTTTATGAATTTGAGCGTGGGCATTCTACGACCTTGCAAGGCCCCCAACAACCGCGAGGAGGCGAGGCATGGACCAATCTAAGGTAGCGCGAGGCTCAAAGAGCGTCCCGATTAAAAAGTATTACGATCCCACATGCGTTCGATGCCCCCGGCTGGCCGGGTTTCTGGACCAAGTTCGGGCGAAACATCCCACTTACGAGTGTCGGCCGGTCTCGCAGTTCGGCCTCTGGAACTCACCCCTTTTGATCGTTGGGCTTGCCCCCGGACTCCACGGCGCGAACGCGACTGGGCGCCCTTTTACGGGTGACCACGCCGGAATTATGCTTTACCAAACGCTCTATCAGTTCGGGTTTTCCAGCTCGCCCGAATCCTTCAAGGGTGACGATCTCGAGTTGCACGGGTGCCTGATCACCAACGCCGTAAAATGCTTGCCTCCGGCAAATAAACCGAACGCGGCCGAAGTGAATGCCTGCCGGTCATTTTTGATTCAAGAACTGGCAACCGTCCCAGTAAACGGTGTGGTGCTTGTACTTGGCCGCCTGGCGCATGATAGTGTGGTTCGGGCACTCGGCTTCACGCTTAGTCAAATGCCATTTCGGCATGCGGGAGAACTGAAATTGACTGATCAACGCACCTTGGTGTCGAGTTATCACTGTAGCCGTTACAACACCCAAACCCGGCGCCTCACCCAGGCCATGTTTAACGATGTTTTTTCGCGGGTAAGGGAACTGCTGAGCTAATTGATGTCCTTCGATCAAAAAGTATTTCTGGCAAGTCTTACTAAAGGCCCAGGTGTATATGTAATGCGGGACCCGAATGGCGAACCAATGTACGTGGGTAAAGCCGGCAATCTTAAGAATCGCGTGTCGAGTTATTTCAATAAGGCCGGACAGAATAGTAAAACGCGATTGATGATGGCGAGTCTTGCAGACATCGACATTCAACGAACCCGGAGCGAGATCGAGGCCTTATTGCTCGAAAGCAACCTAATCAAGCGGTTGCGCCCCCGTTTTAATATCCTTTTGCGTGATGACAAGAGCTACCCTTACCTACGTCTTTCTACCGACAAACAATACCCCGGGCTTTCTTTGCATCGAGGTGGTACGCGTGGGAAAGGGCGCTTCTTCGGCCCTTACGCCAACACCGGATCGGTCCGAACCATCCTTGGCGAATTGCAAAAAGTAATACCCATCCGCCAGTGCCATGAAACCTATTTTCGCAACCGTAGCCGACCCTGTTTGCAGTATCAAATTAAGCGCTGTTCCGCACCGTGTGTGGGCCTGATCAGCGTTGCCGACTACCAACATGAAGTGGATCAAGTCATCATGCTTTTGCAGGGGAAGAATCGGGAGATAAATGGATTGTTTGAGAAGACGATGGAAAAAGCTGCCGANGCACTTGATTTTGAATCTGCCGCGATATTTCGAGACCGAATTGGCGCTTTGCGAAAAATGCAGGAGAGCCAGTATGTCTTGGGTACAAGCCAGGACGCAGATGTTGCGAGCNTGTTAGAGAAAGGAGGGTCGGTACTGTTTTCGGTGATGCANATTCGNTCTGGCCAAAACCTGGGTAGCCGCCATTTTATCCACAAAAACCTTCTNAATCTGGGATCGGGGCAAATACTACAAAACCTGCTGGTCCAGTATTATCAGAACCAGGTCATTCCCGCTGAGGTCATCACCGTCCCTACCGT
>JGI26254J51713_1000172_pt1 | contig 26487 bp, 20 predicted proteins | sample SaaInlV_120m_DNA_3_FD_51713 | JGI IMG/M metagenome (IMG submission 51713)
ATCGCAACCGTACGCCAGACAAGGCCGGGGGCGATCGAGTCTGACGCTCAGGAAGCGTTTCTGCTCGCTCTGGATAAATCCTGAGGGTAAAGTCAGGACGTTGAGGCGGGCCGTATTTGGCTGATGTTCTCTATGAGCACGTCAGCGTGCGCCGCTAGTTCATCATCAGTGCCAGCGCCGCCAGTGATCCCAACGCTCAACCCAGCCCCTGCACGACGCGACATCACCATGTCACTGACGGTGTCCCCAACCATAATGAGTTGGGAGACCGGAATCTTCTGTGCTCGGGCAATCGAAAGCAACACCTCAGGATCTGGTTTGACCGGCCCGCGGTCATCACCGCAGATTACTTGGTTGAAACAGTCCTGAATGCCGAGGTGTTTAAGCATCAAATGGGTCGAGTCACGGTTGTCGGTTGTGGCTACCGCAAGTCGACAGCCGTGCTGTTGCAATGTTTGCAGCGGCGACAGTACATCGCCCCTTGGCGTGATTTCCTTCGCNTCTGGTTGTGCGGCCATTAGCGGCAATAGGCAAGTGCTTGAAAGCTCAAGCGCCTTATCCCATGTTACTCCGGATTGAAAAATGGCCGCGGCAACCACAATCACTAACTGATCAAGCGGTGCGCTAGCGAGCGGTCCCTGGCCAAAAGTGCGATTGGTGTTCGGGTCATAACCNACGGCGCGGTAAAGGTGATGTACAAAATCATCACCGAGGTCGGTTGCAGCGAGCAAGGCGTTGGCGCTGCGCACCATCCGGGGCCCCCACACGCTGTGAAAATCGACCAGAGTCCCATCTTTATCGTAGACAACACAACAGGCTCTTGTAGTGACATCACCGGCCTTTATCTGGATAGGTCTCATACTGGNTACNCNGATAGGTTAGGATTAACACTTAAATATCTCAGCGTCTGGGACTTTGTCAACTGTTAGCTTCTTATCCTGCCATGCCAACTGAATTATCATCAGCAGCCGCTTTGCCTAACATGCGCCTTGCCTCCAGGCTGGCCGGCGGCAAAGTCGTGCCNAGGTTGTTGGCCTATGCGTGATGCGGACTACGTCATTGTTGGAGCTGGGTCAGCCGGTTGTGTCCTGGCAGCGCGGCTGAGTGAAGATCCGGCCATTCGGGTAGTGCTGCTAGAAGCGGGCGGGAGTGACCGCAGTTTGATTGTGCGGATGCCCACCGCATTATCAATGCCAATGAACACCCGCCGTTTCAACTGGGGTTTTGAGACTGCGCCAGAGCCGGGCCTGGATGATCGCGTATTGGATTGCCCCCGTGGTTTGGTCCTTGGAGGCTCGTCCTCGATCAATGGCATGGTCTACGTGCGTGGCCACGCCGAGGATATCAACCAATGGGAGTCCAATGGCGCTGCGGGATGGAACTACGCCGCCTGTCTACCGTATTACCAACGCGCCGAGTCGTGGTATCGCGGTGCGGACCGTTATCGTGGCGGCAGCGGGCCGCTCGGCGTGTGTGCCGGAAATGAAATGCGGTTGAACCCGTTGTATCAGGCGTTTATTGACGCTGGGTGTGAGGCAGGGTACCCGGGCACGCAAGACTACAACGGGTTTCAACAGGAAGGATTCGGGTCGATGCATATGACTGTAGATCGGGGTTGTCGTGCTTCGGCCAGCCGTGCCTATCTCGATCCGGTCCGTGATCGCAAGAATCTGCGGGTGATTACTGGAACCCTGGTCAACCGGGTGCTGTTGGATGGGGTACGCGCAACTGGAGTCGAGTACGAAAAGGATGGCAATGTCTTTCAGGTCTATGCCCGAAGTGAAGTGATCCTGTCGGCCGGATCGATTGGCTCGCCCACATTGTTACAGCGTTCGGGGATAGGCTCGCCAGGTATTCTCGAGTCTGCCGGTGTTCCGGTGAGTCATCCGCTGGAGGGAGTAGGCCGTAACCTGCAGGATCACCTTGAGGTCTATTTTCAGTATCGCTGCCTCGAGCCGATCTCACTGAACTCGCGTTTGNGCTGGTGGAGCAAGCTTCAGATCGGGTTGCGTTGGCTGTTATTCAAGGACGGGCTGGGAGCGACCAATCATTTTGAATCATGCGCTTTTATTCGTTCACGTGCGGGAATTTCAGCCCCGGATATTCAATACCATTTTTTGCCGGGTGCAATGCGCTACGATGGTCGTGCGGCTTTCGATGGGCATGGCTTTCAGGTCCATGTGGGACCCAATAAACCCACCAGCCGGGGAGACGTAGCGATCAGGTCGGCCGATCCACGTCAGCACCCTCGGGTTCTGTTTAATTACATCACTACCGAGAAGGATCGAGCAGATTGGAGATTGTGTATCCGTTGGACACGCGAGATACTCGGCCAATCGGCAATGGATCGTTTTCGTGGCCAGGAGATAGCGCCGGGTGAAGCGATAACTGCCGACGATCAAATTGATGAGTGGGTACGACAAAATGTCGAGAGCGCTTATCACCCATCATGCACCTGTAAGATCGGTGCCGACAATGACCCAGCGGCGGTACTGGACGCCGATTGCCGGGTTCGGGGCATCGACCAACTGCGGGTGATTGATTCGTCTGCCTTCCCCAGTATCACTAATGGGAATTTGAACGCTCCGACCATAATGCTGGCGGAGCGGGCAGCCGATCTGGTCGCTGGGAAAACTCTTCTAGAACCACTTGAGGCGCCAGTTTGGGTCGATCCGCTGTGGCGTGAGCGCCAACGGAGCGGTGAGCCACAACGGCCTGTACCGGGCACAGCCGAGGGCACTCATTGAGCCGGGCCGATGAAGATGCCGAAATGCTTTCGGTGGTCGATTCCTTGGACGAGGTCGTGGGATCACAGCGGCGTGATGAAATTCACCAACAAGGCTTGCGCCACCGCGCTGTCCATGTCCTGGTGTTCAATTCTTCGGGAGAGTTGTTCCTGCAACAACGCGGATTGCATAAACAAGAAAACCCAGGGATGTGGGATACCTCTGTAGCAGGGCATGTCGATGCCGGTGAAAGCTATGATCGGTGCTGTGTCCGGGAAATTGAAGAGGAGATAGGCCTTTCGTTAGATGAAATACCTGAAGCCTTGTTTAAATTGGAGGCAAGCCCAATCACTGGGATGGAGTTCGCCTGGGTCTATCGACTGGTCAGCGACACAGACCTTAAGCCAAATCTAGACGAAATGCAGGGCGGCGCCTGGTTCCACCAGGCCGACGTTAATGGCTGGGTTGATAGCGGCGCCGAGCAGTTGTCCGATGTTTTCCAGTTGATATGGTCGATGTTCTGCTCGAGCCAGTACGGGCAGCTGGACTGAGAGACAAAAGCGAATCACACACTCTTTGCTTTCGCGCTGTCATATGCGCGGGCGACTTCCTCGCCGATGATGTGGATTCCTGCTTCAACCGAGGCGGGATCCTGGGCGTAGGATATGCGGATGCATTCATGTCGATGCCCCCATTCGCCCTCGAGACCGGGAAAAAAATGCTCTCCGGCAATGACCAGGACACCACGACTCTTGAGCCGTTGATAAAGCTTTTCGCTGGTGATCGGCAGGCCTTCAAACCATAGCCATAGGAATATCGCGCCTTCCGGGGTATGAACTCGGCAGGGGTAGCCCTCAAGTGCTGTGTTAACCCAGGAGACCGCCTGCTTGACTCGCTGCCGGTAGTAAGGCCGGATCACATTATCTGACAGGTCAAGAATACTGCGATCGCCGACCATATCACTGACCAGCCCGGGGCCAGCACTTCCTGGAGCAAGCGAGAGGATCGCGTTTGCTGCCGTTACCGCCCTGATCACTTTTTCGTGGGCAACAACTATGCCGGTCCGCAGGCCCGGCAGCCCCAACTTGGACAGGCTGAGACAGATAATGATGTTCTCATCCCAAACAGTGGCGACCTGTGGGAAAACAATATTCGGAAATGGTCCCCCATAGGCCGAATCGATAATCAGCGGGATATGGTTTGCGTTAGCGAGTTCACGCAACTTTGAGATCTCGGTATCAGTCAATACATTGCCAGTTGGATTGGTCGGGCGGGACACCACAATTGCTCCGGTATCTGAAGTGACATCAAGCCGTTCGAAATCAATGTGGTATTTAAATTCGCGATCACCTCGTAACTCAATGCTGGGTCGAAAGGCACGAAACAATTGCTGCCCCAGGCCGACATCAACGTAACCAATGTATTCAGGAGCCAAGGGCAGCAGTATCCGGCGAGCCGGCCTCCCCTGAAAGTCGCCAGCAAAAAGATGAAACAGCGCGTAAAACGAGCTCTGACTGCCGTTCGTTATCGCAATATTTTTGGGGCTGACATTCCAGCCGTACCGCTCTCGAAGCAGGCTCGCGAGGTTGTGATTAAACCGGGCGTCCCCTTGCGGGCCATCGTAATCTCCAGTCAGACGCTCAAAACGTTCGCCATCGGCCAACAGGGAAGTCATGGCGGACCGGAAAATCTCCTGTACTTGTGGAATGCGAGCGGGATTTCCACCACCCAGGAGATGCATGTTCGAAGAGTCAACCAAAGATTGGTCGATATCATCCATCAGAGTCAGGATGCCTGACCCAGAAGAAAGGAACTGACCGAAACGGGAAAAATCCACTGATCTGACTCGCACTAAAACCGGTCGGTCCTATTGATTGAGTGGTTCAATGCGATTACTAGAACCATCAATAGGGGTCGGCTCGATGTCCAGTTGGACGATCAGCCGATCAGTGAACGCGCCGAAGGCCAGATCAGCCAGGATGCGTGCTGATTCTAACAACACAGCGTCTCTTGGCAGATTATGGTCTGCCGCAGATTCATCGAAGCTAAGGCCGTGTGCCTGTAGCAACGTTTTGAGCAACTCCTGCCGCCCAGCTTGCTGCTGTATTCGCTCGGCGCTTCGTAGGCTTTCAAGCAGGGGAACTTCGGTTAACCCCCTCAGAGGGATCTCGATCTTTTTAATCCCTTTCAGATAGGCGAAATCCGGATCATGCTCGACCCTGGCCTGGTTCAGGCTGCGCAGTCTGTCAATGTGCGCAAGATGGTTGCTTTTTGCGTATATCGAGAAATCGGTAGCATCAATTTGGGTCCAGGGTAAGGCATTGTCTAGCGCGCGCTCGCCATGAGAGGTTTCTTCGCGGCCAATAGGCAAAATGATGTCCGGGATCACCCCTCGGTGTTGCGTGCTCTCACCATTAACCCGGAAGAATTGCGCAATAGTGAGCTTCAGCTGGCCCAGTGGCTGGTCAGGATCCTGAGAGTAGCGATCCAGATCAATCAGGTTCTGTACGGTGCCTTTACCAAAGGTAGATTCACCAATCACCAAGCCCCGCTCGTAATCCTGAATGGCGCCGGAAAAAATCTCAGATGCCGAGGCGCTGTCACGATCAACGATAACTGCCAGTGGGCCGGCATAGGCGAGGTCGTCGCTAGGGTCACGATTTATCCGGGTTCGCCCGCGAGAGTCACGGACCTGAACGACAGGACCTGAAGGAATAAAAAGTCCAGTCAGGGCCGTTGCCTCGGCAAGTGCGCCGCCGCCATTGCCACGCAGGTCGATCACTAGACCATCGACTCCCTCTTGCTCTATTTGTGCAATGAGGTTGCGTACGTCCCTGGTCGTGCTGCGATAATCGGAATCCCCCCGCGCCCGAGCGTCAAAATCAACATAGAAAGTAGGTATGTCGATCACACCGATGCGGTGGATAATGTCACCATCGCGCACCTCCAGCAGGGTGCGCTGAGCTGCCTGCTCTTCCAGTTTAATCTGGTCTCGGGTGATCGCCAGCACCTGGGCGCTGGTACTGCCAGCCTGGGGATTCGGGGTTATTCGAAGGCGTACCGTAGTGCCTTTTGGTCCTCGGATCAGATCGACTACGTCGTCTAGACGCCATCCGATCACATCGGTTACCGGCTCATCGAGGCCTTGGCCGACACCAATGATATGGTCACCGGGGCGTAGGGTACCTTCAAGTTCTGCCGCCCCCCCCGGCACAATACGTTGAACCACTGTGAACTCGTTCTGCATCTGGAGCACGGCGCCAATGCCCTCCAGTGACAATCTCATTCGGATCTTGAAATTTTCAGTAGCGCGTGGTGAGAAGTAACCCGTATGTGGTTCGATCGCGGAAACGTAGGCGTTTACCAATGTCTGGAACACGTCCTGGCTGGTAATTTGCTGAATACGCCGCTCAAGCTGTTGATAACGTTGCCGCAGGGTTTTCAGAATTTCTTCGTGCGGTTTATTTTCTAACTTCAACGCCAGGTAGTCGTTCTTGACTCGCCGACGCCACAGATCGTTCAACTCAGTTCGGTCGACGGCCCAAGGCGATTGGCTACGGTCGAAGCGGTAGTGCTCGTCGATCGTGAAGTCAAATGGCGCCTCCAGTGCCTCGAGTGCAAAACGTATTTGATCAAACACCCGTTGGCGGTAAGTATTGAAGAGATCAAAAAAAGGCGTGACCTGATTGGCAGTCAAGTAGTCGTCGAGGCGGTGACGCAGGGTCTCGAAGCTTTCGATATCTTCGGCCAGAAAATAGCTGCGGTTAGGGTCCAAGGCCTGAAGATAACGAGTCAGAATCTCAGAAGATAGCTCGTCATCGAGTTGAGTTTTGCGATAATGATAACGCTCGACAAAGTAGTTAATGAGCTTGATCGTGCGCCCATGATGCGACGCCGCTCCCAGGGGCGAGATGCTCTCCAGGGGTGCGGTTGCGGCGTTTGCGGCGACAAGGCTGAAAAAGCCAAGGGTCGCGCAGAACACCAGAGATCGGCTGAACCTCAGGCGAAACACATCAGAGTCCTTTGCAAATAATGGATAAAACAGACACACACTGCACGAATTAGTGCAACACGGGGCAATTATAACTGCTTGGTATGAGCGTCGAACGACGGAATGCCGCAACTGGCCGCTTGAGCATAGTAAGAGTGGTTTTGTTGTGAAAAAGACCAGGCGAGGTGGCTTGTCGTCTCAACCTCTTACGGGCTCGCCCGCTGTTCGGGAAACAGATCCAGTAGNGCTGCCTCACTGGCTCGGGCAATNCCTCGTTCAGTAATNATNCCAGTCATGAAGCGCCGTGGCGTGACATCAAAGGCCGGGTTGGCAGCGGGGCTGTCATTGGGCGATAGGCGCACGCGAGTCATGCGGTTTTCGCGATCGATTCCGTTAATATGAGTCACTTCCTCGGCAGAGCGTTCCTCGATCGGTATCTCCAAGATGCCATCGTACACACTCCAATCAATCGTTGATGAGGGTAGGGCGGCGTAGAAAGGAATGTCGTTGTCATGGGCCGCCAGCGCCTTAAGGTACGTTCCGATCTTGTTGCACACATCCCCGGTACGGGTGGTGCGGTCAGAGCCCACAATGCACAGATCGACCTGTTGGTGTTGCATCAGGTGCCCACCCGCGTTATCCGCAATCACGGTATGGGGTACCCCGTGAGCCCCCAGTTCCCACGCGGTCAATGATGCCCCCTGGTTGCGTGGTCGGGTTTCGTCTACCCAGACGTGAATCGGGATGCCCGCATCGTGCGCTTTGAAAACAGGCGACAAAGCGGTGCCCCAGTCGACCGTGGCAAGCCATCCCGCGTTACAGTGAGTCAAAATGTTAACTGGTGCCGTGCCACTGCGATGGGCGTGTTCTTTAATCAGCTCAAGGCCATGGTTCCCGATGGCGCTGTTGGTTGCTACATCCTCATCGCACAGTTGTTGCGCCAGTAGTCGGGCGGCAGCTGTACGTGAACCGGTTGGGGCCTCGAGCAAGGTCGGAAGCATCCGATCAAGCGCCCACCGCAGATTGACAGCCGTTGGACGGGCGTCGAGGAGTTGCTGGTAAGCTTGGCGCAGATTGCTGTCGCTTGGATCTGCATGGCAAGCGAGATAAAGCCCGCAGGCGGCGGTGACCCCAATCAGTGGGGCGCCGCGTACGACCATGGTGGCAATCGCTTCGGCCGTTGCATCAACAGTGTTCAGCGTACGAATATCAAACCGAAAAGGCAGCACCGTCTGATCAATGACATGGGCAAGAGGTGCCTGCTGATCCAGCCAGATCGACCGGTAAGCTTTACCCTCAACCTTCATCAGTTAAGCCTATCGGTTCTTCCACTGAGGCGGGCGTTTCTCTGCAAATGCCGCCATGCCCTCTTTTTGGTCTTCGGTAGCAAAAAGTGACTGGAACATAATACGTTCGCCGGCCACGCCTTGTGCCAAATTAGTTTCATAGGCGTGGTTAACTGAGGCTTTGGCCATAAATACAGACGGACGGGACATCTGCGCAATAGTCGTTGCAGTGGCAAGCGCTTCTTCGATAAGTTCTGCCGCAGGAACCACACGGCTCGCAAGGCCCGATCGTTCAGCTTCTGCCGCGTCCATCATGCGTCCGGTCAGGCACATCTCCATGGCTTTGGATTTGCCAACGAAACGCGTCAGCCGCTGCGTGCCGCCAGCACCAGGAATGATCCCGAGTTTGATTTCCGGTTGTCCAAAGCGGGCATTGTCCGCAGCGAGAATAAAGTCACACATCATGGCGAGCTCGCACCCCCCGCCCAGGGCGAATCCGGCAACTGCTGCAATCACTGGTTTTCGGCAGTGGGTTACCTGTTCCCAGTTCTGGCCGATGAAATTGCCAAGGTACACATCGACGTAGGAGCGATCTTTCATGCTCTTAATGTCGGCCCCTGCCGCAAACGCTTTTTCACTGCCGGTAATGACAATAGCGCCAATGCTGTCATCTTGCTCAAACGCCCGAAGTGCTTGCCCCAATTCGTCCATCAACGGATCAGACAAGGCATTGAGCGCCTCAGGCCGATTTAAAGTGATCAGTCCGACAACGTCATGCACTTCACATATTATATTTTCGTAACTCATCAGAGCTCCTTTGGGAAAGACATTACAAACCGTTACAATTACTGCTCGGAGATTAACGGCAAGAGGCTTATGATCAATTTGGCGATCGATCGTCTATCGTGCCGTTTCCGCTCTAGTCTAGCAGAGAGTTCTGCTACAACCTGGCGGGAATCAATACTGAGTTTCGCAAGTTACAGTCTTTGGAGTTGTAGGTAGCCCAAGCCTGATTGAGCAAGATTGCGAAGTGACTGGGAGAGAATGATGAGCAGCGCAGCGGTAAGTTCTTACCACCCGGTTTACCAGGCAGCCAAAGAGAATCCCGAGAAGTTTTGGGGCCAGGTGGCAGAGGCCGTCCACTGGACCCGACGTTGGGATCGAGTGCTCGATGACAGTGACGCACCGTTTTACCGCTGGTTTACAGGTGGCGAACTCAATACTTGTTACAACGCGCTTGATTTGCACGTGGACCAAGGGCGCGGAGACCAGGCGGCACTGGTGTATGACTCGGCCGTTACCGATACGCGCCGTAGTTACAGTTTCAGTGAACTGCGAGATACGGTCGCGCTCTTCGCCGGCGTGCTGGCCGAGCGCGGGGTGGCCAAGGGCGATCGCGTCATTATTTATATGCCAATGGTGCCTGAGGCGGCGATAGCGATGCTGGCATGCGCCCGGATCGGCGCCGTGCATTCGGTAGTATTTGGGGGGTTTGCGGCCAATGAGTTGGCGGTTCGCATTGATGATGCCACACCCAAAGCGATCATCAGCGCGTCTTGTGGTATTGAGCCCGGACGGGTAGTGGCTTACAAACCTTTGCTTGATGAAGCTATCTCACTGGCAACCCATCAGCCTGATTTTTGTGTTCTCCTGCAGCGACCGCAGGTTGAGGCATCGCTACAAGCCGGCAGGGATGTCGACTGGGATGAGGCGCTCGCTGGCGCAAGCGCTCAGGACTGCGTACCGGTTCTGGCAACCGACCCGCTGTATATCCTGTATACCTCTGGCACGACTGGCGAGCCCAAGGGTGTGGTACGGGACAATGGAGGCCACGCCGTCGCCCTGAAATGGACGATGGAGAACATTTATGGCGTGCAACCTGGCGAGGCCTTTTGGGCAGCCTCGGATGTCGGCTGGGTGGTGGGGCACTCCTATATCGTGTATGCCCCTTTGCTCGCGGGCAATACCACCATATTGTATGAAGGCAAGCCAGTGGGCACGCCAGATCCAGGCGCCTTCTGGCGCGTCATATCCGAGAACGACGTTCGGGTTCTGTTCACTGCGCCAACGGCGTTTCGTGCTATCAAGAAAGAGGATCCGACTGGCGAGCATATTCGACGATACGATCTTTCCTCGCTTCGCTATTTGTTCCTGGCGGGTGAGCGCACTGATCCAGATACTTTGCACTGGGCGGAGGACAAACTGGGTATCCCTGTGATTGATCACTGGTGGCAAACAGAAACCGGTTGGTCTATCGCCGCCAATTGTGCGGGCCTTGGTTTGTTGCCCATCAAAGAGGGTTCGCCCTCGGTTGCGGTGCCGGGTTGGGATTTGCAGGTTCTCGACGACAATGGCCGACAGGCCCCGGCGGGGGAGATTGGCACTTTGGCCGCCAAATTGCCTTTGCCTCCGGGCACTTTCCCAACCCTGTGGAACGCACGCCAACGCCACTTTGATTCGTACCTCAAGCAGTTTGAGGGGTACTACAACACCTCGGATGCAGGCATTATTGATAGTGATGACTATGTGTTTGTCATGTCGCGTACGGACGACATCATCAATGTGGCCGGACACAGGCTGTCGACCGGCGCCATGGAGGAGGTTCTGGCAGATCATCCGGCAGTCGCTGAGTGCGCAGTGACCGGGGTGGCAGACGATCTCAAAGGTCAGGTGCCGATGGGTTTTCTGGTGTTGAGCGCTGGATGCGAGCAGGCCGATGATGAGATCGTTGCCGAGGCCGTGGCGATGGTGCGTGACCGTATAGGACCCGTCGCCGCCTTCAAACAGGCTTTGGTGGTTAAACGGTTACCCAAAACGCGCTCGGGAAAAATTTTGCGAGGCACCATGCGCAGCATTGCTGATGGAACGCCCTGGAAAATGCCGGCAACGATCGATGACCCTGTAATCCTCGATGAGATTGCCCAGGCGTTATCGACTATCGGTTATCCCCGTTGATCGCACCGCGAAGTGACCCATGAGTGATTCGGAAGACGTGACTCTCGCGCAATGGACTGCGCTCGCCGAGCAGGAATTGGGTGATCGGGATCGCGAATCTCTCGAGTGGGAGACTCCCGAAGGTATAACGGTTAAGCCGCTTTATACCGTTGATGATCTGGACACTCTTGGCCATCAAGCATCTTTGCCTGGGTTCCCGCCTTATCAGCGTGGCGTCCGCGCAACCATGTACGCCGGACGGCCCTGGACAATCCGTCAGTACTCTGGGTTTTCTACGGCTGAAGAATCCAACGCGTTTTACCGGCGCAATCTGGCCGCAGGCCAAAGCGGCTTGTCGGTGGCTTTTGACCTGGCAACCCATCGTGGTTATGACTCCGATCACCCGAGGGTCACAGGCGATATTGGCAAGGCCGGAGTGGCGATCGATTCAGTTGAGGACATGAAAATCCTTTTTGACCAGATTCCTCTGGGCGAGATGTCTGTATCCATGACCATGAACGGGGCCGTGCTGCCGGTGCTTGCGATGTTCATTGTGGCGGGTGAGGAGCAAGGAGTTGAGATCGCGAAGCTATCCGGCACCCTGCAGAACGATATTCTCAAGGAGTTTATGGTTCGAAATACCTATATATATCCGCCGCAGGCGTCCATGCGGATCGTGTCGGATATTATTGGTTATACGGCTCAGCATATGCCCCGGTTCAACCCGATTTCTATTTCGGGTTACCACATCCAAGAAGCGGGTGGAACAGCGGTACAGGAATTGGCCTACACCTTAGCTGATGGCGTCGAGTATGTGCGCACGGCAGTTAACAGTGGGTTGGGCATCGATCGGTTTGCGCCGCGTCTGTCGTTCTTCTTCGGTATTGGCATGAACTTTTTCATGGAGGTGGCCAAGTTACGGGCCGCCCGATTACTCTGGGCCGAACTGATTAAGGAAAAATTTAACCCGTCTGATCGGCGCTCGCTCATGTTGCGTACGCACTGCCAGACATCTGGTGTGAGCCTGACCGGTGAGGATCCTTACAATAATATTATCCGTACCACGATCGAAGCCCTGGCCGCGGTGTTTGGGGGCACTCAGTCGTTACACACCAATAGTTTCGATGAAGCCCTGGGGTTGCCTACGGATTTTTCGGCCCATATTGCACGCAATACCCAGCTCATTCTGCAAGAGGAGACTGGGATAACTCGAGTGGTTGATCCCTTGGGGGGTTCGTACTATGTAGAAAGCCTGACTGCCTCTCTGGTCAGCCATGCACGTTCGTTGATTGACGAAGTTGAAGCGATGGGCGGCATGACCGAAGCGGTTACCAGTGGAGTGCCAAAACGGCGTATTGAGGAGTCGGCGACGCGCCGTCAGGCCCGTGTTGATCGCGGTGAGGAAGTAATGGTGGGGGTGAATCGCTACCAGAGCAGTGCTGACGCCGATGTGGATATTCTCAACATAGATAATTCTGTAGTACGTAATACCCAACTCGGGCGACTGGAGCAGGTGCGTAACACCCGTGACGAGAATCGCTGCCAGCAGGCGTTAACGGGGCTCACCGAGGCTGCCGGGCAGGCCGGAGCGAACCTGCTAGAGTATGCGCTTGAGGCGGCACGTGCACGCGCCACCGTAGGGGAAATTTCTCTTGCTTTGGAGCAGGTTTTCGGCCGTCACCAGGCTCAGATCGGGACGATTTCAGGGGTGTACNGCGAAGCATACCAGGATGACGAGAAGTTTGGCGCAATTCGCAGCGCCGTGGCCGATTTTGCGCGAGATGCGGGCCGACGCCCGAGAATTCTCGTTGCGAAGTTAGGGCAGGATGGGCACGATCGAGGCGCTCGGGTCATTGCCACAGCGTTTGCGGATATTGGTTTTGATGTTGACATCGGCCCTTTGTTTCAGACACCCGAGGAGGTTGTCCGACAGGCTATTGATAACGACGTGCATGTTATTGGCATATCCTCTCAGGCGGGAAGTCACGACACGCTGGTGCCGCAGGTCATTGAAGCATTGGATAGACACCAAGCCACAGAGATTATCGTGGTTCTCGGTGGCGTGGTACCGACGGCGGACCGGCAACGGTTGGCGAGCTTGGGGGTTGCTGCATTTTACGGCCCTGGCACTAATATTCCCCAGGCTGCACAAGAGGTGCTGAACATGATCCAACGCTCGAGAGCTTAAAAACTTATGCAGCAAATTATTGAAGAATTAGAGCGTCGGCGTCTGGCGGCCGAGCAGGGCGGCGGTCAAAAGCGTATCGAGGCGCAGCATGCCAAAGGCAAGCTGACGGCCCGCGAACGTATCGGTGTGCTGCTTGACGAGAACAGTTTCGAGGAGTGGGACGTATTTGTCGAGCACCGCTGCACCGATTTTGACATGGCCGAAAAAACAGTTCCAGGCGATGGCGTGGTTACTGGCCACGGTACCATCAACGGGCGCACGGTTTTCGTTTTCAGCCAGGATTTCACCGTGTTTGGCGGGTCATTATCAGAGGCCCATGCCGGCAAAATCTGCAAGATCCTTGATCATGCAATGAAGGTGGGTGCTCCCGTTATAGGACTGAATGACTCGGGCGGTGCGAGGATCCAGGAAGGTATTGATTCGCTAGCGGGTTACGCAGAGGTCTTCCAGCGCAATGTTTTGGCCTCAGGTGTCATTCCGCAGATCTCCATGATCATGGGTCCTTGCGCCGGTGGAGCGGTGTATTCCCCTGCGATAACAGACTTTGTCTTCATGGTTCGCAATACCTCCTATATGTTTGTAACCGGCCCAGAAGTTGTCAAGACTGTCACCCATGAAACCGTCACCCATGAGGAGCTCGGCGGCGCGAGTACCCATTCCAGCCGCTCCGGTGTGGCTGATGGCGCGTTTGATAACGACATAGACGCTTTGTTGAATCTGCGGCGTTTTTTCGATTTTCTACCGCTTAGCAATATGGCCGACCCGCCTGAGCGCGAGGCGGTGGATCCTGCTGATCGTGTGGAAGTCTCGCTGGACAGTTTGATTCCGGATAATCCGAACAAACCGTACGATATGCATGAATTGATTACCAAGGTTTTGGATGACGGTGATTTTTTTGAACTTAAGCCCGATTACGCCGGCAACATTATTACTGGGTTCGGGCGCATGGAAGGCTTAACGGTTGGCGTGGTGGCCAATCAGCCAATGGTGCTCGCAGGGTGTCTGGATATCCAGTCGTCCGTTAAAGCGGCCCGCTTTGTGCGTTTTTGCGACGCTTTTTCGATACCGATTTTAACTTTTGTCGACGTTCCCGGTTTTTTACCCGGTACTGCACAGGAGTACGGAGGGATTATTCGCCACGGCGCCAAATTACTTTACGCCTACGCTGAGTGCACCGTGCCTAAGGTTACCGTGATTACCCGTAAGGCCTACGGTGGCGCATACGATGTTATGGCATCGAAACACCTGCGAGGCGATGTCAACCTGGCCTGGCCGAGTGCCGAAATCGCGGTAATGGGACCCAAGGGAGCCGTTGAGATCATCTTCCGTGAGGATATCGGAGACGAGGAAAAGATTGCTCAGCGTACCGAAGAATACCGACAGAAATTCGCCAATCCCTTCGTCGCAGGGCATCGGGGATTTATTGACGACGTGATTTTGCCCCGTGATACCCGCCGGCGCCTGTGCCGCTCGTTATCCATGCTGCGAAACAAGCAGTTGGATAACCCCTGGCGAAAACACGGCAATATTCCGCTGTAATCCGGACGCAGCAGTATGCACAGCGCAGGGCGAATTATTGCCGTTTGCATGTCCCCGACTGAAGGGGGCCCGATCAAGGCGGTAACCGAGGCTGTTGCTATAGCCGGCGAAGGTTTAAGGGGGGATCGCTACTGTGCAACAGGTGCGCCGTCAAAGACCCAACTGACCTTGATCGAGAGCGAGGTTATCGACGCTCTGAACAGTGAGCTTGCAAAACCGCTACCCGTGACTGCATTTCGCCGTAACCTGGTGACCGAGGGCGTCTTTTTGAATTCGTTGGTCGGCGTGACATTCGGCGTGGGTGAAGTACAGGTGCAAGGTATAGAGTTGTGTGAGCCGTGCGCTTATTTGCAGGACCTGCTGGACGTGCCCGATCTGGTTAAGCGCCTGACTCATAAGGGCGGGCTTCGCTGTGAGATTTTAGAAGGCGGCCTGATCGTGCGCGATAACCTCGTTCAATACCAATTGTAGCGCTGGTCACCTGACAGTCTGCCTGGTCTCGCACTGAGCTCTTAGTCCCTAAGGTTCTGAGCCATCTCCCGCAAGACAAATTTCTGAATCTTTCCGGTCGAGGTTTTCGGTAGGGCGCAAAATACGATTGTGCGTGGCGCCTTGTAATGGGCAAGGTTATCCCGGCAGAACTCGATAATCTCGCGCGCCTTAACTTGTGCGCCTTCACGCAGAGTGACAAAAGCGCAGGGGCTTTCACCCCAGGTTTCGTCGGGCCGTGCGACTACGGCAGCTTCCAGGATCTTAGGGTGTCGGTAGAGCGCTTCTTCAACCTCCAGGCTAGAGATATTTTCCCCACCTGAAATGATGATGTCCTTGGAGCGGTCTTTCACTTCAATGTAGCCATCAGCGTGCCGAACGGCTATATCGCCGGTATGAAACCATCCGCCGGCGAACGCATCGATGGTCGCTTTCGGATTTTTCAAGTAGCCTTTCATTACTGTGTTTCCGCGGACCATCACTTCACCGAAGGTTTCACCGTCCCAGGGTACATCCTCCATCGTCTTTGAGTCCTTGACGCTCGCGTTTTCTAAAGTGCCGTAATGGACACCCTGGCGCGCCATACGACTCGATCGCTGTTTAAGTTCGAGCGCAGGCCAGTCTTCCTGAGGAATGCACACCGTTGCCGGGCCGTAGGTCTCGGTAAGGCCGTACAGGTGAGTGACACGAAAGCCGTCAGCCTCCATAGCCTCAATCACTGCTGAGGGCGGAGCAGCGCCCCCGGTAGCTATCTCGACCGCCTGTGGAAGAGGCACTTTGCTTTTAGCGGGCGCATTGGCCAGCATATTAAGTACGATCGGGGCGCCGCACATATGAGTCACCCCGTGATCCGAAATCGAACGAAATACCTGGCTTGGTTCGACAGCTCGCAGGCAAACATGGGTTGCGAGTGCTGCCGTGACTGCCCATGTGAAAGTCCAGCCATCGCAGTGAAACATTGGCAGGGTCCACAGATAGACAGACTTTCGATCAAGCCCGACGGTGGACATGTTGCCCAACGCATTAAGGTACGCGCCACGATGATGATAAACACAACCTTTGGGATTGCCAGTCGTCCCAGATGTATAGAGCAGCGACAGGGATTGCCATTCGTCTTCTGGCTGGTTGCAGCAAAATTCCGGGCTCGCGTTACCGATAAATGCCTCGTAGTCTGTCTCGCCGATAAGTTCACCACCATCGTCCTCGGTATCATCGATATCAATTACCATCAGTGGCCGGGATACGAGAGATAACGCCTCCTTAACGGTTGCGGAAAAAGCGCGATCGGTCAGTATCGCCCGGGCTTCACCGTGGTCGAGGACGAACGCGATTGTTTTTGCATCCAATCGAATATTAAGAGAGTTGAGAACCGCCCCAAGCATCGGCACTCCGTTATGCGCCTCGAGCATTTCGGGTGTGTTGGCGCCCATGATGGCAACACAGTCACCAGGTCCGATTCCTCTGGCAGCGAGTGCGGATGCCAAACGACATGAGCGCTCCCAGAACTGCGCGTAGGTATAGCGGCGTTTTCCATGAATAATAGCGGTATGACGCGGCGCCACTTGGGCCGCTCGGCGAAGAAAACTGACCGGGGATAAGGGTTCGAAATTCGCCCGATCTTTCGCCAATGATTGTTCGAAAATAGACAATAGGTAGCTCCACAATTGAAGGGCCAATCCTAACGCCTTCTTGCAAAGTTGTCAGTTTCCCCATCATCGNCAAATTAGCCAAGATCAAGGCGACAGACGTCCAATGGTGCACGGACTATGGGGATCGTCATAGCGTCAATAAAAACTGNCCGGCTTGAGCGACANNCCCTTTGCTGCAGGAGCGCCGTAGATTAATGGCGTCACGGCTATAATCCATGTCAGTAGACTGATCAGTGATCAGTGATCAGTTCGGTTGGGCTGACTTAAACCGTTGGCTGAGTTCGGAAGTATCAACTTGTTTGGAGTGAGGGGGCTAGAACGTGGTACGAATTCCAGAGGGTAGGGCCTATAATCAGGTTGCTATTGGCGATGAGTTTGACTATGTTCTGACCATCACAGAGACTCATCTTGTTAACGCCGCGGGCTTGTTTGGTGACTTTAATCCTTTGCACGTTGATGAAAGTTTTGCCTCCCAGTCACGCTTTGGTGGTCGTATCCTTCACGGGCCTTTCACTAGTGCCTTTATCGCAGCTCCGATAGGGCTGTATTTTGCCGGCACNGCGATCGCTTATTTGGAGCACAACTGNCGATTCATAGCCCCCGTTCGNCCAGGTGATACGCTGCGTGCGCACTGGCGAGTTCTGTCCAAGATAGATAAGGCGAAGTTTAAGGGTGGGATTGTTGAGCTCGAGTGTTGTTGTACTAATCAGTCAAACATAGAGGTTGCCAGTGCGACGGGCAAAATTCTGGTTGAGTCGGCTACACCGCCGGTGGAGTAAGGCACTTGAATACTAAATTGAAGGGCAAGCGGATCCTGATTTACAGCCACGACTCATTTGGTCTTGGGCATTTGCGTCGCTGCCGGACCATCGCCCATGCCCTGGTAGATCATTTTGCGGGCCTTAATGTTCTGATCATCTCAGGCTCGCCGATTATCGGTAGTTTCGATTTCAAGAGCCGAGTGGATTTCGTACGAATACCAGGTGTCGTCAAATTACGCGGTGGGGACTATACCCCGCTGTCTGAGCATATCGATCTCGTTCGGACTCTGGAGTTACGCTCCTCGATTGTTGCGCAAACTGCTGCTACGTTCGCGCCGGATCTTTTTCTGGTAGATAAAGAGCCACTGGGACTACGCGGTGAGGTGGCCGTCACTCTGGAGACGCTTCGGCGAAAAGGAGTCCAGACGGTACTTGGTTTGCGGGACATCTTGGATGATTCGGTACTGTTAAAAGCTGACTGGGAGAATCGCGGTACACCCAAGGATCTTGAGAACTACTTTGAGGAGATTTGGGTCTTCGGGGTAAAGGCGATGGGCAACCCGCTGGCAGGCCTCGAGGTGAGTGAGCGGTCGCAGGAGATGATGGTTTATACCGGTTACCTCAAGCGCACAATACCGGAGTTGACAAAAGCGCCCGTTAGCCTTCCAGCCGACCCCTTTTTGCTGGTGACCCCAGGCGGTGGCGGCGATGGGGAAACACTGATTGACTGGGTGTTGAGCGCGCTCGAGAGTCAGCCACGGCCGGCCATGCCGGTGGTCATCGTGTTGGGACCATTTATGGCACAAACGCTCAGGCGTGGGTTTCAGCACCGGATCTCCCGTTTGAAAGGTGTGCATGTCATCACTTTCGATGCCCATATGGAGTTGCTGATGGATCGCGCCGTCGGTGTGGTTGCCATGGGTGGATACAACACCTTTTGCGAAATCCTCTCTTTAGATAAGCGCGCTGTATTGGTGCCTCGATCGACGCCACGCATGGAGCAGACCCTGCGTGCCCGCCGGGCAGCATCGTTGGGCTTGATTGCAATGCTTGATAGTGAAGGTGATCGCTCACCACAGGCAATGTCTGCCGCGCTTCGCGCCCTTGAGCGTCAGGGATTGCCATCCGCTGCTGGCGCCAACGCTCTGCTATCGGGCTTGGAAGTCATTTGCGAACGGGTTGATACTCTTCTTGGTGGCGGATCTATTCATCACCAGGATATCGCCTGACCGCCTGGCGAGACAGCTCTCGCATCTTGGTTCTCTTTTACGTTCAACACCTGCTGGGTATCGGGCATTTTCGCCGGACAATGGCATTGGCGCATGCCTGCGTTGATGCGGGCATCAGGGCAGAAGTGGTCAGCGGCGGCATGCCGGTGCCACAACTCCCGGAGCCGGCGGTTCGGGTCCACCAGCTTGAGTCCGTTCGCAGCGCTGATCTATATTTTTCAGCCATTGTAGATTTCCAGGGTGAGCCAGTCACTCAGCAATTACAGCAAAGGCGTAGTAAGCAACTACTGGACATTTTCCACGATCTGAATCCCAAAGTGCTGGTAACCGAACTCTTTCCGTTCGGCAGGCGCAGGTTCCGGTTTGAGCTTTTGCCATTGCTTGAAGCTGCAAAAACTCAAGGAACCAGTGTCGTTTGCTCAGTGCGCGATAGCATCCAACGCCGCACAGGCGACCGCGAGGCGGAAACCGTTCAGCTTTTACGTGATTATTATCAAAGTGTACTGATACACGGTGTAGAGGATTTTTTGCCTTTTTCAGAGTCGTTTGGTAAAGCCGGCGAGATTGACGATTTTTCGCATTACACGGGTTTGGTCGACACGGGGCCGGGGACGATCCCAGACGCCATCGAAGAGGGCGAAATCATCGTGTCGGCCGGAGGCGGTGCGGCAGGAAACGCATTGTATCGGTGCGCGGTCGACTCGGCTGCTCTGTCGTGTTATCCCGATGTGAGATGGCGGATACTGGCCGGCGCAACGCCCGATCCCCAAGCATTAAACGACCTGAGAGCCCGGGCGCCCAGGCGCGTTACCATAGAGTCAAACCGCCCGGATTTTCGCGCGCTGTTAGGAAGCTGTCGCTTGTCTGTTTCTCAAATAGGATACAACAGCGCCATTGATCTTCTGGTAAGCGGCGCGCCAGCGCTGGTGGTGCCCTTTACCGGTGACGGTAGCGAAACCGAGCAGGGCGCACGGGCAGCGCGCCTGCATCAGCAAGGCCGGGTTGTGGTGCTTGATGAGTCGATGCTGACGCCTGCTGCGCTGGCGAAAGCGGTAGATGATCTGCTAGAGGGTGGCCCGGTGCGTTTTAAACGGCAAAGCTGTGGCGGCGCCAAGGCAACAGCCCAATATCTTAAACGGTGGTTGGCCCAATGAACTCGGGGCCACTACAACAGGTGACTTTCCGGTCTTTTGCGACTGCCGACCGTGACCCGCTGTTGAAGTTGTGGCGTGCTTGCGATCTGACCCGGCCCTGGAATGATCCAGAAGATGATATTCGCCAGTGCCTTGCCAACTCTTCATCAGCCCTGCTGATTGCGGAGCAGGACAGGCGCTTGTGCGGCAGTGTCATGATGGGCTGCGATGGACACCGCGGCTGGGTCTACTATCTTGCGGTTGATCCGGACTGCAGACACCAGGGGGTGGGTCGCGCCTTGATGGCCCAGGCAGAGAGCTGGATGCGTGAGCGGAATGTGCCTAAGATTCAGGCATGATCCGCAGTGATAATCTCGCGGTGCGCGGGTTTTATGGAAGGTTGGATTACCGCGATGGTGATGTGCAACTGGTGCAGAAGTGGCTCAAGGACGTTAATCCTTAAGTCGACCGTAGCGACGCGCTAGATCGACCAGGGCGGTGTGATCAATTGCGCGGCAGTTGTGTCCAGCTGGACGTAAAGTCATCATGCTTTTGGCCGCTACCATCGCGTTGACGACAGCTTCTTCGATGCCCTCGACAGCGCCAGCATATAACGTGTCGCAAAGATCATCACCGGTCCAGGAAAATTGCTCATGCCTTTGGGCCATATCGCTGATGGGCATCGGGTTGGCCGTGCTGAAAGCGAGAAAAATATCCCCCGAGCTGTTGCCACCAGTTGTGCCGCCGCGGCCAACGCCAATACTGCCCCGTTTGGCCACACGTCGAAGCTGGTGAGGCATCAACGGAGCATCAGTTGCAATAACAGCAATAATGGATCCGGTCTCGTTGTCTCGGGGCAGGATGCCGTCGCTCAGATGCTGGCCAACGGGAACACCCAGAACAGTGAGATCAGTACGCCGGCCATGGTTGGCCTGTACCAGAACGCCAACTGTGAACTCTCTTCCGCCAACACTGACACGCCGTGATGCTGTTCCTGTGCCGCCTTTAAAGTCATAACAGATCATTCCTGTGCCGCCACCGACGTTGCCTTCGGTAACGGGGCCCGAAGCTGCACTGTCCAGTGCGTCACGCGCGTCAGCCTCGGTAACGTGCAGGCCGTTAATGTCATTAAGAACACCGTCGTAGGTCTCGGCAACGACCGGCATAGCCCAAAGGTGTTCGCTTCCCCAGTGCTCGGGGTAAGTATCAATAATCCATNGCACCGCCGCCTGATGTACCCGGCCAACGCTGTGGGTATTGGTNATCATCACTGGGCCGATGAAGTATCCGCCATCGGTTATCCAGTGGGTGCCGGTCATCTCGCCATTGCCATTGAGGGCATGAGTTCCCGCCCAGACGGGTTTAGGTACTGGATCCCGTCCTCGGGGCAAAATTGCCGTCACCCCCGTGCGCACCGGGCCCCGGCCAACTTGCAATGGCCCGTCACCTTTAACCAGGGTCGCAAATCCGACTTCTACCCCAGGGACGTCGGTAATGGCGTTGTGGACCCCAGGCGTTCCAGGAAAAGCCAGCCCCAACTCTCGAGCGCGTACTGGGTTCATTTCTTTGTTACTCGGTTGGGTGGGTTGCCAGCGGAATATTCAGCACATCCACTTCTAAACGGTTGTCTGAGACGCGATAACAATGGGCGCAATGGTCCTGCAATTTTACCGGCGGGTCACAGGTCATATCCCAGTCCGTAGCGAGGCTCAGGGCTGCGCGCAGCAGTCCTTTATGGCAAACAGCGATGGCAGGCAATTCGTCGCTGATGCGTGAGAATAGCCAGTGTGCCAGGCGCTCGCGGACCTCGCGAGGACTCTCACCTTCGGGCGGGCGAAAATCGAGCCCCCGGACTTCGTTACTTTGCAGGCCTGCCGGATTCTGTTGCCGTAATGCTCCCAATGTAAGGCCCTCCCAGGCGCCCCAGTTCATTTCCTGCAGTGCTGAGACGGGTTCCGGATCAGAGCAGCCAAGCAGCACGGCGGTCTGGCGGGCACGCTGCAGGGGGCTTGCATAACAGTGCCAGCCAGCGTACTGAGGGGGAATGCACCAGGATCGAACCAATGTTTCACCCTCCAGGCTGAGCGATGTATCGGTATGGCCCTGGATCCGGCCCGCCGCATTCCAATCGGTTGGGCCGTGGCGCAGGAAAAGAATCTTACTCATTAAGGCCGTACCTGTAACAAGAACTGCTGAATTCGACTGGCAGCGGCATCAAAATCATGCTGCTCAAGGAACTTGTCGCGGGCGCTTAAAGCCATCCGCCGACGCAGATCAGGATCTTCGAGAAGTTTGCGTATTGCACTTGCAAAAACCACTGGCTCGGGTGGCCGCGTCAGCAGGCCGGTTTGCCCGTCGTTTACCAAACTGGCGACACCGTCAGTATATCCGGCAACAACGGGTAGGCCGTGGCGATGAGCCTCAAGTATCGCCATGCCGAATGCTTCGTTGATCGCGGGCCAGGTGAATAGGTCTGCCGCAGTCAGCAGATCCGCTGTTGCCACGGGATCGAGCTGGCCACAAAAACAGACCCGCTGTTGCGCCACGGATGCAAAGGCTTTTTCAATTTCTGTCCGTGCTGGGCCGTCGCCGACAAGGATAATCTGCCAGGGTAGATCTTCTATAAGTGATAGTGACTGCGCAAGCATTGAGTATGATCTACTCTTATCACCCAAGCGCATCATTGCCACCGCTATCAGCCAAGGTTGGTCGACAGCCAAACCGTAATGCTTTGCGAGTTTTGCACGGCGCTCTCGATGCGAGCGATCTGCTGGGAAGGCATCGACTAAAAACGGTTTAAGCAGTAACTGGTGGGCATCGGGGTTGAGCAGCCCCTGGATGCACTTAAGATCCCGCGGGTTCAACGAGAGTACCCCGCGAGCGTGCGAGAGCGCTTTAGCTGTTTGTCGAAGCCCTATGTCCCACGGCCCGTTCTCCTGGCTGGGGGCGTAGGAGGCTTCTGCAACGACGTAGGGAATCCCCAGACGCGTCGCCACGCTAGGGCCGATCCAATCGGGCGCCTTATGGTAGAGATGGTAACTGAACCATAAATCGGGCCGCTCCCCAGCGGTTGCTGTTAACAGTTTTCCGGATAGCCGCCGAGATTCTATGCCCGCATTTTTTGCTAACTGGCGTTGCTGTTTGGGGTCCCCCTGGATATCCAATGAGCGAAAACGGCTCATTAGACTGACTCGATGGCCGGTATGCTCAAATACACGCCACATCAACTGAGCGAGGGCCCGGTCCCCAGAAGGTGCAGGGTGATCCGGCGCCTTTAGGGGCGCGTAAAAGCCAATATGCATTAGCGTGACTTGCTTGCCGAGCTCAGCAGGGCCAGCAACGGCTTAATGTTTGAGGCGTGATCGAAATCCTCACGCAGCCGCTGTAATGCCGCAAGTCCGAGCTGGCGCCGAAGTGCGGGGTGTGTGACTGCACGGCGGATAGCTCCCGACAGCATCGTTGCGTCGTCTGCTGGTACCAGCAGACCCTGGTGTTCGGTTTCGATGAATTCCTCGATCCCAGGCAGGGCGCAGGAAATACTGGCGAGCCTCTGGCTGGCAGCTTCCATCAGCACATTGGGTAGCCCGTCCCGGTCTCCTGAGGGGGTGATCCGGCTCGGCAGAACAAAAAGATCACTGTCACGGTACCAGTAAAGGATCTGCTCCGAGGGCAAAGGTCCCAGCCACTGGATGCGTTCCGTCAGCCCGAGCTTCGCGGCAATAGCCTTTAAAGAATGTAATTGTTCGCCGCCACCCGCATGGCGCCATTGCCAGTGTATTTCGTCCGGCAGTTGGGCAAGGGCGCGTAACAACACATCGAAGCCTTTTTTTGGCACAGCACGGCCCACACTGAGAATCCGAACCGGGGAATCCGGATCAGAGCCATCGCGATCGCTCGCAATTGGCCCTGGGTCGGAAAATAGGTCTCCATCGAGGCCGTGGTATAGCCGGTGCAGCTGGTCACCTTCATTTGCCAGCGCCGCGAGGTGCTGATAGCCGTTTTCAGTACAGGTTACCGCCCACGTGCAGTCCGCGAGTTTTTCGGTTTTCTCCCATTTGGGCGTAGTCCATATGTCCTTGGCATGTGCAGAGAAGGACCAGGGCAGGTGCCGAATAGTTGCCGCGTAACGTGTCACAGACGCCGGGGTGTGTAGAAAATGAGCATAAAGATGTTTTGTTTTTTCGGATAACTCAGCAGCCAGCACCAGGGATTGTCCAAAGCGACGAATTCGGTTCACTGAGGGGTCTCTTCTTAAATCGGCCAGCCAAATTTGCCGCGCCCGATGATAGCCTGCAAACTGCCTGGCGATCCGCCAGCTATTCCAGACCCGCAGCGGCTCCTGGTAGAGGTATTCGGGGAGATAGTTGACGGGTGAATGAATCTTTGAATGAATCGGATGGGTATGCGGGTCGGTAGGGTGTCGAAGCGAAACCAGTTGTAGCTCGATACCCTCGCGCTCCAGGGTGTAAATTTCCTGCGCAATGAAGGTCTCGGACAGGCGGGGATAGCCTTTAAGCACCACGGCGACTGACATATCGATAACGCTTCCTTTTCTTTGCCCGCGCAATCAAAACAGCCAATCCGCGGCGATGTGTTATAAGGCGTCTATTATCCGCTGAAACTAGCCAATGACTGAAGATAGCCCAGGGGCGCAGCCCCAGACCTCGAGCGGGGCCGATGCTCCCGAGATCGATCGATCGATCTACCGCTATGTTCTGCGCTATACCCTGCGCGGACAGTTATTCCTGCTTTTGCTGACGGTGTTGACAATGCCGTTGGTCTATATCTCCCTTGATATCCCAAAACGGATCATAAACCAGGCTATCGGCGGCGTTGACATGCCTGATGAGATCCTGGGGTTTGGGGTGAATCAGGTCAGCTATCTACTGGCGCTGTCGGTTGCTTTTTTGCTGGTTGTGGTTATATCAGGTGCTCTGAAGTTTTACCTGAATGTCTATAAAGGTGTTTTGGGCGAGCGGATGTTACGACGCTTCCGTTTTGATCTTTACACCCGAATTCTTCGTTTTCCCTCGGCTCATATCCGACGCACTACGCCGGCTGAGATTATTCCAATGATCACTGCCGAGACCGAACCGCTGGGCGGTCTGATCGGAGATGCCATAGCGGCGCCGGCATTCCAAGGCGCGTTGTTGCTGACTTATCTTTCGTTCATTTTTCAGCAGGATCTTTGGCTCGGCCTGGCATCGATAGCCCTGTACCCACCGCAGATGTACCTGATTCCAAAGCTGCAGGCAAAAGTCAACGCCCTGGCAAAGACTCGGGTGCAAACGGTCCGGTTGCTCGCGGGCCATATCGGGGAAACCGTGCAGGGAGCTACTGACATTCATGCCAATGACAGCGGGCGATTTGAAAGAGCAAAGACATCAAACCAGTTGGGACGGATATTCGATATCCGCGAGGAGCTTTATCGACGTAAATTCTTTATCAAGTTTCTCAATAATATTCTGGCACAGGTGACCCCTTTCTTCTTTTTCTCAATTGGCGGCTACCTTGTTATTCAAGGGGATGTGTCGCTTGGGGCGCTGGTGGCTGTTCTTGCGGCCTACAAGGATATTGGCCCGCCATGGAAAGAGCTGCTTAAGTTCTACCAGGTCTTCGAAGATACGCGGGTTAAGTACGAGCAAGTTGCGAAGCAGTTTGAGCCGGAAAACATGATTAAAGCCTCGATGCTTGAAGACCAAGAGGTTGTTGAGTCACTCAGGGGAACGTTGACTGCCAGTAACGTCAGTTACGGCGAGGACGAAAACAGTCAAACGGTCAGCGGAGCCAGTTTTTCACTACCACTGGATACCCATGTCGCAGTGGTAGGTGGCGCGGGATCAGGCAAGAGCCACCTGGCTGGGTTGGCCGCGCGGGTATTGTGGCCAACGGCGGGTCGTTTGAGTATTAATGATCTGGATTGGTCTGAAGTGCCCGAGGCAGTTCCCGGGCGAAGGGCCGCCTGGGTCGGCTCGAGTGCTCATATTTTTTCCGGGACTATCAGTCACAATTTGTACTATGGCTTGATGAATTCGCCACAAAATCTGGACCCGAAGACTGAGGATAAGGCTGAGCAGCGGCGCTTGCGCGAAGCTCTGGCATCGGGCAATAGCACAGATAGTGCGACGATGCCGTGGCTCGATTTGGCTGCCGGCAATCTTTCGGATGAGCGGGCGCTACTGGAAAAAGCAATAAAAGTACTAGCGGTGGTGCAACTTGATGAAGATGGATACCGTTTTGGCCTTGGCATGCATGCTACGTTTTCGGATCAGGATGACATGCGGGCTCGATTTCTAAAAGCGCGCGAACAAATCCGCGCCAAAGGTCTTGAGTTCGTGGCGTTTGATCCGGATATCTACAATGTCAACATCAGTGTTGCCGAAAATATCCTCTTTGGCAATCCAGATGATCCAGCCTTTTATCCGGATCGACTGCCCTCTAACCCTTTGGTCACCCAATTACTGCGCGATGCCGGACTCTTTGATGACTTTCTGGCGATGGGACATAAAGTCGCAGCAACGATGGTCGAGATTTTCTCTGGCGTTAGCCCCGATAGCGAACT
>JGI26254J51713_1000191_pt1 | contig 25705 bp, 24 predicted proteins | sample SaaInlV_120m_DNA_3_FD_51713 | JGI IMG/M metagenome (IMG submission 51713)
CAACTGCTTGCTCGCAACAAAATAAACCTAACAAAAATTCAATCGCGCCCACTTAGAGACCGACCTTGGGAATATTTGTTTTATTTGGATCTGGAAGGACACATTCAAGATTCTACCGTCCAAAAGTCCGTGGAAAGACTTAAAAAAATATGCCTATTCTTGAAGCTACTGGGTTCCTACCCAAGGAAGGCTTGAAAAGATGAATCCATTTGAACGGGTTTCCATTATTGGAGTTGGTCTTTTAGGAGGATCTCTTGCTAAGGTGTTGCGCAAACTGGGTTTAGCGAAATCAATTGTTGGGTACGGACGCAACAAGGCTAATCTTAACGAAGCTAAAAACCTAAATATCATAGACGATGTAGCACCTGATATTCAATCGGCTGCAAGGGATGCAGATTTAATTGTTTTTTGCTCACCAGTGCAAACTATTGCGCAACTTGCAATGGAGATGAGCCCACATCTCAAACCGGGTTGTTTAGTGACTGATGTAGGATCGACAAAAGAAACTCTTGTTTTGGATATGGAAAAGTTTATTCCGGACGGCATATCTTTCATTGGTGCCCACCCTATTGCAGGAGGAGAGATGTCTGGATTCCGTTTATCATCAGATACTTTGTTCGACGACGCCCATTGCATTATCACCCCAACAGACAAATCAGATCCAGAGTCGTTAAAAATTGCCATTGAACTTTGGAAAACTATTGGAATGCATGTGTCTATAATGGATGCCAAAGAACACGACTTTATTTTCGGCGCAGTTAGTCATTTACCTCATGTTTTAATTTTTGCATTGATGAACACTCTTGGCGATTTGAAGTCTGAAAATTATGACCGAATAACATCTTTTTCAGGCGCGGGACTCAGAGATATAACTCGGACAGCTGCCAGTGAACCTGCAATGTGGAGAGATATTTGCCTCTCAAACAAAGATTCTATTTTGCATTTTCTGGATCTATTTCAAGAAACCCTGAACCACCTTAGATCGAGCATTGAACAAGAAAACGGCACTCTACTGACCCGGCAATTTGAAATTTCAAATCAACATCGACTTAAGCTTATTGGTAAAATATGATTATTGCTATAGATGGACCTGCGGGAAGTGGCAAAAGCACCGTCGCAAAGATAGTCGCAGAAAAATTAAACTTTCGGTACATAGACACTGGATCAATGTATCGATCGGTTGCTTGGAAAAGTTTAAAAAAAAATACTGCTCTCAAGGATGAGGATGCAGTTGCCGACATTGCATCTAAAATCCAAATCGAACTTGTTCCCGGAATGAATGGACAAGTGGTATTAGTAGATGGAGAAAATATTACCGACCAATTGAAAGTGGAAGAAATTAGTCGTGGAGCTGCGATTGTGGCGGCGCAACCAATGATTCGAAAAATCATGACAACCCAACAACGAAAGCTGGGCAAACAAGGTATGGTTGTAATGGACGGCAGAGATATCGGGACAGTCGTTTTTCCCCTAGCTGAAAAAAAGTTTTTTCTGGACGCCGACCCAAAAGAACGTGGGCGCCGTCGATTTGTTGAGCTAAAAGAAAAAGACCCGATCAAAAATTCTGACCTTTCAACCATAATTGAACAGGTCGTTCAAAGGGACGATGAAGATCGCAACAGGAAAATAGCTCCCCTTAAACAAGCGAAAGATGCCGTGCTCATCGACACAACTAATCTCAGTATCGACCAGGTGGTTAAAGAAATCATAAAAACCATTAATCCGAGCTCGTAGTTTTTTTAACGACTCTATTACTAACTTAAGCTTTTGCACATGCTTTTTCAAATCAAGGAAAGAAAGTTTTTATCATGACTAAATCAAAAATTGAAACAACATTTGAAGATGACTTCGACGAAGAAGAAAAACTTTCTCCCGAGGACCAAGCAGCTTGGGATGAAATGGAAAAGTACTTCTCTGAGAGTCTGCACCAATTTAAAGAAGGGCAGGTTGTTAAAGGCACCGTAATAGAACTAGCCAAAGGCATTGCGACAATTGATATTGGATTCAAGTCGGAAGGAAACGTTCACATACACGAGTTCTCGAACAATGGCCAAGATTTATCTGTTGGGGATGAGGTAGAAGTTTTTCTAGAACGGTCAGAAGATAATGAAGGGAACGTTGTCCTTTCTAAAGAGAAAGCAAACAAAATTAAATTGTGGGACGAGCTAGTCACAAAATATGAAGCAGAAGAAATTATCGAGGGCACTATTACCGCAAAAGCAAAAGGTGGGCTAACAGTAGATATTGGCCTTAAAGCATTTCTTCCCGGTTCTCAAATTGACTTACGTCCCATACGAAATCTAGAAAAATTGATCGGTGAAGTTTTCCAAATGCGAATTATTAAGATGAATAAAAAACGCGGCAATATTGTCCTATCCAGAAGAGCCATACTTGAAGAGAAACGCATGTCTAGTCGCGCTGAAACCCTAGAACAGTTAGAAGAAAATAGCCTTATTTCTGGTGTTGTTAAAAATATCACTGAATATGGTATTTTCGTTGATTTAGGTGGCATTGACGGATTACTCCATATTACCGACATGTCTTGGGGACGTGTTAACCACCCCTCTGAAATGTTTTCAATGGGCGATAAATTAGAAGTGATGGTACTTAAATTNGATAANGAAAAAGAACGCGTTTCACTTGGGCTGAANCAAATTAGCCCAGATCCCTGGGTTAATGTAGATANAAAGTACCCCGTTAATCAACAAATAAAGGGGACAATTGTTAGCATTACTGATTACGGTGCTTTTGTTGAATTAGAAAAAGGAATTGAGGGCCTAGTTCACATATCTGAAATGAGTTGGAGTAGACATATCAAGCATCCAAGTAAAATAGTTTCTCTTAGAGATGAGGTTGACGCTGTGGTTCTTACTCTCGATAAAGAAAAGAAACGTATTTCACTTGGGATGAAACAAATGGGATCTAATCCATGGGAGGAGATTGAAGGAAAGTACCCTGTTGGAGCTGAAGTCACTGGCACAATTAGAAATTTGACCGATTTTGGTGCTTTTATTGAATTAGAAAATGGAGTGGATGGTCTTATACATATTTCAGATTTGAGCTGGAAAAAAATTAAACACCCATCGGAAAAACTTAAGAAAAAAGATGAGGTTAAAGCAATTGTACTTAACATTGATAAAGCTAATTGTCGCATTTCCCTTGGTGTCAAACAACTGCAACCGGATCCTTGGGATGATATTGCCAAAAGTTATTCTATCGGAATGGATGTTGAAGGAACAATTATTAAAATAACCGGGTTTGGTGCGTTTGCTGAGTTTGGAGACGGCCTAGAAGGTTTGATTCATATAACACAGCTGGATTCAAAAAGTGTTTCTCAACCAGAAAAACTTGTTGAGGTTGGCCAAAAAATTCAGGCAAAAATAATAAAGGTGGATACGAGCAACAAAAAAATTGCTTTGAGCATCAAAGCTTTTAAAGAAAAGCTAGACTTGGATGCCATCGAGCAAGAACAAAGTCGGTTGGAAACATTCAAAGAAGAAGAAAACGAACCAACAACTGATTAATTTTAATGACTCGGTTCTAGGATATTTATGGAAATGGCTAGNTCAGAGAACAAAAAATCTCCTTTGGCTAAAAGGTTGCTATTTCTCGTTCTCATACTTCTCGCTCTTGTCGGTATTTCATCTATTACCTCAAAGTGGGTGCAACAAGGAACCAAAAANAGAATTGGTATCGTTGATATCACTGGTCTCATTAGCGACTCCCAGTATATTGTCAGTCAAGTTAAAAAATTTCGCCAAGATAAACGCATTCGGGGAATAATTCTTAGAATCGATTCCCCGGGTGGCGCTGTCGGTCCATCTCAGGAGATTTATAATGAGGTTCTTAAAACCCGCGAGANTGGTAAAACCATTTACGCTTCAATGGGCGCACTAGCTGCATCAGGGGGATATTATATCGCTAGTGCCGCCNATAAAATTTTTGCAAANCCAGGAACTTTAACCGGTAGCATTGGCGTAATCATGGCATTCTCTAATGCTAAAGGATTAATGGAAAAAATTGGTCTTCAACCTGAGATTATTAAAGCGGGTGAATACAAAGATATCGGCTCTCCCGCCCGTGCCATGACTCAAAAGGAAAGAAATCTCCTCCAAAGCGTGGTGACTGATGTCCATCAACAATTCATAGAAGCGGTCGCCAATGGACGCGATATTAGTATTGCGGAAGTCACCAAAATAGCTGATGGACGAATTTTAACTGGGCGCCAAGCATATTCTCTTAACTTGGTTGACCAAATGGGCGGGCTTCAAGTTAGCATTGATCAACTTGCCCATGAAGTTGGGATTATAGGCTCCCCAAAAATTATTAAAGAAACTCCGCGTGTTGGATTTTTAGACTGGGTTCTAAANTCCACATTAAATCAATCGCTTACAAANCGATCTTCCATCCCGTCCCTGCAGTATACTTGGCACCTCAATAGTTTACAGTAATTCTTAAAATTCTACCCCTTCTAAAAATCTTACAACCAACATTAACGCTAACACCAACGCAGGAAAATCCATTAAAGCCATTTAAAATAATGAGTTGACTTAGTTGCCATCCATGATAAGATTTGCGTGAGTGTCCTAGGATCATTCATTTTATTTTCTGGGGGAGTTGAGAATGACAAAGGCAGAATTGGTCGAAAAGGTTTCTGGTAAAATNAACTTGACTAAGAAACAAACTGAGGTTGTTGTAAATACTGTCTTTCAAAGCATCACGGATTCCCTTAGTGATGGAAAAAAGGTAGAGCTCCGCGGTTTTGGTAGTTTTAGAATTCGTGAGAGAAATGCACGTGTTGGTAGAAACCCAAAATCTGGTGCTCAGGTGGATGTACCTGCCAAAAGAGTCCCATTTTTCAAGGCTGGGAAAGATTTGCGAGAATTGGTAGATAAAAACACTTGATTCTCCCATAATAAAGGTGTCAAAAAAGATACTTTCCCCTCTCAAAAAATCCTCAAATATTCCCCTTCGGGTCGTTATTCAACATTTAGGGGAAACGTGGACCCATTGCTTCTCATAGCCTTGCTGGCGCGATGTGTCATTAGTTGAATTATTTTTTTATATTATCCAAAGTTTTAGAGTGGTTCATCGATAACTTTAAAAAATTTTCATCTGCTTCGGTCCGATTACTCCTATTTTATTTTTAACTCTTCATGATACTTTAAAGTTCTTTTCTTTGTTTTCTAACATTTTAAAATAAAAAAAATTTCTCCTAATTTAAAGAAAGTAATTTTTCATGNCAGGCAATTCATTCGGAACTCTTTTTAAAATTTCCACATGGGGCGAATCGCACGGCGAGGGTGTTGGTGTGGTAGTTGATGGCTGTCCTGCGGGGCTTTCTCTAAAAGAAGCCGACATCCAAAAAGAAATTAACCGCAGAAAGACCGGTCAAAGTAAAGTAACCACGACGCGAAAAGAAACTGACCTCATACATATTCTTTCCGGTATCTTCAAGGGTAAAACAACAGGAACTCCCATCGCGTTGTGGGTTAAAAATCAGGATGCTGATTCTTCAAAATATGAAGAAATTAAGAATATGTTTCGACCTGGCCACGCAGACTTTACTTATTTGATGAAATATGGGTTTCGTGATTATCGTGGCGGCGGGCGCTCCAGTGCTCGTGAAACAGTAGGTCGGGTTGCCGCTGGGGCAATTGCAAAAAAACTCCTTGCCCGCAAACGAATAAAAATAATTGGCTACACCAAACAAATTGGTCCCCACATTGCTCAGAAGATAGATTTTAAGCAAATAGAAAAAAATATCGTACGGTGTCCGGACAAAATAATGGCCCAAAAAATGGTTGATCACGTGCTCGTCGCCCGAAAAAAAGGTGATTCCGTTGGAGGGGTGGTGGAGCTTATAGTAAAGGGTGTACCAGCAGGACTAGGGGAACCAGTATTTGACCGATTGGATGCCGATCTTGCTAAAGCCATGATGAGTATTCCCGCAGTCAAAGGAATTGAAGTTGGCGTTGGTTTCGACGCTGCAACAATGTACGGTTCGGAATGTAACGACCCTTACACAGCTAAACGAAAAAGAATAACTACCAAAACGAACCACGCTGGTGGCATTCACGGCGGAATTTCTAACGGATCAGACATTATTCTTCGATTGGTCGTAAAACCAACCTCTTCTATTAACAAAATACAAGATACTGTGACAATCAATGGAGAAAAAACTAAAATCCGAGTCGAGGGACGTCACGACCCATGCGTTTCTCCACGTGCCGTTCCCATCGCGGAAGCTATGGTAGCATTAACTTTGGTCGACCATATGATGCGAAATCAGTTTTCCAAGCTTAAATAATTCTTTTTTCTGAAAATAAACCAAGACAACCTGATTTTTTCCAATAAGAAAGGGCATTTGTGTAATGCGAGTTGGCTTTATACAGAATAACCCTGTATTCGGCAAAATTGGATACAACTTATCAAAAATTGAACCTTTACTATCTCAACTTACTGTCGATTTAATGGTCTTGCCCGAACTGTTCAGTACTGGCTACCATTTCCTGAATCAAAAAGAAGCATTTAGGCACAGCGAGCCTATTCCAGAAGGACCTACAACTCAAACACTCATTCGCATTTGTAACAAAAACCAAACTTCAATTATTGCAGGTATAGCAGAATGTTACGGGAATCGATCTTATAATTCAGCAGTGATAATTGGGCCAAATGGCTATCTAGGCAAGTACAGAAAAATACACCTTTTTGATACTGAAAAAAACTGCTTCGAAAAAGGTGACTTACCTTTAAAAGTTTTTAATATTGGTTCGGCTCGCGTTGGTGTTATGATCTGCTTTGACTGGCGCTTTCCAGAAGCCGCCCGCACCCTTGCTTTGAGCGGTGCAGACTTGATTGCCCACCCTTCTAATCTCGTTCTTCCACACTGCCCCCAAGCGATAATTACTCGTTGTTTGGAAAACCGCATTTTTATAGTTACTGCCAANAGGGTCGGCACCGAGAAACGCACNCCAAACAATTCACTTAATTTTATCGGGCAAAGCCAAGTAGTTGACCCTGATGGTGATGTTCTTTGTCGAGCTTCTGCAAAACGAGAAGAAACCAAAGTCGTTGATATTGACATTGAGAAATCACGCAACAAATATATTAATTCTAGCGATGATTTGTTCACAGATCGACGACCTGATCTTTACAGACTGCAATAAATTCGCTAACCTGAAAGACAAAAAATTCACCGAAAAATAAAGGCCCTCTATAACCATGAAAAATGAAAAGTCGAGATTTTTAAAAAATGCGGACGAGACTATATATGACTCTCAAACTAGCCTTACATGGATGGCAAGCGACTCTAGAATACACCTTAAAAAAGATGTTTCTTGGGATGAAACAGAAACATATACCGAAGACATGAATGGGAAATCATTTGGAGGGCACAGCGATTGGCGAATACCCTCAGCGCAGGAAGCCCTATCACTCTTTGACAAAAATAAACTTAACAAAGATTTTAAAGGTGGCGACATCCATCTAGATTCTATTTTTCCACCTGGAGCAGGAAACACTACATGGACCTCTGAAACGAGAGGTCGCGAAGCTCAAATTATTTTTTATATCAATGGGTTCCCTTATTGGTACGAAAAAGATGACAAAACTCTTTCTCACTCTGTCCGCCTCATACGACGTGACTAGGGATTCTCTAAGAGTTTCGGATTATCCAGCAAAAGACCAAATGCCTTTATCTTTTTTTGCTGCATCGTGAGTTGACGGTAAGTTGCTTGAAACTTTTTGGTATCTAGTGAAGTATCCATGAGTTTCGTGAGTTGGTCTTTAGTGACTGGCCGAAAAGAGCTCTCTGCAAATAGCGACGTACCTATTCCTATCCAGTTGGAAGAAAAAAAACCCTGGTGCACTAATGAGCTAACTCCGCCTGAATATTCTATAGCCTTTCGAAGCATGTGGCGGCCAATATAAGCGGGAACACAACTACCGATAGCCACGATCTTTGATGGGTTTTTTGTTGGGTACACCCATAAAGTTACTCGCGTATTTCCCATTGCAGAAAATTCACTGCGTATTTGCCGTAAGCTTTTTTCATACTGCTTGGACATCCAAGCCTCAACCTTAACAGGCTTATCCTCAACAGAAGAACACTTGGAAGTTATTGCCTCACTTAATGAAACCCATGAAAATACAACCCCAAATACCCACACAAAAATCGTTAAGAACCAACGGCTACTCATAATCCAGAAAAGCTTTTTTGTATAACACTATTTCTTTAAATCAAGGACTCAGAACGGTGCTGGCCCCAGGGATTTTTACATTAGGAACATCAAGCCCAAAGAAAGGAACTAGCTTATTTTGTTTTGAAAACTTTTGATAAAGCACGTGAAAATTTTTATCATCAAGACTTGGNTTAAGTAATTGACTCACCTGCTCATCTGTTACCTTCCGCTGAGAAGGCTCATCAAACATCGTAGTACCTATTCCTATCCAATGACTATGAAGGAAACCTTGAAACACTAGGCTCCCTACCCCACCAGTATACTTTATTGCTGTTGTTAAAACATGCCGAGCAATGTACGCTGGCACACAACGACCTACCGCAACAACATCTGAAGCTTTCCCCATGGGGAAAGCTCTAAGCGCCGTTCGCGTGTCTCCCATTGCGGCAAATTCCTTAGCTATCTTTTTTCGCTCTCTCCGAAATTTCTTTGAAATGTATCCTTCTACTTTTATTTTTTTCTTTTCCACCGGCTGACATTCGGTTTCAGCTTGAGTGGCTACCGGTTCAAGAATAAACGAAGACACCCCCAAAACCATACAAAATATCATTATTTTAACCATGCCAACTCCCTAAAAAAATTAAAAATAAAAGATGGAAAAGTGCTTTTTTAATAAAGCCCTACAATTGACTACTAGATCTAAAGCAAATAAACTAACAGAACATTAATCCGAGTATCCAAATGATATTCTGTCTATAATGTTTGTAGTGTTTATTTTTTTTTAGAGGAATATTCGTCAGCACATTTTTTACTACAAAAAAAGTGCTCCTTGCCCTGAATCGACTTTGTAACAGACTGTCTTTTGGGCACATATGTTCCACAGTTAGGATCCTGTGCCATGTCAGCAGTCTCTGTTGGATCGTCCCGGCGAGGGCTCGCCCCACCGAACAACGATCGGTATAACATTATGAATCCAGCTACAAGAGCCAGTATAATGATTAGTCTAGCCATTAGTTTATTCTAAATTTGAACAATATATAATTCAAGAGCTATATAAGGCCAGAATTTCAAAAAACCACAAGCTTTTTATTTTAATTATGAATGACGATTCGACAGAGAATGATACTTCTAAAATAGAAGTAGAAATAGTTGACCCCGATGAGATAAAACCGCTTGAGCCAAAGGAACTCGATCAAGAACCCTCATCCTTACTACCAGCGGTAACTCAAGATGCCAGTATTGCCCGAATTGACATTCTGACGGCATATCTTAATGAAATTAGGCAGTATGAAAATTTAACTGAAAAAGAAGAGCATGCGTTGGCAATTCAACTGCAGAAAACAAGTGATTCTGATGCCGCTTATAGGCTCACTACCTCACACCTTATGCTCGTAGTGCGTATTGCAATGACCTTCCGTAGACAGTGGCAAAATATGATGGACCTTATCCAGGAAGGTAATGTTGGGCTTTTAAAAGCAGTGAAGAATTTTGACCCTTTTCGCGGTGTGCGGTTATCCTCTTACGCTACCTGGTGGATTAGATCTTATATTCTTAAGTATATGCTTGATAATTGGCGGCTTGTGCGTGTTGGGACAACTAACGCAAGGCGAAAATTACTCTATAATTTACGCAAAGAAAAGGAAAAACTTGAAGACCAAGGCTTCACACCCACACCAAAACTTTTGGCTGAGCACTTTGGTGTTGATGAATCTGATGTAATCGATGTCCAAACTAGCTTAGGAGCTGCAGACGTTTCGGTTGATACCCCTATGCGCGAGGGTGATGAATCCACACCTGCAATGTTTCTCTCTGACAATACCACCGTATCACCAGAAGAAAATGCTGAACGAAATCAATTCCTCCAATCCCTTAAACAGGAAATTGATGGCTTTAGAAAAGAACTCAAACCTGTCGAACAGAAAATTTTATCGGAACGCATTCTTAGCGAAACGCCGCGCTCCCTTCAAGAAATCGCTGATGACCAGAACATAACTCGCGAAGCCATTCGTCAAACAGAGCAGCGTATTTTAAAAAAATTTAAAACCTACGTTTCTAAAAATATGCCTAATTTTTCCACATAAATTGACCTAACGATTTAAAGGTTGCCCCTTAATAACTGCTTTTGCAGTACGACCTTTATCAATAAGTTAAGGTTATTTTTTCTAAAAGCCACACCGCTCAGGACTTTATGATAAAATCCATTTAATCATTCCAGTGCGAAATATTTCATAGAAAACACAAACTAGTTTACATTTTTAGGAGGGTTCCTTGATGATGCGGATCGAAACTGACAGCATGGGTGAAATTGAAGTTCCTTCGGACCGCTATTACGGAGCCCAAACCGCTAGGTCGCTCATCCACTTTGACATAGGAAAAGAAACCATGCCTCGAGAAATTATACGAGGCATGGGCATTCTAAAAAAAGCTTCAGCACTTGTTAATGCAGAATTAGGCCTTTTACAAAAAGATAAAAAAGACCTTATCATCCAATCCGCTGATGAAGTGATCGCTGGAACTCTGGATGATCATTTTCCTCTCCGCGTGTGGCAAACAGGAAGCGGGACNCAATCTAACATGAATACTAACGAAGTCATCGCTAATCGAGCTATCGAAATTGCAGGAGGGCAATTGGGATCAAAAGATCCCATCCACCCAAATGATCATGTCAACATGGGACAATCTTCCAATGATACGTTCCCCACCGCCATGCACATTGCCGCAGTCGAAAGAATTTACGATCACCTACTACCAGAACTTACGCGACTGCATGACTCTTTTAAAAAAAAATGTTCCGAATTTCAAGGCATTATTAAAATTGGGCGAACTCATTTAATGGACGCAACGCCTCTTACTCTTGAGCAAGAATTCAGTGGATATGTGCAGCAATTAATTAATGGAATCGAAAGGGTAAAGAGTTGCCTTCCTAGACTCAGTCAAATAGCACTCGGCGGTACAGCGGTAGGAACGGGGCTCAATTCGCACCGTGATTTTGCGGTAAACGTGGCAGAAAAAATCAGCTCGCTCACAAAACGAGATTTCATAACAGCACCCAATAAGTTTGAATCGCTTGCAGCGCATGATGCTGTGGTAGAGGCTAGTGGAGTGATGAAAACGCTTGCCTGCTCTCTCATGAAAATCGCTAATGATATAAGGTGGCTAGGATCGGGGCCTCGATGCAGCATAGGTGAGTTAACTCTACCAGCGAACGAACCAGGAAGTTCAATTATGCCAGGCAAGGTTAACCCCACGCAATCTGAAGCAATGACGATGGTTGCTGCTCAGGTAATTGGCAATGACACTGCAATCGCTGTTGGCGGTTCTTCTGGTAATTTTGAACTTAATGTATTTAAACCAGTTATGATTTATAATTTACTCCAATCTATTCAACTTCTCGGCGACTCATGTCGCTCTTTTAACGAACATTGCATTTCAGGAATCAAACCTAACAAATCCCAGATTGAAACACACTTAAAAAACTCTCTCATGCTCGTAACGGCACTCAATCCTCATATTGGATATGATAATGCTGCTAAAGTGGCTAAAAAAGCATACCAAGAAAACACTACTCTGAAAGAAGCGGCTGTTGCTCTCAAGTTACTTACTGCTGAGGAGTTTGATGACAAGGTTCGTCCTGAAGAAATGACGGGTCCTAAATAGCCATCCAAAATTCGGAGCGCAACCAGCTTACGGTCAACCTTCCGCGTATGAAAACATTTTTTCTACGCAACTTAGTGCATTTTTTTGAACGTTAGAGTCAAGTTCAATGACATTAGATGAAGTTGGTTTTTCAAGTGCATTAAGAATACTTTCTAAAGAATTAGCCTTCATGTACCGGCAAGTAGTGCAGGTGCCGACAAATTTNTTATCTGGAAATTCGGATTCCAAAATTCCCGTCAACCCGCATTCTGTTAGCAGAAAAAAAGTTTTTTGGTCAGATTCACGCACATAATTTAACATGCCACTAGTTGATCCTACGTAGTCAGCCTTATCTACCACATCAGGTCTACATTCTGGATGCACCAAAATTTCTACGCCAAAGAAATTTCTCCTCACTTGGCTAACGCTTTCTGGTTGGTACTCTTCGTGCACATAGCAGGTTCCGTCATACAACTCTATGTCTTTTCGCACTCCATTTTTCTTTAAATATGTTTTTATATTTTCGCCCATCAACCGATCTGGTAAAAAATAAATCTGGTCATTTTCAATCCTCTCTATTACCTTATATACATTGGATGAGGTAACGCATGTATCACATAGTGCTTTTACTTCAGCTGTAGTATTTATATAACAAACAAATGTGTGGTGGGGAAATTTTACACGCAAATTTTCAACATCTTCAGCAGTGATTCCATCTGCTAAAGAACAACCTCCATCAGGATTCGGGTCTAGCACTACCTTGTCCGGGTTTAGAATTTTAGCTGTCTCCGCCATNAAACGAACCGACGCAAATACAATCACTTCAGCATTTGATTCACGTGCCTTTTTAGCTAAACCGTACGAATCACCCATATGATCCGCTACACTGTACAGGATTTGGGGTGCAACATAATTGTGCGCCAAAATNATGGCATTTTTCTCCTGCTTAAGTGCCTCGATGCGTTGAATTATCGGCAAGAGATTCTCACAGCNCTGCTCGGTAAATCGACAAAGCGGATTCCCCACTTGAATATCTTTAAGCTTGTCGTAAAGTTGTTGAGAGGTAATCATTTGGATTAACCTGGCGGCCACTTTAAAACTCGTCCACCCAGCAAGTGATAGTGAATGTGAAAAACTGACTGCCCAGCTTCAGCCCCGCAATTAAGGACGACCCGGAATCCTGTTTGATCCAGCCCACTTTTTTTTGCGAGCTGGTTTGCCACAGAGTAAATAGATCCTATCATTTCATGGTCAGCTTCTTTGACTTCCAAAATAGTGGAAAAATGTTTTTTAGGAATAATCAGAAAATGAACCGGAGCCTGCGGATTAATATCTTTGATAGCAAACACTTCATTATCGTCGTAGAGCTTTTCAGCGGGGATACTCCCTTCGTTAATCTTACAAAACAAACAATCACTCATAAAAACCCAACCCCAGTATCAATAAAAAAACGAACCACCATTTAGTCAGCACAACATAGCATCTACCCAGATTGATTTTTTATATATCGGACAAAAATCCAAATAAGGCATGTTCCTACATCTACAATTGCGCAAAAACACATCACCTATTAAAAGTTATGCTTAATACCGTACCCAAGGTCTGAGAATTTTTTACTTTTACGACAAGTATCTACCAATTGTTCTTTTTGACTACTATTGAGTTCCCGTATAGGGAGTTGATTCTTGACCCCCGTGTTTCTCCATATTTTGAAGGTAGTTTCGTATTTCCTCTTTGTAGGAAATAAAAGGGTCAAGCATTAAAAAGGGTGCTTCATTCCTGCCAAACCGAAACCCAATCCAATCTATAAGATATAAAGACTCACTATTCACGTTTACAAGAGTCTTGACCAACTCTCCCCTCCCATCAGCACGTGTACCTCTTGGAGGAATAGTCTTTGCGTATTCTATAGCATCATCGTTTGTTTTTCTTACGGCTTCTCCTGTGCCTTCCAGACTCCAGTAAAGGCCACTGTTCTTATTAAGATTATGATATTCCAAGTCAAGACTCTTTAGCCACGGATCATGCCAATCTATGTTTTCTTCTTTACTAAATTCGGAGAGCATCCAATATTTTGTTGCCCAATCAACACGACCTATTAACGCTTCAGGTCCTTTAGATAAATCATTCAACACCGAGTCCCACTCATGTATAATCCAATCCGTCTCACGATTCTTTCCAGCAAGGTACTTCCTCGCAGTTTGCATCATGTCTATTTGTAACTCGAGTGCCGTTGTGTGGCGTCCATTTCTTAAAACTAATTCCCATTTAAACTCTTGATCTCGTGATATCGCACGCATGGCCTCCACTGACTCGGCAAGTATCCAGTCAGGATTGGCAATATCCTGCTCCATGAGCTCAAGGATAAGGGTGGTGGTCCCCATTTTCATAGCGGTAGCAAACTCGCTCATATTTGAGTCACCAACTAATAAATGGATCCTTCGGTACTTACTGGGGTCTGCCAGCGGTTCATCGCGAGTGTTGACTATAGAGCGGTTATACTGAACCCATCGATAGAACTCATTTGGAATATGATCTGCCCTTTGAGAAATCTGAAAATCAACATTAGCTTCTGCTTCCTCGACAAAGTTGCCTTCCCAATCGCGAAAAGGATGTGGGTTACACGCGCCAATTCTCCCTGCACCGCAATAAATTTGTCGGGTCACTAAAAATGCTGACAGCAATTTCAGGTTTTCGCGCTCATCAAAGGGAAATCCTCGACCAACCAAATAATTTTCATGACAACCAAACGTCGCGTTGGTTTCAAGGTCGACATTGTTTTTAATAATGCCTATTGAGTCTTTCCAACCGAGCTCTTCCACTGCATCTTGAATCAATGTATCTCCCGCGCGATCATAGGTAACAAGATCGGTCAGAGTAAAACATTCTGGCGAAGCGTATTCTAAGTGACCCATATCTAGGTATATGCGCCCGGCATTTAGTAAAAATCCACCGTTTTCAGGTGGTTCATCGTTGGCTCGGTAGTGCTGATCGAGAACTCCAAGTCTTGATGATTTAAAGATGTGGTCTTTGATTCTAATTGCTGCTTGCACCGGATCTAGCTTAAATTCAGTATCTTTGATCAGTAGGCCATATTCAGTTTCGATACCATAGATTCGGTTTCTCACAACTATTGAATCACCTTTAACTTTAAAGAAGAAATTTCACTTTCACTCAATGTGCGATAAAGGCACTTACGCGCCTTATTATTGTTGAGGACTGCCGCTTCAAGNCTCCAACGTTCAAATGCTTCTTTTAAATCAGTTGGAATGTCTTCCGCTTCTTCCTCCGCCTGATCATTGTCCTCAGATGACAAATGTAAACCTTCTTCTTGTTTAGGTTTCTTGCGGCCTTCCTCCCATATACGCAACGCTGATTGAATTGCTTTGTTTAAATCTAATGACATGAAATCTGCGTTTTCTATTAATTTTTGTATCCGCTCACTCACTTTACTNTCGCCCGCAATTACGGTTCCTTGTTTAAATTTTTCCCAGTACCCGTCATAGTTGACTCGATAAAANTCTGGACTACCTTTATGGTTAATTTCAGCAAGTAGCATTTGAATCAGATAAGGAGCCCGTTGAATTTCTTCGAAGTTTTGTTTGAGCGCCGGTGCAAGTCCAAATTGCAGAAGCCTCCCAATGGTTACATCCTCTGGTGACCGGTTGAACCCTTCAGCATGTGCCATATCTAGAAGTGTCATACGCAAACGTTCAACATCTGCAGGATGACCTAAGCCACCTAAAGCAATACGATCGTAAATTTCAAAAATTTTCTGAGGTTGCTGGGAAAATCCCAAAATAACCGCCCCCTCGTTATAAGGAACCCCTAAAACTGGCTGTCCTTTGAACAACTTCTCACGAACATAGCTATGGCGAGTAGAAATAGCTTCCATCCAACGAAAAGGCTCTTCAAACATTTTCAACTCCTACTCATGGAAGATTTAAAAATAGTCTTCATCTCTTCATCAGAAATAAACTGATATCCGTCTTTAGTAATTTTTGCAATGATCGGGTAAAGTTTATCCTCGGGCCGAGCTTGTCCTGTCGCTGAATCAAATTGAGCAGCTGTCTGAAGCAGACGTACTGATAAAGAGGCCGCTTCTTCCTCTGATCTTTCTCCTAATGGACTAACACCCCACAGATTTTCGTGTTCTAAAATACCCTTGATCATTGGAGATCCCGACCCTGTCGCAACATGAGTCTGTATCTGAAACTCAGCTCCCAGCATATCGTAAAAATAAAGAAAAGCCTTTCTATGTTCTTTATCGTAAATAGCAAAAAGAGGGCTCACTCCACCTACGCCCTGCAATGCCATGGCAGTATTGTCCTTGAGTAATTTTGACAAAGCTCTGACCTTTCCTTCCATACTCATAACACGTAATTGCGAACGCCTATAATATTCAAANTTGTGTGATAAAATGCGTGCCATCTCGAATGCTGTAGCTGGAACACCCGCGATCGCCATCAACGAGTAATCATCTATGGGAATCACTTTATCGCAACGATCATACATGATTGCATTTCCAGCAGTGGCCCTGCGATCGCCCGCTACAATAACTCCATCCTTATAATGAAACGCTAAGACCGTGGTTCCTTGAGGAATTTTCAAAGCCTTATTCTCAGGAATACCCGAAAGCACCTGCGGTGGATATTGACCCGTCTTTTTAAGAAGCTCGATAAAATCACCAGAACTATGGATTTCCCCCAAATTTTCTATCATTGGCCAGTTCGTTGTTTGTAGTTTTCTGATTGTTTAGGGTCAACCCGCTTCATGCGCTTGAGAATATCATCACGACCTGGCCGCTCAACATCCGGACTAGATGGTCCTGATTCCTTTCGGTCNGGGGTTTGATCCTTTTTCTCTTCTCTTCTTAGTGGATCGTTNATAACCATGGGAAATGCTCCTTTTGGGAATTGATCAAATGTTCTATATCAGCCGAGTTGATGATTTGAGACAGGTCTATAAAATCACCATTCGTAAACTCGATGCCCGTCCAGTGAATATTTTTTATTTTGCCTCCACCGTTTGTAACTGCCAAACCACGCACTAAGGCCCTTGTGTCTTCTGGCGGCTGTTTTATAGCCCGCAGAATATCCTCTTCAGAAAACATAGAGTACACATCACCCGCTTGCTCCAGTCCTCGGTACAAGCCTCTTTCTGGGTCAATATTATGATACTCCAAATCCAAGCTTTTTATCCAAGGATCATCCCAACCCACTCCTTCTGACTCAATAAAACGGGTAAAAATATCTTTTTTAATTGCCCAGTCAATACGATCGGCTAACTTTTCGGGATGATATTTTAGCTCATCTAAAGTACGTGCCCATTCCTGTATAATCCAATCCCACTCTTTGCATTGCCCTGACAGGTGTTTTTCTGCTGCTGTTATATAAGATTCTTGTATTTCGAGTGGTGTTATAGTTCCACCCTTCTCTCGTTTTAAGGCAACAGTCCCCGTTTGGTCACGAGAAACTGTTTTAACATCAGCAACCGGATCCTCTAGGGCATCTGGTTGTTTTAGCTTACCCTCACCAATCAGCGTCAAGATCAAACGAGTAGTTCCAATCTTCAAAGCTGTTGCATAAGGTGACATATTTGCATCACCTAGAATAAGATGAAGTCGGCGGTATTTGTCTTGTGTTGCATGTGGTTCATCCCGAGTATTTATAATGGGTCTCTGGGTCATCGTCTCGATACTCAGTACCGTTTCAATAAAGTCTGATCGTTGGGCAAGTTGGAGGCCGGCAAATGGTTGGTTATGAGCCAATTCAGCACCAACCTTACCCGCACCAGCATAAAGCTGGCGTGTCACAAGAAAAGGAACCAAACGCTCTACCCAGTGATCAAAGGGAAGTCGACGCGATATGAGATAATTATCATGCGTACCATAGCTATGACCAATATAGTCAGTATTATTCTTAAATACGCAAACACTACCCACACTGTCGTCTTGGTTTCTTAGGCGGGCACATTCAAAAACGATGCGTTCCCCAGCCAAGTCGTGCGCCACTAATTGAAAGATACTGCTACATTCTGGAGTACTGTATTCTGGATGCGTGTGGTCATTATAGAACCTTGCCCCGTTTTCAAGAACTCGGTCACTCTTCATCTCCCAATAGCTGTAGGGCCGTTTACTATCCTCAACGCAAAAAGCATCTTCTTCCTCATCCTGCGCCAGAGAAGGTACATTAAAACCTCGCATATCCCGATGAGAACGTTCTCGAGAATATGCCCAGTTGCCAAATTCACTTTTCATCTCACAGCGACGCACTAGAGCCATTGACTCCTCTACGACATCGTAACTTTCCACTTCATCGCGTACGATTCCATATTCCGTTTCCAGACCCAACAAAGGAACTGTTGAACTCATATGATCGATCGGTTAAGAGTTTCATTGGCAGCTTGGTCAGACTCGTTAGGTCGACGCACTCTTACCACATCACGCGAATCTAAGTCGAGCAATTGAAGCCAGTCCTCTAAGTTTGACTCCGCGGGGAGCAAGTTGCCATCCTTAAATTCAGTTGCAAGGCACTCTGTTAAATCCTTGGACAGAATTTTCAACTCTTTCCCGTCTATAGCTCTTTCAATTGCTTTTTCCTTAGTTCTTTTGACTATACCCTCGATAATCGCACCAGAAATAAAGTCCTTCCAGTAAAGCTTTTTGAGTTTACCAGTGCGTAGAGTTAATATAAGAACCTCTTGCTGAGAACTTTTTTTAAATAAGGCGTCTAGAAATGGCTGAGTCATTTGATCAAGGTTTTCGTGCTCTCGAGGCAAACTGGGTTTGAGATAAACTTTGAGTATCGCATTACAATCTCCGCGATTGGGGCGACCCACCTTTATCTTTCGATCGATTCGACCGGGCCTCAGGATGGCAGGATCTATCAGGTCAGGTCGGTTAGTGGCAAGAATAACAACCGTTTCTCGAAGCGATTGAATCCCATCCATCTCAGCACAAAACATAGGCACCAGAGTATTACTAATATTATTCCCTCGCATGGCCTGCCTTGTCCCAAGGATCGACTCCGCCTCATCAATAAAGATAAATGGTACTTGACCCTTTTCCTTATATTCACGTGCCTTTTTAAAAATTTCCCTTACTTTGCGCTCCGATTCTCCAAGCCACATGTTGAGAATTTCAGGGCCTTTGACATGGATAAATCGACCTTCTAGATCTAGATTTGATTCTTTTTCCTTAAGCTGACGAATGATATCTGAGAGGATGGCTCTGCCAATTAGGGTTTTGCCACAACCAGGGGGACCATAAAACAAAAAACCTTTCGGTAATTGATAATCCATAGTTTCAAGAATACCCTTGTGCAAAATTGGATACTCGATGACTTTACGTACTTCTTCGATAACGTGAACTTGTCCTCCTACCTTTGACCAATCGATTTGCACCAAATCATCTTCTACAACAACTCCAGACTTTCTCTTAGACAGTCGTGCCAAAATAACCCTCTGGTTTGGGTCCAGAATGACTTCATCACCCTCCTTCAATGACTCTACTTCTAAGTCAGAGTGATTCAAAACCAGGGTTTCGCTATTGGAAGTTTGGCCCGTCACCAACCACTGTCCATCGGCTAATCTGGTCGTAATGCGAGCAATAGGTCCTTGCTCAGGCTTAGGCAATTTAGCTATAACAACAAACCCTTCGTTGAGCGCAACTTGATCACCAGGCTGAAGATTTTCTTTTTCAAAAATTTCTGGAGAAACAGCAACCTGGTACTCTGTACCTCCAACCACTAAACGATAGAGACCTCCCCCTCCAATCCCCAACACAGTTCCAATACGATGGGCAGGGGATTTGAGTTTAGCAACAGTTTCCTCTAAATTTTTAATTTCCAAAATATATCGCTGTGATACCTGTTGAGCCTGAAATAACGCATCACGCAAATCAAAGATCTTCCCTTGGAGTGTAGGGCTCTCTGCCGTTTCACTCAGAAGCTGGTCAATCAGTTCGATAATATGGGGTTGATCACCCATAAGAAAAATCCCTATTCAAGTTGATATTGAGACCTGATTTTAAATCAAAAAAAAAATATACGTCAAGTTAATTTGACTACATTAAACTATTACTTCCTCCTCTTTTGTGAACATAAAAGAGTCTACTTTGACTGTTTCTCCCACAGAAGATTTTCTGGTACAATTTCTCTTTTGAAAATATTAATTAATATGTTTTGGAACACTATAGGCTAGTTTGCTTTGACCAAACAACCGCTTTAAATAAAGCAAGACCGACTCAAAATAATTACCATTTTTTTTTGACCTTTTTTATGAGCCACATTAGACCTTCAATCAGTATCGAAAAATGCATTTTGAGCTTCAGCCACGATCGATACATTTCACGAAAAAAAGCAAACGCCGCTGCTATGGCAAAAGCCGCACGTGAAATCGCATCCAATAGCAATGGAATCAGTCACCTCATTCTACGAGCAGTTGATGATAAAATAGATAATCTAAAGTTTCTCTTCCTTATTAACGGTATTCCCGTCATGTGTTACGCACTTGGGAACCTATTAATTTCCAGCCTCAAAGAAATCGTCATCGTAGGCTCAGAAGAAGTGGAACAAGTCGCCACCTCTTTTTTAGAAACAGTAGGGGCCCGGGGGAAAAAAATATCGTTTGTCAGAGAAGACTCAAATAAGTTAAACCTCTTTAATACTATGCAGTTAGGAAAGCACCGGTTGAATATTGAACCAAATGAATTAATTTTATTCCAACCTGGCGACCTACCATTCATGTTCGATATTGAAGAAATCCTGCACGATAGCGACATTCAAAATTACAATTTGATTCTTTGGCTTAACTCCAGACAAATGATGTTCCCAAATCACCAGCATAACCCAGACAGCGAATTTGTTCGACGTAACTATCACTACCGCACTCTTTGTAAAGAAACAAACGAACTACATGAAGTCAAAGAACCCAATATTTATCCAATCAACCTGTCTGCAGTAGACTCAGATATCATTGACCATCTGCACTCAACAAGAAAAGATGGAAACATAATTAAGGCCGGTATCCGAAAAGCACTTTCTATGCCATCACGGGTATTAAAGCTACTTCCCATCATGGCACACCACGCACTACACTTCAGGTCTGATTTAAAGCAATTTCGCAAGAAAGATAAATACTTGTTTGGAATGCAAAGAGATAATTTTGACCGCGCGGTTTCAGTTTTATTGGATACTGAATTTACAACAAAATTCCATAGCGACCCAGCATTCGTTTCCGATGTAGACGCGCTGGAAGATTGGGAAGACTTTGAATCCCTTACGCATTATGCCAATCTTAAACATGGGGAGGAAGGCCTAGCACATATCCATCCTTTTGGTGAAGAGTTGCTCCGCTTTCGTGAAGAACAAATGCCTAGCCTGAAAACCAAAATAGATATGTACAGTAATTTCCCAGCCTACATCAATTCATTTTACCAATCCCTCAAAATGAACCGTGTCCCTTTCCCGAATGGAAGCCAATACGTTCCACATAAGACTAACCATGAAAAAAATGGATCTGGTCAAAAAGCAAAACATACTTTTTCTTGGTATTCCAATAAATGCAACCGCGTCAAACCAGGGCGCGTTAGTTAAATTAGTTAAATAGCTTTATGGCAACCACTGAAGCACGAAAATTAAATCTGCTGGCTAAATTTTTTCAAACAGAATTTTTTTCCCATGGAAGCAAACTCCACTATAGTAAGCTAGGCAGGTTTATACTCATTGCCTTTTTACTTCATTTTTCTGTTCTTTTCTTTGGTTTAATTACTCCTTTAAATACTAAAAAACCTCTACCGCCACCACCAATTAAAGTTAAATATGTCAATACCCAAACATCTGTACCCCTTAAACAAAAACAAACACCCGCTGATTCTCTAAAACCAAAAATAAGTGAGGAAAAAAAAACAAACTCACCGGGGTTGCCAGCAAGAACAAGCCATAAGACATTTGCAAAAAAACAATATCCTAAACAAAAAAAACACCGCCAAATAAAAATAACTACCTCAAAAACCCCGAGCGTCACTCACCAATCGAAACCCCAACTCACAAAAAAGAAAAAAGGGGGGAACCAACAAAAAATACCTCCTGCCTCTTCCAAGTTTATGAATTCAAAAGGAACTCTTGCTATGCTTGATGATGTGTTGAACCAAGAAAAACACGCCCCAGAAAACCCNCAAGTTAAAGAAAAAGAAGATCTAGGTAATGACGAACCCATTTCTCTCGACACTAAAGAAGCAAAGTATGTTTCATATTTCAGTCGCATAAAACAACAAATTCAGCGTGTCTGGATTTACCCAACCCAAGGAACAAAGGCCTCCCTTATTGGAGAACTCACGCTTAAATTTGAAATTTCTAAGGACGGAAATCTTCTTGCTATACGATTGATTAATAGTTCAGGCTCAAACATCCTTGATGCTAATGCCATTAAGGCAGTGAGGGGGGCCGCGCCCTACTATCCATTTCCAATAACAATCACCAAAAAGAAGCTTTCTATACTTGCAACATTTGTATACAGCGCCAAATAATATTTACTGTACGCACAATAGAAACCTTATCCAAAAAGTGATCCCGCCTCAAACTCCTTTCATCAGAGTAGATCTTAAGACTTAAAACACACAGTTTTTCTTCGAAATAAATTTGTTGGCCTTTTGTCCCTTAAACGCTTATTTTTTTCAAACTACAACTTGCCGGTCTTTTAGCAATAGGCTCCATCCACACCTCAAACTTTTATTTACATTCCCACTCTCTGTTGATAGCCTTACGCGTTATAGTGAAATCTCCATCCTAAAATACATAAAGTTGATTCTAATAGATCTGTTTCAATGGCCTCAGAAAATATCTGTGTAGTACTTACATTATCTCGCCCTTCTTCGAACTGGTCGATGGTTGACTGGTATTGGAAAAAAATTTGTGGCATTCCATTTTTATTGAGAAATATTTTCAGTCTTCAGCGGTCCGGGGTCAACACGCTAATTATTTATAGCGATTCTGAGAATACCGCTCTTCGCAAAAAACTTTCCATGGAAAATAAATTAACAGTTAAGTTGACTTTTAAAACTAATATTACGGAGGTCGTTAGAGCTACTAAAAATCACCCGACCTTGATCTTAAATGGCGGAGCACTTCATACAAAACAAGAAGTTGAATCTGGAATGAACTTCACAAATCAACCTGATAAAGAATTGGTCTATCCTATTAATCCCTCAATTATGACCGAAACCCTTAATCAAATAATCATGGGGAATAAGGTCTTACTGTCTCCATCATCCGATGACCAAGAATCCTTCATTAACTTTTTACCGGGGAAAAATGAGTCCCAAATAAACAAACCAAAAGATTTTCTTATTCAACACAAAAACCTTTTACAAAGCTGTGGACTGAGCAATGATAGCTTTATGGATAAAACCATCACTCGATTTTTCTCCCGTCAACTTACAAGGCTATTTTTAAAAACCCCTCTCAGTCCCAACATGATCACTATTTTGAGCCTTTTTATCGGCTTGATTTCAGCGGTATTTTTTCTTCAAGGTACTCATGAAAACAGCATAATTGGGGCTGGACTCCTTTTGCTTTCTGCCTGGATTGACTGCACAGACGGAGAAGTGGCTCGACTAAAATTTTCGGAATCAAAAATTGGGGGCAAGTTGGATATTCTTTGCGATAACCTAGTTCATTTTTCAGTATTTTTTGCGATTGGCATGGGGTTGTACCAATCCACCGAGAATAATATTTTTATGTTTTTTGGCCTATTTGCTGTTTTTGGAAGTTTAGTTTCCTTTCTCATTCTTAGCTCATCAATTATCGATAAAAAAGAAAAGGTTTCTGCTAATACAGTTGATCTGAAAAATAAAAATACGTTAACTGATAACATGGCAAACAGGGATTTTATTTATTTTCTTTTTTTTATGTCACTGATTGGCAGGGTTGATGTTTTTATATGCATTACTGCTTTTGGCTCGAATATTTTCGCAATATACCTCGCCTACTATAAAATCAAGCCCCTCTTGCATGCAAGTTGATCCTTCCTTTAAATCAAATTCTATTTTTTCCTCCTCTATCAAATTTTTATTTCAATTTTGAGAAAAAATTTTTCACATGAACCAAGTCTTCCACCACCTCGCAAGAAGGTAATGAATCTAAAAACTGTTTTCCATAACCTCGACGAACAATTCTTGAGTCCAAGATAGATACAGCCCCTGTGTCTGACTGCTTTCTTATCAATCTACCAAACCCCTGTCTCATTTGAATTATGGCGCGTGGTATCTGGTAATGTGAAAACGGATCAATTGACCGTCTGCGTAAATCTTCTATTCGTGCTTCTGTAAGAGGCTCGCTTGGCACATCAAATGGAAGTTTTGTAATTATGACACTCTTGAGGGCATCTCCTGGGATATCGACTCCCTGCCAAAAAGAATTGGTTCCAAAAATCACACCCGGTGTTTTCTTGAAACGCCGTATCATTTGACCAATAGGAATTTCTCCTTGCCTAAGAAGAGACAGTTTACTGGACAAGTGTTGCAACCGATCATACACCTGATCCATCAAGGCATAACTAGTAAAAAGTATGAAGGTTCTTCCTTGGGATATTTCTACTAGCTCTCCACATCGTTTTGCCATTGCAGATACATATTTTTCCATTTNCTCTGAAGGTTCAGGCAAATCCCCTGAAATATAAAGAATTGCCTGGTTAGGATAATCAAACGGGGAGTCTAAAATGCTTTGTTCCTTCGGTTTAAACCCAATTCTCTCCCGAATAAACTCAAAGCCTCTATGCGTCGTCAATGTAGCTGACGTCAATACAACTCGACCTATTTTTGAAAATACTTGCTCTTGTAATTCTTCCGCTGCATTAACTGGAACTCCTTGGAGAACCACTCGATTGAATCTTTTTTTGTTAGTAATTTCCAACCAGTAAACATATTCATCAAGATGCTGATTAAGAAAAGCTGGAATAGCGTTGTTAAACTCCATACAACGATTTGCTGCGGATGTGATTTCTACACGATCTTCTTCAGATTGCACCATACCTTCAAAATTTTTCAAACTTTCATGCAATTCTTTCATGGGAAAGTAGATCAAATTATCAATTGCGATCGGCTTATAAAGGCGAAGAACCAGATCTTTCTTCCCGTATTCCTCAACAATACGAGCAAAAAAAGTCTCAACTGCTTTTCGAACCACCCCAACCTGGTTGCGTAAATGGAGTACATAGTCGTGCTCAATACGGGAAAGCAAACCCTTTCGAGTTCGTGAATGNTAAAGTCGGTCCAAAAAATAATATAAATAAGAGTTAGATATTTTNAGCCCAAGGAATGACGTTGCCGACTCTTCTATATTTTGTGCCTCATCAAAAATAACGGCATCAAACCTTGGAAGCACTGCCCCATTACTAGCAACGTTAGCGAAGAAAAGATGATGATTAACTATTAACAAGTGTGCACTAAACCACCGTTTTCTCTCTTTAAAATAATAGCAAGTACTATAGGTTTCGCAGTTTTTGCCGAGGCACAAATCTTTTTGCCTACCCACATCCTCCCAAACTGAAGGAAGTGGCTCAAATGGCAAATCTCCCTTCGTGCCATTTTGAGTTTCACCTACCCAATCAAAAATAGCTGCCATCTGCTCATCTTCCTCTACCATAGAGAAAAGACCCGCTTGGCTTGCACGTTTCAACCTTCTCAAAGAAAGATAGTTTTCATGACCCAAACAAAGCGCATAGCGAAATGGAATTTTTAATTTTTCATGAATGAGTGGAATATCGTGATAAAGAAGTTGCTCCTGCAAAGCTTTACTATAAGTTGAGATCACAACCTTTTTGTTATGTTGTACCGCCCATAAAATCGCTGGAATTAGGTAAGCTAAACTTTTCCCTGTGCCAGTTCC
>JGI26254J51713_1000201_pt1 | contig 25034 bp, 20 predicted proteins | sample SaaInlV_120m_DNA_3_FD_51713 | JGI IMG/M metagenome (IMG submission 51713)
ATGGCCAGTGATGGCAGTATACTGACGCCTAAGTTGGACTTAAGCATGGCGATCAGGGTAGTAATATTTGGAAAATCAAACTTAGACGGGCCTAATGATTGTCGTGAGCGCATGGTCTTAGTGATTCCGGTATCTAGAAACGTTTCGTTGCTAAGTTGATCCCAGTGAATAGGGTCACTGCTAGCAGCTAAATAATGATCACGGTGACAGACCAACTCCAAGTTATCANCAAATAAGGGACGAAAGTTCAGCAGCTTGTTCTGTTGCCAAACACTACCGATGCCGAAATCCACTTCATTGCGCTCGACTTTTTGTTGCACTCCTCTAGAGGTATCATCATTTAAAAGCAGATTTATTCCCGGGAAATTGGCTGAAAAGTTCTTTATGATTGGAGGTAGTACGTTCGTTGCCACCGATGGAACTATCGCCATACTAATATTGCCCACTCGTCTCTCTGCTGTGGCCTTGAGATCTGATATAGCCGTGTCAAAGTCCCTGACTAATCGTTCTGCAATCGGAATGAAGTTTTCGCCTTCAGCCGTAGGAGTGACTCGTCGAGTTGTTCTATCTAGAAGTTTCAAGCCGATAAACTCTTCCAACTGCTTAATCGCTAAAGTGATTGCCGGTTGGGTTCGAGATAGTTCCTCTGCGGCTCGATTAAAACTGCCATAACGGGCCACAATAACGAAGGTTCGGAGATGCTTGAGGGTAATATTAAGGTATTTCATCAATATGGCCTTATCATTAGTCTTGGAGTTAGGGCAGACTGTAGTCTTTAAAATTTAATATATTAGCTAAGTTTATATATCTATATAAATTTGTAAATAGATTTATTATTTGAACGCGTTAAGATACATGTCCAACAACCAGAATTGGTTGCTCAGTTTATATTTCACAAGGGGAAGAAAATGAGCGGTGAAGTTTATCGTAATTACATTAATGGTCAGTGGCTCGAGGGTCAAAGCGTCACTACGAACCTTAATCCCTCGGACATTAGTGATGTAGTAGGCCAGTACTCTAGGGCCAACGAAGATGACTGTACTGCGGCGATTGCCGCAGCGAATAAAGCCTTTGTTGGCTGGTCTCAGAGCGCTCTTGAAGCACGTAAAACGATCCTAGATATGATCGGTAATGAACTGATTGAGCGCAAAGAAGAAATTGGTGCTATTTTGGCCCGTGAAGAGGGTAAAACCCTTGCCGAAGGTATAGGGGAGGTGGGTCGGTCAGGCCAGTTTTTCCAATATTATGGTGCTGAGGTATTGCGCTTGATGGGAGAAAATACAGCTTCAGTTCGACCAGGGGTTGATGTTGAAGTGCACCGCGAACCCCTAGGTGTAGTAGGGATTATTACACCGTGGAACTTCCCAATGGCGGTTGCCGCATGGAAAGTTGCTCCAGCGCTGGCCTATGGTAACTGTGTGGTACTCAAGCCCGCGGAACTTGTGCCAGCTAGCGCCTGGATTTTGGCGGAGATAATCAGTCGTAGCGGTTTGCCTGACGGCGCTTTTAATTTAGTGATGGGTTCGGGTCGTGAGGTAGGTGAAAAACTGACTAGCTCTGCCGGAGTCGATGCAATTACCTTCACAGGATCAGTCGATGTAGGTCGGCATATTGCGCGCAATTGCATCGAAAACATGTCGCGAATACAGCTTGAAATGGGCAGTAAAAATGCACTTGTCGTGCTGAATGATGCTGATCTTCAATCCGCAGTGGATTGCGCCATAGCAGGGGCTTATTTTGGCACAGGACAAAAATGTACGGCCTCTTCACGCATCATCGTAGAGTCAGGAATACATGATGAATTTGTGGCCAAAATGACTGAGGCCTTGGACAAGTTGGTTGTGGGTAACGCGATGACCCCAGGGGTGCATATAGGCGCGGTCGTCGATGAACGGCAGCTATTACAAAACCTTAAATACGTAGAATCAGCCAAACAAGAAGGTGCTGAATTGGTTCAGGGTGGTGAAAGATTGCAGCTTGAAACCGAAGGCTACTTTATGTCGCCAGCGCTCTTCATCAATACTAACAATAAAATGCAAATTAACCGAGATGAGGTGTTTGGACCTCTTGCCTGTGTAATCAAAGTCGATAGCTACGAAGAGGCATTAGAGGTCTCCAACGATTCTGATTTTGGCTTGACGTCAGGGATTATGACGGCTTCTTTGAAGCATGCGAGTCATTTTAAACGCCATTCCAAGTCGGGTTGTGTGATGGTTAATTTGCCGACTGCAGGCACTGATTACCACGTGCCGTTTGGTGGTCGTAAATCGTCCAGCTATGGCCCAAGAGAGCAGGGTCAGTATGCGCGTGACTTCTATACCATTATCAAAACTAATTACAGTAAGCCGTATTAGGTTCAGCTTGGCTGGGCGTTAAGGGGGTTTTAATGCACAAAGATATGCTCATGATCGATGGATTACAGTACGTCAACTGGAACCGTCAGTTGTTTGAAGACGCGCAGCAGAGTGGTGTGCATTGTATCCATGTGACTATTGTTTACTGGGAAAATATCCGTGAGACGCTAGAAAATATAGGCACTTGGAATCGTCATTTTATCAATCATGGCGATCTCATTATGCCCGTTCGTCAAGCTCGGGATATTCTTGAGGCTAAGCGCCTAGGTAAGGTCGGCATTGTTTTTGGTTTTCAAAACTGTTCGCCCATTGAGGATGACGTCAAAATGGTGGAAATTCTCCATCAGTTAGGCGTGCGTATTATGCAGTTAACCTACAACAATCAGAGCCTGTTGGCGACAGGTTGTTATGAAGAGAAGGACGGCGGTGTTACCCGATTTGGCAAACAAGTGATTAAGGAGATGAACCGAGTAGGCATGGTTATTGATATGTCTCATAGCGCAGAAAAATCAACCCTAGAAACCATTGAGCTATCACAGCGTCCTATCGCCATTACTCATGCCAATCCAAGTTTCTTTCATNCTGCATTGCGAAATAAGTCTGACACGGTNATCCNCGCTATTGGTGAGTCAGAGGGGATGTTAGGTTTTAGTATGTATCCCTTNCATTTAAAAAATGGCCCCGACTGTACCCTTGAAGAGTTTTGCCAAATGATTGGTCAAACAGTTGAAATGATTGGTATTGACCGTGTCGGGATTGGCTCTGACTTGTGTCTTAACTGGGATTATAAAGTACTAGAGTGGATGCGCAGTGGACGCTGGACAACTGGTGTCGATCACGGTGAAGGGTCGGCTGAAAGACCTGCCTGGCCTGATCAGCCTAGTTGGTTTGGAGGCACCAAAGACCTAAAAATTGTTGCTCAGGGTCTTGAAGATCAAGGTTTTAGCGATGACGACATCGCCAAAGTCATGGGTAAAAACTGGCTGTCGTTTTTTGAAAAATCATTCTCGGGAAGTCTGCTAAACTCCTAGAAAATTGACTTATAACAAGTCGGGATAATACTGAACCATTATAATAGGAAAAACGTAATACTTTGGTAAGCTCATGGTTCCTATACTTAATTTGTAAATCAGCTAAATTGGCTAGATAGCGAAAAACTCATGCACAACCGCGCTCACAATACCTACAACTCTGATGATATGACTGTCTTGCCGATGCGGCCTGCCAGTCAGGTTATGCAGTTGGAACGCCTAGGTAGCTTTCATCAATCGCGGCTGAGTTTTATGCGCACATTGGTGCGCCACATGGTGTCGGAGAATTGGCAGATCAGTAGCTCAGTATTTGATCTCGACGAGCAGGGTTATGGNACTGTAGTCTATCAAATCGCGGCTAAATACGGCACTTTCAGCTATGTGCTGTTCTCTCATTATTTAGATCCAGAAAATCGCAATGATCGAGTTATTGCTGACCAGTGGGACTTGACCATGGCCCTCTGTGAGGGCACAGTGGATACGAAACAACTCGATTTCTTGCGTAACAATGTACCCAAGCAGGAAGCGGGACGAGTCGACTCCAGGGTCCTCGTTTTATCTCGCGCTAACCGCAGTGCACGCACTTTTGAGTATGTCGTTAATGAGTTGGCCCATGGCCATCAGCCGAATGTCGATGTGATTGCCGAAGTGGGTTATCTGTATCGTACTACTGCAGTCTATGGTAGTGGCAAGTTAGGCATGGCGGATTGGGAGAAAGTTCGTACTAAGCACCGCGACTTTGGTCGACCCTTTGCTGCAGAGATGTTCACCTGCTATATGTTGCGCCACTTTAGTATGCAGCAAGCCGATTATTTGGCCGCGCAGCGCGCGCCAGAGAGTGCAGCGTCTCTGCATGAAGATATTAAACGCTATATAGGTATTGGTAATTCCACGGGTCTGGGTATGGCGCCGTTTTTAATTAATCATCCACTGTTAATCAATCAGTGGATTGAAATGCGTGAAACTGCATTGGCTACAGTTGTTGCCGCCAGTAAGNCCGGTGTTGATGAGGCCACTCGCGCGCGTTTGGATACTGCGACTCAGCGAGTGATTCAGCANTTAGGTGAAATTGTCACCTCTGATGAGCGGCAAAATAANGCAAATATTCTGCTACGGGAAGAATTACAGTTACTGCACCTATGGCTGGAAGAGCAGGGTGCAGCGCTGGAGAGTAACCACTATGTGTGGGCCTCTCTTACTCAGTATGCCGAGCAACACTGGCATATAGAAACTCAAGAGGTCATTAATACCCTGTTGATTGAGCTCTATCCCGAACTGGTTGATGGCTTAGAAGAGCAGATGGGGGTGGATGAATCTCACCAGATAACACCTGAAATGCCGGTCGCTGAGCTGTTAGAGGTTATTGAAGATAAATATGCTTGGGCGCTTGCCATAGATTTTAGCAAGCACGAGTCTAAGGGGACATTTTGGTATCGTTCTGAAGAGAAGATGGAGCCACGCTTGGGCCAAACCGATATTGATATGGGTATGGAAAAAGAGATGCCTTTGGCGGTTGGTCGCCGAGTACGTGAATGTTACGANCAGGTCTATAGCTACAATCAAGCTCGATCGGANCAGAATGTCGCGCATTTCATAATGCAGAACCCGACTTATAGTGGCATCGTTGCCCGTATTCAAACCATGGCCCAGAGTCATTATGGCGATATTCGTGAAAATTTGGTGCACTCGGATGTGCTACCCATTCATTTATTGCGCTGCAAGCTGTCCTTTTTTGGGGTTAGTAAATTTGATCCACGCTCGCGCCTTTGGGTGCGCAATACCATGTTCCAAGGCGCTCCGCTGATCAGTGATTTTGGCAAATCTTTTGTCGATGACTGGCAGTTCCCGATCAAACCTGCATTGAGATCCAGTTAAGTCGCATGAAAGTATCCAAAAATGAATTAAAGGCTTCGTTAATAAAGGCATTTGAAGGCTTGGGATTTCAGCCCGGTGACTATTATGATGCTGCGGATATGGTGGTCTGGTTAGAGGCCCATGGTTTTGATGGGTTTGATCGGTTACAGGCAGCTTTGGTTTATTTGAATACCACCGCGCCTATCCATGCTGATCTAGTGCAAGAAGATGCGCATAATTCTGTGCTAGATGGCAGAGGTACTTCTATTTTGTTGTGTGGCAGCGAAGCGGTGGATCTGATTAGGTCACAGGTAATGCAGGGTTCCAGCGCAAGNTTAGAGCTTATTAACTGTTATAACCGCACATTTGTCATACAGCGACTGGTTAAAGCNGCGCAGCGTAATCTCGCGTTCGTTGCTTATTGGCGTCAGCTTGATTACTGCGTAAAAGTCTCTATTGAGGCAGGCGCCCAGCTTCCGGAGTATAAGACTTTTACGATGATTGAAGCGGTTGAGCCGCAATCCCTAAGAATTTTTTGCGACACAAATTTAGTGGCTATTGAAAAGCAATATGCAGCGCAGCTAGAGTTCGGCAGCTTAGTTGAAACCTACTCTGCTGAAGAAATGTTGGCCTGTTACAGAGATTCAGTAGAGCAGGGAATAGAGATAGACAAAGCCCTATGGCAAACCTTAGATGATTTGGTCGCCAGAGTGCTGGTTGAATCCACCGAGAGTTCTAGAGCAGGCGCCGGAGATTAGTTCACAGTCACCCTGGTATTTTACTCAACCAAGACAGTCTCACCTTCAGCTTGAGTGATTAACCAATAGCGAAAAGCCTCAACATCAGGGTGACTATATTGGTTCACAGGTGTGGCTAGAAAGAAAGCTTCAGATGATGCGATTGATTCCTCAAATGGGGCAACCAGTCTTCCGCTTTCTAGTATGTTGGTTACCAAGCAGGTTCGACCCAGCATGATGCCATGGCCCAGTGCCGCCATTTCNATCATCGTTATTGACGAGTCAAAGTGAATCCCTTGGGAGGGATCAACATTGTGATAACCAAATTGGTTAAGCCAAAAAGCCCAGCCTTCTTCGTACCCCATGACATGTAAGAGGGTATGATCAGATAATTGTTTNGGCTTTGTGGGCGGATTTTCAGGTGATACATCGCCACCGACGAGGTCGGGGCTGCATACTGGAAATAGAGAATCCCATGTCAGTTGATTGCTAGTATAACCAGGCCATATGCCCTTGCCGTAGCGAATTTCTACATCAGCGTCTTTGTCCAGATCACCCACCCAGTTACTGCTGGTAAAGCGCAGGCCTATTTCAGGGTGTTCTTCTCGAAAACTCGACAACCTCGGCGCCAACCAGGTGTTAAAAAACACCAAATTAACTTTAACTGTCAATGTACGACTGCGTTCTTTGCCAAAGACCTCATCAGTCACCATAGCTAGGCGTTCTATTGATTCACGCACCCCTGGAATATAGGATTGGCCTGCGTCGGTGAGCTTTATCCTCGGGGAAGGCGCTTAAATAAGGATGTACCAAGTTGAGCCTCGAGCCCTTTAATTTGTTGACTAATTGCCGCTTGAGTCATGTGTAATTCCGCCGCAGCCTGAGTAAAGTTTAGGTGCCGAGCGGAGGCCTCGAATGAGCGCAACCAATTTAAAGGAGGAAGCCTTTTTTTCATTGTAATTATCTCTAATGTTTAGCTCGATGTACTGTCGTGGCCATCAATCAATGACCCCAATTCAGTAGCAGCGGTATGCAGAATATCACTATAACTGATCAATTCATCGAGACTTTTTCTAACCACAGGTGCATGGATAAACAAGCAGGCACAAAGTCTTTGCTCACTGTCTAGAATAGGCACTGCACAGCCGACCATACCATCGACAAATTCTTCATTATCGGTGCTGATATTGCTCGCCTTTACCGCTAAAAGATTTTCTTCAAGATGCTCCGGATCCACAATGGTATTGCGCGCATACTGATGTAAGGGTAAATGGTTGACGATTTTTTGGCGACGCTGCCTGGGCAGAGAGCTCAGATATAGTTTACCACTAGCTGTGCACCAAGCCGGTGTATGGCTTCCGACTTGCAGGTTAAGTTGCAGAGGCCAGTCTGATTGTACTCGATCGTAATAGACCATCTCACTGCCGTTGGGGATAGCGATACCGCATGTCTCACCAATTTTCTCCGTTAGCTGCTCAAGGATGGCTCTGCGCACAGCGCTAAAACGTTCGCTATGCAAGACACCCCAAGCGACACCATGCATTCGGCTGCCTGGAATAATTAAGCCTCGCATATTAGTCTGCAAAAAACCATCGTCTTCTAGCTGATTGAGAAGACGATGGATACTTGGCTTTGGTATGTCTAAGAAAATTGCGAGATCAGCTGGTGATAGCGGTCGCTCGGCTTTAGCTACAGCTTCAATGATCACCATTACTCTGGCAATCGCTGAACCTTTCTCTCTCCCATTAGTGGTCATGATTATCTTAGTCTTAGCTCAGTGTCGGCATGGAGAACTGGGCACCTTCTCGAACGCCAGCGGATGGCCAACGTTGAGTAATTGTCTTGCGTTTGGTATAAAAGCGAACACCATCAGGGCCATAGGCATGTAAATCGCCAAATAGTGAACGTTTCCATCCACCAAAGCTGTGATAAGCCACAGGTACAGGAAGCGGGATATTAATACCGACCATACCTACCTGGATGTGGTCAGAGAAGTANCTTGCTGCCTCCCCATCACGGGTAAAGATACAGGTNCCATTGCCATATTCATGTGCGTCAATGAGATCCATTGCCTGCTGCATGGAATCAACACGAACAACCTGTAGTACGGGGCCGAAGATTTCAGCATCATAGCTATCCATGTCTGCGGTAACGCGGTCGATCAATGTGCCGCCAACATAGAAGCCATTTTCATAACCATCAATAGTCGGATTACGACCATCAACTACGATGTCTGCACCCTGTTCTTCGGCGCTGTCGATATAACCAAATACCTTTTGTTGATGTTGCTTTGTAATCACTGGACCAAAGTCATTATCAGCATCGTGGCAAGGGCCAATCTTTAAGGTCTTCATAGCTTCTTTCATCTTACTGACCAGTTGATCTGCCGCGGCATCACCAACGGCTACCGCCACTGACAGTGCCATGCAACGTTCACCAGAAGAACCAAAGGCAGCGCCAAGGAGTTGCGCAACAGCGTTATCCATATCAGCATCTGGCATCACAATAGCGTGATTTTTGGCGCCACCCAGAGCCTGACAACGCTTGCCGTTAGCATTGGCTGTGGTGTATATGTATTCCGCGATAGGAGTAGAGCCAACAAAACTAACGGCTTTGATGCGCTCGTCATTGAGCAGGGTATCTACGGCCTCTTTATCGCCATTAACTACATTCATAACACCGTCAGGCAAACCTGCCTCCTTCAATAGCGAAGCAATAAATAGTGTCGCGCTTGGGTCGCGCTCTGAGGGTTTTAGNATAAAGCAGTTACCGCAAACGATTGCCATGGGATACATCCATAGGGGCACCATGGCNGGAAAGTTAAATGGCGTAATGCCTGCAACCACACCTAGAGGCTGGAATTCACTCCAGGAATCAATATTAGGCGCTACATTTTTGCTGTGTTCTCCCTTTAGAAGCTCCGGTGCGCAGCATGCGTATTCTACATTTTCAATACCTCGCTGCAGTTCGCCAGCGGCATCGTGAGATATCTTTCCATGCTCTTCACCTATTAGCTGGCAAATTTTATCGGCATTTTGTTCGAGTAAATCTTTAAACTTAAACATCACTCTAGCGCGTTTGATAGCGGGAGTGTTACGCCAGGCTGGATACGCTGCTTGAGCGGCTTCAATAGCCGACTCCACAGTGGCCTTTGATGCCAAGGCGACTTGCTTGCTGACTTCACCATTGGATGGGTTAAATACATCTTGCGTTCGTTCGTTTACTTCAATTGATTGACCGTTAATTAAATGTCCTATAGTGGTCATTTTGTCGTTCCTCATAATATTAATGTTGAATTCGTTGTTTTTGTTACCAAAGTTTTTTGTACAGCTCGATCATCTCATTCACATCGGGAATTCTTGGATTATTACTTGGCGAGCCTGACGCTAAGGCTTGAGTAGCCATGGTTTCAAGATTACTAAAAAAGTGTTCGCGGTCGACACCAAAAGCTTCTAATGTGGGCACCTGTAGCTCATCATTAAGGGCATATAGCTCTTCCATCAGCTTTTGATTGGCCTGTTTGGTGTTGTCGCTGGAATCAGCGGCACCTATCGCGCGAGCACAATCAGCATAACGCTCTGCCGCAGCGGGAATAGAGTATTCGGTCACCGTAGGCAGTAACATGGCATTGGATAGGCCATGGGGCACATGGTAGAACGCGCCTATGGGTCTGCTCATACCATGCACTAGGGCTACAGAGGCATTAGAAAATGCAACTCCAGCTAAGGTAGACCCGAGCATCATCTGCTCTCTTGCTTCTCTATCACTGCCATCATGGAATACTCGGCGTAGATTAGGCCCAATTAACTTCATAGCGGCAATAGNNTGAGTGTCAGTATAGGCGCTGGCTTTTTTACTTACATAGGATTCCATAGCGTGAGTCAACGCATCAATACCCGTATCTGCTGTGGTCCGTGCAGGTACGCTTAGGGAAAGTTCGAAGTCGACTAGAGCCGCCGTGGGCATGAATCCAGTGCCTAAGCACAACATTTTTTCATCGGTGGTCTCATCGGTAATAATAGTGAATTTTGTCACCTCAGAACCGGTGCCCGCCGTGGTTGGGATAGCAAAAATGGGTAAGCCGGGCTCGTCTACTATGCGTGGGAATTTGTAGTCGCGCATCTCGCCCCCGTATGTCCCGAGTATGGCAATCGCCTTAGCGCTGTCGATTGGGCTACCGCCCCCCAAGGCTATAATTGCATCGTAGTTGCCACTGCGAACCTTATCAACTCCGGCTTGTATGGAGAGTACGGTGGGCTCAGGAACGGTGTCATCAAACACCTCGGAACTTATTCCAACTTCGTTTAAGCATTCTCTAATAGTACTGATATAGCCAAGTTGAACCATGATTTTATCAGTCACAATGAGCGGTCGATGCAAGCCCATGCTCTTTAGTATGTTGCCTATCTCACTACTGGCCCCAGCGCCGACCTGTAAAGTCTGAGGAAGAATTATTTTTGCTGACATGATTACTCCAATATTTATTTTTTTGAAGTCACAAGCGGCCTTTCTGGTCATTTATGACTTTTTCTAATCTTCTTGGCCCGTAATGTCTTAAATTAACAGAGAAATCACTATACGATTAAAATGATACAAATCATATTGTTTTAGACAATTTTTTTAAACGTTTCTCATTATATGGACTTTTTTGAGCCCTCTATTTGCCTGGGGATAATCTAGGCGAGCCTATACCTCAGTTAGACGGGTTGGTCCGCACAGTTGATACAGCGAGTGTAGGTTGGATCGATATGGAGCCTGCCGATGACGATATCTTCATCACATAGGGTGCAGCGTCCGTAATCTTCTGTAGCAATACGTTCTAGTGCGGCGGGTATTCGTGCTAGTTGTTGCTTGCGGCGCCTTGAGGCCTCTTTGGCCATTTCGACACCCTGCATGGCATCCATGCGAGAAAGACGGCCGACCATCGATTGGTCCAACTGTACCGGTTTCGTGGCCTCGCAGGAGATAGCCTCTAACTCAGTCAGCTGGGCTCTTAACTCAAGTAGAGCACGACGGAAATTTTCAACAACTAAATTATCCATGACTGACTCAAATGGCCGGCATTTGGGTTATAGAGTAGGCTTGCTGACTGAGCCAAGGCGCGATAGGGGCCATTTCAGGTACGATTTCTTCCGTGTAGATGGAGCGGCATATATTGGCAATCTGCTCCGGCCAATCACCTAATTCATCTTTTCGGCAAACTAATGCCAAATGTCGAGCGTTGGCGCCCTTGGCTAGCTGCATCACAGTAACACCTTGCAGTAAGTCTGGGTAAGGTACAAGGCAAAGTCCCGTGGCAAAACCCCAACCTTGGGCCGATTGAACAAAACGTAAAAGTGTTTGGGTACTGTCTAGTTCACAATTGATATTAAGCTCGATATTAAGACGTCTGGCAATTAGATCGCTCAGTGCGCCCAGGCGAGACTGACGGTTATAGCGCACAAAGGGCACGTTGTCAGCTAGCCACTCGCAGCCAACCTTACCTGACTGGGAAAATTGCTCAGGTACTATCATCACAAAGGGATCCCTAAGGATAGGATAACGTTGTAATTCGGGATGTTCATCAATGGGATCGCTGGTGATCAGCATATCGAGATCGCGGTTTAATAATGCCTGAGTTAAGGGGGATACCAACCCAGTTCGCAGTGCTAGCTTGGAAGTAAAAGGTTTTACTTTTTGCATAAATTGCAGTCCGGCAACATCACAAAAAGAATCGATCATCCCCACACTTAGCGGCAGACTTCCACCCTTGGTTACCTTGCGCATATCGACCAGCATGCGTTGGGTATCATTGATTATGCTTTCGGCATAACCCTTTAAAACTTGGCCACTGGGCGTTAGTTTGATGGGTCTGGAGCGAGTCACAACTAGCTGAGTTTCAGCGTGAAGTTCTAGCTGCTTGATCGTTTGGGATACGGCCGATTGGGTAATGCCGAGTCTTTCTGCGGCTTGAGTTAAGCTTTCGGCTTCAGCAACAGCGGCGAACACACGCAGGGCACTTATTTCAATATTTTTGTTGTTTTTCATCAAGCTAGTGTAGCTTAAAATCTAGGTTAAAAAACTAAACTCGATATTCTTTCGATGCNACCAGACATTTGCTTATTGGCTAGCGACTAGTTGCTCTAATGCAGAAATACCCACTGGGCTTCCATCATATTCTTGCATGGCATCAAGTAGACAATCCCACAGAAACTCTGTGGCGCTTATATCGCACAAAATGAAATAACTGAGTGTTTGACCTAGATCGTGGCGAATAACGATGGCATTGGTTTTGGCAACTGATGTCTGGGCAATATGGCCACGTGCAAACTTATGGGGGCGTAAATCTACACCACAGACTTTTGAGAACATTTCAGCTGCCTGCTCTCCAGTTACTGCGAGCCAACAATGACTGTCACCTCTAGGTAACAAGTATGTCTGAGTGTCACTCTCGGCATGATCCTGACTAGATTTTTCTGTCAGGGTAGCCACCTGAGGGCCGTCAGTAAAAATATCGCTAAGAATTAATAATTCTTGATCGGATAATTTAGCCACCAGACAGCCGTCAGGTTGAATGGCAGACATGTTGGCACTATTAGGTAGTGTTAACCTCTGGCTCTCTGCCCAGTTCGGCGCGCAGGTACCTTTAAAGCCAATTCTTGGTAGCGTTGATAAATCGCATATAGCCATAGAGCGCGCTTGAGTTTGCTCAGAGTTGCCATTGCCATAGTGACTGACAATGAAGTTGGTACCCATTTGTTTAAATACGGCATTATTGTTGATATGTCGGCGATAAAGCTGACTACGTCGTACGCCCCTAGAGGGATCTAGTGTTGTCATGGTTACAGCTCCTGCCGCGCATTATCGGGATCGAAGAAGGGTAACTCTACGACCTTGGCGAGTACTCGTACGCCACCCAGCGATTTTATCTCGATAATACTTCCCGCACCGGTCTTTTGTGGGGGTACATAGGCAAGTCCAATGGCTTTACCTAGGGTTGGAGAGAAGTTGCAAGAGGTGACACGTCCTGTCATCTGTTCATCGTCTACGACTAGGTGACTTTCTTTCGGCATTGGTGCCTCGCTATCATCGATCACAAAACCGACCAAGCAACGCAAGCTAGATTTTTTCTCTAATTCAGCGATAGTTCGACCGCCAACGAAGAATGGTTTATTTCGGGACACAGCCCAACCCATCTGCACTTCATTCGGGTTTGACATTGCATCGGTATCTTGGCCAATAATAATATGGCCTTTTTCGAGTCGCAGTACTCGTTGTGCCTCTATACCGAACGGCTGAATATTGTGTTCATTGCCTGCACTCATGAGAGCGTCCCAGAGGGCCTCACCGTATTGCTGAGGAACATGAATTTCGTAACCTAATTCGCCGACAAAACCGACTCTAATGAGTCTTGCAGGAATCTCGCCGACATTACCCAAACGAACACCCATATAAGGAAATGCCTCTGCTGATAAATCTACATCAGAGCAGACCTTTCGGAGTACTGCGCGGGCATTAGGTCCTGCAATATTGACGCCGCAATAAGCTGAGGTAACGTTGGCAATATCAACATCCAGTCGCCATTGTGCATTCCATTTGAGCATATTTTGGTAAACGCGGTCGACTCCGCCGGTGGTAGCGGTCACATAGTAATGATTGTTGCCAAAACGGCAGGCTACGCCATCGTCAATAACCACTCCAGCTTCATTGGTAAGCAAAGCATAACGTGCTTTGCCAACGGGTTGTTTTAGAAACCCAAAAGTATAGAAGCGATTTAGAAACTCACTCGCGTCGGCACCGCGGACTTCAATGCCGCCAAGTGTAGAGACATCGACTAGGCCAACATTGTCACGCACATTGCTAACTTCTTTGTCTATACAGGTCTGTCGGTCGTTATTTTTAGAGTGATAAAAGGCTGGCCGATACCAAGCACCAGCTTGGAGCATTTCGGCTCCGGCTTCGAGATGTCGATAGTGCATATTGCTGCGTCGGGCAGGATAAAAGCTGCGCCCAGCACTGTGGCCTAACTGCTCAGCGGAAAATGGAGGACGTGCTGTTGTAACGCCTGTTTCAGCGACAGTCCGATTAGTTGCCGCGGCGACTAGTCGAGCGGCAGCAAGTGCTGAGTGGCGACCCTGTGAGGGCCCCATTCCACAGGTTGAATACCGCTTAACTAGCTGAATATGCTCATAGCCATCACCCGTTGCATTGATAATGTCGGCAATGGTTAGGTCTTCGTCAAAGTCGATGAATTCTTTACCCTTTGGATGGGCAAATATAGGCCAAGGGTGATTTGGGCTGAGAGTCTTTTCAGTAACTCTGTCAGCTACCTGCNTTTTGGTAAATTTCAGCGCATTAGTGGCTATGGTCGCGGCTCTTTTGGCTTCCAACAAAACGGCATCAAGTGTCCATAAGCTGTTTACTGAACCTGCTAATTGAAGTGATTCTGGGCAGTTTTGCAGGCTAAACATGGCTGACTGATCATCATAGGTTAGCTGCCCTCCAGCCTGGCAAGCAAGTTGATACGTCGGTGTGTAACCTACTGACATGCAGAGTAGATCACAGGTGATTACCTCACCTTGTACGGCNCAGATACCCTGGCTGANAATTTTGCGTATATCTACCTCGGCAACATGGTTTCCTCCTTTACTGTGGGCCGCATAGACCGTCATTCTGGTTTCAATCCTAATGCCCCGAGCCACTGCTGCCTTGGCTATATCGTCATAAATTGGTTTATCGCGCAAATCGACGATGGCGTTAACCTTAACACCAGCATCGTCAAGATCGAGGGCTGTGCCATAGCCATCATTGTTACCAGTAACAATAACTGCTTGAGACCCAGGGCTGACAGCATAAAGGTGCACGAGTCGTTGTGCAGCGCTGCTCATCATGACCCCAGGTAGGTCATTATTATGAAAAATGGCGGGTTGCTCTAACGAGCCAGTACACATAATAGTTTGTTTGGCACGAACCTTATACAAACGCCTCTTAGTGACAATGGGTAACCAGTTGTCGGCAAACCAACCATTACAGACAGCATTAGTCATTACTGAGATGTTTGGCTTAGCATTAATGGCATCGAGTAGTTCATCAAGCTGCTTTTTACCTCGAGTACCTTCGACATCAAATCGACTGTAATTGAGTGAACCGCCGAGGCTTGGGTTCTCATCGACCAACAGAACTTCACAACCCTCTACCGCAGATTCTATAGCGGCTTGCATGCCAGCTGGACCACCACCAATAATGACGACATCAAAAAATTTATATTGTTTATCGTAGTAGTCGGGTACTAATTGTTGGTCAATAACACCTAGACCGGCTTTTTTACGGATTAATGGCGCCCATTTCTCCCAGATACCACGTGGCTTGAAAAATGCCTTGTAATAAAACCCCACTGGTAAAAAGCGTGAAAAAAGGCCAAGCCATTCACCTCGATCTTTCTCTAGGCTCCCAGAAAAATTTTGTCCTGTGACCGTTAGTCCTTCGCCAATAAGTTCTCGATCGGCCAATGCATTAGGGTTAGATGGGAGTTGCACCATGGTATTCGCATCTTGCCCAGCCATGGTTAGCGCACCCCTTGGGCGGTGGTACTTGAATGAGCGGCTGAGTAGAGTTTTTTTGTTAGCGGTCAAGGCACTAGCAATGGTATCGCCATGGAACCCATTATAGGTCTTTGAATCGAACTCAAACTGAATGGGGTTTTCACGATTAATCAATGTGCCGTAGGGTGAGGGTAGTCGATTTTTCATGATCGATTCTCCGGCTTTACTACGCTAAAGTCGATTCTCTCGGTATATATTTCATCAGCCTTAAAGGTGCGAATCACCTCGTCGGTGATAGTGTTACGTTCAGCGAGAAACCAAAATGAGCTCGCCGTATGGCACCACCATTCAGTGACAACGCCTGCAGCATTATCATGAAAGAAGACGTGCTCAGCCCAATCTCGAGCTGATATGGAGTTATAGTCCGGTGTTGTGTGGTACTCGCCACCATAAGTAAATTCGGCAATGTTACGCGAGCCATTGAGCGGGCATGTTAGTAGTTTCAATGACCTTCTCCTAGTGGCTAGCGGCGGTGGCGCCGGCTTCGTTGATTTGTTCGAAGCGATAAAATCGCTCCAGTTCAAAGGGTTTAATAATCTCAGGCACTTTCTTGGTGGCTACCAGTTCTGCCATAGTGACACCGCAAATTGGGGTAGCTTTGAACCCCCAGGTTCCCCAACCGGCATCTAAATAATAATTTTCTACAGGACTTAAGCCCATAATAGGACTGTAATCTGGAGTCATGTCCGTAGTCCCTGCCCACTGTCGTAGTAGCCTTGCCTGCGATAGAAAGGGAAACAACTCCATTGCGGCAGCAGATAAAGATTCACGCTGGTCTAATGTAGCGCGGGTATTGTAGAGAGGGTAGGGGTCTGACCCACCACCAATAACAAATTCTCCCCGGGATGTTTGATGCACATAAACGTGCACCTGTGGAGAACTGACATGAGGGGTCAGAATGGGCTTGTAGGGCTGGGTTACCATCGCTTGCAAAGGGTAGCAGTGAATAGGCAGCGGAATACCCGCTTTTTTGGCGACTATGGAACTCGCGCCGGCAACAGCTTGGACAACGCAACCGCATTCGACCCTACCGCGATTGGTTTTTACGGCAGTGACTCGGCCACTGGTTATTTCAATATCTTCCACTTCAGTTAGTTGATGTAGTTCTACACCTCGATCGCAAGCGCCTTTTGCATAACCCCATGCCACAGCATCATGACGTGCGGTAGCGCCATCGGCATGCCAAAGTCCCGCTAAAATAGGGAATCGGCTGTCTTCTGACATATTAAGATTAGGGACTAACTCGGAGATGGTTTGACGATCGATCAACTCTGAGCGCACACCCATGTGCTGGTTCACCTCAGCTCGCCAGCGAAAACTACGAATAGCGGCATCGCTATGGGCCAACGTTAGCTGACCACGATTTTCCATCATCACGTTATAGTTAAATTCGTTACTTAGATTGTTATAAAGTTTGACTGATTCGCTGTAAAATTTAACGCCTGATTCGGTTAAGTAATTGGAACGAATAACGGCTGTATTTCGCGCGGTGTTTCCGCCACCAAGGTAGGCTTTTTCAAGAATCGCAACATTGGTAATGCCATGATATTTGGCTAAGTTATAGGCAATGGCGGCACCATGACCACCGCCACCAATAATCACAACGTCATAGTGCCTTTTAAGATCTTTAGATGGCGTAAAGTGGTGCTTGGCAGGATAGTTACTGCTTAATCCGTATTTTAAAAGGCCAAAAGGCATAGTCTGCTCTCTTTAGATAAAAAGGTTAACTGCCGTTAAATACCACGGTTTTATTGCCATCCAGGAAAACGCGTCGCTCAATATGATATTTGACCGCCTTAGCCAATGCCATGCTCTCATTATCTCGGCCCACACCCACAAGTTCCTCAGGACCGCAGTTATGGTCGACGCGAGTCAGCATTTGCTCAATGATTGGTCCTTCGTCTAGATCGGATGTTACGTAATGTGCTGTCGCCCCGATCACTTTAACACCTCGATCAAAAGCCTGATGGTAGGGTTTGGCTCCTTTAAAGCCAGGCAAAAAGGAGTGATGAATATTAATGCAACGACCAGCCAACTTTTTGGTCAACTCATCGGACAGAATTTGCATATAGCGTGCTAGCACGACGAGTTCAGAATGGGTGTCCGCAATAATCTCTAGCAGACGTTGCTCTTGTTGAGCTTTAGTCGCTGGAGTCACAGGAAGATGTATAAATCGGATACCCTCCCTTTCAACCATAGGACGCAGGTCTTGGTGATTGGATACAATCGCTGTGACTTCCATGTTGATTTCACCTTTACGCTTGCGATACAGCAGGTCATCTAGGCAATGGTCATATTTGGACACTAAAATAATTGTTTTGACAGGTGTGGCTGGTCGATGAAAATCCCATGTCATGCCGAATTTGTCTGAAATTGTGGCAAATTCTTCTGTCATCTTGGTGATGCTGGGGGCATTTTCCTGTCGGCGGAAAACGGCGCGCATAAAGAATTTTTGGGTAGATTCATCATCAAACTGTTCCAGAGCGCAGATGTAGCAGTCCCTATCAGCCAAAAAGCTAGTTACCGCAGCGACTACGCCGGTTACTGCGCGGCATGTTCCGGTAAAAATATAACGTTCTGTGTTGGCTGATATTGTTTTCATTAGGGCTACCTGGAGACATTTTTGAGGGCGATTATTTTAACTTTTTTTGATATCTGCTGCCGGACTTATTTTGATGCTTTTCTTACCCCTTATGATGCATGGTTTAATATAAAATCGTCAATACTGTAGGCCTATAATTAGTAACACTACTAGGTATCTGCGGAACTACTAATGCTAGTTAGTGTGGTTGACTGCCATTTTTCAGCTATCCTCCTGTGCTACAATTTATCTTTATACCGCCCAGTTTATGCTGCTATTAAACGTAGCCTGCCCGCCCTATTGGTTTGGGCATAAGAATTAAGATTCTGGTTTCATGTTGTATGGTATTTACCTCTTACTGAAAGGCTTTTGGGATGATTCTAGATAGTGAAATAGGTGAGCAAGTCACGCAGCTGATAGGTGAAAGGCGGTCGCATCCGCGTCTTGAGGAACCGGCTCCAGATCTTGAGATTTTAGAAACTATTTTTTCGGCTTCTCTGCGAGCTCCTGACCATATGCATTTAAGGCCTTGGCGCTTCTTGACGATATCGGGAGACGACCGAAAGGACCTCGGGAAACTTTTTGTGGATCACTGTAAAGATAGCAATCCAAGTGCTGAGCAAAAAGAAGTGGATAATGCCTACGCCAAAGCCTTTAGAGCCCCTCTTATCGTTGTGGGTATTGCCACTTATAAAAGTCACCCTAAGGTACCAGATATAGAGCAGGCTATTGCTGCAGGCGGCGTAATGAACAACATTGGGTTGGCAGTTTATGCCCATGGATTTGGTTCAGTTTGGCGTACAGGTGGTTATGCAGCTTCACAGATTATAAAACAGGGGCTTGGACTTGTTGAAAATGAAGAAATCATAGGCTTCCTATATATTGGCACGCCGGCTACCCGAGACAGGCATGTCAGGCCTTTAGCCGCGGACGAGTTTTTTAGCGTCTGGCCTAATAACGATTAATTGATAGGTAACTTTGTATGACATATAAATTTCCTATGATACTTTCGTTTGTTGCCTTGATGGTGAGTAGCTGCTCAACCTACCAGCCCACAAGAATAGNCAATATTTGTAAAATATTTTGGGGTGAGACGGATTGGTACGAAGACGCTCGTGCAGCTCATAATCGCTGGGGCACGCCAATCACGGTAATGATGGCGATCATGAAACAAGAGTCTAGTTTTCGAGCTGATGTAAGACCGGATAGACCTAGGTTTTTATTTATTCCTTTACCGCGAAAATCGTCGGCCTATGGTTATGCACAGGCTCAAGATCCTGCGTGGAACGACTATAAAAAGGCGACGGGAAATCGGGGTCACGACCGAGATGATTTTCGTGACGCGATCAACTTCATTGGCTGGTATACCAACAAAAGTCACCGAAGGCTCGGTATTTCTAAATCGGACCCATTTCGTCAGTATCTTGCATATCATGAAGGTTGGGGTGGCTATTCACGTGGCAGCTTTAACAAAAAGCCACAGTTATTAGATATTGCCGCTAAGGTGAAAGGGCAAACTGAGATCTATAATGCTCAGCTGGTTAGGTGTAGATCAGGCCTTGAAGATGCGGTGAAAGGGTGGTTTTAAGACCAAGTGCATCTGTCACACGGGGAANATTTTAACAGCGTCTTCTATCGTACAATTCCAGTCTATATAGAATCGCTAGATGCTAGTTAGTCTAGACATGGCTGCATTATATTGGCTTTCCAGTTGGTCCACGAACTGCGCTGCGGTAAGAACAGCTTTCACAGCGCCAATACCCTGCCCACAACCCCAAATATCTTTCCATGCCTTTGCATCAGAGTTGCCTCCGGAGCCAAAGTCCATTTTAGATGGATCACTCTCCGGAAGATTATCCGGATCCATTCCCGCAGAGACTATAGAGGGTTTTAGATAATTACCACTGACACCGGTAAATAGGGTGCTTAAGACAATATCATCAGAATTATTATCGACGACAGACTGTTTATAGGGTTGCTCGGCATTGGCTTCAGCTGTGGCGATAAAGGCTGACCCAACATAGGCAAGGTCGGCGCCCATAGCTTGTGAGGCCAATACTGCNTCTCCATTGGCGATGGANCCAGACAATAAAATCGGGCCATCAAACCACTCTCTTAGCTCCTGGACTAATGCGAAAGGCGATAGGCTACCAGCGTGGCCGCCAGCTCCCGCAGCCACCGCAATTAAACCGTCGGCGCCTTTCTGTATTGCTTTTTTCGCGAAACGATTATTGATAATGTCGTGCAACACAATGCCGCCGTAGGAATGTACAGCTTCATTTACAAATTCTTTCGCCCCAAGAGAGGTAATAACAATAGGAACTTTCCATTTCACACACATTTCAACATCATGTTGCAGTCGATTATTTGACCCATGGACAATCTGATTGACTGCAAATGGCGCAGAGGGATTGTCGGGATTGGCTGCATCATATTCTGCTAATTCGGTGGTTATTCTTTCGAGCCAACGATCTAATTCAGCCTCAGGTCGTGCATTAAGCGCAGGAAAAGAGCCTACAACGCCCGCTTTACACTGGGCAATGACAAGGTCTGGGTTAGATATAATAAACAGAGGTGCCCCGACGACAGGTAATCGTAAGCGTTGTGAAAGTATTTCGGGTAAAGCCATGGTCAAANCCTAGTAACTTAATAAGTAAAAATGAATTATCATTAGCGAGAATTCTAGCGATTTAATAGTCCCTCGCCTACCTAAAGTAAAGGATCATGGTGACCCATTAGTCGCGTTAGACGAAATCTTTGAGTTTAAAAATAATAATAATGGTCGGTTCAAGAGCGGTGAGAGATCATACAAAAAAGGATCACAAGGGAGTTGCTAATTTGAAATTATTAACACCACTGGCAATGCTGACCGAGAGCGTAATCATCTTGGCTATTGTTTGGTCAGGTTATTCTGTATTTATACTTAAAGATTTTGGGGTTTTTGGCGAGAATCATTTATTGGAAAANCTTCAGGCTTTAACACTGTTAGCGGTGTTAACTGTATATATGGNATCGGNGCTCCAGTCACGTAGAAACGACAGACTGTTGTGTNTNTTTTTTGTGTGGCTGACGGTAGGATTTTTGCTTCGTGAGGTCGATATCGACGAGCTTAACTTTTCGGCATTTTTGGTTCAATGGGGCTCTGGCTCTGGACGTAATCTATTGTTGGCCCTCGCCTTCGGAACCATGGTCATAACGGCATTGATACGGCTAAGATTTTATATTGGTTTGGCCAGACAATTTCTGGTTAGTAAGCCGGGAGTCATGACGCTAGCATCAGGCGTGCTGCTGATTGTTGGGGACATATGTGAGAAAGTTTCGTTTACCCATCACGTGTTCTTTGAAGAGGTATTTGAGCTAATTGCTTATGCCGTTCTATTGCGCGCTGCGACCTTGCTTGCTAGGTATCCAGTGGAGCCTAAGGCCGCTATCTAGGCATCATAGAGAGACGGTTTTACTCTATTGCTTGTGTTACTCGATAGAGAAAATTAGCCGGACTAAAGCTTGAGTTGGCGGACACGCCCGTGCCCTGAGGTAGAGTAGCAACAAAGTCAGATTGAGCAATACCTGCTGCGGTAATGGCCATTTTTCGTTCACCACTGCCGTTGAGAACAGGTTGATAAAGGCTGTTGCGTGCTACAACCATGTTGTTCTCAAAGTCGATCATAATATACTGGCCATCAAAGCCGATAGTTGAGTAAATAGTATTGGCGTCAGGAAAGATTGTTCCGTCAGGCTGAGTTATGGATCCGATAGTCCAAAATTTTAGGCCGTAGCTAAAGGACCCGTTGTATTCGGCGACCTGTGAATCAGTGGTTATATTTTTGATCTTGTCGATATAAGAACTAGGTAACACTTGCTCTTCATTCCATGCACCATTATTGAGTAGCAGTTGACCAAATTTGGCAAAATCCCGCGGGGACATATCTAAACAGCAGTAAGCCAGATAGTTACCGTCAACCTGATCAGTTGAGTCATTGTCTTGCCACCAGTGCGCGGTAATACCCAGTTTAGAAAACAGATTAATGTCGGCATAGGTCTCAAGGTCTTTACCCGTCGCGCGATATAAGATTTCGCCAATGACCATGGTGTCGCAGTTGGAATATAGCCAAGCATTAGCTTGATAGGCCTCAGTAGTGCTGTACCAGGGTTGTATTACACCAGTTTCTGCCAGTTCACGCTCAAGACAGGCGTCCATCTGGTTGTTTGAGAAGACAAGGCTGCCACCGGAGCCGTCAGAGGTTGTGCATGTGCCAAGACTTTCCGTTGTTTGATCAAAGCAGACTGTCGGCATGCCAGAGCGCATATCAAGTAACTGACGAAGAGTAATGCTTGCTCGTTCATCGTCAGCCCACTCGGTGATGTGCACAGACGCGCTTTCACTTAAGGAGGATATTAATCCCTGTTCCATAGCAATACCGACCAGGGCACTAGCAAACGATTTTGCCGTGGACCAAGACGATGCCAAACTGTCTTTGTCTTTAGTGCCAAAGAGGCCGTTAATTGTCGCTGCGTCGCTTCCAAGACTATCCGTTACAGTCGTCAACTCGCCATCAAGAATTCCGCGATAGCGCTCTTCAATCAGTTTGTTATCTTTAATAACCACAGCAGCCTGAGTGAAGGTTCCGTCACCAAAAGCATAATTAAATGCGGCATTTAACTTTGCAGAATCCATACCAACTGAGGCTGGCGTGGCTTCTTGCCAAACATTGCAGTCAGACTGAGCACAGGGGTCGGTTGCTGTCACCGGTTCGGGTGGAGCTTGGTTGCTAGAACCACCACCACCGCAAGACGTTATCAAGGCAATACAGGTTAACCCAACTAGAGAACGCATAACACACCTTATGATTGCAGTAGTCGCAGGTTATGCTACCACGTTTATTTTAAGAAAAAACCAGCATATTTTTGAATTATCCCAATCCGATACGTCTTGATTTCAGAATAATAGAAGATAATGAGTTAAAATATTAGTGACACCAAAAGCTCAAATTAATCACGTTGCGGCTCCTATCTTTTACTCTTCTGTAATGGTCTGTCCATAACAGAAAACCCCACCCTTTTGGGGTGAGGTTTCACGTATATGGTGCACTCGGGTGGATTCGAACCACCGACCGCTCGGTTCGTAGCCGAGTACTCTATCCAGCTGAGCTACGAGTGCATTTTTCTCTCATTTCTGAGGCCGCTCACTATAGGTGAGGGGCATGGTTGAGTCAACAATTGCCTGTTGTTGAATGAGGCTTTTTGATATTTAAAGCGCTGTGTTAAGTCTGCTGGTCTATGTGGTAAGCTTTATAATGTTGGTAGCACAGTGGACGTTAGTGTTTGTAGCTAATAGGCACCCACATGGTTTCCTTGAGCTCTTCCATAACAACATAACTTGTAGATTCTTGCACTGCAGGTAGTTTTAAAATTCTGTGGCCCAGAAGTTCGCGATAGGCCGCCATATCGGCAACGCGCGCTTTGAGTAAGTAGTCGTAGTTACCAGAGACTAAGAAGCAGCTCTGAATATTCTCTAAGTCGATGACTGATCGATGAAACTCTTCAAAGTTTTCTTGCGAGGTGTGGTTGAGACGTATCTGAACAAAAACTACTAGTCCCGCGTTTAGCTTTTCTGGGCACACTTGGGCACTGTAACCCAAGATATAGCCGTTTCGCTCAAGCCGCTTTACTCGCTCGATACAAGGCGTTACCGACAATCCAACATGCTTTGCCAGGTCGGTGTAACTTATGCGGCCATCTTTTTGCAGGGTTCGCATTATATTGCGGTCGATCTTGCCGAGTTTATCGCTTCCTTCTAGGTCAGGTTTTGATGCCATTTGGGAGAAACCACTTTAAACAGTAAAATATATCGATATTTTACTTATTATAGAAAAATAATCTAGTTTAAGTGGTTAATAATTAATAAATATTTCTAGATATTATTAGAATTACAGAATAATTAATGTTTATTATTTTAGATAAAGTGGAGAGTGAAGCCGTGTTAATAGGAGTTTCTAAGGAAGTTAAAAATCATGAATACCGTGTCGGTTTAACGCCAGCGTCAGTATTTGAGTTGGTTAAGCGTGGTCATCAAGTGATTGTTGAAGTAGACGCTGGTGCTGCCATCGATTTTACGGATGATCAATATGTTGCTGTGGGTGCTGAGATCAGCCATTCTCCTGAAGATATCTTTGCTCGAGCAGAGATGATCGTAAAGGTGAAAGAGCCACAAGCCCATGAATGCAAAATGTTGCGCGAGGGGCAAATTCTCTACACCTATCTTCATTTGGCACCAGACCCAGAGCAGACTAAGTTGTTAGTAGAGTCAGGCGCCACCTGTGTGGCTTATGAAACAGTAACCGATGCTCAAGGTGGATTACCCTTGTTAGCACCTATGTCAGAGGTGGCAGGTCGTATGTCTGTTCAGGCGGGCGCACATCATTTAGAGAAAGCTCAGGGTGGCCGAGGTGTTTTACTCGCGGGTGTACCGGGTGTTGCACCTGCCAAAGTGCTAGTCATCGGCGGTGGTGTGGTTGGCGATAATGCGGCATCGATGGCAGTAGGTATGGGTGCTGATGTGACTATCTTGGATCGTTCTATTCCACGCTTACGGCAACTAGATAATGAGTATGAAGGCCGAGCAAAATGCGTTTATTCTACTGATGCAGCGATAGAGGAGTATTCACTGGAAGCTGATCTGGTAATTGGCGCTGTGCTTATTCCTGGTGCGGCAGCACCTAAGTTAATGAGCCGAGATTTGATTAGTCGAATGAAGAAAGGTGCAGTGGTTGTTGATGTGGCTATTGACCAAGGTGGCTGTTTCGAAACATCCAAGGCAACCACCCACCAGACGCCTACCTATGTGGTTGATGACGTAGTGCACTACTGTGTGGCCAATATGCCGGGCGGTGTGGCTC
>JGI26254J51713_1000223_pt1 | contig 23528 bp, 19 predicted proteins | sample SaaInlV_120m_DNA_3_FD_51713 | JGI IMG/M metagenome (IMG submission 51713)
TGCGAAACTTGCCGTATTGCTAACAAAAACAATTCATGAAATCACATTAAATGGAAGTGTGTTTCGTGTAGATCTTGACCTGAGACCAGAGGGAACCAGCGGGGAAATAGTTAATTCGTTGGCAAGTTTAGAAATTTATTATCAATCCTGGGGTCGTCTCTGGGAGCGTCAAGCTTTAATGAAGGCAAGGGTGTCTGCAGGAAGCGAAACTTTGGGGAAAAAATTTTTTAAAATGATGGAACCATTTGTTTATAGAAAAAATATAGATTTTTCAGCGATACAAGAAATAATTAGTATGAAAGAAAAAATTAATCAAAATATAAAGAAGAAAAAAATAAATAAAAGAAATATAAAGCTAGGCGAAGGAGGAATACGCGAAGTAGAATTCACGGTTCAAATTTATCAGTTAATATACGGAGGTAGAGAAAAAAATATAAGGGGAGCCAATACGCTAAAAGCTTTGAAGGGGCTTAATGAATTCAATTTAATTGAAAAAAAAGAATACAAACAACTAAAGGAAGCATATGTTTTTTTAAGAAATTTAGAAAATAGGGTACAGATTTCATTTGGTCTTCAAATTCACGATATTCCTGAAGATAGGTTCTTGCAGGCAGTTCTTGCCCTGAAAATGAATATAGAAGGAAAATCCATCGAAGAGTTAAGTGATAAATTAAATGATGAATTAACACGACAAACCCAATTTGTAAGTCATGTTTTTTCGGAACTTTTTAAAAAAGAACAAAACAGAAAGGTTGGGGGCGATGTAAATAAACTAAGTGAAGTAAAATCGTTAAACGAACAAGTATTAGAAAGAGCATTTTTTCAAAGTAGTAAAAATGCGTTGCGGTTTTTAAAAAATTTGAGAGATGGCCAGAAGTTTTCCCATCCAACCGAAAAAAGTATCAGCGACTTTTATAGAATTCTTCCAAAAATTCTAGATTGGTGCGGTAAAGTACCGATGGCAAATTCAGCAGTAGAAAATTTGGTAAAATTTATTGAATCAAGCAAGGCAAGAGAATCATTTTTAGATTTATTTTCTAAAAATAATAAATTTCTAGAATTACTTCTCAGAGTTTTTGGAAGTAGTAATTTAATAGCAGATATTTTAATTAAACAACCTGATTTGGTAGATGTAATAAAGGACGCGGAATCCATTTATCGTTTTAAAAATAAAAAAAATCTTCAGAACGAAATAAGTCAAACCCTTAAAAGGTGCAAGTCATTTCAGGAAAAAAAAAATAGTTTAAGACGATTTAAGCAGGGTGAAGAGTTGAGGGTAGGGATTCGTTATATAATTGGAGAAGCGGATATAGGAGGAACATTAGCAGATCTGTCCAGCTTGGCAGAAACGCATATAGAAAATTCCTATCAAATAGCATTTAATGAGCAGAAGAATCAGTATAGTAAAGAAAAAATAATTCCGGATAGTTTTGCCATTATTGGGTTGGGTAAACTAGGAGGTGGCGAAATTAATTTTAAGTCGGACTTGGATGTGGTTTTTGTGTATGAAGATTCAAAAAATGATTCTTTATTCGCAGAAAGTGTAGTTCTATTTTATACAAAAATTTATCAGTTAATAAATGAACTAACATCTCAAGTAACCCCTTCAGGGTATGCTTATAAAATTGATTCGGACTTACGGCCCGAAGGTAAGAGCGGNCTAATGGTAAACTCGATTAAGAGTTACGAAAATTACTACAAAGGAAGGGCTCGCACTTGGGAGCAGCAGGCTATGGTAAGGGCAAGATTTATAGCAGGAAATCCTCAAACAGGTCGAAACTTTATAAATATGGTAAAGAAGTTTACCTATCGCCCAAAGCTTGAATATAAGTCAATTGTAGAAATTTCAAGATCAAGAGAAAGAATGGAGAAAGATTTAGCGGAAGAGGTCACTAAGGGAAACAATGTGAAATTGGGTTATGGAGGTTTGGCGGATATTGAATTTTCTGTCCAAATTTTACAGATGATGCATGGGGGGAAAAATATTCGCTTAAGAGAAACTAATACACTTTCAGCTGTTGTTCAGTTAGATACTTTAGGTATTATTGATCATAAAGATTCAGAAAATATAAAAAAACACTACCTTTTCATGCGAAATTTAGAGTGTGCTTTAAGAATTCAAAANCTTTCTTTAATGAGTCATTTGCCGAAGGAACAAGAGAGACTTTTAATGCTTGCAAAGTTTTTAAAGTATTCTGGAAAAAATCCCGCTGATATCGTGGAAAAATTTAGAATCGACTATTCTCAAAGTACGAAAGAAATAAGAGCATTTTACAGTAAAACTGTAGATACCCTGTTACGAACCGCTCTCTAAAGAAGATGCTTCTCACAGAACGTATTATTTACTTTTGCGGTTCTTTTGAAATGAATTGAGCTTATATTCTACACTATCTATTAAAGCTTGCCAGCTGGCTTCAATAATATTTTCTGATACTCCAACAGTCCCCCATTTCGAATCACGATCGCCTGACTCAATTAACACACGGGTTTTAGCCTGCGTACCTTTTTTTTCATCTAGGATTCTCACCTTATAATCAAAAAGAGTCACATTTTCTATTTCAGGATAAAATTTACTCAAGGACTTTTTAATAGCCTTATCCAAGGCGTTAACTGGGCCTATGCCTTCGGCAGCAGAAACTTCCTGTACTCCGTTGACCCGAATTTTTACTGTGGCTTCTGATATAGGTTTCTCGTCTTCACCCCTTTGTTCTACAATCACACGAAAACCAACAAAATCGAAAAAATATTCTTTTTTGCCTAGGGCATCACGCATCAGTAGTTCAAAAGAAGCTTCGGCCCCTTCGTATTGATATCCGAGCTGTTCGAGGGATTTAAGGTTATCCAGTATTGTTTTGACTTTTGGTTCGTGGGCATCAATATCAATACCGTATTCTTGAGCTTTGGACAGAATATTGCTTTTTCCAGACAGATCTGAAATTAAGATTCGCTGGACATTACCGACCAATTTCGGGTTGATATGCTCGTAGGTGGCGCTATTTTTTTTTATAGCACTAACATGAACGCCTCCTTTATGAGCGAAAGCACTTTTACCAACATAAGGTTGATGGTTCCAGTGTGCCTGATTAGCAAGTTCATAAACAAATGATGACAAATCTGTCAAAGATTGCATTTGTTCATCAGAAATACAGTTCAAACCTAATTTAAGTTTAAGATTAGGAATTATGGACACGAGGTTTGAGTTTCCGCATCGTTCGCCGAACCCATTTATGGTTCCTTGAACTTGTTCCACACCTGCCTGAACTGCCGTAATGGCATTAGCAACTGCCAATTCCGAATCGTTATGCGTATGAATTCCAATTTTTGTGTTAATAAAGCTTTTTACCAGTGAACACACTTTTCCTACCTCAGAAGGCAAAGACCCCCCATTAGTGTCGCACAGTATGATCCAATCGGCTCCTGCAGATTCTGCTTCCTTAAGGACTTTCATAGCGTACTCAGGATTGCTTTTATAGCCATCAAAGAAGTGCTCTGCATCAAATAATACTTCAGAACAATTATCTTTAAGGTAGCTCACGCTATCTTTGACCATACGTAGGTTTTCCTCCAAAGTTGTGGAGAGAGCTTCGTTAACATGCATATCCCAACTTTTCCCAAAAATGGTAATAACCTCTGTGTTTGCTTCGATCAGATTTTTAATATTNTGATCATTTTTTACATCCTTATTGGGGTGGCGTGTACTTCCAAAAGCAGTAATTTTTGCTTGTTGAAAATTACTACTTTTGACCCGACTGAAAAAATCCATGTCTTTTGGGTTCGATCCAGGCCAGCCNCCCTCAATATATTTTATTCCAAGTTCNTCGAGTTTATGGGCGATACGAATTTTATCTTCAACGGTAAAGGAGACATCCTCAGATTGCGACCCGTCTCTTAATGTCGTGTCATAAATGCTTATGGTTTTCATAAAACAAATTTTGAGGTTATCAGATGGATTCGTGGGTAGCCTTTAGGGCACTATTTTTTTAGGCTTAGTCATATTAAATACTTTGTGTAGAACGCGAACGGCAAGTTCACCGTATTTTTCTTCAATAATACAAGATACTCTTATTTCCGAGGTGCTTATCATTATAATGTTTATATTTTCATTAGATAGAGCGCTAAACATTTTTGCGGCAACTCCTGGATGGCTTCGCATGCCAGCGCCTACAATGGAAACTTTACATATATTAGGATCAGCACTAATATCACGTGCTTCTATGAGCTTACCTAGTTCTTGAACTATTTTGGTAGCTTTATTTATATCCTCATTTGTAACAGTAAACGAAATATCCGTATGGTTTTCATCACTGACATTCTGGATAATCATATCAACAGAAAGATTTTCATCTGCGAGTCCAGTGAAAAACTTACTGGCGATTCCTGGTTGATCAGGAACACCTTTGATCGTTATTTTAGCTTGATTTTTGTCGTTCATTATTCCAGATACAACCGGTTGTTCCATACTCGAATCCTCCTCACAGATCAAGGTGCCTTTAGACTCTTCTACTAAAGATGATTTTACGACAAGTGGCATATCGTATTTTTTGCAGAATTCAACGCAACGAAATTGAAGTACCTTTGCACCCAAGCTAGACATCTCCAACATTTCATCGTAAGAAACCCGGTCCATTTTATGCGCATCGGGAACAATGTTGGGGTCGGCGGTATATACCCCATCTACATCTGTATAGATTTCACACCTCTCTGCTTTTAAGGCTACAGCTAGAGCAACAGCAGAAGTATCAGAACCACCTCGTCCAAGGGTAGTAACATCACCATGTTCATTTATTCCCTGAAAACCTGCAACGACAATGACGTTCCCACTTTCTAAAGCTCTTCTGGAGCGATCAGTGTCGACTCCTTTGATACGGGCTTTTGTATGAGAATTATCGGTAAGTAAACCTATTTGCCTACCTGTCATGGAAATAGCAGGACACCCGATGCTATCAAGGGCTATACTTAATAAGGCACTTGAAACGCGTTCTCCAGATGATAATAAAAGGTCAATTTCCCTGTCTTTCCCAGTAGAGGTAATCTGTTTGGCCATATCTAATAATTTGTCGGTTTCACCTGCCATTGCTGAAACGACAACCACAATATCAAGCCCTTCTTTTCGCATACGGGCAATACGTTCTGCCACTTTTTTAATTCGTTCAATGCTGCCGACCGAAGTACCGCCATATTTTTGTACCACTAATCTATTCATACGTTTTAATTTATATCAAAAAACATGTTCATCAAATCTGAACCAGATTTAAAATAATTATTTTTCTTATTAAGAATATTTTCATCAAATTTATTAACTGAGGCCGTCTCTTTTTCTCCACTAATCACAAATGGGACTGGTCCATTTTCATACTTTACAGAAACTGCTGAACTGACATGGTTGACAACCACCATCATTTTGATGCCGCTATTTAGGTAAATTTCTTTTGATAGTGGGCCGATTACCTTTGAGTCGATATCTTCGATAGTAAGAATTTTGTCATCAATATTTCCCTTTAGTGAAACTTCTTCTGCCCCTGCTACATTAAGGTAGACAATATCCTTGGTCTGCAATTCGTTAATGGCAGCATCTACTTTATTTTTGAAATTGGTTTCAGCAAACCCGGTAGCATCTTCAACTGAAACTACGTTCATATTTGCCGCTTTAGCCATTCCCTGAAAAAGTAGTGATGCGGAAATAAGGGAAGCAGATTTCCCAAACTTATTATCAAATGGAGGAAGAGTTCCTTTTTTACCGTTCCCCCATAACCAGATACTGTTGGCCGAGTCAAGGTTTTCCCGCTTTCGTTTTTGGTTTACTGGATGATTATGCAATATGATTTGGGCTTGATTAATAATATAAATTAAATCATTAAACTCATCGCCATCCGGCATGAATTTTCGAATACCTTCACCGATCAATTCGTTGGGTGGCGTCAAATACTTTGTGAATGGTTCACTTTGCATGACCATTATATTATGAAAACCCAAACCAGGATAAAAAGTAACCAAGCAATCTGACATTTGATCTTGAAGTGCTTTTAAATAGTTTCCAGATTCTTCACAAGACAAGTGACCCGCTGTATAATCTTTCATCACCATATCGTTATGACTAGGTTGCAGAGTTACAAAATCACAACATAATGGAATTTCTCCATCTTTGAGATTCAACCCTATTGCTAGCGCGTCAAAATATGCTGGAGCAATATCATATTTTGAAGGATCGTAACCTAAAAGAGAGAGATAGGATATTTGGTTTCCAACTTGACAATTTTCAGGAATGGTTTTTACCGAACCTGAATAGCCCTCTTGAACCATCAGGTCCAGGTTGGGGGTGTCCGCAAGCTGTAACGGAGTCTTATTTTCTTTTTCAGCAATCGGCTTATCCGTTAGGCCGTTGGCAATTACAACCAAATATTTCATTCTAAACCAAACTGAGATGGGTGGTTAGCGGTTGAGGAGTCTTTAAAATTATATCTTAATCCTTCTTAAAATCACACACATAAACGCTTAAAAAACAACGAAAATTAGATTACTGAAAAATAATTTCATGCAATGGATCGAGTGATGTTGTTTTTCGAATCCAAAAGTAGAAAATTTCACACAATACCTAAAACTTATGAGAAAAATAATTTTTGTCACCTAATGCATTGGAACATAAGGGGAAATTTAATAGACCGAAGTACACTGCTATGATACTTTAAAGGAATTAATATTTTAAGCGCCTAATATAGGCGTTAAAAAGCGCTCGCATGCATAATATAAATGAAATTTGCAAGGATGGTAAATCTTTGCCGTTAAAGACAGAAGAAAATTTAAGGGTTGTCTTTTTGGGTGTTGGTGCAGCTTTCACTAAGCGTAACCGGCAATCCAACTTTTTAATTATACAAGGGGAACATCACGTTTTGGTAGATTGCGGCACTCTTGGACCTTTGGCTCTTGATGATGTTGGATTGAGCGTCAGTAAAGTCCAAACTTATCTACCCACCCACAGTCATGCTGACCATATTGGTGGTTTTGAAGAAGTTGCGCTAGTTAACCGCTACATTTCAAACTCACCTAATAAACCGAAAATGATCATCCCAAAAGACTATCAGGATTTATTGTGGACTAGGAGCCTTGCTGGGGGAGTTGAGTTTTGTGAGGCTGCGCAGGGTCAACCACTCCAGTTAACAGATTTTTTTGATATTCATCATCCAAAAGAAACGGAGTTGCTTGGGAGAAAAGTCTGGTCTTATCAGCATGGTTCGATGGAATTAGTACTCATGCGCACACTTCATTTCCCGGATTCTGCAGTCAGCATTAATGAAGCACAATGGTGTAGTGGTATTTTGGTAAACAGGAGAGTTTGGATTTCTGGAGATACTATGTTTGATAAGGACTATCCNACACAGTTTTCTAGTATATCAGAGGTGATGTTCCATGACTGTCAAACTTTTCAAGGAGGAGTTCATGCATCCTACCGTGAACTGATGACACTACCNGATGAAGTACGTTCTAAAACATATCTATATCACTATAATGATAATTGGGATGATCCAAAAACTTGGGTTAAAGATTCAGATAACTTCACAGGTGACCCTGTCAAAGACGGTTTTATGGGTTGGGCTGGTCAACAGGTGGCCTACGACTTTGCATAATCATAGCACTAAAAGATCTATTGAATTCTTAAAATTAACGAACAGACCCGAGCTAGATTGCTTGGATGTAAAGCACACAAATTTAATATAGCCCCTTTTGTCGCGACTTGTAGTGACTTCCTTATTATTCTCATCTATCACAAGATCAGTCCGCTATAGTTTTCTTGCAGTTATTCCTCTGGGAATAATCATTGGCGCAGAAGAAAATATTTATGACGTAAATATTTATAACGGAAGGAAAACAACCTGTGGAAATTATTAGAATACCAGAAATAGAACAGGGGGAATTTGGTTGCCTACTAGGGATTCAAAGTTACCGTTTGGTTATATCGAAGCATGCGTCCAAGGTTAATGGAGCCAAATTATGATTGTCGTAACTGGGGGGGCAGGTTTTATTGGTAGCGCTATCGCTCAANAGTTAAATATGAGNGGAAGAATGGATCTCCTTATAGTTGACGATATAAATCATCCTGAAAAAGAAAAAAATATCACATCGATCAAATATCAAGAACTAAGAGGAATAAATTCATTTTTGGGGGAAATTATTGAGCGAGACATTAATTCAATTGAAGCGATAATTCACATGGGCGCCTGTTCTTCAACAACCGAAACCGATGAAAAATTTCTTATAAAAAATAACTACCACTATACTCGGCACCTAGCAACCTATGCTTTGGAGAAAGGTATTCGTTTTATTTATGCCTCCAGCGCTGCAACATATGGTAGTGGAGAAATGGGATATAGTGACGATGAATCGAAGCTAAATAAATTAAAACCACTTAATTTTTACGGGGAAAGTAAACATAAATTTGATATATGGGCAGAAAGCCAAGGTATTCTTGATCGTGTGGTAGGGCTAAAATATTTTAATATTTTTGGGCCAAATGAGTACCATAAAGAAAATATGCAGAGCATGGTGCGAAAGGGATTCATTCAGGCAAAAGAAAAAAATAAAATTTGTCTATTTAAATCATATAAAAAAGAATATAAGGATGGCGGGCAGGAGAGAGATTTTCTCTATATAAATGATGCAGTTAATATGACCTTGTTTTTTCTAGACAACCCAAATATTGGAGGGATCTTCAATATTGGAGCGGGCCAGTCAAGAAACTGGAACGATCTTGCTATAAATATTTTTAAAGCAATGGGTAGAGAGCCTCAAATTGAATACATTTCAATGCCTGAAACTATTCTTCATCAATACCAGTACCACACTTGCGCAGACATACAAAAGGTTCGAGAAGCTGGTTACACTCGGTCCATAATGTCTCTAGAAGACGGTATTACAGATTATGTGAAAAATTACCTCGTATCCAATAAACGACTAGGAGGTTAGTTCAAATGAACAGTATTAGTTCAAACTAAAATCCATTTTGGCGCAAGCTAAAAGCCACTAAGCTTTATTTAGTTTTTTCATCAAGTCCAACTGGCCTTCATCCTAAGGTTAGTTATGCTAGTGTTTCTACTTTCTAGTTGGAGATTTGTGATTTTCAAGAATTTTTGTGACTATATTGGTTGTGGAAAGTCCTTTAATAATAGGAATAAGCTCTACTTTTGCTCCATAACCTTCGACAATTTCACGGCCGGCGACTTCATGTTTATTATAGTCGTCTCCTTTAACAAGAATGTCTGGACGTACTTGACGAATCATTTCTTCTGGGGTAGTTTCATTAAAAATCGTAATGTAGTCGACAGATTTCAATGCAGAGATAATATTGGCACGTTCTTTTTGCGTCTTAATGGGACGATCATTTCCTTTAATGGATTTAACAGATTGATCGCTATTGAGCCCAACGATTAAAAGATCTCCTTTTTCTCGGGCCTTCTGCAAAAATTCAATATGTCCGCCATGAATAAGGTCAAAGCATCCATTGGTGAACACAACCGTTTTACCGACACTTTTTGCAAGGCTAACAATTTTGATAAGTTCTTCTAGACTAAGAACAGATTTCGAGGTACGAAGCATTTCTTCGTGAAGATACTCATCAATTTCAGATAGAGTGACAACAGCGGTTCCTATTTTACCAACAACAATACTCGCAGCGACATTCGATAGCCAAGCAGAGTCTTGATAATTGAATCCAATAGATAGGGCCATTGCAAGAACAGAAACGACGGTATCCCCTGCCCCAGTGACATCAAAAACTTCTTTTGCTTGAGTAGGAATATCAATGGGGTTTTCCTTGCTTGGGTAGAGAGTCATTCCGTCCTTACCACGAGTTATTAGGATTGACTCCGCATGAGTTAAGTTCAAAAGGTATTCTGCCGCGCGATCTAAATCAATTTTATCTTGAATTTTTATGGGGACGGCTTTTTCTACCTCAAGTTGGTTAGGGGTGATAATACTTGCTCCTTGATAAAATTCAAAGTTGGAGCTTTTAGGGTCAACAATAACTTGTTTTTTTGAGTTTTTAGCCCTGTGAATGATAGCGCTAAAAACTTTTTCCGTTAGAATGCCTTTGCGATAGTCCGAGCAAATCACAATATCCATATCAGGTAGAGTTTTATTGATAAACTTGATAATCTTANTTTCAGTTTCTTCTGTAATAGGGCGATTATCTTCCTTATCAATACGAAGAATCTGTTGATTGTGGCCAATAACTCTAATTTTTGATGTGGTTGGCCTGTACACAAAACGGAAAATACCCTTAGATGATATTTTTTTGCTTTCTATGAGAGAGAGTAATTTGTCACCTTTTTCATCGTTCCCGATTGCGCCTACCAGATGAACTTCGCATCCAAGAGCAACCAAGTTATTGGCAACATTAGCGGCTCCACCTAGAGTCAGGTTCTCTGATTTTGTTTCCAGAATAGGAACGGGTGCTTCTGGTGATATGCGACTAACAGAACCCCAAATGTATTCATCTAGAATAAGGTCACCTACGACCATGATTCGAGGTTGATGATCGTTTTCTAGAAAGTTTTTAAATTTTATTTTCATGAATAAGATCTTGTTCGATAATTTCGCAAATAATATGGCCGATTGTAATGTGAACCTCTTGAATACGTGCTGTATCATTGGATGGAACTATAATACCGACATCAACGCAATCTTTCATGCTGCCGCCATCGTTACCCATAAAGCCTATTGTTTTTGAGCCTATCTTTCGAGCAAGGTTTAACGCAAGAATTATATTTTTTGAATTGCCACTAGTACTGATTCCAACTATCGCATCATTAGGAGTTGCGAGGGCTTCCACTTGACGAGAAAAAATAGTCTCAAACCCATAATCATTTCCAAGGGCAGTTAATGAGGAAGAATCCACAGTTAAAGCAAGGGCGGGGATTGCTTTACGTTCTTTTTTAAACTTCCGATCAATTCGGCGGCAATGTGTTGGGAGTCAGCAGCGCTTCCCCCGTTACCCATTAACAGTAATTTCCCTCCATTAGATAAACAGTCGCGTATGGTGTGCGCAGCCTTTAAAATTGGACCAGCCAAAGTTTCGGCAACTTGGTATTTCAAATCACCGCTATCATGTAAAAATTTCTTTACTCGCTCCATAAAATTATAAGTGTAGTTTGAAAGAAAATTGATAGTTTCACTTTGATTCAAAGTATTTATTTGTTTTAGCTAGGAAGTTTTAATACCTAGCTGGCTTTTAAAATGCTCTATAGTTGCTTTCAGTCCTTCATCCAGTTTAACCTGAGGTTCCCAGCCTAAATGTTTTACGGCTTTTTCTATATTAGGTTGTCGAACTTTTGGGTCATCATCTGGTAAAGGCTTATAGGAGATATTACTATGGCTGCCGGTGGCTTGCAAAATTTTCTCAGCCATTTGTTGGATTGTCATCTCGGTAGGGTTTCCAATATTGGTCGGGTCGTTAATATTAGACATCAGCAATTTATAGACTCCTTTTATTAGATCGGAAACGTAGCAAAAACTTCGTGTCTGAGATCCATCACCATATGCAGTAAGTTCCTTTCCTGTTAGCGCTTGTTTGAGAAAATTTGGGATTGCTCTTCCATCGTTAAGGCGCATGCGGGGACCATACGTATTGAAAATTCTAACAATTTTGGTGTCTATATTGTGATAGCGGTGATAAGCCATGGTAATGGCTTCAGCAAACCGTTTTGCTTCATCGTATACCCCCCGCGGGCCAACAGGATTAACATTACCCCAGTAATCTTCAGATTGTGGGTGAACTAGAGGGTCTCCGTATACTTCCGAAGTAGAGGCAATTAGAAAAATAGATTTCTTTTTTTTTGCTAGACCAAGCGCATTGTGGGTTCCTAGAGAGCCAACCTTCAACGTTGGAATCGGAAAATTAAGGTAGTCGATAGGGCTTGCGGGTGAAGCAAAATGTAAAATGTAATCTAACGGGCCGTCGATATCAATAAACTTGGTGACGTTATGTTCAATAAAAGTAAATCGGTCGCTTCTAATATGCTTTATGTTTGCAAGTGACCCAGTAATTAAGTTATCCATACAAATAACTTGATGGCCTTTATCTAATAAATGGTCGCATAAATGAGAACCAAGAAAACCAGCTCCTCCTGTGACCAAAGTTCTAGGCATTATATTTCCTTGATAGTTAAAGGTTAGTTTTTAGGTAATGATTGGTTGGAAAACTTATTTCCGATAATTAATTTATGCCCAGCTAAAAAACTTTTTACATGCATTCTTTTTTTTCCTTCTGGTTGTAGTTCTGTGATGACAATTCTTTCTTTTTGAGTTCCGACCTCTATACCATGTCCCGAAACACGAAGAATAACACCTGGTTGGTTGGGTAAACCACAAATTTTGGTTTCGGTTTTACAAATTTTAAAACGTTTAGACCCTAAAAATGAAAATGCACCTGGCCAGGGGGTAAGTCCACGAACAAGATTGTGAATTTTAACAGCAGGTTGATTCCATTTTATCAAACCGTCATCTTTTGTGAGTTTTGGGGCATAGGAAGATAGGTCTGAGTTTTGGGCAGTCGCATCCAATGACCCGGAGTCTAACTGGCATAATGTTTCCAGGACAAGAGAGGAACCTTGATGGGCCAGGATATCGTGAAGAGATTGGGCATCGTCTTTATTGCGAATTGGAACTTTTCGGGAGAGTAAAATATCACCTGTATCAAGTCCGGCATTCATCTTCATAGTGGTAACCCCTGTCTCGGTTTCTCCATTGATGATAGCCCAGTTAATGGGGGCTGCACCACGGTATTTGGGTAGTAGAGATGAGTGTAGATTTATACAGAAATGATGCGGAAGAGCTAATAAATTTTTATCTAAAATTTGACCGAATGCAACAATAATAAAAACATCCGCATTCAATGCACCTAAGGTTTTTACAATCTCAAGTTTTGTACATTTTATTGGTTGGAGTAGGGGAATTTTTTTATCTAATGCAAACTGTTTTACCGGCGATGGAGTAGATTCTCTGCCTCTCCCTTTGGGTCGATCAGGTTGAGTAACTACTGATAAAACATCGTGATCTGATTCATAAAGTTTATGTAGGGTGGGAAGAGAAAACTCGGGAGTTCCCATAAAAATAATGTTCATGATTCTATTGCTTTAAGTTTTTTCTTGAACTTACGTTGCAGCATATCTCGTTTTACTTTACTCAGATTATCCCAGAATAGAACACCATTTAAATGATCCATTTCATGCTGAAAGGCTCGGGCAAGAAACCCTTCCGCCTCGTAACTTAATTCATTTCCCTTGAGGTCATAACCTTTGACTTCGACACGTTGAGCGCGTTTAACTTCCGCAAAAACTTCTGGAATACTCAGACAACCTTCTTCACCCATAATTTCATCATCAGAAGCTGTGATAACCGGGTTAATAATAATGACAGGGTCACGTTTTTCTTTTTCTATACCCACATCGATTACAAAAAGGTCGGAGGATACTCCGACTTGGTTTGCCGCAAGTCCTAAACCGGAAGCTGAGTACATGGTTTCGATCATATTATCTGCCAAAGCTACCAAAGCCGCGTCGATATTTTCAACCTTCAGGCATTTTTTACGGAGTACCGAATCCATGCAGTTGACAATTTTTAAAAGTGGCATTACTTGGGATAAGGTAAAAAAAAATTAAAAGATATTCTACGCGAGAAAACAGCATGGATTATTGAGTTTAATATGTTTTTGATCAGCTTGTCTTATTGAAATCTTTAGAAAAAAATAATTTCTTTGTTAGTTTATTATAAATGAAATCCTTATTTTTAATTTCACAGACCCACCAAAAAATAAAAATTTTAACTTTTATTTAATATAGAGCTTGTACACGGAGTGATTTAGATGGTCTTGCTTTCACCATATAAATTATCTTAACTAAAGAGAAGGTTATGACTAGGAGTTTCCTTAAGTTGTATATTCAGCGTTAATGCGAACGTAATCATAAGACAAATCGCAAGTGTAAACCTCGCACGAGTGAATACCTGATTTGAGATCGATAACAATAGAAATATTTTTGCTCTTCATTTTTTTTCGAAGCGTTGACTGTAAAGCCCCTTTTGCTGGCACTCCATTATTAAATAGAACAGAACCGTTGAGTGAAATTTGAACCTTATCTGGGTTAAAGGTTACTCCGGCATAACCTACTGCAGCGATAATTCTTCCCCAGTTTGGGTCTTGCCCAAATAAAGCGGTTTTGACTAAAGATGAGGTTGCTACTGATTTTGCAACCCGATGGGCATGTGTTTTGGTTTTTGTGCCTTGTATACGAATTGTAACAAATTTAGTTGCTCCTTCTCCATCAAGTACAATTTGATGAGCAAGGTATAAACATATTTCGGTTAATTTTTCGACAAATTTGTCGTAGGCGGAACTGCTCGCTCGAATACTTTTATTTTTAGCTTTACCATTAGCTAAAAGTATAGCCATATCATTAGTGCTAGTATCGCCATCGACCGTGATTCGGTTGAAAGTTTTATTGTTTGCTTCTCTAAGAGCGCGACCGAGTGTTTTTTTGTCAATAGCGGCATCTGTGGCAATGAAAGCAAGCATTGTCGCCATATTGGGATGGATCATTCCAGAACCTTTTGCAATTCCACCCATAGTAATTTTCTGCTTGCCAATGTAGAAACTAAGCGATTTAAATTTTGGAGTTAAATCAGTGGTCATAATCGCCTCAGCTGAACTAACCCATCCCTTAGGAGATAACTTGCTAGACAAATCCGGAAGGGATTTTACAATTTTATTTATTGGTAAAGGGACACCTATGATTCCTGTTGATGCGATTAAAATTTCTTTTGGTTCAACTGAAAGCTTCTGTGACAGCTTGGAGGCTAAAGATTTACAGTCTTCCATCCCCCTTGGTCCTGTACAAGCGTTGGCATTCCCACTATTGATCACGATAGCGCGTAACCTTTTCGAACTTTTTAGAATTTCCTGGCACCAGGTTATAGTGGGGGAAACCACTTGATTTGATGTGAATAGACCGGCCGCAACAGAGGGTTCCTCCGAAAAAATCAGAGCAAGGTCTTTTTGTTTGTTGGTTTTTATTCCACAGGAAATACCGGCCGTGGTAAATCCTGGGACTCGGAACCCTCGGCCTGCAGTTTCTTTTTTCATAATGAATATATCTAGGGAAAAATGCCAGGGAAGTTAAGTCCGGTTGTTTCTGGAATGCCTAGCATGAGATTCATATTTTGCACAGCCTGTCCAGATGCACCTTTTACTAAGTTATCAATAGCGCTGGTTATGATGGCCCTTCGGTTGCGTTTATCTACCTGTACGCCGATATCACAAAAATTGGACGATAGTGTAAAATGAGAGTTGGCATACTCCCCTAATGGGAGAATGCGAACAAATGGTTCTTCTGCATAAAACTTTTGAAAGTACTCAATTAGGTTTTCAACGGATTTATCTTGTTTTAAATTGATATAAACCGTACTTACCATTCCTCGTGTCATTGGTACAAGATGCGGTGAAAAAGATATCTGTACATTAGTTTTGGCTAACGCTGACAACTCTTGTTCGATTTCTGGTGTATGCCTGTGGACAGCAATGCTGTAGGCAGAAACTCCTTCATTAACTTCAGAAAATAGGGTATTAAGAGAGGCCTTACGTCCAGCACCAGAGATGCCAGATTTAGAATCGACTATGATACTAGATAAGTCTATCCAGTCTTCCGTTATTATGGGGGCGAGCGCAAGAGTTATGCTTGTTGGGTAGCACCCTGGATTAGCTACCAGACGAGCAGGCTTAATTTTTTCTCGGTGGATTTCTGGTAAACCATAGACTGCATCCTTCAGCAGTGCTGGTTGTTGGTGCGGGACGGAGTACCATTTCTTAAAAACCTCAGGATCTTTTAGTCGATAATCAGCGCTCAGATCGATGACCTTAGTCCCTCCCTTTAGAAAATCCGGTACCTTTTCCATAGAGGCTGTATGAGGGAGAGCAAGGAACACAATATCGCAAGTATCGCTCGATATAGATTCAATTGACGATAGTTTTATATCGACAAATCCCCTGATAGAGGGAAACACCTTTGAGATGTCTTCTCCTTGATAGGTTTCAGAGGTGAGAAAAACGATTTCGGCATCTGGATGAGTTGTGAGTAGGCGAAGTAGCTCAAATCCGGTATAGCCACTGGCACCTGCGATACCAATTTTTGCCATAGTGTTGTCCTGTAGATAGCAATCTTTAATCCTTGCGTAAGTCGCAAAATAAGGGAACAAGGACCAAGGCTATTGTAGTATTGAACGGTTTAATATAATAGCTGAAACTGATTTTTGGGGTAGTCTGTTTTCCTGAAACGTAAGCATGCCCAGGATAGAAACTGGGTAGATAGATTGTTAACGTTTAGAAAACTGGAAACGTTTGCGGGCGCCGGGTCTGCCGTATTTTTTTCGTTCGACAACACGCGCATCTCGTGTGAGGAAACCCCCTCGTTTGAGAGCTGCCCGATGTTCGGAATCAGCTTCTAAGAGAGCGCGGGACACACCTAGACGGAATGCCCCAGCCTGCCCAGATAGACCGCCACCAATGATGGTAGCGACAATATCGTAGGACTCTGAGGTATTAGTGCAAGTAAGCGGTTGTTTAACATTCATCACTAGAGAATCACGCATAAAATAGTCCTTAACTTCTTTAGAGTTTACAGTAATTTTGCCAGAGCCAGACTGGATCCATACCTTAGCTATAGCTCGTTTCCGTTTACCCGTTGCGTAAAATTTTTCGCCGTTGCTTCCCATAGTGTAGATTTCCGTTTTTTTTGTGTTGATTACAGTTAGTTATTGAATACCACCGATTGCCACGATTCAGATGGAAATAGTTTCTGGATTTTGTGCGGCGTGTGGGTGTTTGTCGTCGTCATAAACTCTAAAATTACCAGCCAGTACTCTTCCCAGTCGATTTTTAGGCAACATGCCTTGAATGGCTTTTTTTAGCAGACTCGAGGGTTTTTTCTCCCTCATTTCTTTGGCCGTGGCAGACTTAATTCCACCAGGAAACCCGGTGTGGTGGTAATAAATTTTTTGATCCCATTTTGCACCGGTTAGTTTCACCTTAGCAGCATTAATTATGATTACATTGTCACCGCAATCAACATGCGGAGTGAATGTGGGTTTAGTTTTTCCACGAATGATGGCGGCAACCTTAGTAGCGATACGACCCAGAACCTGGTCAGCAGCGTCTACGACAACCCACTTCTTATCTACAGTATTTGCATTTAATGAAATCGTTTTCATAAGCTAAAAGGGCTTGATTTAACAGGGAGATCAAAGTAAATATGGAAGCCTGCTATATTAGATAAATTACAGCTTGATGTCAACTGGTTTCATGATTTTTTGGCATATTTTTTATACGTAATCCATGTGCGAAACTTTTATAAAAAAACTCGCTCAATCGTAAAAGCTTTATTTTTTACTTTAAATAAGTTATTTTAGCCGTTCAAAGCCATGGTTTTTAAACTTTGGCCTATCCAGCGAGCAGTCCTTAAAGTCACCTACCCATTTAAAATCAATAGTATGCTGGAATGCCTTCAAATGTTATGAACGAATTTTTAACCTCTCCCTTATTATAGTGACTGAAAATCAAGAAAATACCTCGATGAATTTTGGTAAAAGATTAGATTCCGCAATACACAAATCGCGCGATTTTTTGTTGTCCCGGCAAGCAGAAGAGGGCTACTGGGTCGACGAGTTAGAGTCAAACGCTACTATCACAGCGGAGCTTATTTTTTTTATGCACCTAACCGAAACGCTTGATTTAGAAAAACAGAAAAAAATTACCACTTACCTCCTTCATACACAACGCGATGATGGAAGTTGGCCGCTGTATTTTGGGGGGCCTTGTGACATTAACTCTACAGTAGAATCTTACATGGCATTAAAGCTGGCGGAAATTCCCGAAAGCCGTCCAGAAATGATTAGAGCGCGCGAAGCTATTTTTGCAAACGGTGGTATTAAAAGTACCAGGGTATTTACTAAAGTTTTTCTCGCTATGTTTGGACAAATTTTATGGGAAGTTTGTCCAGCGGTTCCTGTGGAAATTATTTTGCTTAAAAACTGGTTTCCCTTAAATATTTATGAAATGTCTAGTTGGTCTCGTGGCACGGTAGTCCCGCTTTCGATTGTTATTAGTCATAAACCAGTGTGTTCTCTACCGGAAGGACGTGGCGTCAAAGAACTCTTTACCAGTGATGATCGTAAATTAGATTTTGAACCTGACGGATCAATTTTTAGTTCGTGGAGAAATTTTTTTATTCATCTAGACAAGCTTATTAAATTTATTGGCAAATCACCTTGGAAACCTTTTCGTAAAATCGCCCTTAAAAAGGCTCTGCGTTGGGTTATCGAACATCAAGAAGAACAAGGTGACTTTGCTGGGATCCAGCCGGCGATGCTCAATTCTCTATTAGCCTACCATTATGAGGGGATTCCCAAGGATGATCCGAAATGGACTAAAGGGTGGGAAGCGGTGGAAAGATTTCTCATCGACAGGCGAGAGGGTACACTTTTGCAGGCCTGCGTTTCTCCATTATGGGATACTGCCATAGCAGCTAACGCTCTTTGTGATTCTGGGATGTCTGCGGATCATCCTGCCTTAGTGAAGGCGGCCGAATGGATCCTAACTAAGCAGGTAGTTAAAAAGGGGGATTGGGCTATTAAGAATCCTCAGGTGGAGCCAGGTGGTTGGCCATTCGAGTTTTATAACGAGCTTTATCCGGACTGCGATGATACGGCGGAGATTCTTATATTTCTTAACCGAATAAAATTACCAGATTCCCATCATAAGTTAAAAGAATCGGAAAGGGCAACCTCATGGCTACTCAGTATGCAATGCCAGTCTGGTGGTTGGGCAGCGTTTGATGTAGACAATGAAAAGGAAATTCTTAATCAGGTCCCATTTGCAGACCATGGAGCCATGCTAGACCCGCCAACAGCAGATGTGAGTGGGCGCGTTTTATGGTTACTTAGCCAAATTGGGTTTAAAAAAAATCATCCAAAAGTTAAAAAAGTCATTGGTTTTATAAAAAAGAAGCAAGAAAGTGATGGGTCTTGGTGGGGTCGCTGGGGAGTCAACTACATTTACGGGAGTTGGTTGGCTCTTACTGGCCTTGCTTCGATCGGCGAAGATATGAGTCAGCCATATGTTCGTCAAGCGATGAAGTGGTTTGATGATCATCAAAATGAAGACGGTGGTTGGGGAGAGACTTGCGAAAGTTATAAAACCCCATCGTTAGCAGGGAATGGTACTAGTACCGCCTCACAAACTTCTTGGGCGGTGATGGCAATGATTGCCGGTGGAGAGGGGGAAAATATAATTGTTAAGCGTGGAATTGAATTTTTATTGAATAGACAAAAGCTATACGGGTCATGGTACGAAGATGAGTTTACGGGAACGGGTTTCCCCATTCATTTCTTTATCAAATACCACATGTACCAACACTTCTTCCCGCTTATGGCCCTTGGAAAATACCGGTCTGCCCTTCAGTCTTAAACTTTCAAGGGAAAACTTAATTATTTTACCGTTAATGTCAGACCAGTTTATTGACTAAGAGGTGGTTAGTGCTGTCTAAGCATCTCGACTGCAAACTTGGTACGGGTGAGATGCTGTGTTGCCGAAGAGATTACTTCTCCGGTTACGACATCGGTCAAAGTAAGGTGCATATCAATATTGGTACCTAAATCAGTAATTTTCCCAGTTAAAATGGCTTGAGAGTTGAGTGATTCACCAAGTGCCTTTAAGTCGTTTTTCGCGTACAAGTAGTTATGCTGCAGGTTTAGTTGCTGTAAAACTTCGTTGACCTCGCCTTTTTGCGTGATGTGAAAAATACGGTCTTGAAACAGCGAACGGTCAGTAAATGCCTCGACTACTCTAGATGAAAGATACTCGCCCAGAATCGATGTTCGATTCCCCTCATCGACAAAGTCCATAACGGTGATTTTATTAATTTCGTACTCCTCGATATCTCTGGCTATTTCATTTGTTAAACTTTCCGATTTTCCTTGGTAGTAACTCGAGTCAGTTTGTGTTCGAAAAAGCTTGGACCAATATTCTGTGGGGGCCATTCGAAGTTCACAGGCCGATAAAAGGGTAAGGAAAAGTATAGAGTAGAATATTCTGTAAGTTCTCATGTCAATTTTTCTCATTGTTATTAAATGCTATATCGTAATATTAAGCAAAGTGCTAAAGCTTTTTTTACCAAATTCAGGCACACAATTTAAGGTTTGTAAGAATATTTTCTAAAACCCTTATAATAAAATAAATTACAAGAATTTAGGATACTTGAATAGGGAAGGAAGTTAATAATTTCTCTAAATATTTCAAGAAATAATCACCGTTTTTGAACATAAAAGCACATTAATCACTAAGCACATTAAGAGTTTGCCACAGATAGAATTGGTTTTTGGACAGGAGTATCCAGAGGTTAATTAAGATGATTTTAGTGGCTTGGTTTGACTAACTAAAACTGAAACCGAACAGGAAAACATTATAGGTTTGTGTTGTTTGGCTATCGGTTTTTGATCACTCGTAAATAGTATAATCTATGACGCATTACAAAACTGAGGACTTTTCTGGAACCTCTCTAGGATTTAGAGTATAAAGAGTAATCAAATAAAAAGTATTTTAACATTTTTTAAAGCATTTCTTGATGATTCGGTTTGCTATTTTTACGAGCTATTTAATATCGATTGCGGTTTTGTTCGCGTGTGATGGTGCGGAGGAAGCGAAAGGTCCAGTTATTCAACCAAAGAAGGAAGCCACATGGGTTCGCACAGAGAAAGTGCAAACAACCAAGGAGGAAGTTTTCTCGGACAATAAAAAAGTTTTAGCAGACATTCCCCTTAATACTTCTTTAATTGCAAAAATAACTACCAAAAAATCTGATTCAATTGTGACGATAGATAAGGCTTCTTGTTTAGATCGATTAGGCTCATTGGATTTAAGGCGAACTTTAGTTCAAAAACATGGAGGAATGTGGGGGGCCTTCGAAAGGAATGTGGATTCAAAGCCTTATTCTTTTCACGGAATGCAACTCGATAGCAACATAAATAAGATGATTTTTAGCTTGCGTTATTTGTGTAAAACGTCAGAAGGAGTACCTTTAAATAAGGTGGCTATTGAATTTAAAAAAATGCTACAAGACTATGGACGTGAAGAGACAAAAAAAATACTGATCTCCCGCGGAGAACATCCTGAAGATATTGAAAATTATCTCAATTATGAGGAGTTTGCTCGCAAGATAAACGCACGAAAAATAGATTTTAAAACGATTAATCTGCGCGTGGATCAGTCGGAGCGTCTAATGAATCTTTATGAAGAGTTGTCAAAAAAATCTATCAACGACCAGACTATTGATGCATTTCTTTCCAACTCTGTTACTTTACTAAAAGTAATGAATGAATTTATTCATACGGATCAGGTAATGGCTATGGTTTTAAATGAAGATGCATTAGTTCCCTATCACCATATAGACCAAGACATGTAGCTTCCCTCCTTGAGTTGGTGAGGCAGGAGGTTTTAAAGTTTTTTTAGTCATGTGGTAAAAATGCAAAACACCACACTTAGCTTGAGAGAATGAAAAGTTAGTTCAGCGTGGTTGCAGGTTGTTGGCGAGAGCTGGCTTGCTTTTTTCTGATTTTTATTTTAGCTGGTTTTTTCCCAGGGCTTAATTTTTTTTCAAACGCTTCTTTAATGGCTTCATCCATAGTAGAAACTGGATAAAAAATCATTTTTTTTCTAATTTTATCCGGAATTTCAGGGATGTCTTTTTCATTTTCCTTTGGCAGAATGATTTTAAAAATGCCCCCTCGATGAGCGGCCAGAGATTTCTCTTTGAGCCCACCGATAGGTAAAACCTTTCCAGTTAATGTTAATTCACCCGTCATTGCAATGCCGTGTCGTAGAGGATTTTTTGTCAAGGCGGATACCATTGCGATGGCCATAGTGATTCCAGCTGAGGGCCCATCTTTAGGGACTGCTCCTTCGGGGATATGTATATGGATGTCAGTCTTCTGATAGAAATCATTTTTAAGCCCGAAATCTTTCGCTCTTGATCGAACATAACTAAGGGCTGCGTGAGCAGACTCTTTCATAACATCACCTAGCGTACCTGTAGGCGAAAGTTTCCCGCTACCAGGCAAAACAGTTACCTCTATTGATAGTAGNTCGCCTCCAACCTCCGTCCAAGCTAATCCAGTGGCAACACCCACCGGAAGTGGTTTGTTCGCAGGCAAGCGTTGGTATTTAGGAATGCCTAAAAATTCTTTAAGATCGTCAACTCCAACTTTAGTAGAATATTTTTTCCCCTTGTCTACAACTTTTCTGGCGACTTTACGACAGATGGTAGCTATTTCNCGCTCTAAATTACGAACTCCTGATTCGCGGGTATAACTATCCACAATTCGGTTTAAGATTGTTTTTTTGAATTTAACGTTGTTTTTTGTTAATCCGTGTTCTTTTATTTTTTTAGGGATAAGAAACTTTTCGGCAATCCCGACTTTTTCCTCATCCGTATAGCCATGTAAGCGGATTACCTCCATTCGGTCCAAAAGGGGTTTGGGTATGGTGTGGAGAACGTTAGCAGTACAGATGAATAGAACTTGCGATAGGTCGTAATCCGCCTCAAGATAATGGTCGTTGAAGTTAAAGTTTTGCTCAGGATCGAGTACTTCTAGTAACGCAGAGGAAGGGTCACCACGGAAATCAGAATTCATTTTATCAACTTCATCCAGCATAAATACAGGATCCATAGTGCCAGCTTTTTTTATTCCCTGGATAATTTTTCCCGGAAGTGCTCCAATGTAAGTTCTTCGATGACCCCTGATTTCTGCTTCATCACGGACTCCACCCAAAGAAGCACGAATGAATTTTTTCCCAGTGGCCCTGGCAATGGACTGCCCTAGGGAAGTTTTACCAACCCCCGGTGGACCTGCTAAACATAAAATCGGTCCTTTAATTTTTTTGACTAGTTTGAGTACTGCTAAGTGCTCGATGATACGCTCCTTAACTTTTGCTAGCCCATAATGATCTTTGTCGAGTATTTTTATCGCTTCTGAAATTTTAATTTTTTCAGAGCCTGTCCCCTGTTTCCAAGGTAGATCGATGAACCACTCAATATAGGTTCGTGAAACGGTTGCCTCGGCTGACATTGGTTGCATGAGCTCAAGTCGCCTCAGTTCTTTTGATATTTTTTCATTAATGTCCTTTGGCAAGCCAACTTTTTTTATTTTTTCCGTCAATTCATCGATATCTGTTTTAAACTCATCACGTTTCCCTAATTCCTTCTGTATAGCCTTGAGTTGTTCGTTTAGATAAAATTCTTTTTGACTGCTTTCCATCTGTTTCCGAACACGTCCATGGACCTTTTTTTCGATTTTAAGAATCTCAACTTCGGACTTTAGAGTACTAAGTAATTTGTTTAAGCGATCGCCAGGGTTGAAGGTTTCTAAAAGGGCTTGCTTTTCATTGGATTGAAAAACCATATAGGCTGCAATGGTGTCAGCGTAACGATGTGGTTCAA
>JGI26254J51713_1000269_pt1 | contig 21291 bp, 13 predicted proteins | sample SaaInlV_120m_DNA_3_FD_51713 | JGI IMG/M metagenome (IMG submission 51713)
AGCATTAGAACTGACTCGAGCCGAAATATTTGGAGTGATCTCTTTTTATCCGGGGTTACTCATTACCGAACCTGGAAAATACATAATCAAGCTGTGCTATGGAACCGCTTGCTTCGTCAAAGGCGCTAATATCATTGCAAATAAAATCCATGAGACTTATCACATACATCCAGGTGATACTGACAAAGCCAAGCTATTCACTTTACAGACTGCTTCTTGCCTTGGAAACTGTGGTGCTGCGCCGATGGCCCTCGTGGGCGAAGACACTCATGGGACCATTGACCCAGAAAAATCTATTGAATTACTCAGTGAGTACAAGTTAGAAGATGAATCTGAACAACAGACCGAGGAGGCTGCAAGCGAATGAGTACAGTCGCCAAGAAAACGGTCAACTTCAAGATAAATGGTAAAGAGGCTTCTGCACCTGAAGGCACTGTAATCATCGAAGTTGCCAAACAGCACGGTGTTGAAATCACAAACCTCTGCTATAACCGGAAGCTCAAACCTTTCGCTGCCTGCCGCACTTGCATGGTAGACATACGCACACCCGAAGGAAAAAAAGAACTCGTTTACTCCTGCACCCAGCCTGTAGCAGAAGGCATAGAAATTTTTACTTCTACTGAAGAAACTGACCGCTACAACGGTGCCTGTCTAGAAATGCTACTAGTTGAACACCCGTTGGATTGTCCCATTTGCGATAAATCCGGTGTATGCCCACTTCAGGACAACACAGAGGCTTTGCAATTAGCCAATGGACGATTTGAGATTCAACGCCGCAACGAACCAAGCGACAAATCAAATCCACTCATAGAATTCTATCTAAACCGTTGCATTATGTGTGGTTTGTGCGTACGAGCTTGCGATGAAATTCAAGGTGTGCAGGCGTTGGACTTCCATCAAAGAGGCATGAAATCTATGATCGGCACAGCAAACCAAGAGCCCTTGGACTGTGAGTTCTGTGGTCAATGTATCACGGTATGTCCAACCGGCGCGCTAATGGATATGTCATCTCAAGAGCGCGGTTTAGCCGCCTTGTTTAAAACTAATCACAGTATTTGTGGTTACTGTTCCTGGGGCTGTACAGTGCAAATAGAAACCAAAAAAAATAAGGTGGCGCGGTTTGTTGGAGATGAAACGAATAACCTGGGAATCAATGAGGGAAACCTTTGCGCCAAGGGACGCTTTGGACACGGCATTGTTCATAATGAAAATCGTATCAAATCGCCTCTCATTAATGTTGGGGGAACCTTCAAGGAAGTAAGTTGGGACGAAGCCATTCAAACCATTGTCGACCGCGTTCAAGCAACGATTAATCGAAGTGGACCTGAAACAGTCGCTGGCATCAGTGGAGAAAAGCTAACCAACGAAGAAAATTATCTTTTTCAAAAACTGTTTCGCGGTTCATACGGATCTAACCAGATCAATAACCTGGCTAATATGAGAGCACCTTATGTAAACCGGTTCATGGTCCGGTGTTTTGAAAATGGCATCAACTCAAAGCCGGTAACAGAAATGGAAAAATCGGATGTAATCTTTGTGTTCAACTCTGATCTACCCTCAGAATATCCTGTCGGCGGTAACTCGGCTCGCAAAGGAGCAATNTTCACTGGCACCGATATTATCATTGCGAACCCACGTAAAGTTATTTTGAAAAATGAAGCNAATATAGACATTCGGCTTAATTATTCTCTAGGATCAGATGCAACCGTGATAAACCGAATTTCTCGTATCTTGATTGACCAAGGCACAGTCGATATAAAAAAAATCAAGTCTGCTGTCCCAAATTATGACGAAATGGCACAGTCTTTAGCCCCATACACTGCGGAAGCTACGGAAAAAACGACCGGAATTTCAGATGAAGTGCTAACACGCGCTGCAAATAGGTTCGGGCGNACAGCAGACAGGTACCTTCTCATTGGAANTGATATATTCGACACTGGACAAGGTGAGGATATTTTAAATGCTCTTCTTAATTTATCTATACTTGTGCACCATGGCGCGGAAGGCAGTGTCAGCATCTTCCCCCCTAGGGAACATTGCAACTCGCAAGGAGTTAATGACATGGGTTGCACACCTGAATTTCTCCCTGGATATCGTCCAGTCACAGACTCCAACGCTTTATCCTCGCTAGCCAGCGAATGGGTGTAGACTCCCTTCAGTTTAGTAGCAACAACCCTGCTAATGATCTGCTTAAAAACTGCGCTAACGGAACTATTAAGTTTTTGCACATTGCAGGCGAAGATCCTGTTCACTCCTTTTACAAAGGATCCGAAATTAAAAGTGCACTTCAAACAGTCCCATTTCTCGTCGTTCAAGATGTTTATATGACAGAAACTGCAAAGTTAGCTGATATCATCCTTCCCACAACAACATATACTGAGAAAGAAGGGTCTTTCACTAACATGACACGTCATGTGCAAAAAGTAACTCCAGCAACATCACCGCAAAATCAATCACGTACAGACCACGATATTTTTGTTCAATTGGCAGAAGTATTTGGAAGTAAACTTAAAAATTCTTCAGTCACCGAAGTACAAGATGAGATATTAAAAACGGTTTCGATTTACAAGGGAACACTTCCTGGGACAAAATCCAGACAATGGAGTCCGGAAGGATTTACGCACACCCCTTGTTTCCAGATTCTAGTTGCTCCACAAGTAACGCAACGAAAGAAAGATTTTCCATTTCAACTAGTTTCCAACAACCATATGTTTCACATTGGAAGTTATACTCAATATGCCAAAGCATTAACAGACATTGGCCCCGAATGCGTCGCTGAACTGCACCCTGAAGATGCGGCAGCCTTGGGTGTTAATGATGGTGATCGAATTGTGATTGAATCGAACACCCATAAAGTGGAAGTTCCTATGGTAGCGAATACCGTTACAGTCAAAGGTATGGTATATCTTCCTAAAAACTGGGTAGAGATACCAGTTAATATGCTTAGAAATGGNGAAGAAGGACCTGTTTCAATTAAGATATCAAAGGCAATTTNATTTCATAAAAGCCTATTAAAAAAAATCACTAATAGCACGATACTATGTCTGACTTAAAAGAAAATTTACATACTGATCATATGGTCCTGAATATGGGGCCATCCCATCCAGCGACCCACGGCACAGTAAAATTTCTCCTAACTCTTGATGGAGAAACCGTTGTCGACATGACAGTAGAAGTCGGTTACCTACATCGCGGATTTGAAAAAATGTGTGAGAGTGTCAGCTACTCTAACGTTTTTCCCTATACCGACCGTTTGAATTACTGCTCGGCAATTATGAATAATATTGGCTACGCTTTGGCCGTTGAAAAATTGTGTGACCTAGAAGTTACAGAGCGTTGTAAATACATTCGCGTGGTGACAAATGAACTTGCCCGCATTTCTGACCACTATACAAATATCGCAGCGGCTGCATTGGAGCTCGGAGCTCTTACAGCTTTNATTTATTTTGTGGAAGCACGAGAAATTGTGTGGGATCTTTTGGAAAAAGTNTGCGGAGCAAGACTGACATCCAATTATATCCGTATTGGTGGTTTGATGTGTGACCTGCCACCCGGATTCAACGATGATCTAGAAGCTACCTACCCAAAACTTGATAAGTTGTTTGACGATGTAGATAAATTGCTCACTAAAAACCGTATTTTTCTTGATCGCATGCGTGATACAGGCGCTATTTCTAAAGAAAATGCCATCTCCTGGGGTTTCACTGGTCCCTGTCTCAGGGCTTGTGGCATCGACTACGACATAAGAAAAAAACAACCTTACTTAGTATATGACCGCTTAGACTTCGATATTCCATTAGGAACAACAGGTGACAACTTCGACCGATACCTTGTGCGAATGGANGAAATCAAACAAAGTCTAAAAATCATCAAACAAGCAATGAAGGATATGCCAGAAGGCCCCATCAATATAAACAACCCTTACCTTCGAGTTCCATCTAAGCAAGATGTTTATTCGCAAATGGAGGAAATGATCGCCCACTTTAAAGTCGTTATTGATGGTGTCAAACCACCCGTGGGAGAAGTCTACTATGCTACAGAAGCTGCTAATGGAGAACTTGGATTTTATATTGTTAGCGATGGGTCAGGCAAACCTTGGAAATGCCGAGTCAGACCCCCATGTTTTACTATGACCGGAGCACTCCCCGACCTATGCAAAGGAAGCATGTTAGCAGATATAATCCCCACCTTTGATATGCTCAATATGATCGGTGGCGAATGCGATAGGTAGAGCGCACCGGGGGAATTTTCCTCCTCTCTCTTATGCTCTAAGATTTGAAACCTATGTTATAGTCTTTCAGCTTCAGCCTGTTACTTTCCAAACCTACCTGAAGTAAGCCTGAAAACTCCTTGTAAAATGACAAAACCCTTAAAACTTATATTTTTATTGATTGGTTGTCTATTACTTAGCTGGGCTGTTTCAACCGTTGATTTGTTGGCTGTTGGCGACCTTCTCATTAAACTGGGTTATGGTTTTATAATAATTCTAATCCTTTATAGCAGCGTCACTTGGGTTGACACCATTGCATGGAAAAATAATTTTAAACAAGAAGAAACTAGGCAGTTTAGTTTGTGGAATTTATGGTGCATCCGGCAAATTGGCGAGGCCTACAATACCATTACACCCTTAGGAACTTTAGGAGGAGAACCTATCAAGGCCCAACTTTTAAAAGAAAGACATGGGCTCTCTCTAAAGCAAGGTATGGCCTCCCAGGTGATAGCACGTACGACATTCCTCATCGCACTCATTTTATTCTTTATCCCGGGTATCTTTTTCACAATGCAATCCGAAATAATTCCCGAAAAAATAAAAATGGCCTGTCTTCTTGCGATGTCAATTCTATCTATACTAATACTTTTTTTTCTTATTTTTCAAGTCACCGGAACGTTAGGTAAATTAGCAAGGTGGGCTTCCAAGCTTCCTCTTGGAGAAAAAATCGGGGTTTTTCTAGGTAAGCTTGAGCTATTAGACAAAGGTATCTCTTCTTACTATAAGCACAATCTTGTACGAGCTACAATTTCCGTATTATACGCATTTATCGGTTGGGTAATTGGATTGGCAGAACTATACGTAACATTATATTTCCTTGGCTATAATCTAAGCCTAACAGACTTGTGGCTCATCGAAGCTCTAGCTCAATTAATTCGTAATGCGAGCTTTTTCATTCCACTTAGTATTGGTGCCCAAGAAGGGGGGCTACTCCTAATATTTACAGCTCTGGGGATGCCGGGAGCCTTGGGGATAACGGTCTCATTCGTAAGACGAATCAAGGAACTTCTTTGGGTCTGTTTCGGGCTCGTGCTAGGTTGGGGCAATGCATTTCATCCGGAAAAATAAAAATATCTGGAAAATTTAATTCCTCAGAAAGTTCTTTCCAGTTCAATGAAAAAAATTGGACCTATTTTTTTAGAACAAATATTTTTTCATTCTAAAAAACATCGCGACTAACCCCTCTTTCACGCCCTCTTCCACCAGGTGTTGATCTCAATGAATTAGTAAAAACATCATTTTGTTGGACTAGTCCATCATGAGCTGTTTTTACAGGAGATATCCTATCATTTAAAATTCCATCAGCAACTTCGTCTATCATTTCCGCCTCTTTCTTTGCGGCTGCCTCTTCAGGTGTTAGAGCTTTGTCAGCGACCTCAACTGTCGAACCAGAGTCTGATAGCGCTGACTCACCATCTGGAGATCCAGGCTCTATTTCCCCGGCTTCTGCATCTTTCATAGATTTTTTAAAGTTTTTAATGCTATTTCCAAATGCGCTACCAATTTCTGGAAGCTTCCCGGCGCCAAAAATTATCATGATGATGACTAGAATAATCATCAATTCTGGAAAACCAATGCCCATCATAAGATACCTCTCCTCAATAAATTTAGAAGTATTAAAATNTTATCAGATAAACCATNAATCACCAAGTTTTTGTAGCCCTTCCCCCTTGGAATTCAATTGCCATTGCAGACAAAAAAGGGGGCCGACAGTATCGACCCCCATGAATAGCTAGGTTNACATTAACATTTTATACTTCAACAACACATTAGAGGAGTAATAAAGGATCAAACCATATAAATCACATCCCAAGATGGCCTTTTAAAATTGGCGAATTTAAAAGATTCTTATTGCCCCCAGCTCTCTTGTGGGCAACTCCAAAATGTTTTGTCGCAACTCCATGCTTGCCCAGTTTGTCGTAACAAATGGCCTCATTAAAATGAACTTCTCCAGAAGACCCGTCAATTTTGGATGCAACGCTAAAATGCTTCAACGCAACATCATAATGACCCTGGTTCCAGTGGTCAATGCCCTCTTTATTATGGCCAACTGCTTCTGGGTTGGCACCTTCAGGCAAATTCATTGGACCCTCTCCAGCAAAGGCAGTTGTCGAAACCAAAAACAAAGCTAGCACGGTTAACATAGCAAGAATATTTTTCATACTTTTTCACCTCCCTAATCAATTTATTAACCTAAAGCAAATCAAATATAACATGCCTAATATTTATTATATATTTAATTTTAAACTGTGCACTTCAGTTATTTTAACCGCATTGGAGTAAAAATTGACCCTATTTCAAAGAAGGTTTACTATAGAAACTTTAGAGAGGTTGGTCAGAATTNGCCTTAAACGCGTTGAATATTTTATAAAAAATTATTTAATGAATGATAAATCAATAGTAGATATTGAGAAGTTAGTTCGAGACAACTTAGATGGAAATGGTTCGCTCGATCTAGAAAATAGAAATTTGTATGATGATGGTGCCATAAGGCTTTCTAATCTTGAAGCGTTATCGCAGACCACAAATTTGATCCTAGGTGATAACGAAATCAGCGATAAAGGTGTTGCTGCCCTATGCGATTCGCCCTATCTTTCACGACTAAAAACATTAAATTTAAAGTCAAACAAGATCACAGCTGAAGGTGCAAAACTAATTTCTCTGTCAAAAAATTGGTCAAATCTTGATCAACTTGTTTTAAAGTTTAATGAAATAGGAGAAGAAGGTGCCAAACATCTTGCGAAGTCAGAAGTCCTTTCAAACATTACCACCCTTGATTTATTCAGAAATCATATTGGATCAGAAGGCGCAAAAGCAATAAAGTCTTCACCAAACTTAAAAAAACTTAGCCGTGTTCGCCTAGACTAAAACCTCACATACTATTTTGGATACATTGGTAACTGGTGTCCCTCCAGAAAAAGTCCACTTCACATGAATCTCGTTGAATCAGTTCCCAGAAGCCCTAAAATAAAAATGGCCGGCCTTTTGATGGTATGTCGCATGATAGATAAAGCAAGGGCATACAATTCAAACACACTCGGCGAATATATTTNTCCATGCCCTCTTGATACAATCATCTTGGATTNTTTGAATACTAACCACAAGGAGTTTGCTTACCAAACTCAAAACCTAAGCGACAATAAAATGGCCTCTTGGATTAAAGAAAAATGTTTATGTTGGTCGAAAGATGACAAAGAGCGCATCAACAAAAAGATATTGGATCGAAAACCAGAGACTCTAGAAAGTTTGAACCGGTTTAATATAATCCGAAATAACATCAATCCCATTGCCAAAAACATAACCACCTGGGTAGAGCTTATCGAACTAGAGGAAAGCCAAACACTCCCAAAAATCAAGTAATGCAAAAAAATAAAAAAGAAAAAATATCTAAGAAAAAAAAGAAACAAAAAAAAGGGGGGGGAGGCGGTTTTTTAAAGTGGTTATCTATGGCCGTATTCTCTATTTTTATATCTATCTTGCTTATTGGGTTTATTGGAACACTTGCAATTTACTACACGTTTACAGATCAATTACCTGATGTAAGAAAGNTGAAAAATTTCGAACCAAGCACCGTAACCCTCATGTATTCTGACCAAGATGAATTGATCGCCGAACTTTATCTTGAAAAAAGAATACTGGTTCCACTAAGCAAAATTCCAGTCCAGTTAAAACAAGCTGCACTTGCGGTCGAAGATGCAAACTTTTATCGCCATATGGGAATCGACCCAAGAGCCATTTTTCGTGCCTTTCTTACCAATATGAAGGCAGGTCGTGTTGTAGAAGGCGGAAGCACAATAACCCAGCAGCTATCCAAAACACTTTTTCTTTCTCGCGAACGATCACTTATAAGAAAAATCAAGGAAGCTATTTTATCTATCCGAATGGAGCTGGTCTTTACAAAAGATGAAATTCTAGAAATGTATTTAAACCAGATTTATTATGGTCATGGGAGTTATGGAGTCGAAGCTGCGGCACGCACATATTTTGGGAAAAATGTAGAAAACCTTACGCTTGATGAAGTTGCTCTCATTGCCGGACTCCCAAAATCACCAAACAACTATTCTCCCTATCGCAACCCAAAGCGCGCGCGCTCAAGACGCAATCACGTTATACGTCGCATGGCTCAAGAGGGCTTTGTCAAGCGTAACGAAGCTCAACAAGCGATGAAGAAGCAATTCAAGCTTGGAAAAATCACAAACATGCTTAACAAGGCCCCCTATTTCGTCGAATACATACGCCAACAATTGATGGTTATGTATGGTCGTAACAAAGTCTATAAAAGTGGGCTAAAAGTTTATACAACGCTAAACATTGAAAAGCAGATCATCGCCAAAAATGCAACGGTAAAAAATTTACATATTGCTGATAAGCGCTATGGTTACCGAGGTCCATTGGGAACAATGGATATTTCTCTACCAGAAACCGTATTACAAGAAAATCTACACGATATAAATAATTTTAAAGAAGGGGTACTTCCAAAAGCCGGGATAATAATCAAGGGATTAGTGAAATCAGTAGAAAGAGAATACCTAACTGTTTTGATTGGCCAAGGTGAAGGGATAATCGAACTAAAAGATATGAATTGGGCAAGAGAGCCTAACGTCAAGATAGATGGCCGCTGGGCCCGCATTAATCGAGTTGATAAAACTCTCCACCCTGGTGATAAAATCTTGGTCAAGGTACTGGGTGTTCATGAATCAGGATCATCCTGGTCGTTATCTTTGGAGCAAGAACCAGAGGTAGAGTCTGCACTAATCAGCATAGAACCCGATACTGGACATATCAAAGCCATGATCGGTGGCTACGATTTCTCTAAAAGCCAATTTAATCGTGCGGTACAGGCAGTTCGACAACCTGGATCTGTATTTAAACCTATTGTTTATGCCACGGCCATTAGCAAAGGGTTTTCCCCTGCCAGCATCATTATAGATTCTCCCATTATATTTAAAGAAAAAGATCACTCTTTCGATAAATGGAAACCGGTCAACTTTGAGAAAAAGTTTTACGGGCCAACACCTTTACGTAAAGCCCTAGCGCATTCTAGAAACATCGTAACAGTGAAACTACTACAAAAAATTGGCACACGTTCAGTCATTCAAATGGCAAAAAACCTCGGAATAAAGAGTCGCCTAGAAAACAACCTTTCGATTGGCCTGGGTTCATCTGGTGTCACACTGCAGGAACTAGTTTCGGCATACTCTGCCTTTGCCAATCATGGCATAAGAGTAGAATCCCAAGGCATCCGCTATATAAAAAACCGGAATGGAGAAATTTTATTCAAAGAAAACCAAAGAAAAACCCAACCTCTCACTAGCGGAATAGCTCAGATTGTCACCAGTCTTCTACAAAGTGTTGTTCAGGAGGGAACAGCTAAAAAAGTTCGTTCTCTTGGGCGGCCTACTGCAGGAAAAACAGGAACAACAAACAACTACATAGATGCTTGGTTTTTAGGATTCACCCCAAAATTACTAACAGGGGTTTGGGTGGGGAAAGATGATGTAGAGCCTTTAGGGAAAAACGAAACAGGTTCTCGTACTGCAATCCCTATATGGTTAGAGTACATGAAAAATGCCTTAGTCAATACACCTATCCACAATTTTCCAGTCACACCTGAAACCGTATTCGCCAAGATTAACCCAGAAACAGGAAGTCTAACGAACTCAGAAGACTCAAAAGGTTTTTTTGAAATTTTTTCACAAGACAACCTTCCCAGTCGACAAAATAACCCCTCAGAGCTTACAGCCAACTCTACCTTTTAAAAAACAACAAACTGCTTGTGATGTTTTGACTCCATCAGGTTATTTTAATTAATAAAATTCAAGCATCCTTAAAACTAAATAAACCCATTAACTCTGATATTAAGTTGTGCCATCCAATAGCCCAATCAATCAGTTGATCAATCAACTATTTTATTCTCATTCCTAATTTTTCTTCTTAGCCGATTCTTCAGTTAAGGTTCTCTCTAGTGTCTCAATTTCTAGGTTTGATAATTTAAAATGAAAACTAAAGAAATTACTGTCAGAGTTTTTCATATACCTTAATATCTTCACGTACTTTACAAATTGACATGACAATTTCTCCATCGTATCAGATAAAGTGGACCTGCCCCCTAAAATCTCTTTCAAACTAGAAGCAGCTGATGAATAATAAAACCCACCTTTATCAATATAAGCATCCCCAAGAGCATTTGTGTCTGATCGCAATAATCCAAGGTTCAGCAGGAAGTAATCTGCGTTGATGCGGTAAACAATAAATTTTTTTGATCGTTCTTTAGCCTCCAACGCTATTTTCCCAGCATCCGCTTCCATGCTGACGATATATTTATTTTTTAGGGTTTGTGACCTTCCTTTAACTAAGTCGGAGAGTGTTAGCGTGATGTACTGATTAACATCTTCATCGTACTTTAATTGATTGTCTTTGACTTGTTTCCAGTGTTGTTCCTGCCAATCAGAACTTCGGTTCTCTTCTAAAATCAAGTCAAGCCCTTCATTCGAGGGGTGCCCACTTTCTATACGAGCCTTTATAAACCGATCGGAAAAAAAAGATTCTGTTGTCTCAATGTTGCCAGTGTCCAGATGGGTAAACTTTTCAACCATAGCAGGAACCTCCGCAAAAAAAGTCAATATAGAAATCAGTATCAGCTTTCAGAGAAACTAAGGATCATATAAACATAATCATTACCCTATTAAATAAATAACAGATAACTATATTATTATTTTTAAAGACCATCAGCTAGCTATTTTATGTAATTATTTTTTCTATAGCTTGACTTTGTAGGAATAAATACTTGCTTATGGATGGAGGAATAATTTGATAGCTGTCGGAATCCTCTCTTAATCAAAAAGCCCCAGCAACCCCGTTGCAGGGTTGTGGGGCTTTTATTCTCTTTTGTTGGCCCGTCTTTTAAGTCATTCGGTCAAGAACGGGCATATTCCAATTTATATCGGAATTAAATTTTATTTAATCTTATGTAAATCAATTGTTAGGTGGATTCTCAGCTCCCATAATGACCTCTGGTAAATGTTATCAACGGTTCGCAAAAAATACTCTTCACTTGAATCAACGGTATAGGCAGCCTCCCTTCTCTAAAAACCATGATTGACAAACTGATCATCTGACAACGACCCAACATCCTTCTATAAAAAAGGTAAGCCCCTCGAATACAATTCAAATCATTAAGCCAAAACCTTAAAACTGAGGTTTCAGCAGAAGGACTCCCTGGGTAGGCTTTACTCTTTCAAGAGTCACTCATAAACATAACCATTAATTTTACTATTACTTCTCTAAGCCATATCAACTGATCGAAAAGGATTAGTTCATTTCAATATATTTATCCGGACCTCTCTCATCCTTTCCAAACATGACGGCAAGGATAATCACCAGAGCTGAAGAAACTGCAAAAATAAACATTAATATCCTATCGAGTCCAAAGCTATACCATTCCATAATCATACCCTCCTATACAAGTTTGTAGGGTGCTTCACAATATGGACTTAACTGGCGGGATCTTCTAAACGTAGAACGGCGGATCTTCCATTGTGGACCTCCTTGGAAACAAATCAAATTCTCAATTGATTTGCACTCACTGTATGCCTGCAAGATGAAATAACCATTAACTTAGAATTAATTTTGATTCATGAACGAATCAACAACTGCTTTCTAAAATAACGAAGCAAACCTTTAAAAATAAACGCGTGAAATTTCGACAAGGAAAACCAGTACAAGTGCCCCATAAACGGGTTTGGAATAAAATGCATCCTAAGAGTAAGGCGTGTGCAATGATGTGTCTTTTGTTCAAGTATAAACTGCAACCAAGAAAGCCCGGGAGAAATCATCTCTGCGCGTAGCAGCAATTCTCTGTTCGGTTGCATATCTTCAACGCGAAAAAAGTCTATCGCATCCCCAACTTGCAGGTGTTCTAATTCCCGCCGGCCTCTTTGCAAACCGATTCCGCCAACCATCCGGTCAAGGAAGCCTCTTAATCGCCAGAGAAAATTTGCATGGAACCAACCGTGGTCTCCTCCGATGCGAGTCACGACGGGAAATATTTTTTCTGGTTTTGCCGGGATATCAATGGAATATTCATCTACTAAAAATTCCCTGGCTTCGTACTCAGAAATGGGCATAAGGTCGGCCATCTTTTCTGGTGGGACTCCAGTCCAATGTGAAAAAACGCGTGACTGATTTTCTTTTTCAAGTGCCAAGGTTACAGCCGTTTTAAAATCAAGTGGTTCAAATGGAAGAATTTCTCGAATAGCCGTATCTCGACAGACCACGTCCGTTACCAGACCTTGCAATAATAAAGAACAAATATTAACGGGAATCGAAATGAAAAAATGAAGCCAGCATGCATATATCCTACACAAAGTTTCTACAGGCAAAGGGATCCAGGAAACATCGAAAAAATCAACTTTCTTGTTTAGCAACTTGGCAAAACGTTGAATGATTTCTCGGTAGGTTAAAATATCCTTGCCGCCAATATGGTAGATGCGAGTCGTGAGGTTTTCCGTTTCGAGCATACCCACAAGGTATTTGATTACGTCCCGGATTGCCACAGGCTGACACCGCGAATTAAATTTTGGAAGAAAAGGGATTCGCTGGTTGTGCTCGATCATCGACTTCAAAAGTTCGTAGGAAGCACTCCCCGCACCAAGGATTATAGCAGCGCGGAGTTTAACAACAGGTATTCTACTTTTCGATAAAATTTTTCCAACCTCCTGTCTACTGCGTAAATGAACCGAAAGGTTTGAATTCTTTTCTCCTAGACCACCAAGGTATATGACCCGTTGGACGCCGCATTCCTCAGCAACACTTATAAAGTTTTTGGCGGCCTGTTTGTCTTTCTCAAGAAATTCTTTCGTCTTTCTTCTCATGCCATGGATCAGGTAATACGCGGTGTGCACTCCTTTTAAAACTGGTCTAAGTTCATCTTTGCTCAAACAGTCAGCATACGCTATCTCTAAATTGGAGTGTGAAAGAATGGGTGGACATCGCTTCTTGCGAAACATACAACGAACAACATAACCGCGGTAAACGAGTTCGGGAATCAAACGATGGCCTACGTACCCGTTGGCCCCTGTAACGAGAATTCGAGTACCTGGTGGAAGTGGGCGTGTGGAGAGATTGTCGCAGTAATGGTAGTTAACCTTTTCTGGATCCATATGGACGAACCTATTCTATTAAAATTGTGAGAATCATTCCTCCCATCACGTCATTTAATTTAAAGTTATTCTTAGGACTTTTCGGGTGTGCGTTGTGACAAGATACGCATGAGGAAGTTACCGCGAAGTCCGGATATAGCGCCTGAAAATATTTCTTACCTCCAAACCTTGAAGTACCTATAAACGGACGCGCAGGATTGCGTGCCACATGTTCGAGACCCCTACGTTCAAATTCATTGGCAGCACCATTTTGGCTATTGATAGGCCAAAGACTAATTAGCTTAAAATCGAATTTCATACGTTTTTCGACGATCAGTTCAGATACGTTTAAAAGAAACTGAGACGGCAAAGGAAGGGCGTTTTTATCCCACCAGTTTTCAGAGGCACGCACAATATTTTCATTTTTCAATCGGTCCACAATGTATTTTGAATAGACGGTACGATCAGATTCTAAAACCGAGTGTATATAGTCGGCTGTCACTTCTGGAGAAATTAGTGGCCCATTTGAATTTTCTTCAAATTCACTAATAGGGAAACTAATTACAATTCCGCCCATAATGTCCCCAAGTTTAAAATCTCGCTTTTGACCTTTTGGATGATTGTTATGACAGGTGACACAAGCTTGGACTACTGCAAAGTCAGGATAAACCGCCGTAAATACCTTCTTACCATTCTCTAAACTAGTAGATATTTGGGCGCTAGCGGGCTGGTCAAAAAACTTCTGCAATGCGGATTTTTCAAAAATTGATTTGGCCCCATTATTTGAGTTAATGGGCCACAGGCTTATCAAACGGTAATCCATACCTATCCCTTTTTCTTTGAGCATGCGTGAAGAAAGGGCGAGGAACTGCGCAGGGAGGGGTAACGTATTCTCGTTATCCCAATTTTCGGTAGCTTTGAGTGAAATCGTGGCGGCTAATCTTTCAACAACAACTTCCGAGTAAATGGTTCTGTTAGCTTCGATGACTGAGTGGATTAAATCGGCAGCATGAATGGGCGCTATCCCGGAAGTCTTTTCTGAAGGCTCTCCCAAAGCTTGTTCCACGGAAAAACAGACAACCAGCAGAACAAACAACAAGATCATGATAGGTGCTTTCTGCATAAGAACCTCCTTTAAAAAACAGGTTTCTGGAATGCTTAAAAATCAGAAAGACTTACTCTAGTATATAGCCTATCTTTTATTAGGTACTCTAAAATCAAAAAACACCAATGACTCATCTCTCCTTAGCGGGTTAGACCAACTTTTAACAACCTAATAATACTATTTTAATTCATTTCAGTTACCAATTTTAACGCCACTTGTCAACGGAGACTTATTTTAATTAAAAATAACAATGCATTAATCTAAAATTCATGTTTATAGATTAGTATGTCTCCATAAAAGTGCTCTTTCTCAAGATCGTTTTATGGTGAGTTCTAGTGATCAAATGGGAACCAAAATTTTATAAAAGAACATTTGTCTTCCTAAACTTGGAAGCGTTCATTTTATTGGTAGTCATTTTATTATTGATTATTCCTTTTGCAGTTCAATCCTGTGTATTACCTGAGGTTAATTAGTCTGGTTAAATTTTATTTTATTCATTAGCAGGCATGAAGCCTCTTTCACTTATATATACTACTTCTTGCCAAAACTACAAGCCAACCAAACAAATTTTTAAAGAACTCGGGTTGGCCTTTATGAAAATCAACCAACATCACTTGCGCGAAGAGAGCTCTGGCAAGCACTTTTCATCTCCGACACTATACTAGTAGACAATGATATTATTATCTTTGGTAAAGAGGTAGACTCATCGGCAGGGACATGCACCATCAACCTACCCGACAAAGAGGAGTTAAGAAACATAATCAACGGGCTGACTTAATTTTTGAAAACTTCAGATAAACCCTACTAACTTAAAGTGTTTCTCTAACTTATTTTTGCCGGTGGAACCACATGTACTTTTTAACAAAATTAAAACCATTTTTTCGGTCAAGGATCTTACGGAATTTCCACGTTCATAAAACCATAAAAACTAGCCTCCTAAATTAAATTATTTTCATGCTAGATTAATACAAATTTAATTTATAATTAACTAACAATTAATGTCTACAAGTTAGGTTAGAGTCAAATAGTTGGCCTTCCGTTTTTGAGAGCCTCTCCTATCAAACCAAGCTAGCCCTCGGATATAGATAGGAGGGGCTTTCTTCCTATTCTTCTTCTTTTTCAATAAATCCAATAACCTCTTGTGCTTTTGACCGAAACACATACTAATAAATAGAGGTTGCTGAATACTTCTCTATTACAATCAACACCACAACAAAGTAAGATAAGGATATGTCCTGGGGAAAATCGGTATAAATACATTATGAAAATAAAATATCTCATATTCGTACGCTCTCTATCTTTTCTATTCTTGTTTTATAGTTCTTCTTTAGTATTTGGTGAAGAATCAGGAATTAAAAAAGAACTTTGGCAAAACGGAAAAAAGAGATTGGAAGAACATTTTAAAAGTGGAAAATTAGACGGACTTTCTACTTATTTTTATGAAAACGGCGTTAAAATGCTTGACGTTTATTACAAACAGGGTAAAAAAAATGGTCTTAAGACTCATTGGTATCCAAATGAAAAGACTTGGTATGAAGGATATTACAAATTTGGGATAAAAGATGGCCCTTGGACTGAGTGGTATTTTAATGAACAGATTAAATTTAAAGGAAATTTCAAAGACGGGAAAAGGGATGGGGCTTTTAACTCATGGTATAAAAATGGAAAGAAAAGGTTGGAAGGACATTATAAAAATGGAAAAAAAGATGGTCTTTTTTCTTCCTGGTATAATAACGGGAATAAAAGTTTAAGAGAAAATTATACAGATGAAAAAAAAGATGGCTTTTCCATTTCTTGGCACGAAAACGGAAATAAAAGTTTAAAAGAAAATTATAAAGATGGGAAAAAAGATGGTGTTTCCACTTCTTGGTATAAAAGTGGAACTAAATGGTATCNACGACACTACAAAAATGGAAAAAAAAATGGTCTTGATACCGAATGGTACGACAACGGAAAAAAATGGTATGAACTTACTTTCAAAGATGGGAAAAAAAATGGTCTTGATACAGAATGGTATTTAAATGGTGCTATAAGAATTGAGGAAAACTATAAAAATGGAGTAAAAAATGGGCCTTCGACTAGCTGGTCAAAAGATGGAAAGAAAATAAATTAGAAGTATTTTAGTGGTGGAAGTTAAAATTCGAATGTATCNGGTGACAATATATGGTTTAAAAAAAGTAAAGTGGGGTGGACCTTAACAAATACAGAATCATTTTTAGATAAAGAAATTACAACTAAAATAAAAGAATTTAAAAAAAACGATAATCCAACCAAAAATAGGTAATCTCATACACGTACTATCCACTTACTCCTCTATCAATCCATAGTTTCTGTTAATTCATTGTGGCCTAGTTTAAGTCTAAGGACTTTATGTACTACGAGATAAGCTGTGTCGCATTTTTTCGAAGCGATTCTGTTTTTCGACAAATTTCTTGGCCGATTCAGATTGAAAAAGTTCGAGTGTCTCGGTTTCTTTTTCGATCACAGGTTCTAAAGACAAATCCATGTACTCCCGGTTTTTTGGATCGTTGCGTACTCTTTTGCAAACCAGTCGCATTCTTATAACAAGCAGGGTCCAGCAAAAATGTTTCCAAATGATTTCCAAAAAATATTTCGGATAAAAAATAAAAGGCGATTCAAGCGGTAAGGTTGGACGCCGGTCTTTACGTGATTTTCGTCGAAAAAATCCACCTTCGAGCGGATGAACTTTTTCGATATGAATACAACCCTTAAACCAGGTGATCAAACCTATTGTCTTGCTTGGACTTGTGCCGGTTGCCATGGCTCTTTTTATAAGTGTTTCCGAATGTTCATAGGTATAATAGGCTTCCCAGGCTTTGTAACAAGCCTCCTCCCAATTTTTCTTTGACATTTTAGGATGCACAGTAACCGGATGATTTGCATCGTACATATTTAAATCTTCGTCCATCGCAACTCCAGCGATGTGTAGTTTTTTATGGTCCTCTGAACCAGGAAAAGGTGTGAGGTAGAAAAATTCGAGTAAATCTACAGGCAGTTCTTTCTTGATAATTTCTATGTCACGCAAGATTGATTCTTGAGTATCGCTGGGAAAGCCCAAAATATAACCGCAACAAGTTATTACNCCCACCTTTTTCCAAGCGAGCAACATTGCCCGATAATCGGTAATTTTGTTCTGCCGTTTGCTTGCGCCCAAAAGAGAATCTGGATTAATATTTTCTAAACCAATAAAAGCTCTTTTAACACCAGCGCGTCCTGATTTTTCGATAAAACCTGGTAAATTATGACAAAGCGTATCAACTTGAATGGTAAAACTGATTTTTAGTTTATGGACTTCACGCAATTCTATAAACTTATCTAAAATACTTTCCCAGTTCTTATTACGTGCAAAATCATCGTCAGAAATGAAAAATGAACTCAAACCTTGTTTGACGTTATCACGAATTATATTTTCAATGCTTTGGATTGAACGTTGGCGTGATTTTTGCCCTTGAACATTTATGATCGTACAAAACGAGCAAGTAAAAGGGCAACCGCGTCCAGCGTCAAAACTCGTAGTGGAACCTGCCGTTAAACGAATTCTTTCTGACGGAAGTAACGGCATTGCGACATTTTCAATATTGGGTAAATCATCTAAAAAATTATAAATTGGTTCAAGTTTATCGTTAACCGCATCAATTAAAACTTGTCCGAGTCTACCTTCGGCTTCTCCTGAAAAGATTGAAACACCAATATCTAGGGCCGTTTGGATGTAAGAATCATGCTCCTTGAGCATTGACATCATTCCCGACACATGAAAACCACCAACAGCAACTTTAATTCCCCTTGCCCGTAATGGTTTGGCAATATCCAATGCCCGGGGAAATTGATTTGATTGAACACCGACAAGCATCAGCATTCCATCATCTGCACTTTCTATTAGGGAAGAAATTTTTTCCGTATTAATGTGAGTATTTGCTTCGTCAAAGGCGTGAATTTCTAATTCAATATTTCCCCCTAGTACCTTTTCCTTGTCGCATTCAACAGCTAAACCATAAAGACAAGCCAATGAATTTGCTGGCATCGACGAACGAAACCACTGAATCACATAGCCCTCATCGTCGTAATGAGAAGGCTTAACAAGAACAAGACTGAATTTTTGTTTTTTATTATGTCCCATAACATTGAGATTGGAAAAAGGTAACAATCACATAATTATTTTAAGTTGTTCAATTAATCAGAATCTAGTAACAGTATGTTGAAAATTCTTTCGATATCCGGACAGTTGGTTTGAGTTTAATAGGGTTAAACAATTTGCGGGACAGAGCAACCTGATAGTTATGTTTTATACCCTTTGGTTCTACTGCGAGAATCCCTAAAAATAGATAGTCCTTTACGTTACTTAGCCTCAACAACTTTCTTTTTGATAATTTTCATTGTGAACAACTTTTTTTCTGCTTCGCCGGTGGATAAAATAGTAGTTTCCCCTGAAACTCCCTGAAAACGCCTTAATTTCAGCAATTCTTTTTTTACTTGAAGACGATTTTTTGCTCCTGAATGAATCGTTTTGAGGAACATTTTTGCAGCATCGTAAGCCTGGGCGGTTAATAGTGTAGGGTCCTCCCCGAAAGTACTTTTATATTCTCTTACAAACTTGACCACCTCAGGCCTTTTTGACTCGAGGAAAAAACCATCAACAAAGTATCCCTCTCGCATATATTTACCAGTCATTTTTGTCAATTCTGGGGAGTTCCACCCACTAGCGCCAAGTAGCGTTGCCGTATCTATATTATAAAAAACTAACTGTGGTACGATAAGTCCAATTTTATCGTAAAAACCTGGCAAAAATATAGCGTCATAACTTAATTCTAATGATACTTTTAAATTCTGCACCTCATCTCCTGACCAGAGTCCCATCTCCACTAAAGGCCTAGACATTTGGCTATTCTGTCCTAACGGTTTTGACTCCACATAATTTTTTGCTTGATCATTAACAAATTTTCGAAGGCCATCATCGTCAATACCACCCATTTCACGAATTTGCTTTTTAAAGTCAGTTTGCGCACGATCATAAGGGATCACGGAAACAACTTCTCCTCCTAAGGATTCCACTTCCTTAACAAAGACGTCTGTAAGTTCGAAACCAAATTCCTCTGAAGGATGGAGAATAACAAATCTGCGCAACCTCAATCTATTAACAGCGTATTCAGCAATATATTTCCCTTGAAGTTCACGTGTAACAGCATTCCGAAAGATATAAGGACTCAATTCTGCGAGTCCAGAAGAAGACGCGGTAGGTGTCATCATCGGCAAGTGATATCTATCTGCAATGGAGACCAAATTTCTTACAGAGTCGCTCAAGACAGGTCCCACAACACCAATCACGCTAGGGTCGGTAGCAAGTTTTTCAACTAACTGCTCTATAGGCGCCGATGCTGAGTTTTTAACAACTGTTTCAAGCTCTTCTCCTTGATATGTTAAACTAGATTCATTCACCGCCAGTTGAACNCCTTGAAGNACTTGCTGCCCAGTCAAAGACATTTTCCCAGTNAACGGCAAAACTACTCCAAGGCGCAATTTATTTTTCTTATTTTNCTCAATTTGTTTTAGCGTGGACTCAAGTGCTAAACGCTCAAGCTTCTCTGGAAATAGTTGCAAAAATCTGGTGATTGTTTTTTGCAATTCCTCCAGGTCACGCTCGTCACGATAAATTGAAATCAATCTTAATAATATTTGGTCTAATGGAAAACCAGAAGAATACATTTTTGAAAACCTGATTAACATAACCTTGTTCAGGTTTTTTGTGACAATCTGACGAATCAACTCTTTTGCCTGATCATGGATAGCTTTATCTTTACTTTGAGAATAAATAGCCTTGAGCTTTTCAATCGCTTTTTTGTAATCAAGACGTTTTTCATCNAACCGTCCAAGGTATATTTTGGCCTCCCATTTTTTTTTAGCGTCGGGGTGAGAAAACACAATCTCTTTCAAGGAAGCTTCTGCTTCATCATGCTGCTCAAGTTCGAACAAGCATTGTGCCTGACCAAATTTTGCATCATGAGTCAACTCTAAAGCTGGCGAACGATTCAAAACCATCTTGTAGTAACGTAGAGCCGTCGCACATGAAAAATTTTTCTGATGAATAGTACCCAGTCGGTAAAGTGCTGAATTACCACGGTCTATACTTGGTTTCCCATTAAGGTAATTTTGATAAAGAAGTTGCGCTTTATCAAAGTCGCCTGAGTAATATAAATGTTCAGCTTCCAAAAAAGGATTAAGAGGGTGGGGTGGGGATCCGTCACGTTCTGATGCTGAAACATTACAGGTAAAAAGAAAAACCAAAGTGAAGAAAAATGTTTCACAAAAAAAAGAACTGACTTTAGATTTCATTGCTAGGAATGAGTTGGTTGAATCTATTTATTTTTATCTACCTTAGAATCATAGACCTTGGAATACATTTTTAATCGAAGTGCATTAAGTCGTATAAATCCATCCGCATCATCTTGACGATAGCCATCTCCTTCTTCAAAAGTAACCACATTCTGATCGTAAAGTGAATTGATCGACTTTCTTCCCTCCACTGTACAATTTCCTTTATAAAGTTTGAGCCGAGCTATTCCTGTAACTGTTTTCTGAGACTCATCGATCGTCTTTTGAAGAAGAACCCGTTCTGGAGAATACCAAAATCCATTGTAAATCATCTTAGCATATGAAGGGATTAAGGAGTCGCGTAGGAACATAACCTCCCGATCCATGGTAATCGATTCAACTGCACGATGAGCAACATGTAGAATTGTGCCACCAGGGGTTTCATAAAC
>JGI26254J51713_1000276_pt1 | contig 21059 bp, 31 predicted proteins | sample SaaInlV_120m_DNA_3_FD_51713 | JGI IMG/M metagenome (IMG submission 51713)
TTAACGTTTCTAAAATTCCTGAAGGATTATCATATGATGATGCAGCAGCTGCATCTATGACTTTACTAACATCATGGCATATGTTAGTTGGTAGGGCCAAGATTACACCAGGACAAACTGTTCTAATTATGGGTGGTGGTTCTGGAGTTGGAAGCTTTGGGATTCAAATTGCAAAATTATATAATTGTGATGTAATTGCAACAGCAAGCCCAGACAAACTAGACAAATGTCTAGAACTTGGAGCAGACTTTGCAGTTGATCATAGAAAAGAAGATTGGCACAAAGAAGTCAGAGCAATTTCAAAAGAATTAGCAAAGAAGAAAGGTGAAGCACCAGGCATTGATTTATCATTTGATCATATTGGTGAAACTCATTGGAACCAACAACTACAGCTCCTAAAGTATGGTGCAACACTTGTTTCCTGTGGAGCAACAACTGGATATAATGCAAAGACTGATCTTAGACATGTTTTCTTTAAGGGAACTAACATCTTGGGTTCAACACAAGGAACCAAAGCAGAACTTGATCAAGCTCTATACTGGATGGGTCAAGGTAAAATCAAAGCAGCTATTGATTCAACATATACATTTGAACAGGCAGCAGAAGCTCACACAAAGATGTTAACTGGAAAAGGACTCTTTGGCAAAATCTTAATGAAGCCAGAAGGCGCTTAATTTTTTAATGACGCAGCTTTTCAGAAGCCTTATTTTTGTTCCAGGAAATAATCCTAGATTTCTTGAAAAAGCAAAAAAAATACAATCTGATATTGTTTGTTTTGATTTAGAAGATTCTGTTCCAGATAATGAAAAAGTAAATGCACGAAAATTAATTAAAACTGCATTAAAATCTAGAAAATCATATCAATCTTCAATTTTTGTTCGTACAAACTCCCCATCATCTGGTAAAATCCCATCTGATTTGAAAGAAGTTATTCAAAAAGGAATTGATGGAATTGTAATTCCTAAAGTGAATAATGTAAAAGAGATGCAAAAAATCATAAAAATTCTTTCTGAGTTGGAAAAAAAACAAAAATTAAAACCAATTCAAATTATTCCTTCCATTGAATCTACAGAAGGTGTAGTTAACACGTTTAACATTGCATCATTTGGAAAGCGTGTTTCTGCTGTAGTTTTTGGTGTTTTTGATCTTCTAAATGATTTNGGTGTTGAATATACTAAAGAATCAGAAGGGGCAAGATATTCTAGAGGAAAAATTCCTGTAGATGNACGTGCTGCAGGTATTGTAGCAATAGATGCAATTTGGCAAGATCTTAAAGATTCCAAAGGATTTGAAAAAGANTGTAAATTTGGTAAAAATCTTGGNTATTCTGGAAAAAGNATCATACATCCAGATCAAATTTCAACTGTACACAAATTATTTTATCCAAACAAAAGTGAGATCTCCTGGGCTGAAAAAGTCTGTAAAATCTATGCTGAATCAACCAAAAAAGGAAAAGGAGCCACTACTGTTGATGGTAAAATGATAGACGAAGTGCATTTTAAACAAGCAAAAGCCCTCCTCGAACTCATGAAAAAATAATTTTTGTTCCTGATAATCTTTATTCTGTATCAATAATCGATTTCATACTTGTACTTTTTTCAAATATTTTTTTAGATACAATTCCGCTGATTGCAATTTTTTCTTTTTTAATATTTATAGAAATTTCTTGAAAAACACATCTGATTTTTGAAATCTTTTTACTTTCACTAAGAATTTTCCCTGTTTCTATTAGCAATCCACTTACTAACAAATCCTCTATTTTTCTATATCCTGAAGTTTTTGGAATTTTGGATTCTTTTAGAATTTGTGGTATTGTATATTCATTTTCTAAAAGAACCAAAATAATTTTTCTTGATTCTAAATCTCCAAACAATTCTAAAACTGAACTTATTAAATTTGAATCAACCATGTTTATAAAATATCTGTCATCTTTTTTCTTGATTTTGATAATTTGATTAATGCAATCTTTTTCATACTTGTTAACATTAATGTTAGAATTTTTTTTAAGGACATTGACAAATTTTTGAAAATGTTCAATTGAAAGTTTTATTGACATTCCATGCTCTAAAAACAATTCACGTTCGATTTTTTTTAAAATGTCTAATTCTAACCCTTTCTTAATTTTACTAGATAATTCTATTGAAATTAATTTATCAATACCGCCCATTCTAAAATTCTAGAAAATGGAAAATATTAAAGCATCCTTTTCTAATTATGACTAGGGATGTCTAAATCTGTAATTGTAATTGACGATGATGAGGATACAGTTAGATTGTTTAGTGAATTTCTTGAAGAAAATGGCATAAATGTTATCGGTAATGGGTTTGATGGCGTTTCTGCAGTTAAATTATTTAAAGAAACAAAACCTGATGTTGTTTTAATTGATCTAAACATGCCTAATGGAAGTGGATTTTATGCAATCAAAAAAATTCAGAACATTGATCCTAGTGCAAAAATTATTGCTGTAACTGCTGATACTAGTTCTAGTACTATAGAAAAATTAGATAAACTGAAAATAGGAATGATCCAAAAACCATTCAAAATGGATCAAGTTATTTCTAAAATTAACAATTAATTCCCACTTGTGGAAGTTAACACATATCGTTATAAGAATAAAATATTAGAGTAACGTATGAGCAAACGTGTAACTATCATGATTGATGATGATTTGGATAAAAAACTTAGAATGCGTCAAGCAAAATTAATTCAACAAGAACAGTCATCATACAGTTATTCTAGAGTACTAAACGAAGTAATTCGTAAAGCCATCTAGTCATACTGTAACGAATAATTTTCTATATTTTATCAAAATATGTTAAAGTAATGAGTTTTAACAAAACTTGATAATGATTGATCTTCTTGATCCTACAAATGTAATCACTAGAATGTTTAATGCAAAAAAGTATGGTGAAATGTATGACTATTGTAAAAATCTATTAGAAAAATCCTCTGATAATATGATTGCATTACAAAATATTTCCTTATCTTTGATATATCTAAAAAAATATTCTGAATCTATTGTTTACTGTGACAGAGTTTTAGAAATAAAAAATTCAGATACATTTGCACTAAAAAATAAAATCTATGCTCTTGAAAATTTAAAGCAATATGAAAAAGTTATAGAATTATGTGAGGAAATTCTTTCTTTATCTCCTAATGATATTTGGGCTTTGGACAGTATGGGATTATCTCTAAATGAATTAAATCGGCATCNTGATGCACTCAATTGTTATGAAAAATCCCTAAAAATAGATGGTAATGATGTGACTGCTTTGATGAATACTGCCATTTCACATAGCCATATGGGAAATTATCAAGATGCAATTAATTTCTATGATATGGCTCAAATTCTTGATTCTGGTTTAAAAGAAATACCTGTTGCAAAATCCAGATTATATGAAAAGCTAGGGATGAAAGATGAAGCATTTTTAGCTGCACAAAGTGTTTTGTCTAAAGATATGGAAAAAATTAAAAAAAATGCTAAAGAAAACAAATGCTCTGTTTTCCATCAATTTTGTGAAAATGAATTTGAAGAGTCTAATTCTAAATAATTACAATTGATATTTATCTAAATCATTTTATATATTGAAATTTAGTCATTTTTTATGTTCACTGGAATTGTTGAAGGCATTGGAAAAATCAAAAAGATATCTAAAAACACAAAAAATAGAAGTGCAATTCAAATGACTGTGGATCTTGGTAAACATGCCAAGGGATTAAAAATTGGACAAAGCGTTGCTCTAAATGGTGTATGTCTTACTGCTACAAAATTATCCAAATCGAATTGTATTTTTGAAATGATTGAAGAAACTACAAAAAAAACTGATCTTGGTAATCTAAAAGTTGGAGGAATTGTCAATATCGAAAGGAGCTTNAAAGCTGGTGACAGATTAGAAGGTCATTTTGTTTTAGGTCATGTTGACGGGGTGGGAATNATCAAAAAAATTCTAAAAAAACCAAAAGAAGTTCANGTTTGGTTTGAAGTTCCAAAGAACCTTTCAAAATATGTGGTGAAAAAAGGTTCTATAGCAATGGATGGTATTAGTTTGACTGTTGTTGATATTAAAAAAAATCTTGCGTATGTCTCATTAATTCCTCANACTATTGAAGTTACAAGCTTTCATACCAAAAAAGTTNGCGATAAAATTAATATCGAAACTGATATTCTTGGAAAATACATTCTAAAATAATATCTNTTATCTACCANTTTATTNGTAATTACCAATTTTTTAGTAAACTTTATAGTTAGTTNTCAGAATTTTTNCAATATGTCTCTTGAATCTGCATTNGAATCTCTACAACGTGGTGAATTTGTTTTGTTGTTTGATTCTGCTGGACGAGAAAATGAGATTGACATGGTAGTAGCTGCTGAATTTGTAACNCCTGAACATGTTGCAAGAATGCGTCAACATGCNGGTGGATTATTGTGTATAGCATTAGATCATAATTTTGCGACATCACTTGAATTAAGATACATGCATGAAATTCTTGCTGATTCAACAATTTCAAATAAAGAAATGATTATGGGTTTGGCACCTTATGGTGATCATCCAACCTTTTCATTATCTGTAAATCATTATCAAACTTATACTGGAATAACTGACAAAGATAGAGCATTAACAATTAAAGAAATGGCAAATATTTACAATGTAGAAAATAGACAAAAGAAATTTGGTTCATCTTTTAAAACACCTGGACATGTTCCTTTGTTGATATCATCTAAAGGACTACTGTCTACACGTCAAGGACATACTGAAATGTCTGTGTATTTGGCACAAGTTGCTGGTTTAACACCTGTTACTGCAATTTGTGAAATGATGGATGCTGAAACTTACTCTGCATTATCTGTGGAAAAAGCTGAAAAATTTGCAAAACAAAATGGAATTCCATTAATTGATGGAACAGAACTTTTAGAATACGCCAAGGTGCATTAATTATGAATATTGCGTTAGTAGTTTCAGAATTTAATAAAGATGTGACATCTAGAATGCTTTCTGTAGCCCAAGAAAAGGCTGATTCTATGAAATTGAAAATAGTCTACACTTGTACAGTTTTAGGCTCTTATGACATGCCTGTAATTGTTGATACATTATTGAAGAAAAAAGATGTTGATGGAATAGTAACTTTAGGTGCTATAATTACAGGTCAAACAAAACATGATGAAGTAATATCACATGCAACTGCCAAAATTCTTGCTGAACTATCTGTAAAATATCAAAAACCTGTATCTTTAGGCATAATTGGTCCTGCTATGCAGGAAAAACATGCACATGCAAGAATTAGACCTGTTGCAGAACGTGCAGTTGAAGCAGCACAAAAAATATTTGACGAATTAAAACGGATTCAATGATGATTCAACTTAGCATTTTAAAAATTACTGAATATGGTCCTTGGACTTTAACTCTTGGAAGCGATAGAGAACATGAACTCCAAATGCTTCAAGCATCACTTTACAGAGAAGTACAAAAACTATTTTCTGCCAAAAACTGTATAGTTTTTCTTAATCGTGCTGATGAATTTTTTGTAGTTTCAAATGAACTTGAATTAGAAGATCATATAGAAATTCAAAAAACACTCAAAAAATTATTTGATGTCTTTAACAATTTCTATTGGTTATGGTGAATCACCTTTTGAAGCAAATTTGAAAGCATATGAAGGAAGGAAAAATGAAATAATCTTAAACAAAGAATATAATATTTTTGGTTTTGTTTCTGATAAATTAAATCCACAAGTTTCTATAATGCATTTGGATGTAGATGATCTTAGTTCAAAAAGAAAAACTGATTCTCCATATGAAATATCCTTAACCATTTTTGAATTATATTCTAAAATGTCAAGATATTTCCTAGAAAAAAACTCTCTTACATTTTTTATGGGTGGTGATAATTTTATGGTGGTTGCAAGTAATGATGCAAAAAATTCTGTTCAAGATTTTATCACTATGATTAAAAATGAAGATGAAATTTCTTTAAATTGTGGAATAGGTAATGCACGTTTATCTAGAGAGGCAGTTAAACTAGCCACAAAATCTCTTGATACAATACGAGAAATAAGAGATTCAGGAAAAGAAAAACCTGATGTTTATGAATTATAATGTTAATTAAAAATATTAGTGCATTATTAGGCGATGAATTAAATTTTGTTTCAAATACCAATATACAAATTCAAAATAATAATTTTAAAAGAATTCAATCAAATATCAAACCTAGCGGAAAAGAAGAATCTATTGATTGTGAAGGACTATTAGTAATTCCTGGATTCATTAATGCCCATACTCACATAGGTGATTCCATAGGAAAAGATGTAACATTGAATAGTTCTGTTGATAAAAGAATTCATCCTGTATTTGGAGCTAAATCAAAAATTCTAAAAAATACTTCTCCAGATAATTTAGCATCCTTTATGAAAAATTCATGCTATTCTATGATGAGAAAAGGAATAACAACTTTTGTTGATTTTAGGGAAGGTGGAATAGATGGTGTTATTTTACTGAAAAAAATATTATCTGATATTCCTTTACGTTCGATCATTTTAGGTAGAATTGAATTTTATCAAGGAACTAGTGAAATTAGAAAAAACATATCTTTTCCTAGAGAAAAAACCAATATNCTTGCTGAATTACTCAAAAAATGTGATGGGTTNGGAATTAGTGGTGCAAATGAAAANAGTACTTCTGTTTTAAACCATTATTCAAAAACTACAAAATTACGAGCCATTCATTCTTCTGAAACTAAACAAAGTATATCTAAATCAAAAAAAGATACTGGAAAATCTGAAACCATTAGAGCATTATCTCTAAAACCCCATTTTCTAATTCATATGACTCATGCATCAAAAAGTGATCTTCATTTTGCAGCCAAAAAAATTCGAGGAATTGTAATTTGTCCTAGAGCCAATTCATCATTAGCTGAGGGTATTCCAGATATAGAATTAATGCAAAAGGCTGGATGTACACTAGCTTTAGGCACAGATAATGTGATGATTAACTCTCCTGATATGTTTAGAGAGATGGATTTCTTGTGGAAAGTTACTATGGGGATTCATAAAAAAAGAATTGATCCAAAAGAAATTCTGAAGATGGCTACTGTTAATGGAGGAAAAATTTTAAAAAAAAATATTGGAGTTCTTGGAACTGGAAAAATTGCAGATTGTATTTTTCTTGATAAACATGCTTTAGATTTAGAACCTATGCATGATCCACATGCATCTATTGTTCATAGAGCATCTGAATCTACAATTAAAGCTGTAATGATTGGAGGTAAAATAGTATATGGAAAAATCTAGACCTTATGTAATTCTTAGTGGAGCAATATCTGTTGATGGAAAAATCGCTACAAAAACTGGTGATTCAAAACTTTCTTCAAAACAAGATAGTATTAGGCTTCATAAATTAAGATCCAAAGTTGATGCAATTCTTGTTGGGAAAAATACAGTTTTAGTTGATAATCCATTATTGACTGTACGTCATACTATTGGCAAAAACCCAACTAGAATAATTTTAGATTCAAAAGGTATCTTGTCTAACAAATCAAAAATTTTACAAACGTCTGATAAAGTTAAAACCATAATAGTTGTATCAAAACAAATTTCAAAACTAAATCTTGAAAAATTAAACAAATTCCCAGTAGAAATTATCATTGCTGGTAAAAATTCTATAAATATTAAATTATTATTAAAAAAACTCTTAGAAAAAAATTTTAAAACAATACTTGTCGAAGGAGGAGGAACAATAAATTGGGAATTTGTCAAACACAATATTTTTGATGAATTAATTATTACAATATCCCCATTTGTCATTGGAGGAAATAATGCTGTATCCCTTGTTGAAGGAGAAGGGTTTAGAAAAATTTCAAAATCCCCCAATCTTAGACTAAAGTCGACCAAGAGGCTCAAAAATCACTTTGTTCTACATTACACCAAAGTGTAAGTTCTTATACTTTATTTAAAATAAAATTACAAGAAATTGGCAGTAAAAAAGAAAACTACAACCAAAAAGAAGGCTGCACCAAAACGTAAAGCTGCACCAAAAAAGAAGGCTGCACCAAAACGTAAAGCTGCACCAAAAAAGAAGGCAACTAAATCAAAATCAAAAAAACCAGCATTTGGCGGATACGCAATTAATTTTGTAGGTCGTCAAGAAACTGTAGAACAAGTATTTGGTAAAAAACCAATTGCTCCAAGTGAAATGACCAAAAAGATTTGGGCATTTGTAAAATCAAACAGCCTTTCTAATCGTTAAATCCATTTGTTAACGAATACCGTTAACAATTTTTAATTATTTTTCTAAATATGAATAAAGTATAGATATTGGATATTTTTTCAATATATTATGTCAACTACATCACTAAGACGTGATCATGATTTAATAGAAAAAGTGATTAAATCTATGGAATCAACAGTCCAATTATTATCTAATGGAACACAAATTCCTGAATCTATTTTACTCCCTGTAATTGATTTCACAAAAAATTTTACAGATGTTTGTCATCATAGTAAAGAAGAAAAATCATTGTTTCCTGCATTAGAACAAGCAGGATTACCAACTAACATGGGTCCTATCGCAATGATGTTGATGGATCATGAACGTTCACGAGAAATTGGAACTGCGATGGAACAATCAGCAAAAGAATATCTTTCATCAGGTGATTCTACAAAATTAATTAGTGATATGCATCAGTATGTTGAACATATTACAGAACATCTGTGGAAAGAAAATAACAAATTATTCATGATGGCAGAAGCTAGATTACAATACGTATCAGAAAAAGTTGATCAAGAATTAAATGAAATTGAAAAAACTAAATTAAATGATTTAGGAAAATCACGAAAACATTATGAAGATTTAGCTGAAAATCTTTCTAAAGATATATCTCAACAAGGAAATTAGATTTGTCTCATACATTATTTGGACAAGTAGTAGGCGTCAGAAAATTTGTCAATGGTGATGTTGAAGTAGATTTCTATCATGATGATGAAATTACAAAATTGCTATATTCCTCTAATTCTAGTAGATTAGGAAATTTTCCAAAAGAATTAACTGAAACTTTAGCCTCTACATTGTCCACTGATGTTTGTATTGAGATTTTTTTTGGAGATGATGGAAATCCTACACATATAGAATTAGAAGAATGTGAAGATGAAGATTTAGAAGATGAAGATTTAGAAGATGAAGATTTAGAAGAAAATCAATAAATCTATTCTACGTAGTGATGATGTGTTAAATTATCATAAAATCTAACTGCTTTTAGATTCACAAATTCTAGCATTCCATATCTTGATAATTCTCTTCCAAATCCACTATGCTTAATTCCTCCAAATGGAATTCTCGGATCTGAAATTACTACATTATTGACACTTACAATTCCTGATTCTATTCGTCTTGACATTTTATCTGCTTTAGCAAGATCTTTTGTCCAAATACTTGCACCTAGACCGAATTCACTTTCATTTGCTAATTTTATTGCCTCACTCTCATTTTCAACTATTGTAATTGGTGCAACTGGTCCAAANGTTTCCTCAGTTGCAATTCGCATATCNGATTTTACATTTGTAAGAATTGTAGGTTTGTAAAAATATCCTTTTCCTTCTATTTCAGAACCTCCTAAAAGAATTTCTGCACCTTTTTCTTTTGCATCTTCTACTATTCCAGAAATAGTTTCTAATCCATCTTTACTTGAAAGTGGTCCAATATCTGTCTCAATTAACATTGGATCACCTACTTTGAGTTCTGANGCTTTTTTGATAAATAATTCGATAAATTCATCTGCAATATTTTTTCCAACAAAAAATCTTTTTGAAGCTACACAACTTTGACCACAATTGATGAATCTGCCTTTAACTGCCCCTTCTGCAGCTTTATCTATAATTGCATCATCTAATACTATGAAAGGATCACTACCGCCTAATTCTAATACACATTTTTTCAAATTTCTTGCAGATCTTTCTCCTACTTTTGCTCCAGCATTGGTACTTCCTGTAAAAGTGACAGCGTTTACATCTGAATCAATTAAATGATTTGCAGATTCTACACTACCTACTACAGTTTGAAAAATCCCATCTGGCATTCCTGATTCTGTAAAAGCTTTTTCAATTTCAATACCTGATTGCATTGTTACTCTGGATGGTTTCATTACAATTACATTTCCTGCCATCAAACATGGGGCTGCAAATCTTAATGCTTGCCAATAAGGAAAATTCCAAGGCATAATAGAACCAATTACTCCTAGTGGTTCAAAAGATAGAAAACTTTTCCTAGCATCTGTGTTTAATACTTCATCAGATAGAAAACTATCTCCATGATCTGCATAAAATTCCAATGCCCAAGCACATTTTTCCACCTCACCTATTGATTCTTTGAGTGGTTTACCCATTTCAGTTGTTGCAACTTTTGCAAGATTTGTTTTATTTTTTTTAAGATATTCTACTAAATTGTAAATGTAACTTCTACGTTTCTCATAATCTTTCTTCCATTCAGGATATGATCTTTTTGCTTTTTTTACTAAATCAAATACTTGATTTTTATCCATTGTTGAAAATTTTGTAATTTCTTCACCTGTAGCTGGATTTACTGTAGATATTTGACTCAAGGATTTTCCCACAAATTTCTCCTATTTAATTTAGTGACTTAATTTTTAAATTACTGGCCTTGTCCTTGACTTTAATTAGAATATTTGTTGCATATCTTTTTTAATCTCATCTACTTTTTTTGCATATGCTTTTCTAGATTTATCATTCTTTTTTAGATTCAAAACATTTCCACATGATGGACATTTGAACATCCCTTCAAGTGAATCTTCAAAAGTTACTCTTGGACAGTCTTCATTTCCACAATGATAAAAGTCCCCAAAATTTTCAAAATCTAATCTTTGTTGCAATCTTTCTGTAATTTTCTTTTTTTGATTTTCAATAAAATGTTCAACCTCTTCTCTTCTGGTTCTCCATCTGTAAACAAACCATCCTTTTCTTTCATCTTTCACTCTAATTCCTGTAATTAGTGATTTTCCAAATAGATCATACAATACTTTTCTTACCATGTTGATTCTAAGACCTGTAGAACTTGCAATTTCTTCGTCAGTTGCATCTTCAGCTTTTAACAATGATCTTGCTACTTTGAGGTATTCGTCTCCTCCAATCATTGAAGCAATTCTAACAAAAGGATCTTCGTATTTATCTACCAACTCAAATCACTCCAATTTTCTATTATTAATCCCTTGTCTCTTTTACTTGTACATTTTTACCCTTTTTTGTGGGTACGATCTTCCTTTTTGCATTTGAAAATACTTTTTCAAATTGCTCTCCTTTTTGAATTCGATCTAATAGTATTGCCAAAGCACTAATCTCTGAATGAGGTTGACTTCCAACTCCAACATTATAATCTGCTAACTCATAAATTTCTCTTGGAACTTTTTCAGCACCTACAACAATTAACAAATCTTTTTCATTTCGAATTTTTTCTTGAACATCATTAATACTTTCACCATACATTGAAAGATGAACAATTTTGAACCCGTCATCTTTTTTCTTTTTTACAATCGTTTTCCATTTTTCAATAAACTCTATCTCAAAATTACCTCCCCAGGTATTGTTGATTTTTTTAATAGTATCCTTGATTTCTGGATTTATTTCAGTCATGTAAATCCGTTCAGCACCAAATCCTCTGGAAACAAGTGCAACATGTGTTGTTACTCTATCATCTCTTACTAGACGTTGTCCAATTCTAACCACCTCAATTACCAAATGTTTTTTCAACTCCTTCCCATGCATTATTTTTTGGTTTATGAAAACCCTGATTTTCTATAATTCCTTTGATTAATTCTTTTAATTCAGTAATATTTTTTCCAGTTTTTGCAGAAACTGAAATTAATTTTTCATTTTCTGTTAAATTAAGAAATTCAATTCTTCGTTCAACTTCTTCATTCTTTAACAAATCTGATTTATTTAGAGCATAAACTACTTTGTCTAGTTTTACATTTAATTCATTTAATGTTCTCATACAACTAGAAAATTTTTTCTTCAATTCAGAAACTGAATCACTAATATCAATTACTAAAATAATGACATCAGTATGTATCAATTCTTCTAATGTAGATTTGAATGCGTCAATCATGTATGCCGGTAATTTACTGATAAAACCAACAGTATCTGCAATTAAAAATGGCTCTTGATTAATCATTAATCTTCGTGTAGTTGTGGTAAGAGTTGTAAACAATTCTTTACTCTGAGTTCTTGTTTCACCTGTTGTTTTGTTAAACAATGTAGTTTTTCCTGCAGAAGTATATCCTGCAAGTGATATTGTTTTGAATCCCATTCTTTTTCTTCCTTGCCTATGAAGTTCTCTTTGCTTTCCAGCTTTTTCAAGCTTGGATCTTATTGTTTTCATTCTATGTTTGATATCATTATAGTACACATCAACTTCGAATTTTCCTATTCCCATAAATCCAGGTTGTTCACCCAAATTTGCAAGTCTAACTTTCTCTTTAGCTCTTGCCATTTCATATCTTAACTGTGCTAATTTTACCTGTAATTTTGATTCAGCACTTGAAGCTCTACTTTCAAAAATCTCAAGAATTAATGCTTCTCTATCTAATACTTCTCTGTGTAATACTGTGGCAAGATTATAATTTTGACTTGGTTTTAGAATTTCATCAAATATGATGACATCCGGNCTTAATTTNCCTGATATTTCNTCTAATTGTTCTAATACTCCNCCACTAATTCCATACTTTGGTTTCTGAAGATAATTTTGTGTGATTGTGTGAATTACTTGATACCCTGCAGCATCACACAACCCTTTAGCTTCATTAATTGCATCTTCTTTATCATACGTGATTAAAATTGCTGTATCCATTTTAATTCAATATTTTACTATAATTCACGTTAAAGATTCTACCTGTTTTGATGAATTATGTTTTTTTCAATGTTTTTTCTATATTCATGTTTAGTACCATTTCTGCAATATCACTGGCGTATTCTGAAACTCTTTTGATATTTTCTGTCATTCTTTTAACTCTGTAAATTTCTTCTTCATTTTTCAATGATTTTGATACATCTCTTACTTTTTTTTCATATTTTGTAATTTCATCTGCTTTTCTGATTGTATTTTCAGCTTTAGAATAATCTTCTGTAAACAATGCTAAACATGAATCATTTAACACTGACAAACAAAATTTATTCATATCTTCCAATTTTTCTAAAATTTCTTTTTTAATTGATTTTTTGAATTCCATGACATCTTTGGCAATAAATGATGCATGATCCCCTACTCTCTCTATATTTTTAACAATTAATCTATATCCTAGACAATTTCTAGCATTTCTAAAACCCATCTCTTTGAGCATATGTTCATTTTGTATTGCAATTTTTAACTGACGAATTATATAAAATCCAAATCTATCTACCTCATCATCTGTATTGATTACTTCTTGAGCCAGTTCTGAATTGTTTTCTTTTACTGATAAAATAGCATCACTTGACATGGATTCAGCTAGGTGAAGCATTCGTTTGAATGCCCCATCTACTGATAGTTCTAGTAAATTTACAAGAACCTGTACTGTGATTCCATTAATTGAATCTGAAATAATTTCAGAACCCATTAGCATTCGTTTTACTGCTTCTTTCACCGTATTCCTTTGATTTGGGCTCAATCTACCATCTTTTGGTTTTACATGAATTGTCTTGTATCCCAAAAAATACAACGAAATTAATTTTCTGACAATAGATGATGCATCTTCTTCTGATCTAATTTCAATTGTTGCATCTTCTTTTTTTTGGATACGTGATTCGAATTTAGGTGGGTATAGTTCTAATGTTGATGATCCTTTCCTAATGATTTTAATCTGATCTCCTTGTTTGAGACCTAAATCCACAATCCATTGTTTTGGTAGTGAAATAATATATGATGATTTTCCAGTAAATTGGATTTTTCTTGTTTCTCCCCCTTCTTCCATAATCTAAAGGGAAAAAATCTATTCTATATAGTTATAGATATGATATCTGGTTTAACATTTAACTAATATTTAGAATATATTGTATTTTACATATGGACCATATTCTAAAACTTGAGCATTCTATTGATGCATTGTTTGGAGATGGAGTGTCACAATATTTACCAAAAGATTTAGAAATTGTTTTTTCACGAAAGACTGGAAGGATTAGAACTGTATCTCACAAAGGAAAATTATTGTGTACTTTAAGAATTGATGGCGGATTAGCGATTAGTACTCATTTTGCTCAAATATTATTGAAAAGTAAATCCTTCAAAGAAAACTGTGTTGTAGTGAATGAAGATGCTGCACCATTTGTAATGAGTGGTAGATCTGTATTTTGTAAACATGTTGTACGATGTGGAAAAAATGTGCAAATTTCTGCTGACACCCCAGTTTTATTCAAGAATAAAGTTATTGCAGTTGGCAAGGCTATTTTGTCTCATGATATGATTTCTGATTTCAATCAAGGTGTAGCCATAAAGGTTAGAGATAGTTTAAAAAGTCGTAACGAGGAAAAAGAACCATGATGCGTGGAGGAAATCGTGAAATGCGAAGAATGATGGATAAGATGGGACTTGATATGAATGAGCTCTCAAATGTTCAAGAGGTCATAATTAAGACAGATAAAAAAGAGATAATTATCAATAAACCATCTGTCACTGAAATGAAAGCAAAAGATAATTCTATTTTTACAGTTACTGCAGATAGTTACGAAGAAAGAGAATTAGAAGTTCCGATCTTTTCTGAAGAAGATATTCAACTCGTTAGTTTGCAGTCTGGTGTTGATGAAGAAAAGGCTAGAACTGCTTTAGAAGATGCTAAAGGCGATCTGGCAAAAGCAATTTTGAACCTCACTTCTGCATAATAAGGCATTTTTTGATTTCATGCCTACAAATTGGTAAAAAATGAATGATTTAAGTAATGGATTTCCTATATTTTTGGTATAATGAGTATGGCTGAATCTAAAGTAACTGGTATTATCAAATCTTTGAATGCTTTAGAAGATGATTTAGATTCTTTAAACAGCAAAGCAGGTGATATGAAAAAACAGCTTAATGTCAAGGCATTATCTGAAATTGATTCTTTATTAGAAAAAACTCGTGAAATGGCTACAAAAGAGGCTGAAGTGATTATTAATGCCTCAAAGGAAAAAGCAACTGCTGAATCTGCTAAAATTAGTCAGGGTGGAGAAGAACAATTATCTGAACTCAAATCAAAAATTGATTCCAATTTTGATGAAGCAGTAAAACATGTTGTGTCTACTGTCTTGAATGCATAAGTATNCAANTCATAAATTAAATNCAAAAACTTCTTGAAATATTGTNCTTTGATTACTTTTACTCTTTATTTTAGAAGATCAGTAATGAAANTTTAATTATATTTTGAATTTCCTTTGTGTTTTTTTAANAAAACTGAAATTTTTTGTCAAACAACTATATTGACAGGTGTCAGTNTTTCAAAAAAATTGAAATCAAAAAAACTATACATATTTATTGAAGATTTTGAGTTTTTTTTTTGAAACTATATCATTGATCGGTAATTTTTATAAAATTATTTCATCTTTTTCATTGAATTCCTATAAATTTCATCGATCCATGCTTATATAGTTATGAATTCTATATACAACACTAAGATGACTTGTAAAGGAATTTGTGTACGATATAAGGCTCAAAAGCCTGTTGGAACCGGAAGATATGCTTCTGGACAACGTCGATGTCAAATTTGTGAAATATTCATCAAATGGGANGGACTTTGGTGTCCATGNTGTGGTTATAGATTNAGAACAAAACCACGTAATCTAAAATACAAAGCAAAATTACGTGCTAGAGTTGAAGCTGATTCTATTGAAGCNCAAGCAGTTGCAGATACTCAACCAGAAGTTGAAGAAGTAACTATCAAAGCTAAAACAAAATCAAAAGCCAAATCTACAAAAGCTAAAGCAACTAAGTCCAAATTATCAGCAAAAGGTAAAGAAAAAACTGCTTGCCAATTCTGTGAAAAATTATTTGTTTATACAGATAAACACGAGAAAAATTGTAAAAAGAATCCGATTGTTGATGCTTCCATGAAAAATGAATCAATAGCAATAAAAGCATAAGACTTGTTCATAGCTTATTGAACTCTCCAAACGGATTTTTTCAAAAAACCGTATGTTTGGAGAGCCGAAATTTTTCTTTACAAATCCAAAAATTTGAAAATGGATTTTTTATTTCTGTGACTGAAGGATCTAACAAAATTGGATCTATGGTTGTCTCTTTAGCTACTGGACCTAGTCCCGTTACTACTACTATCATTCCTTCCAGAACTGAATCTCTTTTTTTGAAACTTGTATCTGAACAAATTAGTACTAGAATGAGAGGCATTGCCTTGGTTTCCACATTTATTCAAAAAGAATTATCTCCTAGTACTGCAAAAGGCTTAATGACTGAAATTATGGGGATGATTGAGAATGAGTGATTTAAGAAATTATATTTCACAAATTAAAAAAAATAAAGAACTCAAAACTGTAAAAACTAAAGTTTCTACAAAATATGAAATTGCGGGGGTTACTGCAAAAGTTGACGGTTTAGATGCAGTCTTATTTGAAAATATCAAAGAAAGTGATTTTCGATTAGTTGCCAATTTAGTTGGAACTAGGAAAAGATTTGCACTTGCAGTTGGAGGAACAGAAGATAATATTCATGAAAAAGTAATCTCTGCAATAAAAAAAGCAAAACGCCCAAAAATTATTTCTTCGGGAAAATTCATGGAAAATAAATCAAAAAATATACTTTCTATGCCTATTGTTAGTCATTTTGAGAAAGAATCTGGACCATTTATTACATCATCAATTGCTTATGCCAAAAATCCTGAAACAGGGAAACAAAACTCTTCTTTTCATAGAATGATGCCAATTGACAAAACTCATTTTTCTATAAGGATGGTAGAAGGCCGTCATTTGCATAGATGTTTTATGGATGCAAAAGAACATGATGAAGATTTGAAAATTGCAATAACTGTAGGAGTTCATCCTGCCATTTCTATTGCAGGTGCATATCAAGCTGAATGGGGAAAAGATGAAATCGATATTGCAAATTCTCTTTTAGGTGGAAAACTTACTTTAGCAAAACTTCCTTTCACAGGTTTGAATGTTCCATCTGGTTCTGAAATTGTCATGGAAGGAAGAATTCTTCGTGATAAAACACATCCTGAATGGATGGTAGAAATGCTTCAAACATATGATCATAAAAGAATTCAACCTGTCTTTGAACTTGAAAATCTTTATTTTAGAAATAATCCTATTTTCCATGATGTTTTATCTGGATACTCAGAACATCGATTACTAATGGGAATGCCAATTGAATCAAAATTAAATGGAGAACTAAAGAAAACTTTTTCTCAAACACAACAAGTTTCGATGACTAATGGTGGATGTAACTGGTTACATGCAGTAGTGCAAATTAAAAAGAAAAGTGAATCTGATCCTAAAAAAATAATTAAAAAAACATTTGAATCACACCGTTCATTAAAACAAGTAACTGTAGTCGATGAAGATATTGATCCTAATAATGCAGAATCTGTGGAATATGCTATGGCTACACGATTCCAGGCAGACAAAGATTTGATTATTCTCAAAAATATTCGTGGTTCTAGTCTTGATCCTTCTAGTGATCAAAAGAAATTACAAACTGCAAAAATAGGCATTGATGCAACAAGATCTACTTCTAAACGTCCAGAAGGATTCGAATTGGCAAAAATCCCTAAAATTGATAAAATTAAGTTAGAAAAATATTTCAAATAATCAAAATCAACTGATTAAATTAAATTGGATGGATTTTCAATTTATTTAGATTAAAAATGACATCAGAAAATTCACAAATTCAAGAAAAAAGTCCTTCTGAATCTCATGCAGAAGTAATTGTCAGAATGTTCCCTTCGGATGCAAATCCTGCAGGAAATGTGTTTGGAGGTGAAATCCTAAAACATATCGATATGGTTGCAGGAATTGTAGCTCAGAGACATTCTCAGTCAAATGCAGTTACAGTATGTATGGATAGTGTTAATTTTCTAAAACCTGTTTTTGTTGGTAATGTACTTCATCTCAATGCCAGAATAAATTATGTTCATAATTCATCAATGGAAATTGAAGTGAGAGGGGAAGCTGAGGATATCCTAACTGGAATTAAAACTATTACTGGAACTGCTTTTGTTACGTTTGTAGCTCTTGACAAAAACGGTAAACCCATTCATGTAGCTAAATTGTCTCTTAAAACCGATGAAGATCGAGTAAAATTTGAAGAAGGTAAAATTAGAATGGAAAAACGATTGAAAAATCGTCAAAAATAGTATTCCTCATTTTCATGGATCAATTTAAGAATAATGAGAATAATCTTTAGTTAATGTCTGAACAAGAAAAAAATCTTGAATGGGATTCTTTGTGGCAAGAATACACAAAATCTCTTGAAAATTGGAAATCTCTTTTTGAACAAATTCAGAATTCTAGCAATGATATGCAATCTAAATTCAATGATGTTTGGGAAAAAGCATCTGTAGAATCTAGTAGTGAAACAATGAAATTGTTTGGAGAAAATTGGCAAAAAGCTATGACTGATGCAGGAATGAATTCATTCAAAGATTTTGGAGAAAATTGGCAAAAAGCTCTCAATGACACTAATGCTTCAACATTCAAACAATTTGTTGAGAATTGGCAAAAAACTCTAAGCTCATCTGGATTAGAACAGATGAATGCATATGGTGAAATGATGAAAAAATTCACTGAAACTTGGAGTTCAATGTGGCCAAAATTCCAATAATTGGTTGAATTGAGAGAAAACTTCTTTTTTTATATTAATGCAAAAAATAATCATTCTGAGTTTTAGTTTATTTCCATGTTGTCAATTCTTTAATTTTTAGTCTTGATTCTTTAACTAACCGTTTCATTACAGGTATGTAAATTTCAGATGCGTATGAAATTTCAATATCTCTATGTTCACCAATATCTAAAAATGCAGAAGCGATAATTTGATTATTCTTTACGTTAGGCTCATTTTCTTTATTTCTTTTGTAATTTATGATTTCTAAAAATATTGGTAATTGTCTTTTGATTTCAATATCTAATTCCTCTTTTGATCGTATTTTATCAGAACTTAGATTTACTTTGATTTGTTGATTAACATCTCCTTTGTATCTGTCCATTGCCCTGATCATAATTTTAATTTCTGGTAATTTATTGAATTTATTTTTAAATTGACAAATTTTCTTGATCATATCAGGATATGGATTTGTATGTTCTTGCATAAATTTTATTGAATACCATTCTAAAAATTTAATTGCATTCTGATCATTTTTCTTCTTTGATTTTTCTCTAAATTCGTTCTCTGATATTTTTTTGATAATAAATAATCCGAAATCNCTATTTGCCTCTTCAAAAATACCATCAAAAACACNATTTACAGAATCAATAAATTTTCCAAAAAAATGATTTACATAAAATGGATCGGGATCNTATTGCTTAATCTGTTTTGAAAAAATCTCACAATTTTTTATTCTNTCTTCAATATCCATTAGTTACTGNCAAACTCTGGATTTGAATATTTTGAACGTGTTTTCAAACNTGTTGATAATTCTTTAAAAATCTCATTCACACTTACATCTACTAAATTTATGGTAGCATTTTCTTTAACTATCTGCTTCTCAAATTTTTCTTTTATTGCAAAAGACACTGATGACCAATGTAAAATNCCTTTCAATTGCTCATCAACTGTAGCATTTGTTGTTGGAAAATTTGCAGGGGAAAAAACAATCCCATTNGTCCATTGCATTGTAGGGATTGCTCCTCCTGATGATCGTGTACTGAATGCTATTTGTTTTACCCAGTCATCAAATTTGTATTCGATTACTTCGTGAATAATTAATTTTTTCCATGGTTCTACTGAAATCTCCATTTGTAATTGGTTTTTTTAATCTAATTATAATCTTATTTCTTATNTGAAATTTATTTGAAATATGATGAGTTTACATTTGTCCTGATTGCCATGCTTGNTTGAACTTTTTGATGGCTTCTTGATATGCTATAATTGAATCATCTCCTGATGTCTGGAGGAATCGTTCCCATTGAACGTTNAATTTTTTTACAGATTCAATGTTGGTCTCTTTGAAAATATTTTCAAACATATTGGTTTGNTGTTTGATATATTCCGGACCAATTTCTTCCCATGTNTTTTCCCAACTAGAACTCACTTTTTTTAATAATTCAGCATCTGATTCTATTGCTTTTTGACATGCATCATGATATGTCATNAAAGTTTCATTTGTGGCTTTTTGCCATTGTGCAAGAGATTCTTTCCATCCATTTAANGCTGAATTGTATTCTTTCCATGCTTTATCAAATTCAGGTTTTTTTGTTGATGATTTTNCTTGTTTTTTAGGCTTAGATGTTGTTTTTTTAACGACTTTCTTTTTTGTGATCTTTTTTTTCTTTACAGCCATACAATATTTTAAAAATAGTAGGTGTTAAATCTTTCAACAACTATAGACACAAAAAACCTGTTTGAATTTATTAAATTTTTGATGCTTTAGTGAATCTTGGGGAATATTCTTCATCTTTATTTGAGAATGATTTAAGATGCTCTTTACATAAATTTCGTGTTTCTCGAAAACTAATTTTTACTGTTTCTATAGACTTTGATTTACATTCAGAAATACTACACTGCAATAGGAAAAATAACCTCTGTTTGTTAATAAAACTTTGAAATAATATAATTACCTACTATTAGATTTTTATCATTGCATAATTTTAGAAAAATATGGATGACGATGAAAAAGGAAAAAGATTCTTAGAATTGATTGATGATCAAAATAATCATCAATGGAGTATTGTTGCAAAATTATCTTCTTTGATTAGTTCAAAATGGAATTCTATTGAATTACAAAAGGAATTGGAATCTTTAGTTGAAAAACATTCTGAAATTACCAAAGAACTCAACAATCTTGATAACAATAGCAGTTTGTTATAATGCAGAATCAACCATTAATGCAATAAATAATACTGCCAAATATGGACTGGAGAATTTAAACAAAGTCCATGCTGCTTTT